>Ga0209491_10005454_pt1 | contig 18578 bp, 13 predicted proteins | sample BON02_FD_187213 | JGI IMG/M metagenome (GOLD analysis project Ga0209491, IMG submission 187213) | Freshwater microbial communities from Lake Bonney liftoff mats and glacier meltwater in Antarctica - BON-02 (SPAdes) (version 2) | ecosystem: Environmental > Aquatic > Freshwater > Ice > Glacier...
ACCACTCAAGCTCCCAAAACCAATGGGACTTCGAGGAGGACGCCTACAAGTCCACCACCTGCACCATCCACACCTTTGACTGCACCATCGAGACGGGCAACATGCCCGCGCACATCCGCGATCGCGTTACCTTTCACAAGATTTGCATGGGTAGCTCTGAGAATAATAGTAAGGGGAAGGTCTTCATGAATTTGAAGGAGATTATGGATATGCTGGGCCATAGCTATGTGACGCTGCTTAAGGTAAAGAGGAGAGGAGGGAATGAAGACCAGAAACAGTGGGAAAATGAGAATTGCCTGCCTTCCTGCGAGTCTTATCGAGTGTCGCTCCCTCCCGCTTTCTTTCTCGACTCACTTTCCCTCTCCTCTCTTCCCACCAGGCTGACATCGAGGGCTTCGAATACGACCTCTTCGACGAGCTCTTGACCGTGGACGAAGTAGAGCTCCCCGAGCAAATCTCGCTCGAATTACACTACAAAGTCATTGATAAGGAATTGACCTGGATGCCGCGGCAGAAGACCGCGGGCGAGATTGCCTTGTTGGGCACGCGGTTGTACGAGCAGGGCTATCGGGTGCTTTCTCGCGAAGACAATGAGTACGTACTTGGGATGGAGGTCGGGTTCGGGTTACGAGGTGGGCGTTTGAGTGTTCGCTGGATTGTATAAACGATGAGTCTTAGTATGGGCTGGTTTGATAGTTCCTTGAGTTGATCGTCTCACTCAATAAAATGATTGAATGCTGCTGCGAGCCATCTCCGAATCTCTCTCTTTCCTCTTTCCTTCTCCACTCCTCTCCTATTAACAGATTTTGCAAGCATTGTACAGAATACACCATCGCGCGTTTCCGCTGCCCGAAGGGGCCCCGAAGCCGGACTAAGAAGCTGGTCTTGGAGAAGCAGGCTCGTCACAAGAGCGCAATTTCATATCTGCAAGAGCAGCAGCAATAAAAGTGGCGGAGAAAATCAAAGATGCAAGGTGTGGCATAACATTGCGGTGCCTGCGTTGGAAAATTGGTAGTAGCGAAGAAGGGTGGTGCCCAGAGTAGCGTTTGAGGTTTTGGAGTGGGTGTGGGTGGGTGGGGAGGAGAGTCGGGGGATGGGAGGATCAGAAAATGCGAAACCGCGGTGAGAACTGTGTATATGATCTTGACAAATAGCCAGGAGACTGGAAGAAATTACAAATTGTAAAAGACAAAAAGGAAATGATGCTTTGCTTTCGTTTGTTTGTATTGCTGCCCAGTTGTGTGGGAAAACCGGAAGCGAGGAAGAATTGTGTAGGAGGGTGGGAGGGTTTCGGTGCGAAATTGACTGAAAATCTGCCCGCCGCAATTCCCCTTTGAATTCCCACGTTCTTGCACAACCACTACGTATCACAAACACCTACACACAGAGACATGCACAGCAAAGGCGCGGCGGTGCGCAAAATGGCCGCAACGGAAAGATACTTTGACCAGTGATCATCGCCGCCGCGTCCACCAACCCTCCCCCACCCTTTACGTCTCCCGACGACGAACCCACGTCCACTTCCACACATATTCATCCCACCCACACAACAACAGCACCATGTCGAAAAGAAAAGTCACGGGCGGCAGCGGACTGCGGGGCCGGGGGCGTGGAGGAGGCCGTGGTGGAGGTGAACGCAGCACTACACGCGTTGGCAATGGTGGTGGGCCAGGCAGCGCTCGGCGTGCAGGCGGCGGTGTAAGTTTCAACCTGGACCAACGGAGCAGCCACAACAATGACGACGAGTACATTGATGACGTGGTCTCGGGGTCCGAGGACGAGGCGCCGCGCAAGAAGGGCCGGGCGGCTGAGAAGGACGCAGCCGAGGCAGCAGAGGAGGAGGACCGGGAGACGGCAGCGGAGAAACGCGTGCGCCTAGCCAAGCAATACCTGGCACAAATGGAGGCGGCCATGGGCAGCGAAGAAGACGAGGAAGGCTCGGACGAAGACGGGGAGGATTCATTGGGCGGCGGTAAAGATGCATTGGGCCTATTGCTGGAAAAGGAGCGGCTCAAGGCCTCTGGCTCTCTCCGGAGGGCCCTGGCCGGCAGCCTAAGCAATCTCACCGCCGCCAGCGTCCCCACCCAGGTTATAAAAGGGCACAAGCTCTCACCGACGTGCGTGACGGTGACCCGGGATGAACGCACGGCGTTTACGGGGAGCAAGGACAATGCGATTTTGCAGTATGATTTGGAGACGTGCGTACGGACCGCGGTGCTCTCCCCACATTGGCGGGGAGGGCAAGGGTACCAAGCCCACGTGAAGGAAGTGCTCGCCATGGCCGTATCGTCGGATGGGAGGTTTCTAGCAGCAGGAGGGAGGGAAAAGGAGATTCGGATTTGGGATTTGAGGGAACGAGGTGGGGGGAAGGGGCCGTCGCTGAAGCCGGTTAAGACGTTTGCGGGGCACAGGGACGCGGTGTCGGCGCTTTGTTTTCGCGCGGATTCCCATGCGTTGTATTCGGGTTCGTATGACCGGTGTTTAAAGCATTGGAATCTGGATGGGATGGTGTATGTGGAGACGTTGTTTGGGCATCAAGCGGAGATCAATGGGATGGATGCCTGGAGGAGGGAGAGGCCTGTGACCTGTGGGAGGGATAGGAGCGTGCGTGTGTGGAAGTTGGTGGACGAATCGCACATGTTGTTGAAGTGCCCCCAGGGCGTGGGGGAGGGAGGGGCGGGGAGAGGATTGGTGATGGGGGGGTCGTTGGATTGTATGGCTATGTTGTCGGAGGAGTGTTATGTGACGGGGGGGGAGGATGGGATGCTTGCTTTGTGGAATGTGAACAAGAAGAAGCCGGTGGCGATCGTGCCGAGTGCGCATGGGGGGGCGGGGCATTGGATTAGTAGTGTGGCGGCTATTAAGGGGACGGATTTGGTGGCTTCTGGGTCGGATGATGGGGTGGTTAGGTTGTGGCAGGCGACGACAACAGCGCAAGGGCAGGGGTCATCGTTGACGTTTACGGGCACGGCGTTGCCCGCTCCGGGGTATGTAAATGGCTTGGCGCTTGGCCATTCGGGCTCGTTGTTGGTGGCGGCGTGTGGGAAGGAGCATCGGTTGGGAAGGTGGGCGCCGCAGAAGGAGGCAGTGAATGGGTTGTATGTTATGAGGTTGCCGTTGGAGGAGGGGAGGGAGGGAGGGAGCGGCAATAGTAGTAGCGAGGAGGAGGAGGAGAACGAGGAGGATGAGATGGAGGAGAGCGAGGATTGGGAGGAGGAGGAGGGGGGGGAGGAAGAAGAGAGCGAAGAAGAGGAGGAGGAGGAGGACGACGACGAGTGAGCAAAGTCATTATTTTCCCCGTCACAATTTTGTAAAGAAGTCGAAGAAGTAAGAAAAGAAGCAAATTCACACACAAAGTCTAGAATTTGGAAAAAGAGAGAATTAAAATGTACTTCTGCTTGAAGTTCATATGCAAGCGAGCGTTGCTTACTTACTCAAACCTGATTGATTTGCTTTTGGTTGTCTTCTTTCTTTCCCCCTTCTTATTTATACAAGACTTTTTATGGTTTTAATTTTACTCTGAAATATCCACACACTCACGCAGACATATCAATACACCCTCCCCCCCTTTCATCATAATCACTCCTCTCGAATCCGCTGCTGCCCAGACGGGTACATCGCCTCATACAACGCATCCTGTCGCTTCAACAACTCCAAATACACCCCATGCGCCTTCTCCTCCGGCACATGCCGATGCAACACCCCCCCCTCCTCCCCTTCCTCCCCCTCCTTCCCTCCCTTCTTCCTCCCAAACAGCCCTTCGGCCATCAGCACGGCTGCCCCTAAAGAGGTCGCTTCGCTTTGCTTCCCTATCCTCACCTCCATCCCTAACACATCCGACAAGATCTGCCGCCACAACCTTGAGCATTCAAGCGCCGTCCCACTCGCACCCACCACCACCCCCTCCCTCAAATGAGGAGCCATCAACCTCACAATCGCCGCCAAGCGCAACGCCACACTTTCCAACCCCGCCCTATATAAATCAGAGCCAGTCGTGTTTTTCGTCAACCCCGTGATCGTTGCCTTAGCATTTGGGTTCCACCCTGGCGCTCGCTCCCCGCTCAAAAACGGCAACACCGCCAGACCATGCCCGCCCGCCTGCTGCTTGCTCGCTTCCACTTCAGCAGCAGCTGCGGTGATACCAACAGGGAAGGTGTCTGTCATCCATTTGATCAGCGACCCACCATCCGTCAGCGCCCCGCCTAACAACAACCGGCTCCTGTCAATGCGATAACACCACAACCCCGGAGGGACAACAGGAAGGACACTTCCACCACCACTGTGCTCCGACAACACAATACGAGCAGCAGCGCTCGTGCCAATGGTAACAGCTAAATGAGCTGCATCCCGGCACCCTGACCCAATATTCGCACACGCCCCATCCCCAACCCCCAGGAAAAAACGAGCTTGCGCCAACTCAGGCCAACGACGAGCATACGCAGAAGTGAGATTTTGTCCATGAGGCCCTTCGTGGTAATCGGCTAGGTCAGGGAGGGAGAGGGGGTGAATGGGGAGCATCGACGTCAGTTCCGCACACCACTCCAGCGCGCGAAAATCAAGCAAGCCCGTCCAGGAAGCTTCAGAGTAACTGACCGGCAGGTGAGTGGCCCCCGTCCAGCGAGCAAGGCAGAAACTCACCAAAGTTTGCCATTTGAAGACCCGGCCCAAGAGCTCAGGCTCTTCCTCGGCCAAGCGCCAGAGCTGCGGGGCCGCGTAGGCTGTGTGGATGGGCGCGCCGGTCGTGTTGTAAATCCCGTTGTCGTTCCCCGTCGTACTGCTGCTGCTGCTGCTGCTGCTGCTGCTCGTGCCATGGCCATCGCCGGTGGTGCTGGTGCTGCAACTCCCCGCTGCCTCCTTTTTCACCGTGCTGCTTGCTTCGCTAAAGTACTGGTAGTACCGACTTGCCACCCCCGCTGCTGCATTTTTCTGCGATTGGCCCTGCTGCTGCTGTTGTTGTCCTTGCTGTTGCCGTTGCATTTTAGGGGCAATCCTCTCCCGCAACCGCTCTACGTACGCCCCCGTGTTTGGATGCCGGTCCGCATAGGTCAAGACGGGGGTGATGGGCCGCCCCTCTTGGTCCACCCCCACCAAGTTCATGACAAAAGCCGCAAACCCCACCACCGCCACGTACTGCCCCAGCCCCTTGGCCCGGACAAGGCGGAAAGATGCGTCCAGCACGGTCTCGACGTCTTGCAGGACTTGCTCTGCGTCCGCCGTGCCGTCGGGCCGGATGGCGTCCCGCTTTACTTGCGCCAAGGTGCCAGGAATGAAAGTCACCCCGCCCTCCGGCCGCAACACGTAGGCGCTGCACCGCACCGAAGAGCTGCCCATGTCCACCGCCAGCCCAATGCGGGCTCCTTGACTGCTGGCTTCTTCGTCGTCTAGACCCAGGGCGCGCAGGTAGCGCTGGCGTTTCCAGCCGTGGAGCAAGCGGTACGAGGCAAAGGCCGAGGCCAGCAAGCCTGCTGTGGACAAGGCAGCCCCCACCAGCACCACCCGGTCCTGCTTGTTGTCCAGCCGCAGGTCCAAGGCCCGCTGCGGCAAGGTGGAGAGGCGCATGGTCGTGGAGCTGTCTGTGGGTTGGGTGTAGGGTTTGAGCGTGTGGGTTGGCTGTGTGCTGGGTTGTGTGCGGTGGATTGAGATGACGCGGAGGAGCCGTTTCCAGGCCCATGTCCCAAAATTAGCACCCCCCTTTGCTTCTTTGCTTCTCGCTTTTCTTGCCCTGTGTTTTAGTGGCTAGGGGACGCTTGGTCCCATGAAAAGTGGCATGAAGCCTCAATTCTAGGTCCTTGTGTGACCTCATGAAATAATCAGGCGTTTAGTAGAGACTTTACACTAGGCTTTTCAAGTACGAGGCCGCTCGAGCGAGGCCAAGTTGCCCCAGCCTCCATCCTCGCCTCCCAATTCCCAGCATCAGCACGGTCGACATTCCATCCTGGAGAGGGACTATGGGTCTAAAGCACATCCACCGTTCGAAACTCCATACTCTCAACATTTTAGAACAGCTAGGTTTCAAACTGCTGGACAAGACTCATAAACCTGGCTATGCCGTAAACTAGACACAGGAGGTTGACTTGCGACGTGTACGCGCTTGGAAAGCCTTTTGCCCGAACCACACCATAGAAGAACAAGGCAAGATAGAACAAATCGAGCAATCAAAACAACCTATAGATCAAATATGTGCATATATTCACTTCTTTCAGTCCGCGGTCCACCGCCGCTTGGCGCATCCCACTTACCTACGCAGTCACCAAGCGCATGCGACAGAGGACAATGCACCAGACATAGAAAAAACTTAATGTGTCTTGCCACTTAATCCCCTCCCAACAACTCTACACCTTCCCTTGACCTCCATGGCACCCTCACTTCCCTCCCGTCTTCTTATCCCTCCTCGCCACCCACTCCTGCCGCCGCTGCTCGATGTATTCTCCCACCTGTGACTTGACAAAGTGCGCGGGAAAGAACATCGAGGCCATGGACTCCTTGGTCATGGGTGAGGTGAGGGGCTGCTGCTTGACTCGGCTCGTCTCGATTCACCTCTCCAGCTCGACACATTGGTAGGTGTGGCCGTCCGCGGCGTTGATGGGGTCCGTCAGCAGGCAGATGCCGATGGGGCAGTGGTACGACAACGGCGCGTCCTCGAGGAGGAAGCTTTGGAAGTCTTCCTCGTCGTCCTCTGTTTCGACTTCCTCTTCGTCGTCGTCGTCGCCCGAGGGAAGGCAGGACGGTGTGGCGTCTTTCGCAGCTGTCGAAGCGGGTGGATTGGCCTCGACGTGGATGTTCTCCTCTCTCTTCTTCTCCTGCGCTTTCTTTTCCTCGTTCTCACTTATTGTGAGTCTACCGGTAGCCGCTGTCATTGACGCCACGGAGGAAATGGCGGCGGGCACCGCAGCATCAGCAAGAACGGAAGCAGCAGCAGCAGTAGTGCCACCACCACCAGCACTTACGTCCTTTCCCCCTTGTGTCCGCTTGCTCTTGCCTGTGGATTTCTTGCCCTTCTTGGCCTGCTTCTTGGCCTCCTCCACTTCCTCCTTAACAAACTCCTCCATCAGCGCCTGTGCCGCAATGTCTGCTGCCCGCGTAGGTGATTGCATATCGACGGGCACGCCGCACTCCCCGATGAAAAAGCCAACCAATCCGCAGGAACGCCGCATTGCTGCAAGGTGAATGGGCATATATGGAAACGTTGTTTGGGTGTCATCAACACGAAAGACGCTGCCTACTTCAAATGACATAATCTAGCGTTAGGTCGTGAGTTTACACTCGGTTTGTCACGCACGAGGTCCCTCCAGCTAGACCAAGTTGCCCCAGCCGCCCCAACCCGCCTCCCACTTTCCTCGAATGCATGGGTCATTATTCCATGCTGGGGAGGGACTATGGTTCTAAAAGACCTCCAACATTCGGTCCATTACATTAACTTAACATGGACGAGCGCCTGCATCCGAAAACCCTGTTAAAGACTCATAAACCTGACTATGCTGTCTCCTAGACAGGGGAGGTTGGCTTGCTACGTGTACGCGCCGCCTGGCCAGCCTTTATGCCCAGATTCACACTTGAAGAACAACATAAAATGATATAAAAGTGGAAAGCAAAGGCGACTAATAACCAAAGCAGTCTTTACATGTGTATGCAGTGATTTTGGACCATTCCGCGGCCCACTCCCGCGCAAAATAGGGGAGCTTGGACCGTGCCACAGGTGCCGTGAACATCTAGCACCACGTTCGTATGAGCCCCAAAATTGGGTATGCACGACCATGATATATATAAGTTTATCCATTTTCTTTCATACGGATTAAGCAACTATCTACATCGAACTAATTATACACACTGTCTTCCTCCCCCTCCTCCCACCCCTCCTCCTCCTCCTCCACCGCGGCCGCCAACCGCTTAATCAAAGCCGCCGCATGCTGCTGCCGTCGCAAAACCTCCTCCTGATCCATCAACAACCCATTCTTCTCCTGCAACTCATCCAGCACCTGCTGATGCACATACTCCAACTCTCGCATCGCCTCGGTCTTGACCTCCACCAACGCTCGAAGCGCCTCCACGTCCTCCAACACCCTCTCCATCTCCTCCTCCCCCGCCTGCACCTCCCGTTCCCGATGCGCAACCTCCGCCTCCAGCAATGCTTGTAATCGCCGATTCTCCCCCTCGGCTTCCGCTAGACGACCACGAAGAATCACGAGCTCCTTCTCTACCTCCCCTACATGCACATCCAGCTTCCGCAATCGTGCCTTGCCTACTCTCGCGGCTTCGTCCTTCGCTTTGAACGCTTTGCTAAACACAGTCATTTTCGCCAGGGCCTTGTCTACCTGCGCATTAGACTTCCGCACCGCCTCCTCAGCCTTCTCTTTTTGTTTGCTTGCGTCGTTCGCTCGCTGTTGATGTTCTTCCACCTCTAGTGCTAATGCTGCAGCTCTCGCCTCGTGGGCCACGCACTCCTTCTCGCGCTGGGTCAGCTGGGCAGTGAGCGTCTCTACTTCCTTTCGTAAAACAGCTGCCTCGACTGCCGTGGCCTGCTGCGTCTCCTGCACTAAAGCAAGCTCGGCCTCTGCTGCTTCTGCTCGCGCTTGCCATCCCTCTTGGTCAGAAATCAGCGCTTCCATCCGAGCGTGGTTCTCGCTCTCCTTAGCTTTTGCTACCATTCTCAATTTGAGCACTTCCTCCCTCCAATCCTGCCCCACCCTTTCCATCTCCTGATCATGTGCTGCTTGTAACGCCGCGCGCTGTCCTTCCGCCTCTTCAACAAACACATTTTGTTCCTGTAATTCTATTATCATTCTTCCGTTTTCGTTTGCCAAGTCAGTCATTTCTTTCTCGAGCACTTGAAGGCAACCTTGCATTGCTTGGTTCCGACGAAAAAGGCCATCGATCAGACCACTCCATTCCGGCCCTTCCTCCCCCTCACCCTCATCATGTTGTTGCTGCTGCTGCTGGTGGCTGGTGTTGATAGTTTTGAGGTCTGCGAGGAAGAAGAGGGTTTGGGAGAGGAGCTCCCGGTTGATGCCTTGGTGAAGGGCAGCCGCTAGAATATCGACGACTTGCGAGCTGTCAAGAACGATTGAAAGCCAATGCCGGTGTTGCACGCGCGCGTTAGACAATACACGGCTGATTCTCTCCGCCTCCCCTTCTTCCTCCTCTGCTCCAGCTGCTCCTCCTCCGCTACATGCATTGCCTAGCAACACCAAAAGCCGACACCCTCTCACGACCACCTCTAACCTCTCCACCGCACACAAACTTCCAACCCCAAACGGCGCTTCCTCCAGCAACGTCATCCGGAAAAAAGAATTGCCCGTCAAAAAAGGATTCTTCATCGACATCACGCTAGTTAATTCACCCAGTTCCTCCTTCCAGACCTGACAACGAACATGCGCTACCCCCAACACAATCACACTCACTGCCCTTGAGTCTAAACATAAGCCCACCCCTCTTCTAAGATCTGAAGTTACAGAAGAAAAAGAAGAGGAAGGAGCACTCGTCATCACCCAGCACAACAAGGACAAGACAGGACGTAACGACCACTCAAGCTCTAAAAATGCAGCCGCATTCAGAGAACGAGCCCCTATCTCCAAACCCTCCGACCCACTCCCCCCACAAGAAACCTCGACCTCATCCGCCAACAATTGCAATCGGTTCACCAACAACTCCAACAGCGAAGGGCCAAATGCATGTGCTCCTGCTGCTGCTGTTGCTGCTGCTGCGGCTGTCGCCTGCTGCCGACGGCGACGCAAGGGGCTCCGAGACAATTGGACGGTAGCGGAGGAGGGACCTACACGGGAAGGCGGTGCCCACGCGCTGCTGCTGCTGGTGCTGTTGGCCTTGCTGCTGCTGCTGCTGCTGCTACTGCCGGTGGTGGTGGTCGTGGTGCTCGTCAGGACAACAGTCAATGCCGCCCATAATTGCGCAGAGTTTTCGTCAGAGGCCCCTACCAAGAGCTGCTGTAGTAATGCGACAGCCTCAACAGCAGTGGGTATGTGCGTGGAGAGTGCTAGCTGGACCAATTTAGTCAGATGAAAGCTTTTTTGCACCCGTCGTCCTCCTTCTTCCCCCTCCTCCTCGTCCTCCTCGTCCTCCAATGGTAGTAAAGACTGGATCAACAACGATTGCCCCAACGGCGACTGCTCACACACAACCCTCAACGCCCTCAGCAACGACTCAACCCTCCCTCCCTCCCCTCCTCCTCCTCCTTCGTTCGAATCCCCCAAAGCCACCACTCCCTCCACCAAAAACCAAGACAAACCCTCCCCCTCCTCCCACCCCTCCTCCTCCTCCAATAATCCCAACACCAGAGGACTCGCCAGCAAATCACCCCACAAATCCACCGCTGCCCTTACCCTTTCCTCCCTCCCTCCCTCCTTTAAAAGCAAACAAGGAAAAATTAACTTGGTTGTTTCCCGGACATTTTTACGGTCAAACACTCTGCTTTCAAAATTGGCATCTCCTGCTACTAGGCGAGAGAGATCTCCCAGTGTGGCTAACGCCATTAGTGGGGTAGTGCTTGGTTGGGTCTGAGCGGAGACAACGAGGGAGAGGAGGGCGTCGAAGAGGAGGTGGTCTTCTTGGTGGTCTAGGGCCTTGAGGAAGAGGCGGAAGGAGGGGGAGCCCCGGGCGGCGTGGGCGAGGAGGTGGAGGCTGGGGAGGAGGAGGAGGTTAGGGTCTACTACTTCCTCCTCATCTTTATAATCGCTTGTGTCCATGGTCAGATTTGCGGGAATTTCGTCTGCTGCTGCTTCTTCTTCGCCTTCCTCCTCCTCCTCCTCCTCCTCCCCCGCCAACTCCTGGTCCTCGTCCCACGATGCACCTGGCACCAAACGAGGACTATCCTCCTTCCGTCTCGTGCACGTACTCCTCCTCCTCCCTCCTCCCTTCTTCGTCTTCATCTTTTCCCCCCTGCTCATCGTCATCACTGTCGGTGCTGCTGCTGCTACCGTTTGATCTCGGCGGCGGGTAGGGGAAAGAGGAGCAGGAGTAGAAGCAGCAGTATAAACAGGATGAAGCAAGCACTCAGCCATTAAGGTGTAGTCCTCCGCCTGCACCCCCAACGGTTGTCGGGCCGCCAACAGATCCCACAGCCCTAATAGAGAAGCGAGCTGAAAGGGACTAACGGGAGTGGTGGTATGAGCCCCGTTTTCGGCTCCCTTTGCAGGGCCCCTACGCTTCCAGTCTACGAATGCCTCCAGGCAAAACGTTTGAAGGGGCACACCAGGAATAGGCGACCTGACTGCATCGCTCTTCTCATGCCATAATCGCAAGATCAAGTGTTGAAACATCTGATTTCCACGGATGAGGCTTGCGAGGCAGTCCATGGTGAGGCAGAGCAATGCTTGCTCGTCGGGAGAGAGGAAGCCACGTCGACTGCGTCTGATGAGGGTGACCCACAGCAAAAGCAAGGCCAACGCCGCCTCGGCTTGCACGCCCCGTGATTCTTTGTAAGAAAATGTCCATGGTGGTGGCGACGCGGCTCGTTCGTGGGTGGAGGGTGGCGGGGACTCCGGGGACGACGATGACGACGCCACTGTCAAATCATGGAGCTGCTGTGAAAGGAGGAGGAAAGGCGTGTGGCTGCTGCTGCGTACTTGGTGGTGGAGAGGGTACAGCTGCGTTTCAGCCTGCTCGTCCTCGTTGTGCAGATAGTCACGGATGGTCCGGGCGGCTTGCCCCAAGGCCATGGACGAGGTTGTGGTTGCGAAAGGCGGCATTGGGTTTCGGCGAGTGCTTCAGAGGCGTAGTCGGGGCTAAAGGAGCAGGAATGGACGCGACATGCCTGTAGATAAGTAAAAGGAGGAGGTGATGAGTGTATTGCTTGTATATTTGAGACGGGAGGGTGGCATTTGGTTGTGCATGAGGGAGGAGGAGGGGAAGGGAGAAGGGAGGAGTAGGAAAAAAATGTCCTTCGCGCCCCTTTGCTTCTTCTTCATTTTCTTCCATGCGCTTTGCCCAATACCCACGACCCACAAGCACGCACACAATGCACGCGCAAAGAGAGAGGCACATTTCCCATCTGGGCACCGCGTGCTCCCTTTTCCTTCTTCCCTGCACCCCCACACAGGCAGCCAGACAGACGCACTCCCCTCCTCCTCCTCTTCGCCAAATCACTGCTTCTGCACACGACGCCCGCCTCCCCCCAAGCAACCATGAGCAACAACCCCGGGTCGTCGTCCTACCCCTCCCTACGGCCAGCAGCACCTTCATTAGACTCCGCACCTGTTGGTCTAGCGCCGCCCTCGTCTCCCGGCGCCTTCTCCACCTCCTCGTTTTCCACCATCCCCTCGGTCTTCTCCTCCCCCGCCCGCCACCGCGACGGGGTGAGCAGCAGCAACAGCAGCGTGGCCGGCGGGGTCTCTTCTGCCGCCTACACGGCCGCGTCCCTCGGCGGTATCAATGCCAGGATGCCTTCCATCTCGTCTACGGGCCGCATCTACGGCCAGCAACAACCACGGCCGCAGCAACCACCTTCCGCCTCCGCCTTCGCCGCGCCGATGACGAACAGCAGTTCCTACAGCACCAGCAGCACTACGACGCCCCTGCCTTCCCGGGCCGCCTATCACCCCCCTCCACTGGTCACGCCTACTCATAGCAGCAACGCTACCAGCACCGGTGCGCGATTTCAGGCTGGTACCCTCGATACGTCCTTGTCCTCCTCCTCGTCCTCGGCCTCACACGTTTATACCTCCTCTCGCACTCACGCGGCCTCACCTTTGCGTCCAGGAGCAGTGGCCGGCACAAACCTTAACACCTACGGAGGAGGAGCAGCAGCAGCAGCAGCAGGAGGAGGGGGAGGGTTGTATCCTTCCCCATCCCTCGCACCACCACCAGCTTCGGAAGATAAGAATGTGTTGTTGCATGTCCAATATGGCACACGTGTCGTCTTTCGAGGCCCTAAAGGTGTGACGTTGTCCGCCAGACCTGCTCCTGAAAGCAGTAGCAGCAGCAGCAGCAGCAGTGGCAGCACGCCTTCGACACCTGCAAGAGGACCGACCACGCCCGGTGGGGGTATTACGGGCAGCAGCAGCAGCAGTAGCAGCAGTAGTAGTAGCAATGCCGCCGTGTCTTTTCGTGCGTGCACGGATGGGAGAGGGTTAGGCGAGGCGAGGGAGAGTTTTATACTGTTGAATTGCTTGCGGAGGGATGATAGGGGTCCGATGGCGTATGGGGCGAGTGTGGCGGTGAGGTGTGGTTGGGCCAAGGAAAAGTTTTTGGGGTTGCATGGCACGACGGGTGAGGTTGGGTTTTGGAGGACTTTGATTGGGGCAGCGGAGAAATGGGTGTTGCTTCGGCCGGAGGTGATTAAATCTTCACGCAGTGGTGGGAATAAGAGTACGCCTTCGGCTCGGGCGCATGTGAATTCTCTGTCTTTTCCAGGGTCTGGTTCGGGGGTTGGTGGTGGGGGGGGGAGGGCGGGAGGGACGGCGGGGTGGGTGCTTGCGGGGGATGCCATTGTATTGCAAGCGGCGTCTACGAGGGAGGTGTTGGTGGTGAGGGATACACCGGAGGGAGGGATGGAGGTCACGTTGTGCCCGCCGGAGTCGGCGTTGCTCTCGCATGCTTCTTGGTTGCTTGGGTGGGCGGGGACTCCTCTTTACCCCTCGTGGAATATGACCAGGCCTTATCTAACCGGTGATTTCCTCTCTAACCCTCACCGGCATCAGCTGTCCACGGCGCAGGAAGAATTATTTTCCGTCTTGCCGCATGCCGCGAATAGAGACGAGGGGCGGGTGGCTCCGCGGCCGTTGTGTGAATTTTCGGGGGGGGAGCAAGAGAGGTTGTTAGTAGAGGACCTGCTGTGGGTCGTGAATGGGTATGAAGGGAAGTATATCAAGGCTTCCTCTTCCTCCCTCCCGTCCTCGTCCTCGTCCTCGTCCTCGGATGGGATGGAAGGGGCGAGGTTTGAGTTGACGGAGGGAGGGAGGGAGGGCGTGGAGGGGAGCTTGGTAGGGATGGTGGAGAAGTTTTTGCCGTTGGGTGGGCATTGTTTGAGGTTGAGGAGGTTTGTGGATGGGAAGAGGAGGTATGATTATGGAATGGTTGCTCAAGCTTTAGCTGCTGGTCTTCATGAATTGTTGTTGAAGAGTTATTCGTTGTTGTTGGCGCAGTTGGAGCATAAACATAGGGGAGGGGGGAGGGAGGGGTGGAGGGGTCTGACGTTGCAGCAGTTGTGGTTTCATTTGCAGCCGGCCTCGAGGAGTTTGGAGGGGTTGGATTCTCTATGTGTGAGGGTGGGGAGGAAGAAGGGGGGGGCGTTATTGAATGCATTGAGGGCAGCGGCTGCGGGGAGTGGGGATGAGAAGAGCGCGCAGACTCATGCTTATTTGCTTGAGAAGGCAGCGGGGCCGTATATGGTGATGTTGGAAGGGTGGATCTATCGAGGGGTGCTTGACGACCCTTATTGCGAGTTTATGATTCGGGAGGAACAGGGCCTGGCGAAGGAGAATGTGCAGGAGGATTTCAATGCTGCTTATTGGGATGCACGGAGCACGATAAGGCCCGAGCATGTTTTTGGGGAGTTGGAAGAGTTCAAACCTAAAATTTTGACGACGGGAAAATATCTTAATGTGATTCGGGAGTGTGGGCTTGATCCTGGCGCTGCTGCTGCTGCTGCTGGTGGTAGTAGTGAGTTGGTGGGAGGAGGAGGGGGAGGGATGCCGAAGTTGAGGTTTTCGGCGGGGAAGGCGGCGGTGGGGGAGGCGATTGAGGCGGCTTATCGACGGGCGTGTCGGTTGTTGCTAGATGTGGTGTTGCGTCAGCATCACTTGTTGCCACGGTTAGCGTCGATAAAGCATTATTTCTTGTTGGACAAGGGGGATTTCTTTGTGCATTTTATGAAGACGGCGGAGAAGGAACTGTTGAAAGGGGTGCAGGATGTCTCTCCCTCCCGCCTTGAGAGTTTGTTGCACTTGTCGATTCAGATGTCCGTCGCGAGTAATGACCCTTATAAAGACGATGTGAGCAGCACCTTTTCCAACAAAACCCTGATTGAGCACTTGAATGCCATTCATAAGTCGGACCGCTTCGGCGGCGGAGGAGGAGGGGGAGGAGGAGGGGATGGGTTGAATGTCTCTTTCTCTTCTGCCACTGCTGCTGCTGCTGCTGCTGCTGCTGTATCGAGCTCGATGCACATCCCCTCCTCCTCCTTCTCCACCCAAGAAGCAGGCCTACCAGAGCTACCAAACCTCTTAGGGCAACTCGACCTCTCCTCCTCCTCCTCCCTCCTCGACTGCAACAACACGCCCTCCCTCCATCCCTCCTCCTCCACCTCCACCTCCGAAATTAAAGCCTACGAAGCCTTCATGTTAGAAACCCAAGTCAAATGGCCACTCTCCCTCGTCGTCTCCCGTCGGGCAGTCACCAAATACCAACTCCTCTTCCGGCATCTCTTCCTCGCCAAATTTGTCGAGCGCCGCCTGCATACCTCCTGGGCGGAGCAACAGAGTTACAAGGAACTAGATGTGAGAAAGGCGTTGGGGCTTGCGTTTTGTGTGCGGCATAAGATGCAACACTTTTTGGCGACGTATATTTATTATATGATGTTTGAGGTGGTGGAGCCGCATTGGCATGTGTTGAAGACGAGTTTGAGGACGGGGGAGGGGGTGGAGCATTTGGATGATGTCATTCGGTTACACCAGGAGTTTCAGGATTCCTGCCTGAAGGAATGTTTGTTGACCGATCAGTCTCTCTTGAAGGTGTTAAATAAGATTTTGGTGGTTTGTCTGTTGTTCGCTGCTTATATGGAGCAAGCGACCAAGGACCTGGCGGAGGCCGCGGCGTCGGTTTCGGAGGTGAGCAGCAGCAGTAGTAGGAGGGTAGGGGACGTGGAGGGGAGTGCAAGCGGAGGTGGGTTGTTTATCCCAGCGACGGATGGTGGGGTGGGCAAGCGCGGAGGAGGAGGAGGGAGGAAGACACCGCAGCATATTGACAATGGCGCGGCGCGTCGGGAGCGGGTAGCAAGGCAGACGGCCGAGGTCCGCGCAAGGGCGGAAGCAAGTGGGTTTGGGCCGACGATGGAGGCGTTTTCTAAGAATTTGGACTTTCACACGGAGGAGTTCATGAGGAGGTTGTGGGAGGATTCCCGGGCGCAGTACCAGTCGAGTCATCTGTCAAATTTGTTGGCGCGCTTGGATTACAATGGCTTTTTTGCCGCGCAGTTTGCCCGGGAGGCCTTGCCTTTGTCGCAGCAGAAGCAGCAGCCGCCGCAGCAGCAGCAGCAGCCACAGTACCAGCAGAGTGTGTTGTGAGAAGTAGGAGTAGAGGGGAGGAAGGGTTGGAAGAAGGGAGGGAATCGACACTGCCAAAATCACGAATAACCTCCCGTGGATGGGCAGTCAGGTGCATATGAAAGTGAGAAAGTGTCTGGGTGTACAACAAGCAACAACAACAAAACGATAAGGGAAGCCCACAGAGCAGAAAGGGGCTTTAACCCAACAAACCAAAAGCAAGAATGAAAAAGAAAGAACCAATTTAGTACAGTAAAGACTCTCAAACTTGTGCTGTATGTGCCGAAGAAGCTGACGCGTCTAATCAAGCAGGCACAGCCGATGGCTGATGATCTTTGGCAACCGCAAAGGACAAGAAATTTACTCTACTTTTCACGTTGTTTCCACCACCACAGCTAGAAAACAAAGGCCTGCTCGTGTAGCAGGTGCTGGCATCGTCGTAGCTGCCTCTTTTCCTCTGTACTTTGCTTGTCCGCCTCGGTCGGGTGCTGATCATCACCAGGAGCCGCACCAAATCTATGCGCCTTCCTCCCTTTTCTGACCAACATCTCTCCATACACCCTACACCCTACACAACACAGGCACAGAGGTACAGGCCAGACATCCTCCACGCTTCCGGCAACATGGCGGAGCCACCCGCACCCGTCGCCTCCCCCGTCAAGCCCGCACCCCATTACCAAGAGTCTCTCCTGAGCAAGCTAAACTCCTTCCTAAACCGCGACTACATCTCCGACTGGGCTTACTACGGCTTTTGGTTCGCCTTTTGGCTTTTCATGCCTTACGCTGTGCTGCTGGGGATTATGGTCATGGTGGTGTATGACGCCTTGACGGTCAAAGGCTACCGCAAGCCTGTCGGGCCCGTGCTCATTACAGGATGCGATTCGGGCTTTGGCAAAGGGCTGGCATTGGCTCTGAGCGAGCTCGGGTGGAAGGTGTATGCCACCTGCATGACAGACGCGGGCCTGGCCTTTCTTGCCAGCAATGTTAATGTGACGGGCGTGCGCATGGACGTGACGAAGGAGGATGAGGTCAAGGCGGTCATGGCCACCATCGACGCCGCCCACCCCACGGAGGGCTTATATGCCCTCGTCAACAACGCAGGGGTCGACAAATTCGGCACCACGGACTGGTGCGACGTCGACCACTTCAAGTGGCACATGGAAATCAATTTTTTTGGACACGTCCGCATGGTCAAGCAGGCGTTGCCCCTACTCAAACGAGCGGCGCGGGCCAACGAGTACCAGAGCTCGCGCATCCTCAACATCACCTCTTTCAGTGGCCTTCTTCCCGGGCTCTTCATGAAATCCGTCTATGGTGCCTCCAAGCACGCCGCTGAATCCTGGTCCAACTCCCTCCGATTAGAGCTGAGGCATTTCGGCATCCAAGTCGGGCAGGTTAACCCCGTGTGGCACCGGACTGACATCGCCCACTCCCAAGAAGACCACCTCGTCAAGACCTACGAGTCCCTCTCCCCCGAGCTGCAAGCCGACTATGGCAAGGAATACTTTTTAAAACTAGCTGATGTGGCCTATCAAGGACGTCAATCCCACACCTGGGAGCCCGAAAATGTGGTCAAGGCCCTAGTGAACGCCGTGACGGCCGAGCGACACCGACCCCAGAGGCTGGTGGGGATAGATGCGACTTTCTATATGGTTCCGATCATGATGTTGCCTCGGCGGGTTATTCATAATATGTTTGATGGGTGGGGTTTGGCGGCGGCGGTGCCGGCGGAGGCGTTGAGCAATAGGGGGCGGACGCAGGTTTAATTGAGTGGGGGGAGGGAGGGAGGACGAGGAGGATGTGTGCAGAAAGGATGAGAGAGTAGAAAGGATCAAAGTTGCGTTGAGAAAAAGACCTGTGGGAAGAATGAGAGAAAGGAGGAGATTAGGGAATGAGAGGAAAAGAGGAAGAACGATGGATTGGAAGGCGGGCAGAGATGCAGAGAGAAGAGAGAGACCAGAACGAGGGCAAAGTACAAGAAGGAGACAGATGAATGACCAGCTGGATCGTGTAATTACCAGTGATTGATGATGGCGATGGCCGGGAAATATAGGAAGAGGAAGAAAAGGAAGTCGAGATGGCCGCGTTGGCCTGTATGTAGGTACTGAGGCAGGTGGGAAGCGCGGCGGCAGGGGACGAGGGTGGATGGATGAGAACGACGGGACTGCGGATGAGTTGTAAAATTATTTGAATGACACTACACATAAAGAATGAAATGCAAAATACAAGAAAATGAGACGGCTCCAACCGAGGCTCCCCAGACACAGGACCGCCACTCCTTCCCTTCTGAGTCATGTCCTGCGCCCGCGTGCGGCGACGGGAGGCGCTGGTATCATCAGGCGGGGCAAGGGCGGTGCTGGGCGTGGT
>Ga0209491_10005457_pt1 | contig 18575 bp, 12 predicted proteins | sample BON02_FD_187213 | JGI IMG/M metagenome (GOLD analysis project Ga0209491, IMG submission 187213) | Freshwater microbial communities from Lake Bonney liftoff mats and glacier meltwater in Antarctica - BON-02 (SPAdes) (version 2) | ecosystem: Environmental > Aquatic > Freshwater > Ice > Glacier...
TGTATCGGGAAATAGTTAATAAAAAAACCCTTTATGCTGAAGTCTTATTTTTCTTTCAGATATCCCTCTATTAAAAAGCATCTTATCACTTGTTTCCTCAACTATACTTTTGCCTTTGCTGATGCGGAATACTTATGAAAATGAATCCAAAAGTAACCTATCCCCCTTCATCTTAGATAGAGCTTAACTGCTAAAGCTTTTTTATTCTTGACATTAGCTAAATTATCAAAATAGGCTATGAATAAGTCAGGGAATAAGATGTAACCAGTAAAACATGTTAGCATCTTTAAAAATGGACGAAGTAGTAATTAATGGTTTGGTTTCCAATAATTAGCTTAATCCTCCATTTTCAAATCGCTTGTCAAAGCAGCGATGAAAAAGTGCCGGGTCTTCTGACAACTGGATTAAGCCATACTTCACACTAAACCCAAATTTGAAATAAGGAGAATACTGAGATAGCAGCAGTACGGGAGAGACTAAGCCCAGCGGAACAAAGGGCTGTAGAAACAATACTGTTCCAACTCTTCTAAATGCAACCATCATTCCAAAAAAATAACAACATTAAAAACGAGCGTCAATTTTTTAATCTTTAGAAAGCAAAAGTTTTAACCTTTAGCCCTTTTTGGGTTTCTTTAGCACATGGATCAAAGTTTTAAAAAGTCAGAATTTCTCAAAGCAATTTTTCCCGACATCGACATCCATGACAATGAGGTTATTCGAAAGGTTCTGACGATTTACTATTCCCAATATGGAAACACCCCAAAAGTAGAAATCGATGGTGATGTGATTACCATTTCTCTTCCTGACTCGGTTCAGCAACACTACCCAGATGAGTTTTATAAGGCTGCCGATCTTTGCACTGCTAAAAAATATCGGGAGGCAATTCCAATTTTTGAGCGGCTAATTGAAGCTAATCCCAAAGTCTCTGAATACCATAGAAATTTGGGTCAGGCATACGAAGAACTGGGAGAGTATAATGATGCTATTGATAGTCTAATTGAGGCTTTACGATGGAATCCCAAAAACAATTGGGCACTGCTTCTGATGGGTAACATCTACCTAAGAGCCGAGAAAGATACCCAAACAGCATTAACCTACTTTGACCAAATCATTGAGGTGGATCCTGAAAACTATCTGGCGCTCTCCAATATTGGGGGAATTTTCCTGAGACTTGATAAACTTAATTTGGCAGAAAGGTATTTCAGAAATGCCCTTAAGGTGAATCCTACTTTTGTAAATGCCTTACATGGAATGGGGATTATTGAAATGAGAAAGGGCAATACCCTTAAAGCATTTGAATCAGGTGTATCGGGGTTGAAAGCTTGCCAACCTAAAGATGTCCAGATGAAAGAAATACTCGATGACTTCCTATTGAATGTAGCCAATCAGTACTTCAAAGAAGGTTCGAAAATGGATCTGGTAGCTGATTACATCACCCAGCTTGAAACAGCCTCCGGCAAAGAAATACAAATCCAGACTGTTAAAAACCTTCCGGTAAATGCCAAAATTGAAATTGCCGAAAACTACGATAGAGACTTCCACCTGGTTTCTTATCGCCCAGATTCACTAAGAATTGAACATTTAATTTGTCATGAGCTCACCCATCTCAAACTGATCTTGGCAGCAAGGGAATTAGGTGAAAACCTCCTTTTCACAAGTGACCAGCAACATGTAATTCGGTTTCATAAGTTGATGGAGCCAACCAGTAAAAAACTAAAATCTGATGGATTGTCAGAGGAGAAGATTGAGGGATTTGTGGAAAGTGTTTTCCACGGACTAAACAGCAGGGTTTTTAACGCCCCGATTGATTTGTTTATCGAAGACCTACTTCACACTGAGTTCACAGAGTTACGCCCCTACCAGTTCATCTCTATGGTTGACATGGATAAGCTTTCGCTAAAGGCCGTTACTGACCCACAGATCCTTGAAATCACTCCCTCTGCCCTGATTAGTAAAGTTAAAGTCTACAACGCCCTTACAGCAAGGCAAATTGATAACCTATACGGAACTTCATTAGAATCCCGATATCCTCTTAGCCCTAAGGAAAAAGGATTTTTAGATCAATTTTGGAATGAGTTTCTGGAATACAGGAAAGACCGGGAGTCCGGAGAAGAATATGAATTGGTTCAAAACTGGGCCAATGACTTGGAACTTGATATATTCTTTAAATTCAAGCCAGATCCCAACAATTCAAAGAAAGGGAAAGACCCTATTGTGGTTCTGGCGAATATTGAGTCCGATCCACTGGGTTCGGATAGTTTCTTATTGGAGGAGGATGAAGAGATGAAAAAATTTCTTGCAGCCAACGCAGACTTAAAAATCAACATGGCAATCTTCCTTCACATGTTGGATGCAATCAAGTTTTTCAAAAAACTCGATGATCCAAGAATACAGGAAATCTCAATGGAACTCGCTATGCTTGGTGGCACAGGAATAGATCCTAACAAACAAGGATACAAAGTATCTTTCCAAAAAGGGAAAGGATTCTCTGGACAAAAGGTTCTCGCCTTCATGTATGTTTCAATTGCGCTTAGTCTTCCCGATCTACTTGCTGAGCTTAAAATGCCATTTGAGAAGGAATATAGCCTGGCTAAAGAGTTTGGTAGATAAGCCGACTATGTTTAGAAAAGAACTTCCTTTTTTTTAGGAAGATTAACCCCTACTTTCCAAACTTTCTCATACTGCTCCACTTCGTTTTGATGAAGATTAATCTTCTCTTCTTCTTGTTTGGATAGTTTGGGATAAACAATTACGCATTGCAATAGAATATTGGAATCAATGACACCAGCTTTTTTTCTAATAGATTTTAAACGGGCATACCCGCTTACTTGCCGAATGTCATTGTGCAATCCTAAGTGACTTTTTCCAAAATATTGGGGCTTATACTTCGCATCAATTACCTTAGAATTGTTCCCATCCAAATACAGGAAATCAAGTTCGTTTCCATGGGTTCGGGGATGGTAGGTAATTTTTGATCCAAATTCTTTTTTCAATTTTCCCAATACAAACAATTCAAACAGCTTACTCATATCTATCCAATAGGGTGGAGTAAGGATGGTATCCTGATTTTGAATGGAATTAAGATTATAGCTAAACCGCTGAAGTATCAGCTTGGCTAATTCTATTGCCTTCTCATAGTTCTTATAAAAAGGATTGAATTTGAAATGCTTGATTTCATGAAGCTGGACTTCTTCGGATACCTCTTCAAATGCCGGTTGGATAAAATTGAAAGTCTCCTGAAAGTAAGCATCTGATCCTAAACTTTTGTAAGTGCCAAGATATCGTCTGATGAAAGTCAATGTCTTTTTCAGTAATCGGTTTTCAAGCCCATCAGCGCCAAATTGCTCGTATTGACAATAGGTGTTCAGGTTTTTGTTTTTGACCAGATTTTGCTTGATGGTCTGACTTACCAAAACTTTTCCTTTGACCTTGGCATATAGGTTTCTTTCAACCTTATAATAGCTTCTTTTTAATCCCTTTCTTACGATATCCTTTACCTGATTCAGGAATTGGATCATAATTAGAGGGGAGATCAAATCTTGGTGTTTTTGAAGGGGAATCCATCGACTATCAAACTTGATTTCAAAAAGTTCTTTGGTATGATTTCGGGCATCAGGTTCTTCGAGTGCTTGGAACAGCATTTTTAGCACATCCACCCTAACCAACTCTTTTTCCTCTGGAGTTGGCTTGCATTCGTCACCTGTTTCTTGATCAAATTTGGTATTTAGCTTGGACTCTACATAGATCCAGTGATCACCCACGTGGCCTGGAATCCAATCTGCTCCAACATAATATGATGTCGAAATTCCAATCTTGCCCTCTACAGATTTGAATGATGCACATAAACCTTCATTCCTCCGTTTTTTAAACAGTATATCAGGAGGATTCATGACCTCAGAAAAGTCAAAAGAACTGGATATATGCTCACGTAAGAAAAATGGCCTCATAATCCACTCAATTCCTTTAGAACCATTTGAACAGGATCATCCAACTTATCTTCATTGCTCCTCAGGATCCCATCCTTTACATATTCTTTTAGGAGCGGGAGCACCTCGTATTTCATTTTAGTCTTAATCTCATTATCTCCCTCTTCACTATCTCTGGAAGTCAAGAAGTAACTATGTCCAATCCATACTTCCTCTGGCCTAAAATCAGCCATCAAGGTATCCGCTCGTTTTGGCGTAGCCTGTGATGAGATCACTTCCGTGTGATTAGAAACAAACAGGCTAGATACTTTTTGAAACATATCCTTCGCAAGCTTATTTTTGATAGGATCAATAGTAGGCAATATATCTACAAAGGCAAACCTCCTTCGAATAGCATAATCTATATGACCCACACTTCGGTCAGCAGTATTCATGGTGCCTATAATTAATAGGTTCGAAGGGATAATCAATGAATTGCCGGAATTAGACAAAGAATACATGCTTTCAATGGGTTTGTCTCGGTATTCTAAGGCATAAATTAATTCCCCCAAGACTGATGGAAGATTCGCTCTATTTATTTCATCAATAATAAGAATGTAGGTTTCTGGATCTTTCTCGACCCTATCTCTTTCTTCAAAAACGAAATTATTTTGATTCAAAAATTCTCTGAACTTTTCAAGTAAATAAAAATAATACGTAGCATGATAGAAAGCCGACCTGTTCAAACCATCTTGAAATTTAACATCTTGTCTCAAGACATTATTTGCCAGATACATTGTTTTCAAATCCTTAAAAGGTACGATAGATGAATTTGACCAGTTACCTTGGTAGCGAAAACCTCTTTCATTTACCTCGACAATTTTTGCTTTTTCAGTTAATGGGTGCTCAATATCAGCAGCAAGCTGATCTGTAATAAAATCAGCAAACTCATTAATTTTTTCATCAACCCATTCCTGTCTATCTATTTCCAAAGAACGAGCAAGATCAGGCTTACTTTGAACATAGTTTTTTAAGGCACGCTCACAATATTCACCGAAAACTTTGTTGACTGCTGTAAAAGTTCCGCTTTCAGGATCAGCTTGGATTCCGCGTACAAAATCATCATAAGTATAAGAGGGATGAAACTGTACCAGTTTAAATTTTCCAGATTTCTCGAGCTTTGAAGTTTGTTCCTGCTTATTTTCTGAGACTTTACCAAATAAAATCTCTTCGGCTAAATCCTTAGCAAGGAAAGTCTTTCCTGTACCCGGAGGGCCTTGGAGGATGATTTGCTTTTTGTATTTCAATAATTCTATTGCCTCTGATTTCATTTTCCCTGTTTGAATTTGGTTATACCATTTAAGAATTGATTTGGTCGAAGCGGCATCGCCATTACTATTGCATCTCGTTAATGTACCGCGAGGTGCTATATAAAAATTGTATTCAGGCTTGTACCAATCAAGAATCTTGACTTTTCGCCTCCGGTTAAACCAATCCAAATCCCCTACCTCGTCAGCATATTTATAAGGTCCGGTGACTTCCACCAAGGCAATTATTTGACCGCCGCTTTTGATGGCGACAATGTCACCTTCCTGCATTACCTTCTCGAAATTTGATTGCTGATCTATATCCTCCTCCCAATGACCCATGCCAATCATTTTTTTCTCCTTAAGTATTTTTTCTTCGATGCCGGAGTGAAGGACTCCTTGATGCATCTGCATATGCCAAAAATTTCTCATATCAGTCCATTAAGTACTTTGCAATATCCTCAATACATACTATCCCCATCAGTTTCTCGGAAGGCTTTCCAGAATGAGTAATTATCATACAGTCCAACTTGCTCTCCTTCTCCTTCGATTTCTTAAAATAAATCTCAGTAGTTCCAAAAATAGATGTATTTCTGGAGATTAGCGAATAGTTTTCTTTCGTCTCAATATAAGGGATCAAGTCTGAGATCTTGGCTTCGGTCAAGTTTATCAGCTGATTCTTGTACTCTCCAAAAAGCCAACGAGAAATGGTATTGGTAGAGATCATCTCAATTATATTTCCTAAATCATCCAGAATAGGAGCTTGAGAAAAATCCTTTTCCTTCATCTCAGTAAGCAAATTGATCAACCGAGTTTCTGATCTTACAGAAAAGACTTCAAACTGAAATTCTGGAATCACGCGCTTTGGGTTCTTAAACTCCTCCAGAATGCGCTGAAGCAAGGATACGGTTTCATCAAATGGTTCAGCTATGGCTCGACCGTCTCTTGACTGGTGTGCTATAGCATTTCTTAAATTTCCCAACTGATGCAAATCATCTTTATATCTCCGTACAACCGGGTTTCTTAAGATAAGCTGACGAATACGCTGAGAAAACGATTCGTAATCAGACTGTCCCAAAGTCTTAGCCAAAGCTTGATCCAGTTCATTATAGTGATCGAGGAATTTTTGTGCGTTGGTCATCTTACTCTCCATATAGATTTAACTTGAACCTGAGGATTGTATTTTTATCCTTAATAACAACCTTTGCCTTAGCAGCTATTCTTATCCAAAAATGCTTTCGTAACTCCTCATCTGCCATATTAAATCGGTCTGTAAATCCTTTAATTGATTTCACCTTCAATAAATTTTCTTCATTCCCACCTCCTAAGTCAAGTAATTCCCACATAAGTTTTTTGTCAAGGAATTGAAGATTCTTAAATCGACCATCATAAACATATTGAATAGACATTGAAGATTTGGGGATTATGATCAATTCAGAATTTCTATCAAATGTATTGTAGGTAAATGTAACTGGTTGATTCACATCACCTTTATTAGATTTCGATTTTCTATCCTTTATCCAAAAATCAGGATAAGCATTTCTAAAAACAAATAAACTGTCGTTTCTATATTTATCACTAAGAGCTTGAATAGACTCTCTTTTAAGCTCCTGATTCTGAAGTGGTATTTGTTTATTGAAAAAATTATAATCCAACTGCATATTCTCTTCTTCAAATAAATATGTCCCAACAGATTCTGAAAGCCCATACGCAGGACTATACCAATCAGGAATTACGTACTTTCTAAGCTGTAAATCAGATGCAATCACAAATGTTTTTATCTCTTTTTGACTAAAATCCTTCCTGTCAAATTGTGATAATTTATTAGATAAAAAGTATATGAGAGACTTATCTTTATACTGAATAGTAATATTAGAAAGTAAGTTTTTAAAAACTTTCGGCTCTATCGGAGATAAACTTTCACTTTGCTTAATTTGGCCTCCAAATGTATTAAACATGTTTCTCCAGAACGTAAAGGACTTTCCCTTTTCTTCATCAGTTAACAAATTATTCTCACTAATTTTATTTAGTAAATCACTCGTAATACCAGTCATTGAATTCAGAAATGAAGAATCTAAAAGTAATTCCTTTAAACCCATTGTATTCTTTATAGATTTTTCATCATATGAAATATCCTTGAATAAGAAAATAATAATTTCATCCAAGAATTTATATCCAAATGAAGGCTCAATTCTAAAATTCATTTCACGCTTCAATTCCGAAAACACAAGTAACCAAACTAACACATCATTTATAGATTTCGGGAAAAATGTGCGATGGTTTGACCATTGCTCATTCTTTCGCAGTCTATTAAAAGCTTTTAGGAAATTTACTTTGTTCTTGAAATGCAATAAAATACTCAGGAATTCCAAAACAAGAGTCTGCATCGACCTGAACTTATACAGCTGAACAGCTTCATCTTCTTCTATTTTCAGGAAGTACTCTGGAATATTTTTAGGCAATCCATCTGGAACTTCATTCTTAGAAACACTTTCAATAAGCTTTACATGCTCCTCAAGATCTTTTAAAAGAATAATTTGCTTTCCTTTAGATTTAACGTTATCCAAACTTGTATAAAATTCGGAATTACGTTCCTCATCCTTAAGTAGATTTCGAATATCATACAAATCAATCTCCCTGTAGGCAGAATTACTTAAAGTCATTTCTGACAATGAATTCAAAAACATGTCAAGCAGATTATTCTTCTCCAATTCATTTAAATAGATCCATATATTCAATAGATACCGCCTTAATAAAGGCACCTTCTTGAAGCCAAGTAAAGGCAAATAATAGACATTGAAAATAGAAACAAATAAAACTGTTCTTAAAAAATCTTCATCCGGAAGATCATTTTTAATATCTTTTTTAGTTACCAGGCCTTTTAATACACCATAATAAAAATCACTCAGAAGGCTTGTTGAATCAAATTCTTCCTTCTCAAAAATACTTACTTTATGAACTGTTGCGATTACTCTTGAAAGTACAATATTTTTTGTTCTCTCCAATTCATTTTCAGATGCTACAGAATAGAGTTTTTTAAGAATTCTGAAATAAATATCAATTACATTATAATTCTTGTAGTTCTCAGAGTTGAACTCATTTAGCTGTCTATAGTATTCAAAATGATTTGGCTTTTCACCTTTCAAACGAGACCATCTTTCCTCTTTACTGTTACTAAATTCAACTGAGGAATTTAATAATTGAGTAAAGTCAATTTTGTCCAACTCCAGTCGATTTTGATATCTCCCATCTCTATTAATGAATTCATCGAGATTTGATCCAATGAAAAAATCATCAAAAGTTTCTGAAAACCAAATCAAATCTTCTGAAACGAGATCTTCCTCTGCAAAATCAAGCTTAGAAAGCCAAACTTTTAATAAGCGCTCGAATGAACGTTTGACTTGTCTAATCTTGTCCATCCTTCAACATTTTCTTAATATTTGACTTTTCTTTTTTCCTAACCAACTGAGAAAAATCACTGATTATCTTTTCAAGGTTCTTAAAGAAAAAATACAAGAAGACAAGAGTGCCAGTTATGACGCAAAGCATCAAAAACAAAACCCATTTCGGGATAGGCTCCCAGAATGAAATAATTGTAAAAGTTATGAGTACAAAAAGTATGACGTATAGACCTTTGTACTCGTATTGTTTAAACACTACCGAAGTGACCTCTTGACTACTAAAATACTTCCCTTTTGCGTCATTAATAATCGATAGTGAAATTGGAAATAACAATGCAATAATTGTAGACAAAACAGACAAACAAGCACCTACATTCTCGTCGCTTAAGCTCCAATCAGAAAACTTCTCGACAATTTCTGGGAGCATCACTTTAGAATTAACATCCCAAGCTAAAAAAGCTATAACCATTAGCGAAACGAACAAGACCAATAAGACTACTAATAAAACACACAATAATCTCAAACAATACACCATCTTAAATCCAGTTTACTTTTTTTAGCTTCCTGCCACCATAATTAAAAGTATAACAGAAAGTGCCCAACATTTTATCTTCTGATTTTTGGATTATGAAAGGCCAGACTCTTAAAACAGTCATAGCAAATTCAAAATAATCTAATCCTGTCCCCAATCTCATTACAAACATCCTGTACCCATCTTCTAATTGTTTTACCACAATCTCGGAGAGCCCTTTTTTTGAATGATCAACAGCGAGAAATACTGACTCGGATAAAGAAAATTGCTCTTCAATACCATCTGACCATGAATAGATCTCAAATCTCTTTTCATCTTGAAGGTCGTGGATTGCCTTCAATGAATCTACCAATTGATCTGGAAAGCTTGGGTCTATTAAAATCTTTAATCTCTTCATGAGGAGTAATTCAATACATTGTTGATTTCCTCAATCGAGATTCCATACATTTTTGAGATCACAGGCAAAGAATTGGGACTATTGTAAAAAGCCTCGATCATTTTTGCAGTAACCCCTTTCGTTCCTTTGACAAAAGGAAGCCCTCCAGCAAGCTTTGGATCAATTATAACTGAACCTTTTCCTTTGGAAGGAATAAGCCTTTCTGCAATACCATCTTTATTAAATTTAATATCTTTAAAGAATTCGGTTATGAAGTAAAAGTTATACTGTCCGCTGCCATTCAAAGTAATAAACTCTCCATTTGAAAGTTCAAAAACAACTGATTTCCCTGCTGCCTTGATTTCTTTATCAACATTGTTATTAGCAAAAGGATAGGCTTTACCGGTACGTTCTCCGTAATCCTTCCTCGCTGTCAAAATATCCTTCAAGCTGCAGTATTCTCTTAGTGAACCAATGACAACCAGCTCAATTAAGCCATGAAAGCTGATTCTGGTTTTTTCCTGATCAATGGGATCAAAACCTGAAATCCCTTCATAATTTTCGGAATCCAGCTCCTTAAACCACCTCTTAACCTTGTCTCTTGAGAAACCGGATATTTCGGAGGCATCTGAAATGGAGTATATTCCTTCATGAAGGCCAAACTCTTTCATAATATTTTGATTTTCTGGTTGGTTAAATAAATCTAAGGATATTAGAGGCTTTTTAGCAGTGGCATTCTTCTGCCCAACTTTCTTCTTCCCCTTCACATACCACTTACTCACTTCTTCCGGCATCGGCTTTCCTTTTTGCTCATAGAATGCATCAACATCCTTTTGCTTGTGAAGTCCTTGCTTGGCTTCTTCTTCAAAGTACTGATGATTCAACTCAAGCAAGCGTTTAAGTATTTCCTTTCGGGCATCAGGATGGATAGTATATCGAACACGGTCATTTTCAGGAAGGTAATCCACTTCATAGAAATCATGGCGAAGCAAAATATCAGTCCAGCAATAGGCTTCTAAAATGGCTTCGTCCATTTCCTTATACAACTCTCTCAGTCGAATTATTTCTTGAAATGCATCAAGGCAAACTTGTTGATCCTGCTTGCTTCTTACCTCAATATCAACGGTTGTAAGATACTCTAAATGAAAAAGGTTATAAAGTTGTGTTAAACCTAACTGTAAGTTTTTCATTAAAAAACCTCTTTGATCATAATACTCCGATCCAATCTGATCTAAGGAATTGGGCACATTTTTAGGGAATGGGAAAGTTTCAAAACAATCAGATGGTGAGTATCTTATAGTTGAATTCCCCATTGTCGAACTATTTTTCCAAGCCCAATGATTATGTAATTCAGAACTTAAAACTGAAAAATTAGTCTTAGCAAGACTAAAAACCACAATAGAGTCCGTATAAACTACTGAGGCTTTGCTGAACCCAAATTGAATGTGTTTTGAATATCTATTTATTACCAAAATTTCCTCCAACGAAACGATTGCTTGATAAAGTGCTGGACGCTTTTCACCGTATATCCACCATTTTTCAGGAAGCGGCTTCCTTAAAGCATATTTTCCAATATTTTCATTCCCGTCTTTATTTAGTACCCAACGCTGCCTCTCTGGCTTCACCAATCGTTCAATAATTTCATAACAATCAGAATAGGTTTTAGCTTTCTCCTCAGGCCAATCAAAAAAGTTAATCACCCATCGACTGGGCCTTTGAGCAGGACTATTATTTAAATCGTCTCCGTTTAAATATGGAAAAAGTACATCTTTATTTCTCGGATCCTTTATTATTAAAGCTTCCGCCTCATGTGTTTCCAATACAAAACCCTTACCCAAAACAATGCTTCCTTGGAAACTTTTACATTCATTTACCCTTAATTTCCAAGGATTTCCCTGAACCTCAGAATCATCCAGATAAGGGCTAATCGTTTTTACAGATTTTCCATTTAATACAAACGGTCCATTCCAGTTCATTTTTGATATCGTAACAAGGGATACCTCAACAGCAGCTACACCCGGCCACTTCATACTTTTTACAGCATGGTTTATAGAGCCACCTTTATTTTTGATTACATCCAAACCATCTTCTCTTGCTCTTCCTTGAGCAATCGTATTAGTAGAAATAAGTGATTGGAAACCTCGATCTTTGATAATATCGAATGACCTTCTAAAGAAATAGGTAACTAAATCAACAGCTCCTATGGGGCTATACTTAAACTTGATAAATTCCAGAAAATTATCACCAAAGTTCCCTGTGAGTTTCTGCCCTCCCAAATATGGCGGATTACCCAAAATACAATCAAACCCACCTTCCTGAGATCCTTCGATACCCTCAGGATTTTTGCTTGCCGCAAAAACCTCTGGGAACTCCAGGAAATAATGGAAAAAGCCTTTTTCCTGTGCCAGTGCTGTAGCTTTAGCCGGCGGCATACCAGTAGGAAGTGTTTTTTCTCTTAAATATTTTCGATAGTTGCCATCGGTACAGATATAGCTTTTATTTTCAGATGTCTTGGGAATAAAGAACTGAGCTACTTGCATATCTGCCAAGCTCTTGAGTCTGGAATAGTTAGTCCCTGTATTGAGTTCTGAAAATTTCTTCTGCTTTGCTTCTATCTCCTCTGGGGTACGTTCAGGAAGGTTTTTAAAGAGTTGAAATTGCTCGATGGCTTTGATGACTGATTCGTTAACATTATCGGTATACTCCAAGGTGATTTGATCCTGTTTCTTTAGCTCCTCTCTATTTCTATTTCGGAATTGGGTAGCAATGGCCTTATCATCTCCGGGAAGTGCTTTGAAAGCTTCTTCTGCAATTCCCTTTTCCAGTTCCTCTTTATGAGCAAGCCCTACGATGGCATCCCCGCATTTGATCTTATGGTCCAGGAAGTTCAGCGGTTCTCCCGGACTATGTGCTTCCAGCCATAGTGCTACTTTGCAGAGTTCTACCGCCAGCGGGTTCTTATCCACTCCGTAGATGCACTCGCGGATTACATCCCGAATCGCATGCCTCATGACACTTGGTGAAGGTTGGTCTTCGCCGGTTCTCACCTTTGCCAGCTCCATGCCGATTCTCCGCGCTGCTGAAAGCAAAATATGTCCACTCCCACAGGAAATATCACAGACTTTGATTGCCAGCAAGGCTTTCTCCTGAAGCTGGTTTTTTGGAAGGTTAGTCGTATTCAATTTTAGCCGCTCCTCTGGCTTTTGAATACAATCCTGAATGATATACTCCAAAGAATGCTGGATCAGCGGACGAACCAGTTCCTCAGGTGTATAGTGAGATCCTGAAGATGAACGATCTGTTCCCTGCACAAACCCAAAATTTGGTGAGGTATCCAATTCTGTAAACACAGGTTCGAATTCCAGCAGCCCTTGATAAACCGATCCAAATTCTTCCACATCCAGATCCCCATAGTTTACTTTGACTAATTGCTTTCGCTGCTCATCTTGGAAATAACAAAGTCGGTAGATCACATAGAGCAAGTCTTCATTTTTCAGTTTACTATGGCTTAAGACGCCCAAAGCTCCAGAATGAAAAATCCCAGAGCCCAGCGGCTTGATCCCAAGCTTTTCGCCATACTTACCTGACTCAAAAAGCTGAAAGGTTATTTTAAGATTCTCCCAGAGATCGTGTTTAGCGCCTTCGATAAATATCCTTCGCAATGCCAGGTTTCTTACCCGACCCATGCTGTAGTAGTCGTAATAGATTTTTCGAAGCTTAGAGAGTGCTTCATCTTGTTTTTCTGGATATACCAAGCCACGATCCTCCGTAACCAACAAGAATAAAAAGCGGTAAATCAGTCGAAGCAGGAAAAGATAGTATTGCTTTCCGGAGAGTTCTCCATTCTGTACCATCTCCCGTAGCTCTGTATTTTCCGGATGTTTGAGAAAGCCATTTCCAAGACGCTTGATAGAGCTTTCTACTGCTTCTGATAGCTTTTCCCGAATCCGTGTTCCTGAAGCCAGTGACTCGATGATAGTATTCTATATATGATTCCTCTCCCGCATTCTTCTCCTTTGGCATTCGGCTGGCATGAAGAATTCGATAGAGTATGGCGAAGTCTGCGAAGAGTTCTTCCTCCATCATTTTCTCCAGGTCAAACTCCAGATAGGTCAGCCTCACCAATCGAGTTGCATCCCTCAATAATCTTAATTGCTTGCCATTCGTGACTAAGGCATAGAGGTAATCATCTGTCTTATTCAGGTATTCCTGCAACAATCCATGAGGAGAAAGTCGAGGGCCTGAGGTTTCACGACGCTTATCCAAGCTGTCATGGATTCCCATGATATGGACAGGAAAGCCTTCAAGGTTACTCGATCTATGACTGATGGCATAAGTTTTCCCATCAATGTTTGCAGCATTGGACTTATCCAGTTCATAACCCAAGGTGGACAGAAAGGGAAGCATCCAGAAGTTCCGCGTTTCGGAAGTACCGCTTTCATTTTCAGGAATACGTTCCTTACGAAATTTGAAAGCCTGCCAATATCCTCTGGCAGAAGCCCAAGCCAATCCGACTTCATCCCGGACTTTTGTTCCCTTAATCAGACCAAAATCTACCGAAGTCTGGTACTTGATATCCTCGGATACCAGTTTGTCCAGAATCTCTCCTGATACGATATTACCCTGTATGTTTATGCTTGGGAAGTTCATCAAAGGTTGTTGTTAGCTTTTTCGTATAAAAAATAATCCAAGACGGCCATATTGGCGATATCTGCCTCGACGCAAATAGATCTGAGAAATCGTGCGGTGATTTTGTATTTCTCACCGGAAGTCAGACCTCTTGGTAATTCTAATCCATAAAGTTCAAGCCCATCCAAGGTTCTGCTATTTTGAATCCAGTTATTGATAGGATCATGAATTGTCAAAATTTTAGAAATAAAAGCTTTGCTTACTCCTTTGATCTGATAGTCACCTTCATAAGCCTCTTGATACCGAATTGACATATCAATATCATCATTTATCAGGTAGTGTAAAAAGCCTTTAAACATATCCATATTATCAAGAATACGTGGTTTTGGAAGCTGAAGAAGATGACCTAACTCCCAAATATCAAAGAATTGCTGAACTTCTATATCCTCAAAAATCGGGTAATCAAGTGACTCTTTTAACTCTTGAATTACTTCATTCCTTTCTTCTAATACCACTTGATAGCGTTGCGACCTTCTAAACCTTTTTAAATCATTGACAAAAGATCTTCTATTCCTATCACTGATTGCTACTTGGTCTTCAGCATCTTTTAATTCTTTTTGAGCAAGCTTTTCCTCCTCTTTCAAGAGTTTTTGACGATCAGAGTACGCCTTTTTGTACTTATCTATAAAATTTTTCGTCAGCTTAATTGAGGATTTCTGATACTCTGAAATAATCTGCAGTAATAAATCAAATTCTTTTTGACTGCAGTCTACTATAACTGATAACTCTACATTTTTTTGATAGCCTCCTGACGTAGCGTTTGCAGATCCAATGAATGCTACATATCCATCTCTTCTTCGGATCAAATATAATTTTGGGTGATAGAATTTGCCTCTATGTAAAAAGGATTCCAAATTGTCAGAAAGCAGATCTTCTTTAAAAAGGCTTTCCAATACTTTAGGGTGAGTAGGCAAGTTGATCCCAACAATTATTGTAAGCTTCGTTTCTTCAGAAATAAACTCCTGAATAATCTGCAATCCTTCTTCGCTCATTAAGGCCACAGCAATCCACACCTCTTCAGCTTCTTTGAGGCCTTTCTTTAATTCTGGTCCAAGCTGTTGAATTATCTGTGTCATTTTGAGCTATTTTTCTTTATACTGATTTAAATTTCTTCCGAACTTTAGTTTTCGATCTCCGAACTTTAGTTGGTTTTACTCCGAACTGGTTTTTGTTTCTTACGAACTCACTTTCCTACTTTTTCGTCGCTAACAAGCTTCCGTATGCCTTATCCATCTATGGTTATAAGTATTATCCATTTTCCTGATTTTGTAGCTCCTTCACGATCCAAAAGAGCCTCTCTGCGCATATTAGCAATACTTTTCTCTACTCCTCTACTCGAAATTCCAATTGACTGAGCCATTTCCGCAGCAGTGATTTTTTCATCTTCCTGAATGAGAAGAATAATTTTTAGCGCATTTTCCCCAAACTGTTCTATGATTTCTTCCGAACTGAAAGTGGATTTCTTCCGAACTTTAGTTTTCGACCTCCGAACTTTAGTTGATTCCAAAAAGGCTGGATGAACTGGAAGAATCACATGGAAAAAGCTCCGGTCTTCATCCGTATTATACTCTGGTGAAGGAGATCCATTAGTCTCCATGGCTTTCCGGATCGCAGGAATCCCAGTTGCTTTACCCTCTGTCAAATCCAACTCCTTTAAGAAGTCTCCCAACCTACGGTTACGATATCTTCTTGGGAATACAGCACCGCTTTTAAACTCTGAAAGCTTGATGCTGCGATCTGGTCCTCCATAGTTGATCACCATTAAGCGATCTGGGTAGACACGGATTTCCACTGGTTCTCGTGTCTGATAGTCCCGATGGTATAATGCATTAGCGATTACTTCTTCTAAGGCTTCGTAGGGATAGTTCCAAACCCGATCTGATTCTGCTTGCCCCTTGATCTTTGTTGTCTTTTGCTTCAGTACATTGATCTTCAGATAATCCAGCGTTTGTTTGATCATTTGATCCACAGGACCATTAATTGGAGGAGCCTCAAAAAACTCCGGATCTGATTCACCCTTTGGGAAATGAACAATTTCCACATGGGAATAGGGAAAGTAGATTTCCGGGTTTTCGGTAAACATCATCAATGCGACATTCCGAGGATGAAGCATTTCCGGTGGCCCATATAGCAATTGCATCTGTGAAAGAATCTGCTCAGCGTTAAGTGTATCTACAGATTCCAAAAGTTTACTGTCTACTTTTTTCAAATAATCTCTCACCAAGATCATTGAGACCTTCTCATAGCTTACCTGCGAGTTTGGTCGATCATCAAAGGGAATCTTTCCACTTAATGTGATCAACTCTTCTCTTTGGCTCTTATTGGCCTTCAAACTACTTGATCCATAGCGGATGTAGTAAGTATACTTCTTGTCTTTGGCTTTAATCTCGTCCGGTACTTCGTAAGGCCTATTATCTCCGGCATAGACCCATATTACCAGCACTTTTGCTCCTTCAATTTCTTCGATACTGATTTTTGGATGATAAGCTGGATTGATCAGATTATTCATCGCAACCATTTCTTTCAGAATCCCATCAATTTCATCCTCTTTCAGGCCAATTGGAGGAAGTACTGGTCTGCCATTCTCCTCATCTATTCCCACAATAATGTATCCACCCCCAATGTCATTGAAGTCATTCGCAAAGGCACATATAGATCGATAGATTGGCCCAGGATTCCAGCCACGCTTATACTCCACACGCTCGGACTCCACTGCTCGTCCTAAAATCAAATCAGTAATGTTAATTGGTAGCGCCATATCAATCAATTGCAAATTGTACGGGTGTAGGCAGGAATACATAAACGCCTAAAATATCTGGAGGTAAAATAGGATGAACTGCCTCATAGCGCTTTCCTCCAACCAGCTTCTTAAATCTACCGTGCGCTTCCAATAACTGAACTGATCTTTCTTCAGCAATCGCCACGAACTCATCCAGTCTTCCTTGGAATAGCGACATCTGATGATTGAAGGTGTCTATTTGTCTTTCTTTGGATAAGTTTTGAGCACTCTCAGCTTCGAAGAGTAATTTCTTACACGACGCATAGTCCAAAATATCTCCTCCCTTAGAAAGTCCTTCAAATCCCCAGAGATACATCTCTTCCGATATATTTTCGACTTTACTTTGGACTTCTTTAATCACGTTTCTAACTCGAAACTGAATGATGGTAGTTTGGGTAGTGACAGAAGAAGTCTGAATCACTGCAGCACGTGCCACTTGGTCGAAATCAGCTTTTTGCTCGAAAGCCAGGGAAAGTAAATATTGACACAATTGCTCCGTAAACTTATGATTCCTTCCAATGTACCGATAGCCATCAGGGGTAGGGGAATGGAAGCTTACTCGGTAATCTGACTTAGTCCCCAAAGCTTCCCTAAGGTGGGGAGGAAGGTTTTGAAGAAGAATTCGATAACCCTTTTCTTCTTTTTGATAGCTTCCTTTCAGATGGACTATTCCGTTGAGCACCAAAGTCTCCACAGATTGGATATCCCCAATCGCCTCATCCACTTTTCTCAGATCATCTTCGATCTCTTCTTGAGGGACTGACATGTGGGCAAAAATGCTTCGTAGGTTTTGGGCTTTAAGCTTGGCTGCTTCCAGCTCTCTGGTAATGATGGATTCTTGATAATCAGAGCCAAAATCAAGACTGATTTGAGATTTTTCTAAGGCCTTTTGCGGATCCAAAAGCACTTCGTTCAGGACTGCATCCATGATGGATCGATTATCTTCGCCAAGACTGATGGATACGCCTGTGGATTTTTGTATATCCCTCACTTTCCTAATCAATACTTTTAATACAATAGCATCGATTGGATTATCTTCCCCCCAAAGCAACCATGTTTTTACTTCAGGACTATTTTGTCCATAACGATCCACCCTTCCTTCCCGCTGTTCTAAACGATTGGGATTCCAGGGCAAATCATAGTGAAGAACGGCATTAAAGCCTTTTTGTAAATTGATTCCTTCGCTCAAACAATCTGTAGCAATCAACACTCGTTTGTCGGATTTCTCCATCTCTTCAATTCGCTCTCTTCGTTGCTCATCTGGAAGCTCGGAAGTAATCGCTTGCACTTCTATGGATTTTGGCAGATTAGCCTTGAATATTTCCTCCAAGTACTTCGCTGTCGCTATGTATTTACAGAATCCTAAAAGTCGCAGGCTGTATTTTTGAAATTGAGGTAAGCTAAAAATAGTAGCTTGGCGGTAGGTGAATGGATTAAATACATCATTTGGGTCTTTTTAAGGCTTAAGTCCCCCTTTCCCCCATCGACTGCGGGTCAGTTTTTTTCCGGAATTCCCGGGTTTAAACCTGTAAGACGTGGTATCGTTGTTTGGAAAACACCCTGATAACCGTTTTGCGTGCATGGCT
>Ga0209491_10005465_pt1 | contig 18566 bp, 15 predicted proteins | sample BON02_FD_187213 | JGI IMG/M metagenome (GOLD analysis project Ga0209491, IMG submission 187213) | Freshwater microbial communities from Lake Bonney liftoff mats and glacier meltwater in Antarctica - BON-02 (SPAdes) (version 2) | ecosystem: Environmental > Aquatic > Freshwater > Ice > Glacier...
AATTTTTAAAAATTTTATTCAAAAAATTCATACAAACAAGTAATGTTCATAAAATTTGTTTTAATTCAATAAAAAAGCTAATCTTTAAATTTAACAAAGCAAAGACAATTAACTTCACGAATTTAAAAATAAACAGTATAGTTATTAATACAATTTTGAAGGAAAGAAAATTAAATTAAATTTGAATCATAAAATTAATTTTTTAAACAAACTCAAAAAGTAACTTCTTGAAATAATATCATTTTATATAAATAAAATATTACACTGTAATTGAATATAGTTCGGTTAAATCTTTTTTTTTAAATTTATTTAAAAAAATTCCTTAAAAATTTCCTGAAATATATGACATTAAATTAAATTATAAATATTATTTATAAACATTATTTATATCTTAATCTTACTATAAATATTTTGCATTATTTTGGAAAATTTTATATCTGTCTTGATATTATCTTGTTATTAGAATTAAAATATAGAATCGAAAAAACAAGACCGTAAAATAAATTATATTAAAGAAATCGTAGCAATAGAATTTCCTCTGATAATACACAATCCAATCAATCGCTTTTCCCATTTCTGAGAATGCTTATTTAGACGATATTCTATTGATTTGGTAACAACTGTGTTCATATGCAAATCGCATTTTAAGACTAAGCCTTCAATCACTCTATTATCTTTAAATACGACTCTCGTTTTTTTAAATAAATGCATACTGCCGTATTTTAATTTTTTTATTATAGTAATACTCGAAATTAATTTTTTACAAGTGCGTAAAAAAATTTAAAATAATTATAATCAATAGAATTTTTAAAAATAAAAAAAGGATTTTATATTGTAATTCGTAGTTTTATTATTTAAATTAATTTTAAATATTATTGTCAGATTTCGAGAATCGATTCTGTTAAACAATTTGTCTTTTTTCCAATTATCATCACAAATGAATAGACTTTGGGATTGATTTGAATTAAATTTTTTTAAAACCTTTAAAATAGAAAGAATTGATGTAGTATTTTTAATTATCAAGCTATTCTTTCTCATATCTTTTTTACAAAAACTAGTTATTCTTGATAAATCATTTGAGATGAATAAAATTTTAGTTTTAGGAATTTTTACAATTAATTCTAAAGATTCGAAAAAAAATTCTAATGAAGTTGTTACATTTAAGTTTACAGAATTCAGCAAAATCGGTAATTTTTGGTAGTTAATAGTGGCATCGAAGATTAATTTTTCACATTTTTGATAGATAATTGGTGAAGAAGTTTTTTTATTGTGATGTAAAGTATTTATAAAGATATATTCTAACTTTCCTTTTTTATATTCTGTCAAAATGAAAAACTCTTTAAATAAATTATTTATTGAATAAAAATCAGGAGTATCCACTTTCAGTATTTTTAATAACTTTGACGATATATTAATATAATTTAAGTTATTATTTAAGGCTAGGTATACAAAGGTATTTTTCATTTTCGTTTTTGTTTTATTGGAAAAATTTAGAATTTTTATTTTATTAGTAAAACCTATAAAAAATTTGATAAAATTAAAAAGTGCTTCTGTTGTTTGAAAGAAAATGATTGCGCTATTATTTTTTGAGCTTTTTTCGTTTGAAAACCAGAGACCCACTATAGTGTGAAAACAGTGGATTCTTTTACTCTCTAGTTTTACTGTATTTAAAGATCCTTTTAATGAATAGAATAAACAGTACTGTATTAATTCTTCAATATATTCAGGATTTTTTTTTTGACACAATTCAGATTCATTAACTATTAGCATGAAATTAATTTATTTATTATTGATTTTAAATTATTATATTTTTAGCATATTAATTTAATCAATTTTTAATTTAAATTCTATTTAATAAAATATTTCCATTACAAAGATTAGTTCCTAACATAGGTTTAAAATTTTTAAATAATTTAACATTTTTATTAGAAAGTATAAAATGATTTTCAATTTCGATTTCAGCGTAAGATTTTATACTTAAAGGATCTATTTTTCTTAGTATATTGAATTTAAAATAAAGTTTTTCTAAAAATGAAATTGCTAATATTGTATCTTCCACTAATATTACATCACGATCATAAAGTTTTGTACTAGTTTGAGAAAACTTAACTAATTTTTCTATATGACATATATTACTGTTTTTTAAAACAGAATCATAATTTTCAGATAAATACCAAAGTATTAATATTTTTTCTGCACCTGAACTAAATTGTGGGGCTTTAAATGATTTTAAAAAACTTAAATATTTTGTTATATTTACATTAGAAAAAGATTTAAAATCATATCTTCCTAAAAACGCATTTAATGCTTTTGAATTTTTTTTACGTAATAACTTATTTAAAGGGAAAAAAAGAGGTATAAATGTACAATTAGAATTCAAAATATGGTCCTGAAAACAAATTAATATATCGAAGAAAAGAAATAACTTTTTGAACTTTAAAATATTGCAGCTTTTAAACAAATGAATATTATATAAAAATTGAGGTAATTTTAAAATAGCAAAAAGAGAAAATGGTTTTATAATTTTAAACTTATTTGTTTTATAAAAAAATAAATTTGGTTTTTTATAAAACAAAGAATTTATTAAAGTCCATTTTTTTTTACTTTTTAAATCTATAAAATCTATAAAAAAAAAAGCATTAGATCTTAATAGTTGAGCCAAACTTTTCTTTTTTTTTGAGAAAAGATTTATTTTTTGTCCACATAAAAAATATTTTGATTTACAATCATTGTAAGTTAAAAAATAAAGCGAATTTTTTAAAAATTTTCTTATTTGAATAAATAAATTATATTGAGAACCGAAAAAATTTTGAAGAAAACATATATTAATAGATTCTCTCCTTAATTTAATCAAACTTTTTTTTGAATATCCTCCTATTAGAGAAAAAAGAATAGCTGTTTTAAAAAATTCAGAAAATTGTTTGGAAAGAAATTTTGAAAATAATCTTTTATTGAAAAGCCGATCATTCCCTTTTAGTTTTGAATCTTGGGAAAACAATAAAAAATCTATGAAAGGAGAAATCTTTTTAGATAAGTTTTTACCATTGGATTGAGTAATTTTCTGTAGAAAGATAGAAACAGCTTCGATTGATAAATTAACCATTAATTTTTTGGTTATCCTGGGAAAAACTTCAACCTTTCTTCTTATAATCCCCCATACAGTAATATTTTTTCCTATTTTATACAATTTTGTCATTCCTCCAATTAAAGATATATTTATAAATATTAGTCTAAATCCATGATTTAAATTAAGTTGGTCGAATCCAGTTAAAATTTTTATATTCTGAAATTCAATACCAGAACAATGAGTTTCAGATTTTAAAATAAAATCATCATTATCTCCAAATCTATCTAATTTAAAATAGTTTGATTGAAAAATCTCAGTCGAATTTTTTTTATTTTTTATTAATTTCTTTTTATACTTTTTAATCAATATAGATCCTTCTTTTACGACTGTTCCTTTAACAAAAATTAACCTACCGACAAAAGTTGGACTTATAATTGAAAATTTATTTGAAAAAATATTTGGAAATTTTTCAAAAAAATGATCAAAAAGTATTAGTGTTTTTCGGTTCAAATTATAAAATCTTTTATGGAAGTTTTTCCGATTTTGGATGATTTTGTCAACATATCTTATCATTGAAACAAATTTTTGTGGATATAGAAGGATTTCTGCCGCAAAAAAACCGTTTGAAGAAATAATTTGCTCAACTTTAACAATAAAAAACTTTTTTAGATAATATGATCTTGAAAAAAAATTCCGCTTTATCTTTAAAAATTTATGAAAAAAACAAAACCACGTTTGAAGTGCTTCATTTAAATACATAATTTCTTTACTAGTATAAACGATTTGAATATTATATAAAAAAGTTTTAATTGAACATTATTATTTAATGTGTAATGAAAAAGACAAAAATGAAGATTTAAAATTATTTCACGGTACGACTACTTTAGCATTTATTTGTAGAGCTGGTATAATTATTTCAGTAGATTCACGTGCATCAATTGGAAATTTTATTGGTTCACCAGGAGTTAAAAAAATAATAGAAATTAATTCTTATCTTCTCGGAACAATGGCGGGTGGAGCTGCAGATTGTTTTTTTTGGGAAAGAAACCTCGGGTCCCTGTGCAAACTTTATGAATCTAGAAATGGATCTAAAGTCTCTGTTTCAGGTGCATCGAAGATGCTTATCAATTCAATTTTTAAGTACAAAAATTCGGGGATATCAATGGGAACGATGGTGATCGGTTGGGACATTAACGGTCCTTCTATATATTACATTGATTCTGATGGAAATAGACTCAAAGTTTCTCTGATATCAGTTGGCTCAGGCTCTACATTTGCATATGGAATCTTAGATTCAGGATACAAATGGGAATTAAAGTTAGAAGAAGCTTGTGAATTATCAAGGAGAGCAATAATAGAAGCCTCTAGGAAAGATCCTTATTCAGGAGGCAATGTTAATACATATATTGTACGAGAAAACGGTTGGATAAAGTTAAGTTTTGATGATATTGGAAATCTAGCCAAATTTTCTTATACAATAGATGAGTGAAGTAAAGTAAATATAATATTTAATAGATAAAAAATTCCTGAATTTATAAAATCATCAAATAAAAGGAATTATACCATAATTTTTAAATTTTATTTTCCTTAAATTGTTTCATTTGAAAATACTCTTTAAAAAATTTTATGGAACGTATTGTTAAATTACTTTTATTAGTAATTGTAAACCTTTATACTACTAATTTAAATATTTAATAAAAATTTAAAAAAATTACGGATAATATTTAAACTTGTGAAACATTTAAAAAAAATAGTAATAAGTTAATTTTATCTTATTTAAATTATAAATTATGTTTTATATAAAACTATATATCAATCATAAAATTTTAAATTAATATGGATTTAGAATTTATTACCTCTTTTCCTCCCGTAACAAGAGCATATCTTCTAGTGTCTTTCACAACAAACGCACTTTGTTTTGCAAGGATTATTGATGGAATCACTTTATTGGTAAATTTCCATTTAATTATCCACCATTTTAACTTTTGGCGCCTTTTCAGTCATTTGTTTTATTTTGGTGAAACTGGTATTAAATCTATTTTTTATATTTTTTTTTTCTCAAGATATTCAAAAGCACTAGAAGGTTTTTCATTTCAAGGACGCGGGCTCGAATATTTATATTTCTTAATAACTGGAAATTCTTTATTATTACTAATGAAGTTATTTGTTAGAGAAGCAACATTCTTGGGACCAGGTATTACTTTCATGGTAGTTTATATTTGGGGGAAAAAGAATGCTCAACAACAAATAAATCTTGTAAATTTGATTCACATTAAAGGATCAAGTCTTCCTCTAATCTTGATGACATCAAGTTGGTTTCTGAGACAAAAAAGTTTGAAATCAGATATGATGGGTGTAATAGCTGGGCATCTATACTTTTATCTGGAAGAAATTTATCCCCGACTTAATGGAGGACAGAAAATTTTACCCAATGAGAAAAATTTAAGAAAATTAATAATTTTTTAATAATAATTTTTTAATAATAATTTTTTAATAATAATTTTTTAATAATAATTTTTTAATAATAATTTTTTAATAATAATTTTTTAATAATAATTTTTTAATAATAATTTTTTGTTCTATTTGATTATAATATAATGCTGTTCTCTTTTTCAATTGGCCAGGCTATTTCCATGAATCAATCCTTTTCAAAAAATTTTATTGAAAATAGGAGTCGATATATAATCTTGTCTGGTTATCCAAATAAAAAAAGAAGATTTCATTTTCTTTACAAATATGATCTTTTAAAAAAGAAAACTAATTATTATTTAAAATTGAGACAGTGGAAACTAACAAAATTTTTTGAATTTATAATCTTGGTAATATTTTCTATTTACAGTATTATTTTTTTTATCAATCAAATAGAGGTAATTTCAATTAGTTTTATTTTCATTAAAGAAAAAATTTTTAATTTTACAATCTTTATAATTTTATTGTTTAGCTTAGTACTATTTTTTTCCAAAAGAAAGGTTGAAACGCGTTTTTTGAATAAAATTACCTTATTCTACATATATTTAAATTCAATTTTGATTACCGAAAAATGTATTCTACTTTCGGGAGCTGAGAATACTTGGATATTATTTAAGATTATTTCTACCTGTATAATTTATAAGAATTTATGGGAAGGAAAAAACAACATTTTAAAATTTTCATTTTCAAGTGAAAAAGAAAATAAAATACTTTGGCAAATCAAAACATCATTTTTAGTAGTTTTTTCACTGGATTTTATTAATAAAATCTTAATTACAAAATATTTTAAATTTTTTCTGGATGAAATTTCTAATTTCCCAAACTTTTTATTAAGCCTAAATATTTGCCTTAAAAAGGAGAAATATTCTTATATTTTAACTAACTTTTGGCTTTTTTCCACACTGGGTTATAGTTTAATGCTAATTACATGTTTAATTTTTCTTTATTATGTTGCATTTGTTAAAATTAAGAAAAATATTGAGATCCTTCCAATGTCTTTTAAAACTTTTTTGTTAAAAAAATCTATTAAAACGACAAAAAAACTTTTACCAGCTAATGCTATAGCATCATCAATTTCAAATTTAAACTCTTCTGACGCGGAAAACCAAAATACTATCGAAATTCTTTTATTATCTGAAAAAGGAAATATTAATTCCACAAAAATTGGGGAAAACAGTAGATGGAAAATAAAAAGAAAAGGTATTAAAACCCCTTTTCCGGAAACTGTTCGGAATAACGAATTACCCATATTAAAACAAAACTTGTGGTATGAAATAAAAAGTCGATAAAAATTCTGGCTCAGACATCCAAGGAAATCCTTCCAAGATCTGTTGGTTTACAATATTAATCTCAGGCTAAAATTGCGAATAGTATAGGAGCAACATCATCATTGTTTTTAAATTAGATTTTGCCACTTAATTAATAAAATTCTTGAAAAATTTTATCCACTCAGTGTGTCTTTGATTTCATTTATAGTTTCTTTGTTTTTGTTTGAGTTTTTAACACGATATTCTACTTTTGAAGATGGGTAACCAGCCAATCCACTAATATCAAGACCTGCATCTAAAAGTGTTTTTTTTCTGGCTTCTTCAATTAAAGAATTGACTTCCTCAATCGGAGTGCCGTATGATAGTAGAACTGCACCTCCAAGTAGTAAACTTGATTCTAATAGTTCAGGCACTATTGCTGTTGCTCCACCTAATTGTAACATTTTCTGGTGTTTTGCATCTTTAGCTCTCACAAAAATTTGTATTGTTGGGTATTCTCTCCGTAATGCGTTTACGGCCTTACTTGCCCCGTGTTTGTCATCTAAGGTTACTACTACTGCTTTTGGACTTTTAATACCTGCTGCTTTTAAAACTTCCGGACGACATGCATCTCCAAAAAATACAGGTAGTCCTTTATTTCTGGCTTCAATTACTTTTCCAGGATTCATATCAAATGCCATATATCTCACTAATCTTGCATCTAAAAGTTCACAAACAGATTGACCTACTCTACCAAATCCTGCAACTACAACATAATCTTTAGCATTTTTGACATCTTCTTTTCGTGCTCCAATTAACCCTCGTTTTCGCTCTATGGAAGCTGCGATTCTGGATCCAGTTGAAGCTAAAAAAGGCGTCATAGCCATTGAAAGTGCTACAAGCAAAAACAATAATTGAGCGTGCTGAGGTGCAAGAAGGTTGCTTTTTTGGGCTAATCCTAAAGTAACGAAACCAAACTCACCGCCTTGAGCTAGAATTAATCCTGTTCTTTGAGAACTGGCAAAGTTAATTCCAAACGCTCTCCCCAAAGCTGTGATAACTGAAGCTTTTATAAGTAAAAGATTTACCAATAAAAAAGTAACAATTAAAAAATTTCCAGTCATTAAAGAAACATCTATTCCAAATCCCACAGTAATAAAAAATAAACCAAGTAGTAATCCCCTAAATGGAGCAATATCAGCTTCTATTTGGTGTCGGTATTTTGTTTCTGCTAGTAATACTCCAGCTAGAAATGCACCCAATGTGTCAGATAGTCCAAGCGATTCTGTTAGTGTTGACATTGCCAAAACTGTAGCTAAAATGGTTGCAACAAATGCTTCAGGAGATTTGGCGCTTGCACCCATTCTAAAAACAGGTTCTAAAAATGCTCTTCCCCCTAAAAAAATAATTCCAAGAGCAATAGCAGCTTTTCCTGCTGCAGTTCCCAGAGCTTTTAAAAGGCTAGAAAAATCCCCTCCTCCTACAGCTAAAAGTGGAACAACAACTAAAAGTGGAACAACTGCTAAATCCTGAAATAATAAAATCCCAAAAGAAGCCCGTCCAAATCTAGTACCAACTTCACCCCTTTCCGAAAGCAATTGGAGGACAAATGCAGAAGAAGATAAGGCTAATCCAAATCCAATCACTAAAGCAATCTCTATCGGTGCATTGTTTATTAATGATATTACACCAAGGATTATTCCAGTTATGAACCATTGTAATGAACCTAGACCAAATACGTCCATTCCAAGAGATTTTAATCTAGATAAAGATAATTCTAATCCCATTTCAAACAAAAAAAAAACTACCCCGAATTCCGCCAATGTTTTCGATGCACCAATTCTATGAACTAATCCAAAACCATTAGGACCGAGAAATAGGCCGGCAACAAGAAACCCTAATATCGGCGAGGTATTAAATTTTCTCATTAAAGGCACAACAAAAACAGTCGCTAGTAATAAAATAAGAGCATCCTTTACAGGTCTAGATACATGATGGTCCATTTCTTTTAGAAGATCTGAAGCCCGCTTTAATATCGGTATATCAGTATGGTTAAAATTAACAAACGATCTATTTTCTCCAGAATAAAATCTATTCTCGGTGAAATTACTTTGTACTTGAGGAACTAGAATTTTTTTAGAGTTTATACTGTTCCCAGATTCATCAAATAACCCATAAGATGGAGTTGATAATGTCATCTGAGTGAAAAAAACAAAAAATAATGGTAAAAATTTTTTAAATGTTAAAATTTGAGAAACATGATAGATTTTTGGACGATCCTTACTCAAACAAAAAATAGAATTGATTTTTGTCAAAATTTTAGGATAATAAGTTCCTTTATTTTTAGTGATTCTTTTTAAGGTAGATCCAGAAATATTCCAAATCTGATAACTGTTTTTAATATTTTTGATATTGTAATAAAAATTAATCATATATAAAATCTTTCCCACACACCAAACCCAACGCTACTTTCATTTTGGTATAATATTTTAAATATGAGATATTTACTTTTTTTCTTTTAAAAATCGAGATGGGGATCTGGTTGTTTGTCGATTTTGAAACATAATATTGGGAGTCCGTGTAGTAAAACTTTTTTCCATGTTTTGCGTGGTCGATAGAACATAATCTCTTAATATTGAACTTCGGTACGGTTGTCTTAATTTTCGAATTGCTTTGGCCTCAATCTGCCTTACCCTTTCTCTTGTTACACTAAAAATTTGTCCAATTTCTTCAAGAGTTTTAATTCTTCCATCATCAAGTCCATATCTCATTCGCACAACATCCCTTTCTCTTGGACTTAGGCTATTAATTACGTTTTCTAAATCATCTCTTAACATTGATTTTTCGACGTGTTCTTCTGGAGATTCTTGATCAGCTTCTATAAAATCTGAAAGTTGGGAAGTGTCATCGTCATTTTTAAGAGGTCGCTCAAGTGAAAGTGTTGGTTGTGCACTTTGTAATACACTTCTTAATTTCTCAACTGACATATCCATTCTTTCTGCAATTTCTTCTTCAGTTGGAGCTCGACCGATTTCAATATTTAAAGTTCTCGTTGTTTTCCTTATTGCAGAAATTGTGTCATAAAGATGAACAGGAAGTCTAATGGTCCTTGAATGGTCTGCTATTGCTCTTGTAACAGCTTGTTTTACCCACCACGTAGCATAAGTACTGAATTTGAAACCTTTTTCACTATCAAATTTTTCGGCAGCTCGTATTAGGCCCAAACTCCCTTCTTGGATTAAGTCTTGTAAAGACATACCTCGATTTACATATCGTTTTGCAATAGAAACAACTAAACGAAGGTTTGCAGCAACCATTCTCTCTTTTGCACGACGAGCATTATGTAAGATTGAGCGGAATTTTTTTACATCAGAAACTTTGCAAGCAGCTGTCCATTCAGAACTTGTTGGTTCTCTTCTTAATTTTTCACGAAGAGAAATTTTTACATGTTCCCAGTGTAGAAGCTGAGAAATTTCTCGAGCAAGTTGAATTTCTTCTTCTGGTCTGAGTAATCTTACTCTACCAATCAACTGAAGATACCATCTAACTGAATCGTCTGCTTTTTGAAGACCCTTCGCATTTTGTCCTTTACTTGGAATGTCGTCTTCTTCAACAACAGTTTTAGATAAACCATTCTGAGTAACAAATGATCTGATTATTTCTTGAATTTCACCTTCTGACAGATTATGTAATTTTTTTCGTACTCTGTTAGTTGGTCCAATTTCTAAATCTGATATTTTTTGTCCAGTCAATTTTAGTCTAGATGGCTTTTTTAGTAGGGAATTTTGATAAACTTTATGTGAATTTTTTTTAAAAACCAAAAAATCTTTTTTTAAATAGTTAATTGAAAAATACGGGTTTATAAAAGCTGAAAATTTCTTTGATATATTGTCATTAAAGTCAATTGATAGAGATCTTTTTAAAAAATTCAGATTTTTCGTAAAAACCCTGGAACAATCCCTGTAGCAGGATTTTTCATATATATGCATAATATTATTGGCGCGATCTACTAAAATTCTTTTTTAATTTATATTAAATTTCAAATTTTGGTACACAATAAAATAATAATGAATTTTTTTTCAAAAAAGTTTGACTTGTAATGGATTTTACTCTTTTAGTGCTTTTAAACGTAACTATTTCTTGTTGACTTTGTTTTGTAATAGATTTTAAGTAAAAATTTGAATAAGATATTAGATTTATGTTAGATTCCCATTCATATAAACTAATTAAAAAACTATAAATTTCAAAAAAAATAATTTCTTTATTACAGATTGTTCTTTTTAAATTGAAAATTGAAAAGAAAGTTCTATTTTCCCAAAAAATAATTCTATAATTTTGGATTCGTTTAAAAATTTTAAAATTTAATGAATTTAAAATAATCTGTACACCTTTCCAAAAAACCACTACATTAATAAAAATCCTTTTTTTTGGGACAAAAAGATGTGTTGGTAAACATATTTTCTTTATTTTTTTTAATTCCTGTATTAATCGTTTTTTTTCTAAAATATTTCTTTTTACAAGACTCTATTTTCTCTTGAGTTAATAAAAGATCTCAGATAGAAATCGGAACGTTCAACTTACTTTTAAAATAGAAATATCCTTTTCTAAACCCTCGTTTTTAAATAGATTTTTTGATAATTTTCCTACAAACATTAATTTGTTATTCCAATATAAATTTATATTATTACAATTTATATTGATGCTAAAGTAATTTATAAAAATAAAATAACTATTATTAGTCTATTAATACCGAAATGAAGTTTAATATTGGTTCTATCCAGACGAAAATAAAAGCATTTCTCAGATGTGCTTATTGGAATGAAATTTTTTTCTTATCAAAAAGAGTTTCCATTAGAATTTTAAAAATTTTTTTGGAAGATATAGAATCTTTCGATAATGAATTATATTGTCTATTCCTAAAAAAACCTGAAAAACTAATTATCTTATTTGAATTTACAGTTAAAACTTTATTTGAAAAAATACAAAGTAAAATTAACCACAGGTTTAAATTCGAAAATTTTCAATTGATGTTTTTAAGAAAATTTTTTTATACAATACCTAAAAAAATTATCAGTATAGTTCAAGGAGAATTGATATCTATAAAGGTAGTAATTCTTTCAGCCGCTCCTGTAAAACTGAAAACGATTAAAAATGAAAACGAAAACCCTGATAATTATCAAAGAAATATAAATAATTTAAATTTCCTGTCTCAAGATAACTCAAATTTTTTGACTAAAGATAAAGACTCAGCCCTCAATTGGTTTAAAAATTCATGTCTATTTTATGATTATCAAACGGTGATGGCAAAAGGAGTCTTTGACCAAGAATTAAATCAATTTGAAGATACAGAATTTTTACTAATTTTAGAAAAAATCATGGTAGGAAAACTTTTTCCAGGAGATGAACTTTTTCTAACAGGTATTTTTTTAAATTTCCAAATTAATCAAAACAATTACAATAAACAAAAAAAATTTAAAGATAAAAATACTTGCTACACGATCAAAGTGATGGGTTTTTCAAAATTAAGTTTTACACCTAAATTTCAGTCAGTAGGATTACATGACAATTTAGATAAAAAATTCATTAAATTTGCTCACTCCAAAAATATTTATAAATGGATAAACTCTTTAATTATTCCTAATATTCAAGAGTTTACAGATTTTAAAACAGCGTTAGCTTGCATGCTTTTTGGAGGAAATGAAAAGATTTTAACAAATGGTTATTTTTTTAATGGCCAAATCAATATACTGATATTAGGTAAAAATAGTCAGCTTTTTTCTAATACTTATGAATATCTTAAAATTCTCGGTTCATCATTTAAAAAAAAAAAAATCATTGAAAATAAAGAACATAATAATGATACAAATAATGGAAAGGTGATAACAAGAGAGACTTTTTCCTCAGAATTGACATGGATTTCTCAAAATTTTGGAATCGATTTGATTGAAAAACTTGAAAATCTAAATTTTAATGACCAAAAAAAATTAGGAGACGTGTTAGAAACAACTTCCTATCTTGAAAAAAAAAATCTATTTTTATCTAATAATGATATAATTTCAACACTTGCATTTTTTGATGGATGTTTTAAAAAAAACTCTTATGAATCTAAAAACTTTACTAGCGAATCCTCTCTTCTAATTGAAAATATAAACAAGTTTGATTTTGTTTTTACATTTCCAGAATTTATCGTATCAATAGATTTTAAGAAAAATCTTAATAATAATTATATTTCAAATTTTACTTTAAATAGTAATCTTGACTCAATATTCACTAGATTAAACAAAGTCAATTTTGAGTTTCTTAGAAATTATATTATTTTTGTCAGGCGAAAATATAGACCTATTTTATCAAAAAAAGCTTCAGTTTTTATAAAAAGTGCATACGTGTTCCTTAAAATTTCCAATAAAAAAAATTTAAAAAATTTGTTCGTAAAAAACCGGCTTTCTAAATTAGAGTCAATGATCAAAGTGTCCGAATCTATTGCTAAAATAAGGATGTCAAACAAAGTCGATTCTACCGATGCACTAGAAGCAATTCGTTTGGTTCAAGATTTGAGCAATTAAAAAAATAAAAATTTCTACTTTTATTAATAGTTATGTAATTAATTATAGATACAATTTTATTTCTGTTATTAATTTTAAAGTTAATCAGTTAAATAAATATCAAACCTACGTAAATATTTCAATATCTTATATGATTTGTGTTTTTTGTCGTTATACTATGGTAAAGAGGTACAAACCCTTAGCTATAAATAAAAAAATTCAAGGGTTTTTATTAGCAAAGCAAGGAAAGGCTGTTTTTAAAAAATATTTTAAAGGTGAATTCGATAACCAGATTCAGACAATTATTGATATTAAAATTTCTGATATAAAATGTTCATGGTATTTGCACGAACACATCCACTGTTCAATCACAGAACAAAACTGTATTTCAAAAAACAAAGGTTTACTTCATGCAATTTACTATTTTCCATTTAAGACCTCAATTCTTTTTAGAGACCGTATTTATTTTTTTTATCCTAGTATATTTTCTACAAAGCAGAAAATAATCTTTCAAATGGAAATTTTACAAAATAACTTGAAGAAAAATTCATTATATAATTTAAATACTGTAAAAACTGATTTTTCAACATCTGAAAATTACGATTTTACAAAAGATCTGATCAGATGCACAATTCTGTGGTCCTTAAGTTCAGGTCAAAAAATTTTCCAAAAAGAATATCCTATTTTTATTGGAGAGCTTATTAACGGTGGTAGTAGTATATTTTCGTTTACTTCTTTTGAATTTCTTCATGTGAAAGACAATTTAATTTTATCTGAATACTCCTTGTGGGTAAACGACAGGGGTTTTACCAATAAGGAAGTACTAAAATACGGAAATCCAAAGAATTTTTCATACAGAATGGAAAGAATATCGATAAAAAATCAATTAAATTGTACACTTAGAAACATTAAAAAAAAATATAAATAATTTTTTAATTTTTTCTTAAAATGAATCTAAATTTCCTTATTCACTATGTCGAGTTCGAAATTCCAGAGCTCGAAGATAGAGAGATGGTAGGTAGAAGTTTTTTCTTGAAGATTCACGGTATAGAATACGAACGGCCCTTAATAAGAATAAATAACAAATTGTACGAAGGAAAATGGGTTCTCAAAAATAATTATTTTGTTTTCAGTAAAGAGAATACTAAACTTCCGAGTTTACAGGTTACCACTGATCGTACTTTATTTGAAAAGAACCCCAAAATTAAAGTGAGAATAATTGAATTAAAAAAAAACTTAGATTCTAAAAAAATTTATTCAAATAGTTCAATATGTTCTAAAAAACTTAAATTATATAGGATACCACTAACTCTAAATTCCAAATTAATTATATGAATACATATAATTTTTTCATAATATTTTAATTGAATTATGAATACACTTTACAATATTTTAAATGAAATCGTCAGTTTTGTACCTTTGATAAATGTTTCAGATTGGTTGGTTTTGAATGATAAAAATTTTTATAATTTTAGTTTTATCAGGTTTAAAAAAAAAACTTGTTTGAACTATTCTAAATGTAATGATATAAGATATTTGGTGGGTAGTTTGTTGTATTTTGATTTTGTAAAAAAAAATAAAAAATTAATATCATCAAGTTTTGATTTAATTCAATTTTTCTGTACTGATACGTTTTTTAACAAATCAATTAGTTATTATGTTAAAATTTTATCCACTTGTAAAAATTTTTCTGTCAATCATTTAAAAATCCCTATTAAAAAATTATTCAATGCAATATTAGTATCTAAGAAAGCAATTGAATTAAAAAAGATGGTAATTTTTTGGAAGAAATATCATTTAAAACTAATAATAGTTGAAATTTTAAATCAACCTTTTCAAGAAAATATAAAAAAAAAAATGATTGAAAATATCGAGACAGAATTTAAACATGGACAGTCCAGAAAAATAATAAGCTACTTGTATATATTACAAAAAAGATTAAAATGTACATATTTTAAATTAGTTGAAAAAAATGTATATTCTATTAATAAAATATCATCTAATGTTCCATACATTAAGTCAAATTTTTTTATTAATTTTCTTTTTGAGTCTAAAATAATCCGTTCAAAAAAAAATTTACAAATTTGTTTAAATTTAATAGGTTTTTTTTTTCATTTTAGACCTTATTCATTATTTTGTATTTTCAACTATATTGGGAAATTTTTTCTGGATTATTTAATTAACATTAAAAAAGAATATTTATTAAGAATTGAATATTCAAAAAAAATAGGAATATTCAAAAAAAATAAAAAACAATTAAAAATATGCAATTGTTTAATTTCTAGTGAGTGTAAAATAAAAAATATTCTAAGGAAAAAAAATAAAAAAATCAGAATTAGTGTTACCGATACACCGTTTATATCTTTAATTTAAATTTCAAAAGAAAAATTATGCTAAAAAAAATATGTCAACTGATAATTATTAGAATTTTAATTTAAAAAATTTATTCTAGTTTCAATACTAAATTTATACTTTTTATTAAATATAATACTAAAAATTTTAATTAAAGAAATCAAAGAAGCCTTTTTTATTTGGTAAATTTTCTTGGTTTATTGGAGTTAATGTAATAGGATCTAATATCACTGGCTCTCCAAATTTTTCTCTAGCATCTTTTCTTCTTTCTTCTGCATTTTTTGAAGCTATTGTTTTTTGAGATTCATTTTCATCTATGGCTTCTAAAACGAGGGTAACAAAATCACCTGATCTTATTTTAATTGATTTTAAAACTCTGTCTAATCCAACTCCTCTTGTTGACCAAATTTCATCACCAAAAGTAGCAGAGACAGCCGTTATCACATCTCCAACTCTAATATCAAATCCTGATGTCGCAGCATTACCCGCCGGATCGATTTTGGCAATAAAAACCATATTATCATCTCCTTCTTCGAGAATAATCCCCAATGGTTTTTGTAAAATTGCATATCTATCTTCATTTGTAACAATTCTCTTTGCCCGATTTTCTCCATTTAAAAATATATTGTATTTATATTTGGAAGACATATTTAAAGATAGATTTTTCTGCTCATTAAATTTTTTTTCATTTTTAAAGTTATTCTTTGTGTTTAAAAATTTTATTTTCAAAGCTTGGGTATTAATAAACAACATTTAAAGAAAAAAGTGATATATGTAAAAGACAATTTTTAATTTAATTGTTTTTTATGGATATAAAACATGGATTCAATCAACATAGTAATTTTATTTTTTTTGGAGAATGGGTTACTTCAAAAGTTTTTTTTTTGAGATTTCAGAAAAATCTTCAGATATATACCATTAATCCAATAAAGTCTAGTACTCTTACTTGTTATTTGGATTTTTCCCTAAAATCTAAAAAAAATATTATTTCACTAAGCCTTATCCAAAATAAGAACTATTTCGTTATTTGTCTATCAAGTTATTTATTATTCATATTCACTCCTTATTGGTATATTAAAAAAGCTTTTTATTTTTTGGGCCTTAAAATTAAAAATATAATAGAATTGAAATTAAGCAGAAACCTATTTTATCTAATTGGTGAAGAGTTTTTTATTTCATCAAAAGATAAAAAACCAATAAATAATGTTAAACTTTACCTTTTGAATTTGAACGAGATGAAATTTATAGTAATATCAAATTTAGTTTCTATGTCTCAAAATAATAATTTAAATTTTAACACAATAAATGATAAGTTTTTAATTATTCATGAAAAATACAAAATTTTGATTTTCATGTACGAGAGAAATTCTAACAAAGTTTCAAAATTTACATTTTGTAACAAACGAGATATTTTTTCCATTGCAGTTCAAGGGCACACATTGGTTTTTGGAGACCAAGATGGGTGCTTTAATATTTTATCCCTTTCAAACAATAAACATAAGAGTGTTCTGTACATTAATTATTTAAGAAAACTGAAACTAGATAATAATCCAGTTTTAATAAAATGTATAATTAACCATTCTTCAGTTTTAATTCGTTTTAATAAAAAAAATTATATATTAAATTTATATAAGTATAAAACATTATCAAAACATTGCTCTTTTTTCGAGATTCTTGGTAAAATATTTTGGTTGAGATTTTGTCCAAAAAGTTTTAATTTTATGATATTGAATGAAAATCTTCAATTTTTTATTTGTAACGTATCATTCTACGAAAAAAAATTTAAAATCGATTCGTCACATTGTTTTTTTATATTGGGAAATAAAAATCGTTATTGTTCTTTTACGCATGATATAAGATTACACCCATCTTCTGTTAAATTAAACGAAATTTTTCTCCTTACTGGCTTCGAAAAAATTCCGAGAACTTCAAACTCAAAAAACAATTTTTTTGGAAAAAATGGAAATATTTTAATTTTTCCAATGAAAATTTTACCATTCCTTATTGATTCTATAGGTAGACAGATTTTATTGACGAACAAAAATAGTATACTAAAGGTTTTAAACTCTAATTCGATACTCATTGATTTTATTTTAAAGACAAAAATCTTATACGAGATGATAAATAGAGATCTTATTATAAAAAAAAAATTTTCTTTTAAAATTAAAGGTAATATTTCAGGAAACAAATTTGCAGTTTTAAAAAAGAAACGTTTAATAGAAATTTACGTTCAAATATGTAAAATGGGTTCTTTTAGGATCCAAAAAAAATTAAAAATATCTTTGAAAGAAAACTGTACATGTTTTAATATTTCCAAAAGTGGAAAGTTTTTGGTGGTTGCCTATTCTTCGATAGTACAAATCTGGAAGTTATTTCCAAAGATAAAAAAAATTTTTTCAAAAAGTTTTAAATTTACGACAGTTCCAAAATATGTTAATTTTTTTTCTAAAAACGAGATAGAAAAAATTTTAATTTCAACAAGTAAAGAATTATTTTTATATGATATAATAAAAAATGATTTGGTCTATTTATTGAAATTAAAAATTAGACAAATTACTTTAGATAAATGGAATTATAATTATATAATATTAACAGATTCTTTTTTTTCCTCGAATTTAAAACATCAAAGATCATATTTTATTTTTAAAAAAGAATATCCTATTCCAATTATTGTTTTAACAAGTGTTTTTTCAAATAATAATCATTTTTCTTCTATATCTTTTGTTATGAAAAATAAAAATTCTAATCAAAGATCAATTGTTTTACTTGATTCACTATTAAATGTATATTTTTTAAATTATTAACCCAAGAAGTATTTCAGCATACCTAAGGTTTTCTCTACCAAACTCCCGTTATTTTTATCGTTTTTATCGTTTTTTAACTCTACCA
>Ga0209491_10005466_pt1 | contig 18564 bp, 18 predicted proteins | sample BON02_FD_187213 | JGI IMG/M metagenome (GOLD analysis project Ga0209491, IMG submission 187213) | Freshwater microbial communities from Lake Bonney liftoff mats and glacier meltwater in Antarctica - BON-02 (SPAdes) (version 2) | ecosystem: Environmental > Aquatic > Freshwater > Ice > Glacier...
CGCGGCTGCCCGGATGCTGGCGCACGCCTATGCGGCAATCATGCCAACCCAAAAGTGGCAACATTTTGCTCTGCCCTTTGGCTCACTTTTGCTTTGCCGTTGACACCTGCTGTGCCGGGCTGAGTCTGCCTTTTAGGGATTTCAGCTCAAGGAAGAGCACGCGGCCCTCGCAGAGCACTATCAGATCGGCAAAGCCGGCATGGACGCCCATGCCCACGAGGATTGCCTGGCGCTTGGCCCCGCGCGGGCCGGCCTCGGTTACCTCATTGGCGCAGTGATGGATGATCGCGGTGCGGGGCAGGGTAAATCGAAGGGCGGTGACGACTGCGCGCTGCAGATCGGCCTCGGGTCTGCCACGGCGGTTCATTGCTCCGCCTCCCCGTTGTTCTCACGTTGGGCCTGACTGATTGGCCGCCGTGCATCGATCACGAACAGAAGCGCTCGTGCATCGCGACGCTCAGCCACGCTCTCGCCGTGGCTGGCAAGCACGGAGCAGGCGATGCACAGGAGGTGGTCTGAATGATGGGCAACATCGGCGATGACGGCGCGGGCTTCGGCGAGGCGCGCTGCCGACCAGTCACCAGTTGTACGAGGTGCATTGAATGGGCGGATGTCCTGCAGGGTCATCGACGGCCTCCCGCGCGACGGCGAGGTGCCCTGTGTTCCTGTTCCTCCAGCCATTCCTCGACAGCAGCGCGGCGGTAGAAGACCTTGCGCCCGGCCCGTACACTGGGCGGTCCCGTGCGCTGGGCCTCCCAGCGGCGCAGCGTCTCGACCGATAGGTCGAGTTCCTGCGCGAGATCTAGGCGGCTGATCCAGCCGACCAGCAGCGTGCGGGGTTTCTCCTTCGGGTCTGGCATCGATCCGAGATGCGACATCGGGGTCTCCTTGTCCTGGCCCCTGTGACGGTTCGCGTCGGGGGGCGTTTGCACAGACCAGTGAGCGCAGAACCGCAGGGGTGGCGGCGAGGCGGAGGGTGGCGGAAACCACGCCGCAATTGTGCCACCCCTTGTTTTGCTGGGTTTGAGGCTCCGGAAGGCTTCGGAAGGCTTGGCGCAGTGCGGGCAAGCTGGGGACCGGCAGAAAGGCGAAACCATTGCTAAGGCTGCAAACACCCGCAAACAGCCGGATTGGCGGCGATTAGCCCACATTCGCGGGCAAAGAGGGGGTGGCAACAGGCACGCCACCCCTGCCACCCATTGATTTCATTTGGGATTTACAAAACCGCTGCTGCCAGAGGTGGCGATTCTGGGATCCTCGAGAGTAATTTCTCCGAAATCGGGGCAGCGGCTCACCATCATCGAGGCTGCTGTCCATTGCTCTCAACGCTGAGACCTCAACAAAACAAGGGGTGGCACAATTATGGCATCCTTTGCGCCACCCTCTGCCTCCCCGCACACATGTTCCCATGCTTGCCTTGAACTCGTGGCGAAACCACGCCTCATGTCGGATGCAAGCAGGACCCAACTCATGCCAGAACGTATCAAACTGACCGAGAAAGTGCTCCGCGAGGCCTGTCCCGTTCCCGGGCGAGATTATCAGATCTTCGACACCGACCTGCGCGGCTTTGCTGTGTGCATCTACCGGGGCGGCGGACGGGCCTTCACGATTGACTACCGCCATGCCGGGCGTCAGCGCCGAATGACCTTCGGGCGCTGGCCAGAATGGTCGGTGGCGGCTGCGCGGGAACGTGCCAAGGAGTTGCGACGTGAGATCGACGCGGGCACCGATCCCCTGGCCCAGCGCGAGGCCATGCGCGAGGTGCCCCGCATTGCCGACCTGATTGAGCGCTACTGCGCCCAGCATCTTCCCAAGCTGTCGGACCGGAATGCGGCCGACCAGCGGTCTGCACTGGCCAAAATGGTGGCACCGGTCTGGGGTCGGAAGCTTGTGACGGAAATTACCTCGACCGATGTGGACAAGTTCTTGACCAGAGTGGCCGAGGGCAGGGCCCGTCCGCACAAAGACAGACCCAACAACCGGGCGCGCAAGCTGCAAGGTGCCAAGCCCACCCCGGTGCGGGCCAACCGTATCGGAGAAATTCTGCGCAAGATGTTTACCCTGGCCGTAGAATGGGGCTGGTGCGAGGATAACCCCGCCCAGCGCTTCCACCGCCGGACGGAAACCCCGCGAGAGCGGTTTTTGTCCCAAGAAGAGATTGCCAGCCTCGCCGCCGCACTGGATGCGGCAGAAGATCGGCGCGCTGCCGATATCATCCGGCTATGCTTGCTGACCGGCGCGCGTCTGGGCGAGGTGCGGCAGGCCCGGTTCGAGCAGTTCAACCTAGAGCATCTGAGTTGGTCCAAGCCCCCAATGATGACCAAGCAGCGTCGGGCACATCGCGTACCGATATCAGACGAGGTGGCGGCAATCGTACGCCAGCGCCGTCTCACAGCTATCCAAGGGTCTCCCTGGCTCTTTCCGGGCGATACCCCGGGCCAGCCTGTCCAGGAAATCCGCCGCTTTTGGGCGCGTATCCAGAGGGAGGTGGGGATCGAGGAGGTCAGGGTCCATGATCTGCGCCACACCTTCGCTTCGCTGCTGGTCAGCGGTGGGGCCTCGCTCGAGATGATCGGCAAGCTCCTTGGACACAGCCAGACGCAGACGACCCAGCGCTATGCCCATCTGATGGACTCGCCCCTGCGCGCGGGCGTCGATGCCGTTGCTGTCGCGTTCAGCTGCAAGCCCCGGCTGGTTCATAATGCCAACGCCACCAGTGATCGGAATTCGGCGTGATCCGACCCTTGGCAGAGAGCAATGACATGAAGCCGGACCGTTACGCCTGATCTTCTCGCAGTGCTCTCCAGATCGGCGTGATCCGCCGTCGAATGCTGCGGCCGGCGGGCATCTTGTTTCCGCCTGACTGATCCGCAAACCAATCCTGCATCTCGCCGACCAACTCGCCTTGGCTCTCTGGCAACCCGAGGTCGTGGATGCGCTTTATCAAAGCAACGTTCATTCCCTCCCAGTCGTAGGGCGAGGAGGTGCCGGGCCCAGTGGTCACACGCCGAACCATGTTGTTTTCTTCCTCAAAGGCATGAACGTCCTCGGCCATGATCAGCATGTCAGCGACTGCCACTGGAATGCCGCCCGATGGATCTGTGATGAGCATCCAGTCTTGTCTGCCAACAGGCTGGATGCGCCGCATCACGCCTTCAGTGGGGCCGGTGCCACAGCGGCGAAACAACGGCAACAGATCCATTGGGGAGAGCACCACTTTGCCTGCGATGATTTCGTCGCCACAGCGGACTGGCGAAACACCTGTGAGAACTTTGAACCTTTCTGCATCGGCCCAGCCTGCGATATCTGCCATGTTGCAGCCCCAGCGCGCAGAGGCTTCGTGAAGGGTGAAATATACGCGGGGCGGCAATGCCATGGCTGATTTATCCTCAACTGAATAGAGGATCAGCTGTGCTCACACTGCCTGACGCCCGCGCCTAGACAGCGCGGGGCAAGTGATCGGATGCAACATCGTTCGAGACGCCAAAGCGCCACGACATAGCTACAACTGCTGTTCCAATAGACCTATTATGTTTTTATATTGAGGACTGCTCTCCCCAACCAAGAACGTGCACGGCCCCTCGATTCGGATCAAGAGGGGGGAAGGGAGAACGCTGTGGATAAGCGAAGATGTTCTTGCTGAGCTCCGTCACATGAGGTCGACGTGGCCTAGCTGGCTTGGTCGCACCAGCTGGGGCTTCTGCGTTGCAGCATTCAACATCAAGGGCGGGGAGCGGCCGTTCGCTGCGATCTGCGTGAGTGACCGCTGTGCCGGACTTTGCCGCCATTGAATGCGGCAATCGCAAGGGCTGCTTTGTGCCGCTAGGCTAAATGTCACATCCCATATCGTCGGGTGCAGAAGCCGTCGAGTATTAGCGGCACTTTCGGCATTATTGTCCGTTTTTGAAGCTTCATTCATGGGTTTCGACGAATATCTTCGGGATTGTCGGATAGGTTTGCTCGGAAGTGTTCAGCAATGCCGCTACGTGTTGTAATCCATAGACTGTCGTGCGCGGCGCAACGTTTCAAAATCTCATCGATTGCCCAAGCGGCGGCTGGGCGTCCATAACAGTGCCCATGTGCAAAAACGTCTAAAATAACCGTTTCTGCAGGTTGTTTCTGTATCGCGTCAAGCGCGTCAAAGAACATCTCAACGAACTGAAGTGGTGTACGCCCGAACCGCATCGCATGTGGCAAATCATTAAAGTCGATGGACATGGGAATCGCAACGATGTCCCCCTCTGGATATCGTTGCAGATACGGTAAGTCGTCATCAAGCGCATCGCCATGCCAGCTGTAACCGTGTTCAATTAGGCGTCGGTGGGTATCTGGCCCTGACGTCACGCGTGGACTGATCCACCCCTCGGGACGAGCGCCAGTCGCCCGCTCGATCAAGCGAGTTGTCCGAGTGATTGAGGTGGCATCCTGATCGGCGGTCATTGTTGGGCTCAAAAAATTCTGTGCATAGGCATGGCCAACAACTTCGTGTCCACCATCCGAGATCTGCTTTATAGGCTCGGGGTGGTGTTCTGCCACCATACCTGAGGTCAGAACGCTGGCTACAACACCATTCCGCTGGGCGATTTTTAAAAGACGCCTAGCGCCCACTGATGCGCCATACTTGCCGTACGAGTCTGCATTCGGGTCGAACACGCCACCAGCGAGTACATTGCCCATCGGGCCAACTCCCGATGTCGCATCCGAGGTCCACATTTCATAGGCAACATTAAACACGACTGCGATGCGGCGATCACCGGGCCACAGTAGGTCTTTTGGGGCGGAAACTCTCTCAAAAGCAGCATCAAACGATTTCATAGTCAAAGACCTTTTCGGCAATGTATTGGAATGCGCCCTTAGTCGTAACGTCCAACAAGACCTTTAGAAATTTAATTTCTTGCAGGACATCCTGCATGCGATGCATCTCATTACATGCAGAACGTGCAGGGTATAATGCCACATATGCACTTCTTTCATGATGCAATCTGCGTCTAGTGTCAGGGATACAAAGCGCCAGCAGTCTGGTTTCCGTTTGGATTAATGAGCGGTTGAGCCGGAAAATTGGTGCTATCGTCGCGCAACGACCCTGCGTGACGGTTGATCCTTGGGAGGAACTTGAGATGAAGAATAAACTGATCACAACTTTGGCAGGCGCAGTGTTTGCAACTGCATCCCTGTTTACAGCGGCGCAGGCACAAGACATCGAATTAAAGTTGGCTTGGCTGACAGCTGACAGCCCGACCGACCCCTACGCCATAGCGGCGCGAGCTTTTAAGACCGAGATCGAGGCGGCCCTGCCTGGGCGTGTCGAAGTATCCCTTTTCCCGAACCGCCAGCTTGGCGATGACAAGGAAATCCTTGAGGGTCTGCAGTTTGGCACCATCGATATGGGCGTGATTACAAATGCCGTCGTTGCCAATGTTGAACCCACGTTTCAACTGGTCGATCTGCCGTTCCTGTTTGGTAGTTCCGAGCAAGCACACAGCGTGCTAGACGGCCCCGTCGGCCAAGAGATCGCTGCAAACCTGCGCAAAAGCGGCGTTGTCTCGTTGGGTGCCGCAGAGGGCGGTTTTCGAAATATGATCAACAACATACGCCCCGTTTTCACCCCTGAAGACGTAGTTGGCGTGAAATACCGCACGATGCAAAATCCGGTTTTCATCGAGATGTTCTCGTCGTTGGGTGGCAGCCCCATTCCAATGGCTTGGGGCGAGGTATTTACCGGCATGCAGCAAGGCACCGTGGACGGTTTGGAAATTCCGGCCTCTGTGATCAATTCCAACAATTTTGCAGAAGTTGCAAAATACCTCAGCCTGACGCGGCACACCTATTCTGCGGTTCATTTGCTGATGTCGGAACGCACATTTGACGGGTTGCCCGAAGATGTGCAGCAGGCCGTTCTTGACGCTGGTATGGTGGCTATCGCCCAGCAGCGCGTCGCAGTTGCAGCCGCCGAAGGGGACGTGCTGATCGCGCTGACCGAAGCGGGCATGGAGATCAACGAAATCGAGGATGTGAATGCATTCCGCGATCAGGTCGGCCCTGTGTACGAACGCTTCGAGGATTCGATTGGCAGTGAACTGATGGCGCGCGCACGCGCCTCCGTCGCCACAAACTGAGGAGCGGCGCGTGCCGATCATCCCCGTTCTGGTACGTTACGTTTCGGCCACAAGCCTCCTTTTGGGTCGGCTTGTGGCCAATCTTTGTGTGCTCATAATCTACGTCATGCTGGGGCTCTTAGTGACGCAGGTCTTGATGCGCTATTTTCTTGGCGCACCGCCGAGCTGGACCGAAGAAATGGCCATCATTCTGTTCACATGGCTTGTGCTGTTGTACGCGACCGTGGGCCTGCGTGAGAGGTTCCACGTCGCGATTGAAACAATTCCGGTGAAATGGGATTTGGCGTACCACATGTCCGAACGGCTCGTTGCGGCTCTTGCCTGCGTCTTCGGGATTGTCACGCTTTGGGCTGGCTTAAATTACGCTGAACGCACGTCAGGACAGAAAACGGCAGCCCTGCAAATCCCGATTGAGGCGCTGTATCTCAGCGTTCCGGTCTGCGGCTCTTTGCTGATCTTACATTCCATCGCCCTTTTCATTGAGCCTGTGCGCCGCCAATCCCCAAGCCCGGAAATCCAATGAACGCGATTGTTCTTGTCCTCGTATTCGGGTTGCCGCTGATGCTGCTGATCCGCGTTCCGCTTGCGTTTGCGCTGGGGCTGGTGACGATCGCAGCCCTTTGGATTGCGGACATCGATACGATGATTTTTGCGCAACGCATGGTATCTGGTACGCAGTCTTTCAGCTTGCTGGCCATTCCGTTTTTCATTCTGGCGGGTGATTTGATGACCGCTGGTGGTATCTCGCGCAGGCTTGTGGGGTTTGCCGATGTTCTGGTACGTCACCGGACCGGTGGATTGGGCATGGTGGCTGTGTTGGCCTGCGCCTTCTTTGCCGCTTTTTCCGGCTCCGCCCCTGCGACCACCGCGGCGATTGGTGTGATCATGATCCCCGAAATGGAAAAACGCGGCTATTCGCGAGCCTTCGCGACGGCACTGGCTGTTGCCGGTGGGATTATTGGTCCGATGTTGCCACCGTCTATTCCGATGGTGGTTTGGGGGGTGATGTCCGAAACCTCGATTAGCCAGTTGTTCCTTGCAGGTATCGTACCCGGTATCTTACTGGCGGGCGGGCTCATGATTTTGTCATGGCTCCACGCGCGCAAACACAAAATACCGCCACAACCGCGCGCTACAGGGCGCGAAATCTGGCAAGCGTTCAAAGCAGCAAAATGGGCGCTGATGGGCCCTGTCGTTGTGTTGGGCGGTATTTACGGCGGGATTGTAACGCCCACCGAAGCCGCAATTGTGGCAGCTGTTTTCGCACTGGTGTTGGGCTTTGGCGTTTACCGCGAACTGAATTTTACGAACATCGTGCCGGTTACGCGCAATTCTTTAAAAACCATGACGATGGTGATGTTCATAATCGCGCTCGCCAATGGCTTCGGCTGGATTATCGCATTCGAGCAAATCCCGCGACAGGTCACAAGCGCGCTGGAAGGATTTTCTGACCGTCCCGTAATCTATCTACTTATGATCAACATGATGCTGCTCGTCATCGGGTGTGTGATGGATAATTTGGCTGCGATGATCATTCTGGCTTCGTTTCTGGTGCCCATTGGCGAACAGTTGGGCATGGATCCGGTGCAGTTCGGCGCAATGGTTGCGATCAATTTTACAATTGGCATGGCGACACCGCCGTTCGGTTACGCGATCTTTGTTGGGGCGGCGATTAGTGGCCTAAGTATCGGTCAGATTGCGCGCCCGCTGATGCCCATGCTGGGTGTTATGATCGCGGTTTTGCTGCTGGTTGCGTTCGTGCCAGCGGTCACCCTGACCATCGTGGAATGGACACGCTGATACCTTTGGCATGCATGGATCCGTCAAGGCTTGCGGTGCAAATCGCCATCAGCGTAACTTGTGCCTTATCATGGTGAACCTTCGCAAATTTGATCTCAATCTTTTGGTTATTTTTAGGGCCATCATGACCCGTGGGTCTATTGCAGGTGCCGCCGACGAGGTTGGCCTGTCGCCGTCAGCGGTCAGTCACGCGCTGGCACGTTTGCGGGTCATGCTGAACGATCAGCTTTTTCACCGCACTGCAAATGGGGTCGAACCGACCGAGCGCGCAAAAGACCTGAGCGTTGAGCTCGAGCGTGGGCTTGGATTCATTTCAAGCGCAATTTCATTGCAACATCGGTTTATTCCCGCAGAAGCTGATCGCGTTTTTACCATGCAGATCACCGACTATGTTTCAGGTTTTATCCTACCGCGACTGGCAGAACGCCTACAAAAAGAGGCTCCGGGTGTATCCGTGGATATCCTGCCATTTTCCATTTCGACGGATAGCGTTTGGGACAGGGTCGATGTCCAGATACGCCTGACGCCTGGCCGCCTGCAACCCGAACAAGTCCGCAGCCAACGCCTTGTGGCGGATGACATCGTGGTCTTAATGCGACCGGATCACCCCGATGCGCACAAGCCGATGACGGCAGATCTTTACGCTGCATTACCGCATGTAAAACTATCGCAATCCGCTACGGGCACGACGGTAATCGATGACGCACTGGCTGCGCGCGGATTACAAAGGCACATGGCGATGACGGTTTCCAGCTGGTTTGACATTCCCGATATTGTGACCAATTCAGACCTTATCGCAATTGCACCACGTCGCCTACTGCAACTGGACCCCCGGCTAAAACACCTGAAAGCCGCCCCCTTACCGCTTGAGGAAGTAGTGTTTTCGTTCGATCTATGCTGGGATCTGCGAACTGAGCGCGAACCCGGGCAGAAATGGCTTCGCAAGCTGATATTAGAACTGTTCCAGGAGATCGCATAATGGGTGCCAATCGGCCAATTCGCTGACGGATGGTGGTGCTCCCCGTGATCAGCGGGACCAAACCCCGTTCAAATCCCAAGCAGTTGTTAAGTGCTTTTGGACTTTCTCATGATAGCAGCCATTCGCTACGTTGCAGAGTTTGGGTAATATGGGCTCGTAGCTGCCGTTAGCTGGGTGATGCTCCAAGGTCGGCTCTGGGCCGGACGCGTCGAAACGATCGCCCCGGCGGGAAGGGCAATTTGCGATCAAGATCGTGCAGGACGGAGACGGTTCTACATCAACGCCACATCAACCCGCGAATGCACGTTTCGCGCTTGGTTTGCGGCTGAATGTCGGCGAATACGGCTGAATTCGGGGTGACAAGTTTCGCGATATCAAAGGCTTGACGGCTAAGTAACTGTATTTTCTAAGTAATTGGAATCATTGGGATATAGGCTCATAACCTGAAGGTCGTAGGTTCAAATCCTACTCCCGCAACCAAATAATATCGTGTTATCAGTTACTTGCAAAACGCCCCTCGGGGCGCTTTTTGTGTTGCCAATTCGCCCGGAAGCACTGCGGAAGCAAGAGGGTGCGAAGTTATTGGTAACAAAGCGAAAACCATAGCACCCACTTCAATCCGTCTCAGGTTGTAATCTGGCCAGGTTGATGGCAACGATGTAAGGGCTCTGAGCGTAATCCCCAAAAAAGCGTTCGTCGGCGAAGCGCCCGTCGGCAAAGCGCCACTGCGGCAAAGGCTTCAGATGCGCGCCCCCGTTTGATCGGCCCGCCCGAAAACGTGCAACCGGTCTGGATGCGGTTCCAGATAGACGGTATCGCCTGGCCGGACGGAGACCCGATCTGAAAAGACAGCGACGATATCCTGCCCCCCCTTGCGGGCGAGAATTTCGGTGAAATGGCCCGTGGGTTCCACCACCACGACTTGTGCGCGCAGCGCATTGTCCGATGGCTCCGACATCAGCCGGAAGTTTTCTGGCCGGATCCCCACCGTCAGCATTCCCGGTGAGGCGGCATCGCGGGACAGGCGGATACCCTCGCCGTCGACAAAGTTCGCCTGCCGCAGATTGTCCGCCCCAACCGTCAGGTCCAGCAGGTTCATCGCAGGCGAGCCCAGAAAGCCCGCGACAAAGGCGTTTGCCGGACGGTCGTAAAGATCAAGCGGTGCGCCGATCTGTTCGATCCTGCCGTCGCGCAGCACCACGATCCGGTCGGCAAGTGTCATCGCCTCGATCTGGTCGTGGGTGACATAGATCGTCGTCGTGTTGAGTTTCTGATGCAGTTCCTTCAGTTCGGCCCGCATCTTCACACGCAGTTTCGCATCAAGATTGGACAGGGGTTCGTCGAACAGGAAAACCGATGGTTTGCGCACGATGGCGCGGCCCATGGCGACACGCTGGCGCTGCCCGCCTGAAAGCTGGCGTGGCAACCGGTCCAGATAGGGTTCCAGCCCCAGGATATCGGCCGCCCGTTCCACTTTCGAACGGCGCGCAGGTTCCGTCTCGCCGGCAAGCCGAAGCGAGAACGACATGTTGTCCGCTGACGTCATATGCGGATAAAGCGCGTAGGATTGGAACACCATGGAGATGCCGCGGTCGCGCGCGGGCATGTCGTTGACGGGCTTTCCGTCAATGGCGAGATCGCCCTCGGTGATCGTTTCCAGACCGGCGATCATCCGGAGCAGGGTGGATTTTCCACAGCCCGACGGGCCGATCAGAACAACGAATTCGCCATCCTTGATATCAAGCGAAATATCCTTGAGAACTTCAAGCGATCCAAACTTCTTGCCCAGGTTTTTCAGAGTTACCGTTGCCATTTCAGGCTCCTTTTGCACGGCTTGCCGACGGATCGGCAAAGCTGTGGTCGATTGAGTTCGTCCATATTCCGCCGGGCGCCAATATTGTGCCCCCGACGCTTTTTCCGTCCACCCCGCGCGGGCAATTCGACGGCTCCAGCGACAGAATGTTGCGGTTCGCCCTGGCATCGCGCCAGGTCTGGAACACCGGCAGCCGTTCACCCGACCCCATGAGGGTCACCGACACGCCAGCCCAGCCGTCGCCCCCCGCACGTTCCAACCGTGCGACGAAGGGGCCGGGGCCGCTGTCGTGACACCGAATTCCGTGCCCCGCCCCATCAGCCCCGCTATCGTCACCGTCAAGGATGGACCTGCCGTTCAGTTGCACATGCGTGTCCGGCCCCATGGCTGGAAAGCCGAAATTCGTGTGGTAGAGGATCTGCATGACGGCCTCTTCGGGGCCGATGTTTTCCACCCGGTCCACGATGCGGACAAGGCCGCGGCCGATCGGCGCCTCGATCCTGCGGTGCAAACGAAAGCACGCGCCGCTCAGATGCGCCGTTGTCACCTCGCCTTCGGCAAACAGGACGGGAACCGGGGCGTCCCAATCCTCACCGAACCCAAGGATGCGGGCCGGCGACATCGGCAGCGTTCCGTGAAGCGGCAGGCCGTTGCGGGGCTGGCGGGCATTGTCCAACCCGCAGGTCACAAGGTATCCACCCAGTGCGCGTTCTATTCCGGTATCGCCGTCAGACCGCTCATTCAACAGGCCCGGTGCGCAATAGCCGCCCGGATGTTGCCAGGCGACAGGCACCCCCCGCCAGCTGAGCGGGCCGATATCCATGCTGCGATCCGCAAGAACCCAGAAGTCAAGGCCACCGCCCGTCGAGAACATTAGCACACGCATGCCGCGCTCCGGCCCGTCCTGCAATTCGGCCCCGCGCACATAGGCCAGTTGACGCAGATCGCCGACAAGACCGCGCAAGGGGCCGGACCCCGGCGCGACGGACAGCGCATTCATTCGGCGGCCCGGTCTGTCGGCCCAAGCGACAGGCGGGCGAAGGCTTCGGGCGGCGCGTCAAGGTCGACCATGATCCCGGCCATCATGCGAGACAGGCGCGCTGCCTCGGCGGAATCGTTGAGCGGGTGTTCTTGGCCGGGATCGGTTGACAGGTCATAAAGGCGCGTGTCGTCCTCCAGCAATGCGCCCGGACCATAGGTGTCGTACATCGCCGAGCGTTCGCTGACCGGCACCCGAAGCAGCGGCGACCCCTTCGAGAACGGTGTCGGCGGCGACAGTTCGGCCAGCTGCAATTCTTCGGGTCGGAAAAAATCGAAGATGTGGGTGGGCATCAGTGTGTATTGATAGATATCCTGATTTTTCAAATCGGGTGGATAAAGATGATAGGTGTAGCGCCCGTCGCAGATGTTCACGGCACCGCCGAAATAGCCGTAAAGCACCGCCTGACGCTGCGATTTCGCGCCCTCCAGCATCGGCAGCACCGAAAACGCCTGCATCTCGGATGGTTGTTCCTGACCATAGGCGTCCAAGAACGTCGCGGCCAGATCGGCGCTTTGGGTCAGCCCGTCGAGATGCGTACCATGGGACGCCGGGCACCTGGGATCATGAACGAACAGCGGGATATGGGCAATTTCCTCATAAATGTTCATCCGGTTTTTGGCCCAGAAATCATGTTCACCCAGCAAGAATCCATGATCGGTCGTCACCACCAAAAGCGTGTCTTTCCACAGGCCATGGCGGTCAAAGGTATCCAGCAACCGCCCCAGCAGCGCATCGCACAAAGCGACCGTGGCGTAATAGTTTGCCCGCAGTTCTTCGCATTCCTCGGGCAATTCGTCGACACGGCCATAGCGCGGCCAGTCGCGGATCGGGCCTTTCCAACCGGTGTCATAGGGCGCCTTGAAGCTGGACGGCGCGTGAAACGGTTCGTGCGGGTCAAAGGTTTCGATCTGCAACAGCCAGTCGTCGGCACCGCTGTTTTGTTCGATGAAATTGATCCCGGCGTCGAACACCTGAACCGAAGGAAAATCCTTTTCCTCGCGGATGAATTCGCGATTCACGACATTCTGGCGCTTGTAACTGCGCCGTTCAGTAGAAAGTTGCGCTTCGTCGTATTTTTCGCGCAACCGTTCCCAATGCGGCTGAACCATCGCCTTCCACGGGTCGCCCTCTTGCCCGCGGATGAAATCGTAGCTGTCGTAACGGTTGTGATAGGTGGCGCCGCCATCTTCCCAGTAATGGAAATGGTCGGTGACAAGGTGGCTGTAAACGCCCTTTTCGCGTGCCAGAATCTCTGGAAAGGCATTGTCGAACGGTTCCAGCGGGCCCCAACTGCGGTGCAGGAAACTAAGCCGTCCGGTCATCATGTCGCGCCGCGCCGGCATGCAGGGCATCGAGCCGACGTAATGGCTATCAAAGGTTGCCGATCGCGCGGCAAGGCGGTCGAAGTTCGGTGTCGGCACACGCGTGCCGCCATAGGGCGACAGCATCAGCCGGTTCAGCGAATCGAACAGGACAAAGACGGTTTTCATTTACTCTCCTATTTCACGGCACCGGAGGTCAGCCCGCGCACGATGAAACGTTGCGCAAAGACCAGAAGGATGAAGGCCGGAATGATCGACAGGGTCGAGGCTGCCGCCATTTCGGTGAAGGCTATGGTGTTTTCCTGGGCATATTTGCCGATGCCCAAAGGCACGGTGGCGGTCTGGCGCTGGCTCAGGACAAGGGCGACCGGAAACTCGTTCCAGCTGAAGATGAAGCTGAGGATGCCGGTGGCGGCAAGGCCCGGTTTCACGATCGGCAAGACAACGTGCCACAGGATACGCAGTGGGCGTGCGCCGTCAATCTCGGCTGCTTCGACCAGTTCGCGTGGAACGTCCTTGACGAACACGCCCATCAGCCACAGCGCCATCGGCAGGTTCAGCGTGGTATGCGCCAAGATGATGCCGGTATAGGTGTTGTCCAGCCCGATGGAGCGAAACATTGCATACCAAGCCCCCGCCAGCGTGATCGGTGGTACCATATGAAAGATCATCGACCAGGCTAGGATGACCGTAAGAACCCATCCGGGCCAACGCAGACGGTAGAGCGAAAACGCCGCCAGCGTGGCGACGGTCAGGACCAGCACCGTACTGACGGCCCCGATGATCATGGAATTCATGAAATTCTGGGCGAAATCCGATGTCCTGTCGAAGATCACATCGCGGAACCCGCTGAGGACCGGGGTGAACAGAAACCGGCCCATCAGCAGGTCGATCTGCGTCTTGAACGCGGCGCTGATGATATAGGCAAAGGGAAACAGCACGATTAGCCCATACGTGATCAGGACGGCGTGCCGCCCGATCACCCGTCCGTGTGTTGCGATACTGCTCATGTGTGGGCCTCGCGGCGGTTGGACAGTCTGGACACAATAATGATAAGCGTCGCTATCACCGCGATGGTGGCGATCGAAATGGCCGCCCCGTATCCTGTCTGGTCCTCAGTGAAAAAGCGGCGGTAGATGGTGAAACTGACAACCTCGGTCGAGGTGCCAGGGCCACCGCCTGTCAGAAGATAGATCTGATCGAACATCTTGAATGCCAGGATCGTTCTAAAGATGAACGTCACCACGATTGCCGGGGCCATCAGCGGCAGCGTGATATGGCGAAGCGTCTGCCAGCCGGTCGCGCCGTCGACCTCGGCGGCCTCGTAGATGTCGCGCGGCAGGGATTCAAGGGCGGCCAGCATCAGCAGGAAGCAAAAAGGCGTCCAGTGCCACACATCAACGATGATGATCGACAAAAGCGCTATGTCGGAAGACCCCAGCCAATCCACTGGGTCGCCCCCGAACAGGGCGACGATCTGGTTCAGGATGCCGAAATCATAGGAATACATCAGCTTCCAGATCGCGCCGATGACGATGCCTGGCACCAACACAGGCAGCAGAAATACCGTACGGTAGATCAGCCGTCCGCGCGTCACTTGGGTGGTCAGCAACGCCAGCCAGAACCCCAGCACCATCTGGATCGAAACGGCGACAACGGCCAGGATCATTGTGTTGGTCACACCCGCCCGGAACAGGGTATCTGACGCGATGGCGGCATAGTTGTCGAACCCGACCCAGGTCCACACCGCCTCACGATTGAGCCATTCGACATCGTTGAAGCTGAGCCCGAAAAGATTGACCAGCGGCAGGATTGTCAGCAGCGCAAAAAGCACCAGCGCCGGGGCAAGTGTCAGGTAACGCCACACTGTGTCGGTGAACATGGAGCATCACTTTCGCAAAATATGGATGACCGCCGGGCAGAACCGGCCCGGCGGTCACGTTTGCCCTACTTCAGATCGTCCAACTGCGGGGCATCGTAGCCTGCGTCTTTCATAATTTTGGCGATTTCCCCCGCAGCGGTGTTCAGTGCCTCCTTCAGGGGAAGTTCGCCGCCGATCGCTTGGTTCAGGCGCAATTCGGTGACGGCCAGAACTTGGCTCGCTTCGGGGATAACGAATGTCAGCCGGGCTTTCGGGATCGATTCTGCAAGCGCGCGCATGTAGCGGAACTGTTCCAGATCGGCCATTTCCGAGGTCATGACCGACCGGCTGACCGGGGGCGATCCGGCCTCGGCATAGGCACGTTGAGCGGCATCGGTCTGGAACCACCCCAGAAACGCAACTGCGGCCTTCTTGCGATCATCGGGAATGTTCTTGGGAACCCCGGCAAGCCAGTGCCCCAGCCCGGGCGCGGGGCCAAACTCTTCGGAACCCGGCACGACCGCATAAGCAATCTTGCCGACCACAGCCGACTGGGTGGGATCGTCGAACTGCGCCGGCGCGGGCACGCCCTGAATATGGGCGGCACGCCCCGTCGCCATGTTCTGGATCACGTTGGTCTGGGTCTGCCCTGCCGTCGAGGGATGCCCGACATCCTTGGCCAGCTTCAGATAGGTCTCCATCCCCGCAAGGGTTCCGGGCGAATTAATCGTGACGGTGAAATCACCACTTTTCTGGTCGGCTAAGATACCGCCGCCATGGCTCCAGATATAGGGAAGCACATCAAAGGTCACGTCGAACGCGCCGCGCTGGCCACGTTGCGAAATTCCATACATGTTCGGCGGATCGTTCAGAACCTTGGCGTTGTCGTAAAGCTGTGTCCAGGTCGTTGGAACACTCAGGCCGTTCGCCTCGTACAGGTCGGAACGATAGTGCAGTAGGGGCAGGAACGGATTGACCGGAACCGTGACAAGCTGACCCGCGCCGTCGCAGGTAATTTTGAATGTCTCGGCATCCCAACAGACGCTGTCGTCGAAGGTGAAGATGTCATCGCTCAGTTCGAAATCGGGATCGATTTCCTTTAGCGGATTGATGAACCCCCCGGTATAGAATTCGACAAAGAACCCCGCGTTCATGATCAGAAGATCGAAGGGGCTTTCAGCGCTGCGCACCGCCGTGCGCTGTTTTTCAAGGCTGCCGGCAAAGGGATTGACATCGAGGTTGACGGTGTTGCCGGTCTCGGCCTCATACTTCTCAACGACCGTCTGAAAGCCGGGAAACCACGGCGATTGGTTGATGACAATGGTGATCGGGGCTTCCTGCGCGGCCAGCGGCGAAACGCAGCCCAGCACGACAAGCGACGCCGTGCCCAGCAGTTTCGAAACTCTCGAAGATATGCCGATTGCTTTCGGACTCATAGTGGCTCCTCCCTTGATTCTCGACCGCCAGTATCATCATACGGCCAGTCCATGCTAAGGGGGCAAACGCCATTCTTGAAATGATTTAAACTCATGACACCATAGCCGCTGCCTATGGCCGCCACCGTAAAGCTCAGTTGTAGGGATCATCGCGACAGATCTGCTCCAGTGTTTCCACCAGAAACATCGCGGCGGGCGGCAAAAGCCCCGGCGTGCGGAATATCAGGCCTGCCTCGCGGGTTGTAATCAGGGCGGGCACGTCGATCTCGCACAGCATGGCGCCTTCGGGCGACTCCAGAAGGGACCGGGTGGTGTAAAGCAGCGCGTCGCTCTGGCGTGCGAACATCATCAGAAAGGTCAGCGAACTGGATGTGATGGCCGCCTTTGGGGCCGCCAACCCTAGGCTGATCAACCGACCGTCCAGCTTGCGCCGGGCCAGCGTGCTTGCGGGCGGCAGGGCCCATGTAAGGTCTAGAAGCGCCTCGGCGGGAATGTTTTTCTGGCCTGCCAGCGGATGATCCCTTCCGGCAACGACGACAAGATCATCACTTGTCAGGTTGCGATAGGCAAATGCGCGCGCATCGTCGGTCAACGGGCGTTCGGCGACTACGAAATCAAGATCGCCCGTCGCCAACTGTTCCAGCAGCGGGGCATCGAAACCCGCCACGACATCCAACCGCAAACTGGGCCGTTCCAGCCGCACCCGGGCCACCGCTTCGGGCAGTTTGCGCCGAACCCACGAAGGCCCGGCACCGACACGCACTTCGCCGATTTCTCCCGTCCGCAGATGCGAAACTTCTTCGACGGCATCCCTAACCTGCGCCATCACAACCCCCGCGTGACGGCTGAGCCGTTCGCCAATGGGCGTCAACGTGATGCCGTAGGAATTGCGCTCAAGAAGCTGGGCCCCCACCTGATGCTCCAGCTGTTGCAAGGCCTTTGACAGCGTGGGCTGGGCAATATGCAGAATTTTCGCCGCATGGGTGATATTGCGGGTCTTTGCCACAGCATGAAAATATGACAAAAGCCGGATATCCAGTGTGTGATCTCGGGGCAGGGGAGTGTTCCTTGTGGGGGCGGGCGTTCCAATGAATACCCGCGAACGCGGTGTCGGGCGAGTGTCATACGTTGCGCAGCGATAAACTGCGCGACGGAAAAGTTTTTCGACCTTGCGGGGTCCTTCGACGGTAGCGCCTCGCGGCCTCCGATTTCGAAATTCTCCGCCTTGAGCACCAATCTTGGCGAATCATGCCCGTTATTGTGAGATTTCGCATCGGCAAAAAAAAGCGCATTTCACTGCCCCCGACCCCTGCCTGAAACCGTTGTCAGCAAGGCAGTTCACTAATCAGATTATCTCGTCGCACTGCCTCGCTGTGTATGGAACAACTGAGTTATTGACAAAGCTGCCCCTCCTGACGCACGATTCAACAATGGTCGATTTGCGCTCAGGGAAAACTCCCTCGGGCGCATTTTTGTTTTGAAAGACACCGAATGGTGCCGCAAGCCGGCTTTTTGTCCATCACATTTCCCGGGCAAACCAGCGAATACGTCCGATGATATTGACCTCTTCGGCGGTACGTTCATATTCGGGGTAGTGCTTGTTGTCCGAGATGACCCGCACAGCGGGCGGATCGCTGTTTGGCACATGCTGCAGTCGCTTGGCGACCAGTCCGATGCCATCGTCGAGCACGAAGATGCCTGGCGGGTTCGGGGACTGGCGGGTCATGTCGACAAGCACGGTGTCACCGTCCAAGAGGGTTGGCTCCATGCTATCGCCCTCTACCGTCATGATGCGCAGCTGTGATGGCGAAGCTCGCAGCCCATTTTTGATCCAGGATCTTCGGAAGTGATAGGCGCGTCCGGGCGTTTCGTGTTCTTCAAGGGCGACAGACCCGCCGCCCATTGATGGGCGGATGCCGGCATGGGTAATGGAAACGAACGTATCATCTGGATTTCCGATGAACGGAGATGTTCCTTCGACGTCGCCGATCCCGTGAATCAGCCATTCAAGCTCCACCTTTAGAACGCGGGCAACTTCCCCCAGTCGATCAATGCCAGGCCGCGTCGAGCGGCCACGCAGGATATCATAGACGAAGGAGCGGTTTACGCCGGCCATCTCGGCGACATGCGCGGGGCTTAATCCAAGCTGGCTCGAGCGTGCGTGCAGTCGGTCAGAAATCGTATGGTGTTCGGTC
>Ga0209491_10005468_pt1 | contig 18562 bp, 23 predicted proteins | sample BON02_FD_187213 | JGI IMG/M metagenome (GOLD analysis project Ga0209491, IMG submission 187213) | Freshwater microbial communities from Lake Bonney liftoff mats and glacier meltwater in Antarctica - BON-02 (SPAdes) (version 2) | ecosystem: Environmental > Aquatic > Freshwater > Ice > Glacier...
TCAAAAACGAGAGCAACGAACCCGCTGCCGCTACCTCTCTCTCAATCCCTCCTCCTCGTCCTCCTCCTTCTCCTCCCCCTCCTGCTGCTGCTTTCTTCTTACCCCCCCCCTGTTGCTGGTGCTGGTGCTGCTTCTTACACGTATCCCCAACCGTATCCTCAAAGAGGTCGTCCTCGTCGTCATCAAAATCATTGTCCCAATCCCCTCCATACTTATCAAGCTTCTTCTTCTCCTGCTGCTGCTGCTGCTGCTGCTGCTGCTGCTGCTGCACAGCCGGAGCTTTCCCCTTGCCCTTGGGGAAAAACTCATCCATCCGTGGCTGGTCCTTTTTCGCTGCTGCTGCTGCCGCTGCTGCCGCTGCTGCTGCTGCTGCTGCTGCTGCTGCTGCTGCTGCTGCTGCCCCTGCTGCTGCCCCTGCTGCTGCCTTCTTACCAGCACCGGCCTTGCCTCCACCAACCACCTTCTTTTCCCCTGCTCCTCCTCCACCACCACCACCCTTCCCTCCCTCCCTCCCTCCCCCAAAGTCCAACGCTCGCTTCTCCCTATTACTCTTGACACTATCATCATCCTCCTCCTCATCGAATTCAAATACATCCTCCCTCCCTCCCTTCCTCCCTCCCTTGCTATTGCCCGTCCCTGTTGGCTGCATCTGCGGCTGCTGCTGCTGCTGCTGCTGCTGCTGCTTCTTCTTCTTCCCTTCCTGCTCTTCTACAATCACCAATTCATCACCACTGCTGCTGCTGCTGCTTCCCTCATTACTACTCTCCGTCGATTGCCTTTGGACGCGCTTCCTCTTCTTTGCCGTGCTGCTGCTACTGCTGCTACTACTAGCTGCTGCTGCTGCTGCTGCTGCAGATGACCCCGTGCCTGCATCCTTCCCTTCCTTCCCTCCCTTCTTGCCCTTTTTGGCTCCGCCCTTGGCCCCACCACCAGCAGCAGCAGCAGCAGCAGCAGCAGCAACATCCTTCATCTTACTATTCCCACCAGCCCTCTTCCTCCACCCAGACTCATCGTCGTCATCGCTGATATCGTCGTCACTCCCCTCCCCCTCCTCTTCCTTCTCCTCGTCCTCCTCCTCCTCATCTTCATCATCCAACAAATTAACCTCCAGAGAAAAAGTCGTAGCCAACTCCTCTTTCTTGCCTGCTGCTGCTGCTGCTGCTGCTCCTCCTCCTCCTCCTTTTGAGGAGGGAGAGGTCGGGGCGAAGAACTTACCAATATTCTCAATCACGTTGCTGTCCGCATCCACCAGCTTGAGCATTCGCCTGGCAGTCGCACGCACTTCCCCGCATATTTCACACTCCTTCAGCAGCAGGGAGTTTGCAAATGTACAAGTCCCACATTGCCATTTGATGCCCTGCTGGCCTGCCCGCTCGTCCTGCGGGGACAGGAGGCCTTCCCCTCCTCCTCCTCCCCCTCCTCCACCTCCTCCACCACCGCCACCCCCGCCTTTGCCAGAGCTCTTGCCGCGCTTCATCATGCCTAAAGGCGGACGGACGCGCTGAGCAGACGGCTTCCGAGTCCTCCTTCCGCGCTGCTGCTGCTAGTCCCCTAGGATCTCTCTCGAGCCGCTGCTATCGGGGCGCTGGGGTGGGCCGAGCAGAAGGCTAGACCAGTCTTGTCCACCGATCGGTACTGGCAGCTCGGCTGCCGCGCCTACCACGCTTGCCTGCCTGCGTGGCCCTGTGGTTGTGTGTGGGGTACGAGATGTGATGTGAGTGCTGTGGTGTGAGAGGGCTTGCTTGCTTGCCTCGCCGACGAAGAAGCATCGCTCGTGACAAAACGCAACCGCCGCACGGCACCGTTCCCTGCGCCTTTTGTAAGTGCTCGGCACCAATGTGTGCATGGCAAGCCCCATCACGACGAAGTGGACGTATATGAGCGCCCAACCAAGTCGGAGCCGCATGTTGTGCGTCGCCGCAGGCCACAAAAAAGGTCACAGCCATAAAGCAATAACCTCCCCACCCCTGGCCTCCCCACCCCCATCCCCTCCCCAAGAGCCAGTCCAGACAAAGAAAAGGCAGCTTGGTTTTAAATGACATTTTCTTCTTTCTTCTCATTTACCACTGATTCACATTTCCACATTCTCACTTCTCTCTCTTCGCGACGATCGTCAAAGTCGGGCACGCACAAAACGACCCTTCCACTAAATGACAGACACATACACATACACACATCTACGTATTAGCACCTCGCTTCCCATCCCCCCCCCCTCCAGCAAAAATCCGTCACACTTCCGTACTTCAAATGACTAAAATCCCCGTATCGACTTCCACTTCCTCTCCAGCTTCGCCGCACTCCGTCCCTCAAACTTCTCGGCGAGACGATGCCAATCAATCGGGCCGGGATAAGAGTCTTGCACCGACGCAGTCAACAAATGAACATCTCCTAAAGACGGGGTCGTGTATCCTCTTCGTCCACGTACGGTACCCACTTGGCAAGCCGCCTCCAAATGACGTCCCTGAGAATTTCGTCGTTCCTAATGAGGGAGGGAGGGAAGGAGGGAGGGGGGGGAGGAAGGGGAGGGAGGGAGGGAAGTGAGTGGCGTCTTTGTAGTGTGACTTGCTTCACGTGCTCACAGAGGCCTTTGAGGAAGATTTGGCAGTCCTTTTTGATAAAATGCTTTTTGATAAAAGGGGTGATAGGGTAGTCTAGCGAAAGGGAGAGAGAGAGAGAAGGAGGGAGGGAAGGAGGGAGGGAGGGGGGGAGGGAGGGAAGCGGGGTTACGTGAAGACATATTTTCATGGTAAATACCAATACGGTGATGGAAGTGCGAGGGAGGATAGGAAGGAAGGAGGGAGGGACGGGGGGGGACGAGTCAGCGAATGAACTGCCGTAATACTTACCCTCATCGGGCAAGGTGATGAGCTTGAGCAGGGCCGAGAGGCAAGTGGTTTTGTCGGCGTTGCCGGGGGAAGAGCGCGTCGAGGCCTGAGGGGGTTTGCGCCATCTTCGATGTGGAGTAGTGTTGTGGGGCAGCGGTTTGCGTTGGTGTCACGAAAAGAGCAAGGAATAGTTGGTCGTGCAGCGAAACGACATAGATTTTTACTGCTTGCTGCTGCTGCTGTGGCGGCGGCGCCACGGCGGCGGCATTGTGTAGTAGTTTCGTGTTGCCTTGTGGGCACGTTGGGGGCTAGTAGGGGTGTAGCTAGCTAGAAGGAGAAAGGATTGCAGGCCAGCTAGGTTTGCCCACCAAGCCCACCAAGCGTCCAAGCTACCCCGGCTGCTGCTGCGCCTATTTGCCCACCTGCGCGGCCCTGTGGTCTGTGTGCTTGTGTAGCTACACGTATGTGATGGGGCTCGTCGTGCTGGGCGGGCCCTATCATCGCCGACTCGCTGCAACCGACGCCCCGGCTTCATTTCCTGCACGAACGCTTGTGTGCGCGCTTGTACAAGCGCATGGCAAGCTCCTGGACGACGGGGTGGACCATTAGCACAAGCTCAGGCACTCATTTATTGACGCAAAGACTACAAAAATTGGGGGGTCCCGCATGACAACCTCCTCACCCCCTCCCCCCTTCCCCCTTCCTCCCTGACCCACACCCCAGAGCACACAGCACAGAGCGATGGCGTTCAAGCGGTACGTCGCCATCGTGGGGAGCAGCGGCGGGGGCGGCGCCACCCAAACCAGCAGCGACGTCTATGGCCTTCTGATTGCGCTCCAACGGGAGCTTGCGCAGTGCGCGATTGGGCTAGCCATGGTTCAGGTACGTGGGTGTGCGCGGTGGTGCCGTGGTGAGGAGTAGGATGAGAAAGGTGGAAGTCTAGACCATCAATTTGCTTTCTCTCTTGTCCTCAATACCAGTGATTGCCCCTCGCGCACGCTCTCACACGCATCTCCTCCTCTCTCCTCCCCACAAACAAACAACAGCTCGTGGAATGCAGCGCCCCGCTCGACTTTGCCGCCTCCCAGACCCCCACGGTCCTCTGGACGCTCAACCCCCAAACAAAGCAAATCGAACGCTCCTTCGAAGGTACCCTGGACGGGGTGAACGAACGCGCACAACTTGTCGATCGTCTAATTTCCCGCATGATCATCGGGGACGAGAAGCAACGTGTGGATGGTCTAGTCAGCATCAGCAGTGATCCGGACGCTGTCAACCAATATGCCTTCCTCGCGGCAGCCAAGACTCAAATCCCTGTGGTAGGCACGGGGGGCACGTCCTTGGGTAAGGCTGCGGGAGAATTAAATTGTAATGTGGTGGGGAATAGTGGTGGGTCGGTCTCGACGACGATCGAGACAAAGGCCTTGAGTTTCGCGGCTAGCCTTGCGGGGGTGTGGAAGTTGAATTATGAGCCGTCGGTGCCACGGCCGCATTTACATGGGATTTTGGGGGCGTGTTTGCCCGCGTTTGTGGCGGTGGTGATTGCGAATAAACTGTCGAGAGATTTACAGGGGACGCATTTTTTGAATTGGTTGACTCATGGTGCTACTGCTGCTGCTGGTACTGCTGCTCCTTTGGATATTTCGGGGGTCCTGCCTGTGGTTGCTGCAGTGGTGACTGCCTCACAGGTGGCTCAGATGGGAGAGACGGCTGTCTTGGCTGGAGTGGTGGCGGGCGTGTTGGCATGCGGATGCAGCAGTAGCAACAGTAGCAGCAGTAGGGGGGGGGAGGGGGAAGGAACGGTGCTTTTGGGGATATTGACGGGGTGGGTGGCTGGGTGGTTATGTCGGTGGTTTTTGGTTAAGACGGCCAAGTCGTTGTGGGTGCCTGCTACAGCGTCTTCAATTATCACCGCGGGGGCCACGGGCCTAATTGCTGCTCTTGTGGGGAGGTTGGTTTTTAGGTGGCCATGCGCGTGGGTGAGTGAGGGGGTAAAGAAGGTGTTGGTTTATGTAGAGGCGGCTTCTCCTCTTGTTGCTCTTGTTGCGGAAAGTAGCAGTAGGGGGAGGACGATTAGTGTTTTTCAATGGCTGGTCGCCCTAGTGGTAGGCCCAGGGATAATCTACGGAAGCCAAGTAGGAATATATCACCTCCTCTTCCTCCCCCTCATCCTCTTCGAGATGGAAAAAGGCCAGCCTTCCTTCCTCGGAGCGGTGGACTGGTGTTCACTTTGTTTGATTTCAGGGGGGATAACGAGTGCTACGTGGTTGTTGCCCTTGCCGGCGTATCACCCTAGTAGTGGTGGAGGGGACCCACGGCCATTAGCGAGGAGAGGAGCGTTTATTAATTTGATGTGGGGGGATTTTGTGGAGGCGTGTTATCCTCTGTTCCAGGGACAGGTCTTCTTGACGGGTGTTGTCTATGTGAGTAGTTGGGTGTCGACTGCCTTGTTGCTGAGGGAGGGAGGGAGGAGCAGTGCGTATTTGCCGGTGGTTTTGAGTTGGTGGTTGGGGGTGGAGCAGGGCGGGAGGGAGGGAGGGGGAGGGTGGGAGTGTGGGGTGTGGTGGGCGTCGGTGGTTGCGTTTGGGTTGCCGTTTGTGGCTGTGATTGTGAGGAATGGGTGGGTGAGGGTGATGGGGTGAGAATGGAGAGGGAGAAGGAAGGTTAAGAGATAAGAGGAAATATAGAGGTAAATGAAAGGGATAGAAAGTACCTAGAAAGGGGAGGCAAATACAGGGCAGATAGATTGGAGTAGGAAGGAATAAGTGAGTAGTGCTGCGGGATCGCTTGCGCAGCTGCATGGGTCCGTGCTTGGTGAGAAGCTGAAAATTAGAAGGCGCACAGAAAAAAAATGTTGCTTCTCGTCTCTCGATTGCCAAAAGGAAGAAGGCAGTAGTAGCAACAACAAGAGCAGCAGCAGCAGCAGCAGCAGCAGCAGCAGCAGCAGCAGCAGCAGCAGCAGCAGCAGAAGTAGAAGGGGGAAATAAAGAGAAACCAAATAGAGAAATCCAAAAAGAACACGAAAGACGCGAAGAGAAATAAAAATGTTGTGGTTGTTGTTGTTGTTGTTGTTGAATTGCTTCTTCTTCTTCACCCTTCTTTCCCTCCCAAGTGGCACCCATCTCCATCCCACCACTTAGACCACTCACTCATCCCCTCCTTCCCTTCTCCCCCACAAGACACTCAACAACCATATTCCCTCTCTTTAAAAAGCTCGTCAGAAGAAAATAATGATTGCCCCTCTTGCTGCTACTCCAACTCCCCCTGCTGCTGCTGCTGCTGCTGCTGCTGCTGCTTTACATCTGCTGCTTACTCGGAGCCGACAATGTGGCCCTTCTGCGAGACGTAGATACCGTCCAAAAACTTACGGATATCCCTGTAGGGGGGAGGGAGGGAGGGAGGGAGGGAGGGATGGAGGGAGGCGGGGTGAGAGAGTGTTAGTGTATATAAATAGGGACACTTTTTCAATTTCTTGTCTCCCTAAGCCACTGTAGAGAAACACACAACAACACAGAAGCGCGCGTCCTATATACACACGCGCACAAATATAAAATAAAACACAAACTTCTAGCACACACACAAGGAGAAAAGGAGAGAAGAAGGGGGGGAAGGAGTGAGGGTGGGAGGGAAGGAGGGGTATGCTACGTACTTGCGCTTCACGGCCGTGCACTGCTGGATCCTGGCCGCCGTCAGGGAGACCGCGGTCAAATCATTCCCCATCAACTCGATCTGGTCCTTGACATCAGCCGTTCGAACATACTCTACTCCGGGCAGCAACTCCACACGTCGCACCCGCTTCTCCCCCAAAAAGTTGCGGACCTCCACAATCTTATCCGTCAGCGAGACGTTGATAGGGAAATGGGCATACACAAAACGCATCTTGTACAAAAAGCCCTTCGTCACCCCGGTGATCAAATTCTCAATATGCGAGCACACGGTACGGATGGTAGCAAGCTGCTTGCGGTTGCCAAACCAGAGGTCCACCTTCAACTTCTTTGGGTTCGTGCCCTTGTCCTTGTTCCCGCCCACCAACTCGAAGGCCAGGTTCAAGTGCTTGAAGGCACGCGAGAGCTCGCCACGGGGGCCCTTCACCGTCACATGGCGGGACTTGATGTGCAGCGTCACTGGAGGAGGGGGAGGGAGGGAGGGAGGGAGGGAAGGGAGGGAGGGTGAGTGTGTGTGGATGGGTTGGTGAGAGTGTAAGACATGCCACATGCATCAAGGGAGAAGGGAACATAGAGGAGAGATACACTCTGAAGGAAGGCCTGGCAATCGGCCAGTGTGAACACACGAACAACTCGATGCATATAGATGCATGCCGGCAGGCTCACGCCAACGCAGCCCAACACGCGTCTCAGCACGATGATGTCCACGCTCTTCTCGTACGCCAGCAAAACGCCCCGATCCCCATAGCAGCCACGAGCACTGCCACCCTGCTGCCTGCTCCATTTCACACGCATTTCACACGCAAAGGCTCTCCTCGACACTGAAGCATCAGCATCAGCAGCAGCAGCAGCCTCCTCCTCCTCTTCTTCGCCTCGCCTCGCCTCCCCCTCCTTACTCCACGCCGCAGACCCACCCACCCACTCCCGCCCCGCCTCCGCCCTCCCCACGCGTCCGCTGCGTGTGCACGTACCTCCCTCAGGGATGTTGACGAACTTGGTGGCCAAAATGAGCTTCATCTTTGCCTGTGTCGATGTGGGGTGGGGGTGGGGAGGGGAAGAAGAAGGGGGGGGAGGGCGTGAGAATGATTCTGAGGGTCGTTTGGGGCCCAGACAAGCATAGCGAGCCAGGCCAGCTTCACAGTTATCTGCCTAGACTCATGCGGAAGCCAGGCAGATTTATAATGAGGGGATAGAGTGGCCTCCAAGGCACGACAACTTTCTTCATCATCGCCTCCCCACCCTCTCCGCCTCCCCTCTCGTCCATCCAGTCGTGATGACCTGAACTGAGCAGGCAAGTGAAAAGAGTTAGGGTTGAAAGCACACAACACGTGCGTACGCATCACCCAGCACGTCGTCTTAACCAAGCTAGAAAGCATGGGCTGACCACGGGCAGGGCATGGCGCAGGCGAGGCGAAGAATGCTGGCCACGGAGGAGCGGCTGCGACGGCTCCAACGGCGGCCGCGGTCCACAAAATTGCTCAATTGCCCAACACTCTTCGCTCTCGTTCCTTCTAATTTCCTTCCTCTTCCTCGGTGTCGCTTGGGGTGAACACGCACGTATGTGTGATTGTTGGGTTAGCTGCAGCCAGGCACATTTAAGCGCAGTCTGGACGCTCACGTCTCCACTCTCCACCCCTCATCATCACAGGCCTGCCCGCCTCTCGCTTGCCAGCAGCAACCGATCAGCATCACCTCCTTTGTTTCCCCTTCGAGTCGAGCTGCCGTGCTGTGTCGAGCATCACAAAGCAAAGGAAAAGCGTACAACCATGCCGCGCCCCGCGCTCCTCCTCCTCCCCCTGCTCGGCCTGACCAGCACCATCACCACCACCACCGCCTTCTTCACCCCCCGCGTCAGCCCCCTCTTCCGTAGCCTCCTCCCCTCCCAAAAGAAGACACCCTCCGCGGCCCCTCCCCAGGCGGTCGGACCCTTTGCGACCGTCGCGCAACCTGCTCCCATCACCACCTCCGCACCAGCAGCAGTAAGCACGCCGTCCACATCTACGTCCTTGCAGCCTTTTGGTGGTGCCCAGGAAAGTGGTGCTCCGATTGATTGGTGGCGGCAATGGTGAGTTTGTGTGCCTGTGTCTCTGTCGTCCTTACACTTACACGCTTCTCCCCCGTCACAAGCCATCTGATTCGGAGCTACCGCGCTCCTTTTATGTGGAGAAGCATGATGATAAGACACATAAAACTAACCTCTCCCTCCCTCCTTCCCTCTCTCCCTCCCTCCCCTCCCTCCCTAGGTACCCCATGGCCTTCCTCGACGACCTGGACCCTAAGAGACCGACGCAAGTCGAACTCCTCGGAAAACTCTTCGTTATCTGGGCGGACCACGACAAGACCTGGCATGCCTTTGAAGATCAATGCCCGCACCGTCTTGCCCCCCTCTCGGAAGGCCGCATCGACGAGCGCGGTAACCTCCAATGTGCCTATCACGGCTGGTCCTTCTCCGGGCAAGGCGGCAACGTCAACATCCCACAAGCCGAACCTGAAATTAAAGCAGTTGCGGAGAGGTCGGGTCGTGCCTGCGCGAAGGTTGTTCCGTTGATGGTTGCCCAGGGGATGGCCTGGCTGTGGCCTGATAATTCCTTAGAAGGAATGGAAGCGTCACGAGGGGTGTTACCTTCCACAGTACCTGAGTTGAATGATCCTAGTTTTATTAAGGGGGCGTGGGTAACGAGGGATCTGATGTATGGATATGATACTTTAGTGGAGAATGTGGTGGATCCTGCCCACGTGCCGTTCGCGCATCACGGGGTGCAAGCACAGAGGAGCATGGCCATGCCTTTGAATGTCAGTCTGAATTATGTCGGGAGGGAGGGGGTGTTTTTAAGCTTGCCGAGGCTGGCCAATAGTACGATTGACTTCCACGCCCCGACGAGGCTGCATTATCAATTTGATTTCTCCGGGTTTTTTGCCCGGGTGCCGTTGATGAAGTGGTCGTGGGCTATCGAGAAGAAGCTGCGGAGGCTGCCGCCTGACACTCGCCCTCGTTCTAGTCTTGTGACGTATGCTATTCCTGTGGGACCGGGGAGGAGTCGGATTCTGGCCTTGTTTCCTCGGAATTTCTTTGCGGTGAATAAGCCGAGGTGGATTGATCATTTGGAGAGAAATGCGGTCCTAGATGGGGATCTGGTGTTCTTGCACGGGCAGGAAAGGGAGATGCGAAGGCCTGAATTGAAATGGGAGGAGAACATCGATAGGGCTTTTTATATGCCGACGAAGAGTGATGAGGGCGTGCGGGCTTTCAGGCAGTGGATTGTCAAATGGGGGGGAGGAGGGCCGAAATGGGCGGAGGGGGTGGACCCGGCCTTGCCCCCTCGAAGTGCGGATCGGGAGTTTTTGATGGATAGGTATAATCAGCACACGAAGCAATGTTCGGCTTGTAAGGTTGCTTTGAGAAATATTCGGATTTTGAAGGGGGTTATGATGGTGGGGGGGTTGGTGTGTGCGACGGCGATTTGGACCCCGAGGCCAGCGAAGGTCTTAGTGAAGATATTGGGGGTGGGGCTGGCGCAGTTGCTGGTGGCGTGGCAGTGTGTGAAGTTGGAGAAGAGGATGATGTTTGTTGATTATGTTCATTCGGAGAAGTAGGGAGGGGGAGGGAGGGAGGGAGGGAGGGATGGGGAGTGAGTGATGCGGTGCTGCTGGTCGAAGGTCTCTCTTCCTTTTTCCCCCTGGTCGAAGGTCTCTCTTCCTTTTTCCCCCTCGGTGACGATAGAGGAAGGAAAGACGACGACGAGAACGAGCAGGTACGACCTCCCTAGTTTTCTCATATGTACAGCTGCTGCGGCAGATAAAGAAGGGTAGGAGAACCGAAACGAAGAAAGTAGAATGAAGAGAGGAAGCAGAAACAGCACCTGCAAGAGGAGGAGAAGAAGCAGAAATGAGGTTGAGGGAGGAGCAGAAGCAAAGGAGGGGTGAAGGAGGGTTTATACAATAGAGTGGGTGCCTTTGTGCTCTGATTTAGCGGAGTAGATTCGTCTTTGAGTGTGTGTGAGGGAGTGAGAGAAAGTGTGCTGATCGCCATCTTTTCTTAAGTTTCCTAGGGTCTCTCTCTCTCATAGCGTGACGTGTAAAGAATGAAACGAATGAAAAGAGGAACAAAGAGAGAAAGAGCACAGATAACATGCCGTCCAGCCTTGGTTTCTTATGTGTTGGGGGCTGTCTAAGTGCTATGCCTTTTTTCTTGATTCTACTCTGTTCATTTCCTTTCTCTTTTTCGGGTGCTTGTGCTTGTGCTTGTGCTGGTGCTGCTGCAGCTGCAGCTGCAGCTGCTGCTGTCGCTGCTTTTTCCTAGTTTTTAATTTGTCAATTGAGACATATGCCGATTAAAGCAGGAAAGGAAAGAAGGAAGAATAAATAGAAACAGAAAACAAGAGTCTCAAAATTAATCTTTGCAGCAAAAGCAGCGCGCCTGCGTATGGACGACGATTCTGTGTTTGCATTTGACTATTTTTTTCCCTTCTCGTTTCATGTTTTCTTTCCCTTCTTTTTCTGGCCCTCTCTCCCTCTCTCTCTCTGCTGCTGCCGCCACTAACTCACTACTTCTTCGCCTGCTGCTCCTGTTCCGTTGTCATTACGGAATAACTTACCGCTCCTTGTATGCTCTTTGCCTTGCCTTGCCTGTTGTTTTCGTTTTCACCTCGTCGACCTTCATAATGCTTGCAAAAAAGAGGACGAATCATCGGAACCCTAGAGCAGCAGCACCAGCCATCAAAATCGGGACTGCGCGTGCGTGCTTACCCTTCAAATCTCTTTATCTCGCTGCCCGCGCCTTTCTCTGGTGTCCTCCTCGTCCCCCTCCCTCCGTTCTATCGAATCTACCTCCACAAAGCAGCACTTCACAGAATGCTTTGCCTTACGCACAAAGAGACACAAGAAAACACAACAGCAGCACCTAAGCTATAAACACCGTCGTCGGTCTTGTCCTAGTCCTCGCCTGCCTTCCAAAGCCCACACCGCAGGCATCCAAACACACGCAACTAATTGAAAAATAAACTACTCTCACTAATTCACTTACTCACTTCCTACCTCTCTTGCCGTCGTTTTTCGCTTTGAAACACATACAGACGGACACACAGAAGTCGAAAAAAAACAAATAGAACACCAACACACACATAATTATAAAACATGGAGGACCCCCTCCCCCTCCTCCCTCCCTCCCTCCCTCCCTCCTTCCCTCCCTCAGCTTAAATCGTATTCAGATTCTTATCCCCCCCCACCACCCAATCCTCGGGCCCCGACGCCGGCACCACCCGAATCACATTTGCCACGCCGGGAGAACCAAAAGGCAACCCCGCCGTGACCACCAATAGGTCATCAGGTCGGTTCGCAAGCCCCTTATCCTTGGCCACCGAGCAGATCTTCCTCAACACATCAGGGAATGTCTCGTGCTCTGCCCTCGTTTCAACGGCAGCAGGGTACACCCCCCAAGTCAAGGCCAAGGAGCGCGCCGTCTCAATTTCGGGGGTGATAGCCAAAATAGGCACGCCTGGTCGCCCCATCGACGCACGCAACACCGTGGTTCCTCGTGCAGTAAACACAACAAGAGCACACGCCCCAATAGTAGCTGCGATCTCCCTTGCGGCGTTCGTAATCGCATCCGTTGCGGATTTCTCCAATCGGTTAGGGTTCGATCGTGCCAGGTTCTTACGGTAGGCCTTATCCTCCTCCACCCTCAAAATGACCCTTTGCTGCATCATAACGGCTTCCACCGGGTACTTGCCCGCGGCCGATTCAGCGCTCAGCATGATCGCGTCCGCTCCATCATAGATAGCAGTCGCCACATCAGAAGCCTCAGCCCGGGTAGGCGTCGGGGACTCAATCATACTCTCGAGCATCTGCGTCGCCACCACAACGGGCCGGCCGTACTTTCGGCATTTCTCAATGATCTGCTTCTGGATGACCGGCACGTCCTCCGGGCGCATTTCCACACCAAGATCGCCACGAGCAACCATGATCCCGTCCGACAGCATAATGATATCGTCCACCACCCCTTCCGCAACCGCAGAGGGCTTCTCAAGCTTCGCCATGATCTTCGCCTTATTCCCCACCAACGTGCGGAGCTCCGCAATGTCCTGCGGCTGTTGCACGAAAGAAAGCGCCACCCAATCCACCCCAATAGACAACGCAAAATCCAAATCCTTCTTATCCTTAGGTGTCAAAGGCGAGATCGGCAGAACGACCGAAGGAGTGTTCACCCCCTTCCTGTTCGACAAGGCCCCCCCGACATTCACCAGGGTATCCACAAACCCCTCCCCCTTATTCGTGACCGTCACCCGCATCTTCCCATCATCCAGCAAAAGCGTATCCCCCTTCTGCAACGTATCAATAATCTCGGGATGCGGCAAATTAACCCTCATCGAGTCCCCGGGCTCATCACTCAGATCAAAGCGAAACGACTGCCCATCCACCAAAATCACCTTATCATGTTCAAACGTCCCCACCCGCAGCTTAGGCCCTTGCAGATCGGCCAAAATGGCGATAGGATGGTTGTACTTAACCTCCAACCCCCGAATAATATCAAGCAAAGCCTTCTTCTCATCATGCCCGCCATGGGAAAAGTTCAGGCGAAACACGTCCGCGCCGGCAAGGAACAACTTCTCGATCATCTCCTCAGTGTTGGAGACGGGGCCGAGCGTCGCGAGCTGCTTGGTGCTCTTGGTCCATCTCCTTTGCTCAGACAGCTTGCGCTTGTACTCATTGTCGACGTCCGGGTGGGAGACCATGCGCAAGGGGGTCCCCACACGACTCCTGGTAGAGGCGCTGCTGGTGCTGGGGCGGGCGGCCAGGGTGAAGGGGCGGAGGGGCATGACAAAGGCGGAGGTGGTGCTTGCGCACAGGGCGGTGGTTGCGGCCAAGAGGCCTAGCATGCTGTTCGAAGGCGCCATGGTGTAAGGCTGCTTGTTTCACTTGGGAAGAGAGGTACGTACGAAGCTGGCTAGGCTGGGAATCTGGCTGGCTGGCTCGCTTGCTGCACAAACCTTGGAGAAAGGCACTCTTGGCACAAACCTTGGAGAAAGGCACTCTTGACACTAAACGCTGCCTGTCTCTGTGTGGCAAGTGTGGTGAAAAAAGAAGAGCGTCGTGAGTTGACGTCAGGTAGGACCAAGGCACACAACAAGACATAAAAACGGGCGGGTTGCACTCGACAGCATCGGCGTGCTCCGCCGCCGCACCCTTCTCGTGAGCGACGACGACGCGAAACAACGCGGCGTTACCGCGTTGACGCAAGGGGGAGGGAGGAGGCTGAAGAGGTGCGTCATGCGTGAAGCACGAACCAGAAACGACACACCAACAAGCAAGCACCTCGACGCAACGCACGGAAAGCGGGACATGCAAAGGTGAGGACGAGGACGCAAGGCAACGACGCAGAAAGCCGACGCTACGTTCTCAACTTGCTCGTCGTCTCGCTCCTCGCTTCCACGCGGCGTGCTCTCCCAAACGTGGGGAGGTTTTCCCACCACCCATTTCCGAGCAAATTTTGGCAATGCTGGTCGAAAGTCGACGCGGCATGGGTGGGTCGATTTGTAGCCTTAGAGGTGCTGGGTGGCTTGCGGCAGGTCCTGTCGCAGTCAAATTAAGGAAGGCACTCCTACAGCGGGGACCGTGGGAGGGAACGAGGACGGCAACTCACCGCCCTGCAACGATTCACTGTAGGACTTTGCGTGCCCAGACTCGAACACAGAAAGAAAGCATCGCTAAAGAACTGCACAGGCAAATTTAGACGGCATTGCGGACAATGCATGTGAGGCAAGAGCGGGGCGTGTAGGTGCTCTGCGTCTCATGGTGGCCTGGAGTCGTGCGCTTCGCACACACGATTTCATTTGTTCTTTTTTCGTCGTCGCCTCCCCCCTCTTCCTCACTTTCCCGCACACCCCTCACCCACACCACCACAGCACAACAAGCCAGTCATGGCGAGCAAGTTTACAATGGTTGACCCTAGCCAGGGGGACGACCTTCACCAGATCATGGCGCAAAATGTGAATGACCGCATGGGCAAGGCCGTGGAGGAGCTGCAAGAGAAGCACGACAAGCGGGCCGCCAGTGGGAAGCCCGCGCAGCAAGACGACGCCTCGGTGGACGGACCCACGGGGAGTACGTATCGACAAGCAGAGGCTCAAGAGCGAGCACAGCAGCAAAAGTCGGCGGCGCAGTCACGCAAGGCAGAGGAGCGAGCCGTGGCGGCGGCGCGGGAGGAGGAAATTGTGCAGCAACTGCACGAGGCCAACTTGCTTTCGGACGAGGAAGACGAGGACGAGGACGAGAATGGGTTGGACGCGGAGTTTAAGCTGATTCGGGAGAAGCGCATGGCGCAGCTGAAGGCCCAACATCAGGAAAAGGCGGAGAATCTGAGTAAGGGTCATGGGCAGTACAGGGAGATTAGCCAAGATGAGTTTTTGCCGGAAGTGACGGGCTCGAGGCATGTCCTCGTTCATTTCTATCACAAGGATTTTATGCGTTGTAAGATCATGGATAAGCACCTGGCGATCCTGGCACCGGCGCACTTGGAATGTAAATTCTTGAAGATCAATGCGGAGAAAGCCCCGTTTTTTGTAGGGAAATTGCAAATCAAAATCTTGCCGACCGTCATTTATTTAAAGGAGAGCATCGCCGAGGAGCGGGTGCAGGGGTTTGAGGGGCTGACGGAGGGTCAGCCCAAAGGAGCGGAGGATGAGTTTCCGACTACTGTTTTGGCGACGAGACTGGCGAAGATTGGGGCGATTGAATATACGGCGCCACCGACGTTGGAAGAGTTGAGGAGGTTTCAATTGGGGAAGACGATGGGGGCTATCAGGGCGGGAGGAGGAGGGGTGGTGTATGATGATGATGAGGATTTGGATGGGGATATTTCGGATTAGAGGGAGGGAGGGAGGGAGGGAGGGAGGGAGGGAGGGGTGGGTGGGGGGTGGTGTAGGTAAGAGGAGAAGAGGGAGAGTGAATGCGAGAACTAAAGAAAGGCAATAAAAGAGGAAAGCACACCAATTTTTTGCACGTTGTTGTTGTTGTTGTTCTTGATTCTTTCAGCTAGGGTTTTACACAGTGTGCTGATCTCGTCAAAGCTCGCTCCTTTCGTCCATTGCTTTGTGGCTTTCTCTTCTCATCAACAATCTAGTGATAACGATTACTCATACTTAAAATACATCCTACAAAAAGAGAGAAAAAGGTTGTTACTACGCGCGTGCCCTCTTCCTCACCGCTGCTATCCAAGGGGTCGCTCTCCTAATTGAGAATGAGTGAGACTGACCCCTCCTTCCTCCCTCCCTCCCTCCCTCCCTCCCTCCCTCCCTCCCTCCCTCTTTTTCAGGGTCGCAATCAAAATGGCGAGCGGTAATCTTCTTCACACTCTCACCTTCTCTCATCATCAGGGGGCAGCAGCAACAGCAGCAGCAGCAGCACTACCCCGCCCACGTCAGGTCAATCTAGCTTAAAAATCTGTTATGTCCTCTCTCTCTCTAATGTTACCAGTACATACTCACACGGTGTCTTCTTTTGCTTTTCACTCTTCCCTACAATGACTCAATCTTCCTCTCTCTATAACACAGAAAGGAGGGCCCACCGTCTACTTCTTACTTCACATGCACCTATCAATCTACTTCTCAACACGCATACACATTTAAAAACACCAACCTCCTCCTCCTCCCCTTCCTCCTCCTCCTCCTCCCCTTCCTCCTCCTCCTCCTCCTCCTCCTCCCTTCCTCCCTAATCCTCCTCTTCCTCCTCCCCCTCCTCCTCCTTCTTCGCAGCAGCCACCGCCGCTGCTGCTGCTGCTCCCGCCGCATCCACAATCCCCCTCAACTGCACTTCAAACGGACTCTCCCCCAAGGGCACCTCACACGTCCCCCCATATTCCTTCGGCAAGAACTCACCCTCAATATACTGCAGCATCGCCCCCTCCCTTATCTCCCGCTCATCCAAAAACACAATCTTCCTCTTGGTATCCTCATTCAGCATCGGCTTGATGAACCGGAAGATGAGATTGAACCACCCCGGGACAAACAAAATCAACATCCGACAGCTCCGAGCAGGGTAATGCGTACTCGTCAACCCTACCGCCGTCTTGGCAAAATTCACCACCTCTCCCGTTACGTCCGCAAAAGACACCCCCTTCAAATCCATCACCAACGTCACCCTATCAGACTGTGCTGGCTGCAGAGTCCCCCACAAGAATTCTTGTTGTAATATTATATGTTTTGTCAAGTCGGACAAATCGACCCCCTGGCGGAGCAACTCCCCTACTTGGAGCTTACCCAGGGTTTCATAGAAACAGACATGTTCCTGTTTATCTCGGTAATGAAAAGCCTGAGGATACAATTTTTTAATCAAGGGAAATTTAGGGTGGGATTGAGAGAGGATCTGATCAACATTGTTCGCGGTCCGCCACGCAAGGGTCTTCGCCCATCGTGCTCGTGCTTTTTCTACGTCTCCTTTTTCGGCGTCCAGGAAGGTGGAGGGCAGGGGGGGGGGGAGGGCGGGGGGGGGGGGGGGGGGGGGGGGGGGGGGGGGGGGGGGGGGGGGGGGGGGAGGAATGGGAGGAGGGGGTGCCGTCTTCGTTGGCGGCGCGCCAGTCGAGGACGATGAGGTCCCAGCGGTCGAAGAGCATGGTGGGAGAGAGGGAGGACGAGGGAGGGAGGGAGGTCGAGGTGGTGGCGGAGCTAGACGCAAGGGAGGTAGTGGTGGTAGGCTCCGGCTGCTGCTGCTGCTGCTGCTGCTGTTGCTGTAAAAAGGAAAGGAGTTGCTGTAGCCCGCTGTAGAGTATGCATGCCAGGAGGAGCGCGAGGAGGACGTGTCCTTCTTCGGCGAGGCGGCGAGGGAGGGGTGTGTGGACGTGCGACGTGAAGAGGAGGTCAAGAAGGAGGAAGAGGACCAAGACACCCATAGGTGGCAATTTGCTCTGCAACAACGCCAAAGAACTGGTAGTCGTACTGCTGCTGCTGTCGTTGCGGCTGCAGGGAGCAGTAGCAGGAGCAGCAGCAATAGTAGCAGGGGCGCCAAAATGCCTGAGTGGGTCAAGAGTCACCGTTCCTACCTGCACCAGCCTCACAAACACATCAACATTTTCTCCTGGAATCCCCCCTTTGGTCGGCAACCACACCTCTCGCCTCTTCCCATCAAACCCTCCCTCACTCCCGCCATCCCCTCCCTCCCAGGTCAGGTGGCCTTGGGTCATTTTAAGCCGGCTGCCGTTGGACAAGGTGATTCTCACAGTGCAGCCTTCGTGTGCTGCGGCTGCGTGAGCTTGGCAGGAGGGGGTAACGAACCCCACGGTCTGACCCCAATGAACACGATGGTGGAGGGATCGGTGCACGTACTGCTGCTGCTGCTGCTGCTGCTGCTGTTGTTGTTGTCGTTGTTGTTGCGGCGGCAGGGCGAGGCCGAGGGTCGTGGTGAGGGTGGAGGTGAGGGAGATCTCGGAGATGCGGGGGGGGGCGTGCTCGATGTCGAAGGTCAGCTCCTATAGAGGGAGGTAGGGAGGGAGGAGGGAAGGGAGGGTGTGTGAGTGTCAAATAAAGAAAAGATCTTGTAGACGGGCTAACACAAAAGAAAGGAAAACTATCCTTCCTCCCTCCCTCCCTCCCTTCTCTCCCTTCCTCGTAAACCTACCTTCCCACGGCCCACACAATTTAAAAACCCGCCCACAGCATCAATAGAATCCCGTCGCAACGCAGACAAGGTCGTGGTCTCGGTCTTGATCCCCTTGCGGGTGGCGAGCTGGATACGAATGTCGGTGTCGCCGTAGTGGACCTCGGAATGGAGCATGTCGTCTTGGGGGGGAAGGAAGGAGACGCTCATCTCGCCCTGTTTTAGTAGTGGGAGAGAAGGGAGGGATAAGTGAGAAAAGTGATAGTATCACAGCTGGGGATGACAGATTAAGGACACATTGAGTGAGGCGCCCGGTCCTCCCTCCCTGCCCTCCCTCCCTCCCTCCCTCCCTCCCTCCCTTACCTTAGTCCCCTTCGGCTTCCGCCTAATATACTTCCTCCCCCTAAAATGACACATGACATGATCCTCCTCATCCACCAACAGCAACTCTTCCCCATACCGGACCACCCCCCCCTGCCTCCCTCC
>Ga0209491_10005469_pt1 | contig 18560 bp, 16 predicted proteins | sample BON02_FD_187213 | JGI IMG/M metagenome (GOLD analysis project Ga0209491, IMG submission 187213) | Freshwater microbial communities from Lake Bonney liftoff mats and glacier meltwater in Antarctica - BON-02 (SPAdes) (version 2) | ecosystem: Environmental > Aquatic > Freshwater > Ice > Glacier...
TCATGGAAAGGTTTTGGTCTAAAAAAACCCATAGTTGATAATAGCCAAGAAGAGCTTCGTTTTAAAAATAGAAGAGTAGAATTTTTAATCTCTGAGCTTCATAGCAACTATGCTAATAAGGTTTATGAGGATTGATCTACCTGTGCTGTTTGATATGCTATTTTAGGCGTATCAATTTACTATCTTCTGTCAAAATTTGTATTCCTAATAATCGCAATCACAGGGTTTAAGAAATTTTATATTTTCTGAATTTTATGTATTCAATGAACTTTAGTATTTCTTTCAGAAAAAATGGTTTTTATATTTTTAACTTTCGCTTTTAATATTTGCAGAAATAGTTCCTTTTTAATCTCCCCAACTATCTTAATATGATTCCAAAGAATAAAAGAAAAAAGCAAGCTAAATTTTTACGTACTTTTAGGAAAATCCACAGATTTACAGGAGCCGCACTTTTTATCTTTTTCTTTATCGTATCGATCTCTGGACTTTTACTAGGCTGGAAAAAAAATAGTAACGGATTGCTCTTGGCTGAAACTCAAAAAGGAACTACAACTAATTTTTCAGAATGGTTACCCTTAGACGTGTTATATGAAAAAGCTTATGCCGTAATGCAAGATTCTGTTGTTTCTGAAAATCCTATTGGTTTAGACAGAGTTGATATAAGGAAAGATATAGGTGTCGTTAAATTCATATTTGAAGATTATTACGGTTTGCAACTAGACGGTGGTACTGGGCGCTTACTAGAATTTGGCAAACGAAAAGCCGATATTGTTGAAAATATTCATGATGGCTCTATTTTAGATTGGTATTTTAAAACTTCGGGCGGCCCTATAAAATTAACATATACGACGGTAATGAGCTTGGCATTATTTGTTTTTACAATAACCGGATTTTGGCTGTGGTACGGCCCAAAACGAATGAGAAATGCTGCTTAAAAAATAATTTTCCATAAAAATTTTACTTGCAAAACAGATTGTTTTTTGGTGTAATTTCGCAAAATATTTAAAACGATAAATGTCTATATTAAAGAAAGTTAGGTTGGTAGATGCTTTATATGCTGGTCTGGATAAAGAGATTGCTATTTTTCAGTCTCAAACATCGCTTCATTGCAAAGCTGGCTGCGGAAAATGTTGCACACATGCTGAGGTTGATGCTTCTCCATTAGAATTTCTTCCTTGGGCATTTTATTTGTTTTTAAACGGTACAGCTGCCTCAACTTTAGAAGATTTAAACCATAAAACAAGTGCTATTTGCCATATCTACCAACCGCTTTCCATCGTGGACAGTGGTAATGGAAAATGTAGTGAATATGTTTATCGTGGCTTAATTTGTCGACTTTTTGGTTATGGTGCAAATCGCGATAAGTTTGGCGAAATGCGTTTGGCTACCTGTAAAATAATTAAAGAAACACAAGCTGAAAATTTTGAAGCTGCTAAAAAAGCAATGAAAGATGGTCTGTATGTTCCAATCTTTACCGATTATTACATGAAGCTTTCTCAAATAGATTTTAGATTAGGAAATAAAATTGTTCCTATCAATACTGCATTAAAATTGGCACTAGAAGAAGTTTTACAGTATTACGCATATCGCCCCTTTCCGAGAGGCTATAAAAAGTTTACTTAGGTAAGTTAGTTTCTAAAAAAAAAATAGCCAAAAATTACATATTGAAATATTAGAATTGACTTTTATCTCTCCTTTGGTGGGTCATAATTGTTTTTAGCAATTATGGGAGGGGCTATAAGTCTATCTCTTTCAAATTCTCAATCCGGTTTCTCACCAAATAAGCATCAATGGTTTCAAAATGTTCAATAACGCGTTTGTCTTTGAACTCAAACACTTTTTGAGCTAAGCCCTGAAGAAAATCCCGATCATGCGAAACTAATATCAAAGTGCCGTCAAAATCGAGTAAGGCTTCTTTTAAAACGTCTTTCGATTTTATGTCTAAATGGTTGGTAGGTTCATCGAGAATTAGCAAGTTTACAGGCTCTAACAATAATTTTACCATTGCCAAACGTGTTTTTTCTCCTCCAGAAAGCACGCTTACTTTTTTGTCAATGGCTTCACCACTAAACATAAATCGCCCTAAAATATTTTTCATTTGCGTTCGAATATCTCCTTGTGCCACTTCGTCCACAGTTTGAAAAACGGTTAATTCAGTATCTAATAAAGACGCCTGATTTTGGGCAAAGTAGCCTACTTTTACATTATGTCCCAAAGCGCACTTACCTTCAAAATCTATTTCTCCCATAATTGCTTTAATCATGGTCGATTTTCCTTCTCCGTTTCTACCAACAAAACATACTTTTTCACCACGAGAAATACTCATATTCGCATCTTTAAAAACCACTAGCTCGCTGTAACTTTTAGAAAGTCCGCTTGCAGTTATAGGATAATCACCAGAGCGAATTGCGTGAGGGAATTTTAATTTTAAGGCGGATGTATCAATTTCATCAATCTCTATAATTTGTAACTTTTCGAGCATGCGTTCTCTTGAAGTAACTTGATTGGTCTTAGAATAAGTACCTTTAAATCGATCAATAAAGGTTTGGTTATCAGCGATAAACCTTTGTTGCTCTTGGTAGGCTTTTATCTGGTGACTTCTGCGGTCTTCTCGCAATTGTAAATAATGGGTATAGTTGGCTTTATAGTCATAAATGCGACCCATGGTTACCTCTATAGTTCGGTTTGTAACGTTGTCGATAAAGGTTTTATCATGCGAAATCACCACAACAGCTTTGGCCTTGTTGATTAAAAAATCTTCTAACCAAATTACAGAAGCAATATCCACATGATTGGTAGGCTCATCCAAAAGAATTAAATCGGGTTTTTGTAATAGTATTTTGGTAAGTTCAATTCGCATTCGCCAACCACCGCTAAATTCGCTGGTTTGGCGGTGAAAATCTTCACGCTTAAAGCCCAAACCGGTCAATGCTTTTTCCACTTCAGCTTCGTAATTTATTTCCTCAAGGGCATAGTATTTTTCCCCTAAATCTGATACTTTCTGAATAAGCTTCATATAATCATCAGATTCATAATCTGTTCTAGTTTCTAAAGCCTGATTTAAGCGATCCATTTCGTCTTTCATTTCAAAAATAGCAGCAAAAGCTTTTGAAGCTTCTTGAAAAACGGTACAATTATCTTGGGTCAATAAATGTTGTGGCAAGTAAGCAATAACGGCATCTTTCGGAAAGCGTATATGACCACGAGTTGCTTTTTGATCACCAGCGATAATTTTCATCATCGTAGATTTTCCAGCACCATTTTTACCCATAAGTGCAATTTTGTCATTTTCATTAATAACAAAAGACACATCACTAAAAAGAGTATCACCACTAAATTCAACCGCAATAGCATCTACAGAAATCATATCTAAAAATTTTAAAGCAGCAAAGCTAATTAAAACTGATGTATGTGTACTATTTTTAAGATTTTAACTTGTGATTTTCGCTAGATGGTTGCTCGTTGTTCCTTGTTCGTTTGTCCATGCGTGTATTTGTTTAAGGTTTGAAGTTTAAAGTTTTCCATTACGTTTTCGTATTTCGTATTTTTTCCACTTTCCGCTTTTCGTTTTTTGGGTACTGTTTGTTTTGACCACTGACTTTTCGTCCTAAAAAAATTCGTATTTCGTATTTCGTATTTTTTTTCACTTTTCACTTTTCGTTTTTCACTTTAGCCCAGCATCCAGCTAACTAGTATTTTCAATCAATTAAAATCAAACCAAAAAAAAATAACCAATTCCTTTAGATAATTTTTGTAATTTGAGCTTCAGAAATTATCCACAAACATTTATTATTTTAAATTTATTTATTAAAAAAAACTTATTAATGAATAGAATAATATTTCTTTTGGCCCTTATTTTATGTAGCTGCGAACCTTCAAAAGAAAAAGTGGATTTGATTAGTGTAAATGCCAATGTTTATACCCTAGATGGTAAATTTTCTAAAGCACAATCCTTTGCAGTTAAAGATGGTAAGTTTTTAGCCATTGGCACAGATGAAGAAATTATTACATTGTACATCGCAACGCAGTTTATTAATGCGAATGGCAAAACTATAGTGCCAGATTTAATTGATGCACATTGTCATTTTTTTGGTTTGGGAATGGACCAATAAGCTGTTGATTTGATTGGAACCAAAAGCTTCGACGAGGTACTAGAAAAAGTCAAAACCTTTCAAACAAAAAATAAAAGAGATTTTATCATCGGTCGCGGATGGGATCAGAACGATTGGGAAATTAAAGAATTCCCAACCAAAGAGCAATTGGATCTTTTGTATCCAGATATTCCAGTGGTATTGCAACGGATAGATGGTCATGCTTATTTAGTCAATCAAAAAGCACTTGATGTGGCCGGAATCTCCAATGAAACAGAAGCATCTGGAGGCGAAATTGTAAAAAATGCAGGACAAATCACAGGTGTTTTAGTTGCTGGCCCCATGAATTTGGTAGATTCCATAGTGCTAAAACCAACGAAAGAGTTGATGATACAGGCCTTGAAAGATGCACAACAAATATGCCTAAAATAATGGCTTAACGACCGTAAATGATGCTAGATTGTCAAGAGAAGTCATAGAACTTATTGACAGTTTACAGCGAACAGGCGATTTATCGATGTGGGTGTATGCTATGATCTCAAATTATCCAGAAAACTTGGACTATTGCCTTAATAAAGGCATCATTAAAACCGATAATTTAAATGTGTGTTATGTAAAAGTATATGGTGATGGTGCTTTAGGTTCTCGAGGAGCAGCCTTGAAAAAATCCTATTCTGATCAACATAATCATTTTGGCACTACGGTTACCCCTGTTGAAGAAATACAAAAAGTAGCCAATCGTATTGCTGGAAGCGATTATCAAATGAATACTCACGCCATCGGCGACTCTGCGAACATAGTGGTGTTAAAAGCCTATAAAAGCACCCTAAAAGGTAAAAAAGATAGGCGTTGGAAAGTGGAACATGCGCAGGTTGTTTCTCCTTTAGATTTTAATTATTTTGAAGAAGGCCTTATACCTTCTGTGAAACCAACACATGCCACTAGCGATACGTATTGGGCGGCAGACAGATTGGGAGCCGAAAGAGTAAAAGGTGCTTATGCCTTTAAAAAACTTTTAGATACAGCAGGTTTAGTCGCTTTAGGTACCGATTTTCCAGTGGAACAAGTAAGTCCGTTTTTAACCTTTTATGCAGCAGTAGCTAAAAAAGATACAAAAGGTTATCCACAAGGAGGCTTTCAGCCTAATGATAAATTAAGTAGAGAAGAAGCTTTAAAAGGAATGACCATCTGGGCGGCCCACAGCAATTTTGAAGAACTTGAAAAAGGAAGCAAAGAAGTAGGTAAGTTTACCGATTTTGTAATTTTACAAGATGATATTATGGCAATACCTGAAAATGAAATTCCGAATTTAAGTGTTTTGCATGTATATATCGCAGATAAAATTTTGAAATAATCTAAAAAAGGAAACCCTAAAAATAAACTTTTAGGGTTTTACTTTATTACATTTTTTTGTACCTACTTGCTTTCTGTTACAGGCACAGCAACCCGAACAGTACCCCATCCTATTACTAATTCAGGACCAACAGCAGTATCATTAAAAGTCATAGAAAATTCCTCTAATGAGGCTTTATCTGTGGTTGGATTAGCTTTTACTCTAACATTATCAGCCGCTTCATCATAAGTGTAAGCACCCCATTGGTTTAGGTTTTTATTCAAAATAATTGTCCATTCTTTTTCCCCAGGAATAGAAAAAAGAGAATAAGTTCCTGCTTTAACATCAGCACCTCCAAAACTAACATTTTTGTAAAAGCTAATTTCTACCGCTTCATTAGCACCTGTTCTCCAAACTTCACCTGCTGGCGCAAGTTCTGAAACAGATCTCCCTTTTAGTTGAGGTCTGCTATAAGTTACTTTAGCTAATTTATCTGAAATTTTATAGCTACTTGGATAAGAAGCTGCGTCTAACGGACTTTTGTCTAAACTACTAAATTTTTGCGCACTAAGGCTTGAGGTAAAGATGAGACAAACTACTACGAAGGTTGTTGTGATACTTTTTTTCATAATCATTTATTTTTAATTGTTTTTAAGGATGTTAATTGCATACGCTTATAATTTACTAAGGTCGTAACATTTTATCAAACTTACAAAAAAAGAAGATTTAGTTGTTACATGGGGTTGAATAATTACAGTATGATATTAAAAATTAAATATACGTTACATATTACAATCATTTTAGTCTTTAATGTTTTTTAAAATAAACATTAAACACATCTTTGCTTCAAAATTGATTGTAAAAAATATAAATTATGTGTGGAATTGTATGTGCGTTTGATGTAAAAGAGAGTACGGAAGATCTAAGACCTCAGTTACTTGAAATGGCAAAAAAAATTAGACATAGAGGACCAGATTGGAGTGGAATATTTGCGAACGATAAAGCAATATTAGCGCACGAACGTTTGGCGATTGTTGATCCAGCCTCAGGAAAACAACCTTTATTTAGTCAAGATAAAAAATTAGTGCTTGCTGCTAATGGTGAAATATATAACCATAGAGACTTAAGAAAGCAGTTTACTGGAAAATATAATTTTCAAACCGAATCAGATTGCGAAGTTATACTTGCTTTGTACCAAGAAAAAGGAGTTGATTTTTTAGATGAAATGAACGGAATCTTTGGTTTTACCATTTATGATGTGGAAAAAGACGAATATTTTGTAGCAAGAGATCATATGGGTATTATTCCTTTATATATGGGATGGGATAAAAATGGTACGTTTTATGTAGCATCAGAGTTAAAAGCTTTGGAAGGTACTTGTACTAAAATTGAACTTTTCCCTCCTGGTCATTATTTGCATAGCTCAGATGGTGAATTAAAAAAATGGTATTCTCGTGATTGGATGGAATATGATGCTATAAAAAATAATGAAACCAGTATAATAGCCATAAAAGAAGCCTTAGAAGATGCAGTTCACAGACAATTAATGTCTGATGTACCTTATGGAGTGCTACTATCGGGCGGATTAGATTCTTCGGTAACTTCGGCAATTGCTAAAAAATATGCACAAAAAAGGATAGAGTCAGATGATACAACCGATGCTTGGTGGCCGCAACTGCATTCTTTTTCTGTAGGTTTAGAAGGTTCTCCAGATTTAGCCGCAGCTCGTGTAGTAGCGGATCATATTGGCACCATTCATCATGAAATTAAGTTTACCATACAAGAAGGTTTGGATGCGATAAAAGATGTCGTTTATAACCTAGAAACCTATGATGTAACCACCATTAGAGCCTCTACACCTATGTATTTAATGGCAAGAGTCATTAAATCTATGGGCATAAAAATGGTGCTTTCAGGCGAAGGTGCTGATGAGCTTTTCGGTGGTTATTTGTATTTTCACAAAGCACCAAATGCTATTGAGTTTCACGAAGAAACTGTGCGTAAATTAAGCAAATTACACATGTATGATTGTCTTAGAGCGAATAAATCTTTAGCCGCTTGGGGTATCGAGGGGAGAGTACCTTTTTTAGATAAAGAATTTATGGATGTTGCCATGCGTATCAACCCACAAGATAAAATGATCAATGGCGAACGTATGGAAAAATGGGTAGTTCGCAAAGCATTTGAAGATATGCTGCCAGCAAGTGTAGCATGGCGTCAAAAAGAACAGTTTTCTGATGGCGTGGGTTACAGTTGGATAGATACCTTAAAAGAAGTAGTTAAAGTTGAAGTAAGCGATGAGCAATTAGCAAATGCAAGATTCAGATTTCCTTTGCAAACTCCAACCTCCAAAGAAGAATTTTATTACCGATCTATCTTTCAAGAACATTTTCCTTCTGATGCCGCCGCTCTTTGCGTTCCTCAAGAAGCCTCTGTAGCTTGTAGCACTAAAATTGCTTTAGAATGGGATGAAGCTTTTAAGAATATGAACGATCCATCGGGTAGAGCAGTGGCTAATGTGCATGCTGATGCCTATGTAAAATCTTAAAAAAATCGAATTTTTACTGTTTTCAGTTTTATTTATATTTAGTCTGTAAGAAGCACTCCGATGTGGTGCTTCTTTAGTTTTAAAAAAGTCAGTTTTCAAATAAACTTTAAATCTCGGATAAAAAAATTCAAGTTCAGATCCAAGTTTCAAGTTCAAATTAAAAAAATCCAACCTTCAATATTAATAAACTTAGACCTAGAACCCAGTACTCAAAACCCAATAAATTCTTCTCAACTATTGTTGATAACTTACTTAATGGATCAAGCTGTAAAAACCTAATTTCACAAGGTATTTCATATATTTGCAAGATTGCTAAAATTACAACGAAACCATTAATTTATGAGCGAAGAAGCAAAAAACGACGACTTAGACGATAAGAAATCTGAGGAAGCTAAAAAGAAAGAAAATTTACCTGTAAAGGATTATTCTGCAGATAGTATTCAGGCATTAGAAGGTATGGAACATGTGCGCATGCGCCCATCCATGTATATTGGTGATATTGGTACTCGAGGTCTACATCATTTAGTTTACGAAGTTGTTGATAACTCTATTGATGAAGCGATGGGTGGTCATTGCGACACCATTACGGTAGCCATAAACGAAGATAATTCTGTTACGGTTAGAGATAACGGTCGTGGTATTCCTGTCGATATGCACAAAAAAGAAGGTGTTTCCGCGCTTCAAGTGGTTATGACTAAGATTGGTGCTGGTGGTAAATTTGATAAAGACTCCTACAAGGTATCAGGTGGTTTACACGGTGTTGGTGTTTCTGTTGTGAATGCACTTTCCAATCATTTACGGGCTACAGTTTTTCGTAATGGAATTATTTACGAGCAAGAATATGAAAAAGGAAAAGCATTATATCCTGTAAAAAGTATTGGTGAGACCGACATTAGAGGCACGGAAGTTACCTTTTATCCAGACGAATCTATTTTTAAGGAGTCTATAGAATTTAATTATGAAACACTTTCCAGTAGAATGCGAGAGCTTTCATTTTTAAATAAAGGGCTATCGATTACAATCACGGACAAGCGTCAAAAAGATAAGGACAGTCCTAGTGGTTTTGTCCAAGAACGTTTTTATTCCGAAGAAGGTCTTAAAGAATTTATTAAGTTTTTAGATGGGAATCGTGAGCCTCTTATCAAAAATGTTATTGCTATGGAAAGCGAGAAAAACGGAATTCCAGTCGAAGTAGCTATGATATACAACACGTCTTATACGGAAAATTTACACTCCTATGTAAATAATATTAATACCCATGAGGGCGGCACACATTTAGCAGGTTTTAGAAGAGGTTTAACAGGTACTTTGAAAAAGTATGCGGATGCTTCTGGAATGTTGGATAAATTGAAATTTGAAATTCAAGGAGACGATTTTAGAGAAGGTTTAACCGCTATAATTTCCGTTAAAGTTTCAGAACCTCAATTTGAAGGACAAACAAAAACGAAATTAGGAAATAGAGAGGTTACGTCAGCTGTGAGCCAAGCAGTTTCAGAAATGTTGACCAATTATTTAGAGGAAAATCCTGATGATGCTAAAATAATTGTTCAAAAAGTAGTTTTAGCAGCGACAGCGCGTCATGCGGCTACCAAAGCACGTGAAATGGTGCAGCGGAAAACAGTAATGAGTATCGGTGGTTTACCGGGAAAATTATCAGATTGTTCTGATCAAGATCCTGTAAATTGCGAAGTATTTCTTGTTGAGGGAGACTCGGCAGGTGGTACGGCTAAGCAAGGTCGTGATCGTATGTTTCAAGCTATTTTGCCTTTAAGAGGTAAAATTTTGAACGTAGAAAAAGCCATGACGCACAAGGTTTTTGAAAATGAAGAGATTAAAAATATTTATACAGCATTAGGTGTTACTATTGGGACTGAAGAAGATAGTAAGGCACTAAATCTTACTAAATTAAGATACCATAAAGTTGTTATCATGTGTGATGCGGATGTGGATGGTAGTCATATTGAAACGCTAATACTTACCTTCTTTTTTAGGTTTATGCGCGAATTAATCGAAGCAGGCCATGTTTATATTGCTACGCCACCTTTATATTTGGTAAAGAAAGGAACTAAAAAGCGCTATGCTTGGAATGACAAAGAGCGTGATGAAATTGCCGAAAGCTTTAATGGTAGCGTAGGTATTCAACGTTATAAAGGTCTTGGAGAAATGAACGCCGAACAATTGTGGGATACTACCATGAATCCTGAATTTAGAACATTAAGGCGTATAGTTATCGATAATGCCACGGAAACCGATCGTGTTTTCTCTATGTTAATGGGCGATGAAGTGCCTCCTAGAAGAGAATTTATTGAGAAGAATGCTGTTTATGCTAACATTGATGCATAAAAAATAAGCTTTACACAACAAAAACTCGTACTTTAAGTGCGAGTTTTTTAGTTTTACCGAAAATTATAATAGTATGAAATATTTTTTAATCTTATTTGTTTTTACTAGTATAAAATTTGGCAATGCACAATCGAATATCAATGATATTTTAGCCGCCGGGGTTAAAGATGCAGAACGTTTTACAGATGCCTATCTTGCTCCTGTTTCTCAAGGAGTTATTTATAGTATTTCTAACGGATGGTATAATTCAGGAAAAGCAAAGCCATTGGGTGGTTTTGAAATTTCCATTATAGGTAATATAGCTTCATTTAAGAATAATGAAAGTAAAAAATCCTTTGAACTAAATACCGCTGATTATGAAAATTTACAATTTGTAGACGGTAGTATTTCCAAAATCGTATCTAGTGGTTTAGGCGATTTAGAAGGTATTAGGGTTTTTGTGGAAGGCGAGATAGCTCCTGGAATTAAATCCAGAGAAGAGTTTGTTCTCCCATCTGGTCTCGCAGCGGAAAATATAAATTTTGTTCCTTCTGCATTTTTACAGGCAAGTGTAGGTATTTTTAAAGGTACTGAAATCAAAGCTCGTTTTTTACCTAAAATAACAACTGATGAGGTTTCAGCAGGGTTTTATGGGGTGGGAGTTCAACATGAATTTACAAGTTTATTACCTGTTGATAAAATCTGGCCAATAGCTATTTCAGGTGTTGTAGGCTATACTCATTTAGATGGTACTTATGATTTTACAAATACAAACATAGTTTCTGGTGAAAATCAAAAAATTGACACAAAAATAGACTCGTGGGTTTTCCAAGCGGTTGTTTCTACAAAATTACCCATTATTAATTTTTATGGAGGCTTAGGATATATAACAGGCAAGGCTAAAACTGATATACTAGGTACTTATAATGTACAATCTGGACCATTTCAACAGGTGGTTGTAGATCCTTTTTCTCTTACGACTCAAATTAGTGGACTAAGAGCAAACGTTGGGACAAAGTTAAAGCTTGGTTTTTTTAGGCTAAATGCTGATTATACCATAGCGGAATTCAACAGTGTATCTGTCGGGTTAAATTTTGGATTCAGGTAAAATACGTATCCTTAGTATAAAAACTTTTTTTATTCTTCTCTAATAGCAAAAAAACGCCATCAATATTCTGTAGTGTTGTGGAATTAAGTTTTACTTTTTCTTCAGGAAAATCAGTTCCAGGATCAGAAATGGTATAAATATCATTTTCATTCTTCCATCTAAAATCTGTTTGCAATATAAGATTGTTGTTCAGGTATTGATGGTGTCTCCCTAAATAATCATCATTAAATATCCAGTCAAATTCTGTTTAAGATTTACTATTTTTGCTAGTAATACTCAATTCATTTTTTGTTCCAATACCAATAACGAGATCATTATTTATAGCTGTCTTAGAGCAGTTTATAATTAATCGCATAGCACAGATGGTCATGAAAATATAGAAATTTTTTATAGTAAGTAGGTTTTATTTGGGATAGTAAATTTACAAAGGATGAACGGTCTCAAACAATTCTTGCGATGTAAGGCTAGCTTATAGAACACTTTTTCGTTGTATTGCTTTTTTTAACATTTCAAGGTTTATTTTAATGCAAAATGAAGCTAAAAAATATACTCAAAGCTTATTTTTCTTTTAAAATTGATTAATTTTGGATACGATAAAATAAATAAAACTAAAATATAAATATGAAAATTACAGTAGTAGGAGCAGGCGCTGTTGGTGCAAGTTGTGCTGAGTACATAGCCATCAAAAATTTTGTGTCAGAAGTAGTTTTGCTAGATATTAAAGAAGGATTTGCAGAAGGCAAAGCAATGGATTTAATGCAAACAGCCTCATTGATGGGTTTTGATACGAAAATTACGGGGATAACCAATAATTATTCCGCAACTGCTAACAGTGATGTTGCCGTGATAACTTCAGGAATTCCTCGTAAACCAGGAATGACAAGAGAAGAATTAATAGGTATTAATGCTGGAATTGTGAAGACAGTAGCTTCTAATTTAATACAGCATTCACCAAATGTTATTTTAATAGTTGTAAGTAATCCTATGGATACCATGACCTATTTAGTTCATAAAACCACCAGTATTTCTAAAAATAAAATAATTGGTATGGGCGGTGCTCTTGATAGCGCACGTTTTAAATACAGATTAGCGGAGGCTTTAGATGCTCCAATTTCTGATTTGGACGGCATGGTTATCGGCGGACATAGTGATACAGGTATGGTGCCTTTAACAGCACATGCAACCAGAAATAGTATAAAAGTTTCTGAATTTTTATCAGAAGAAAGATTAGATCAAGTAGCAGAAGACACCAAAGTTGGCGGCGCAACCTTAACAAAATTGTTAGGAACTAGTGCCTGGTATGCTCCTGGTGCTGCCGTTTCGAGCATGGTTCAAGCCATTGTATGCGATCAAAAGAAAATGTTTCCTTGCTCTGTTTTGTTAGAAGGAGAATATGGTTTACATGATATTTGTATTGGTGTTCCTGTGTTATTAGGGAAAAATGGCATAGAGAAAATTATCGATATTCCTCTTAGTGATGCTGATAAAGCAAAAATTATAGAAAGTGCTGATGGTGTTAAGAAAACCAATGACTTATTAGTGTTATAACTAGCTAATTTTAAAACATATTTGAGGGCAGTTTTCATTTTGACAACTGCCCCTGTTTTTAAATGTAAAAATATATTGTCAATTCCTTACTTAAATGATATATTTGCACGCTTACAAAAAAAAACCAGTAATAAATACAGTAACTAATGCAGAATAAAGGTCTAATAAAGCTTTTCGCTTTTTTGTTTGGATTGGCAAGTATCTACCAATTATCTTACACTTACATCGCGAGTAATATAGAAGATAAAGCAGCAAGCTTTGCTGAAAACAAAATTTCTAGTTCAGACAATGATTACTCCAAACTGAGAAAAGATTTGGAAGTGAAGTATTTGGACTCCATCGGAGAGCAATCTATTTTAGGATTTACATCTTATAATGATGCGAAGAAAAAGGAGTTAAATAAAGGATTAGATTTAAAAGGTGGTATCAACGTTACCCTCCAAATATCTGTTAAAGACATTCTAAAAGGATTAGCGAACAACACTACAGACCCCATTTTCAATAAAGCTTTAGCGGAGGCTGATATAGCCTCAAAAAATAGTAGTGACACTTATGTGAATTTATTTTTTAAGGCTTTTGATGAAATTAAAGGGGATACAAAATTAGCTTCTCCAGAAATTTTTGCAAACAAAGGATTAAGTGATTTGGTTAATTTTCAAATGACGGATGAGCAGGTAAAACCTGTAATTAGAACAAAAATAGATGAGTCAATCATTTCTGCTTTTGAAGTTTTGAGAGAACGTATTGACGGTTTCGGAGTTACCCAGCCAAATATTCAACGCGAAGGTACCTCAGGCCGTATTTTGGTAGAATTGCCAGGAGCAAAAGATATTGCAAGAGCGCAAGAATTACTTTCAAGCACTGCACAGTTAGAATTTTGGGAAACCTACAGGCCAGACAATCAATTTTTAAGTAAATTTTTGTTTGACGCCAATGAAAAATTAAGATCAATTGTTGAGGTTGATCAACCAGAAAAAATAGCAAAGCCAGAATCTGAAATTGATTCTCTATTATCAGATGTTGCTCAAGACTCTATCGATTTTGCTAGTGAAGCAAATCCATTAGGTAACTTATTAATTCCTGGTGATCCAAATAGCTACTCTTTTGTTAGAGCTGCTACAAAAGATACAGCCCAAATAAGTGCCTATTTAAGAATGGCAGAAATACGCAGATTAGTCCCAAAAGAGTTACAATTTGTGAAATTCTTATGGGAAAGACCAACAGAGGGTGCTGAGATAGTTGGTTTATTTGCTGTAAAATCTAACAGGGCTGGAGCACCGAGAATTAGTGGTGATGTAGTGAGTGATGCTAGTGATGTTTTTGATCAACGCAACAGACCAGCGGTGAGCATGAGCATGAATACGAGAGGAGCAAAAGAATGGGAAAAATTAACAAGTGAAGCTAATGTGAATAATACGGGCATTGCTATTGTTTTAGATAATAAAGTTTATACTGCCCCAGGTGTATCTCAAGTTGGAGGTATCTCTGGAGGTCGTTCTGAAATTACCGGAACATTTACTCTTAATGAAACAAAGGATATTGCCAATGTATTAAGAGCGGGTAAATTACCAGCCAAGGCGGAAATTGTTCAATCGGAAATTGTAGGGCCATCTTTGGGTCAAGAAGCTATCACAAGTGGTTTTAATTCCTTTGCTATTGCAATGTTATTTGTTTTGGTTTGGATGATTTTCTATTACGGTAAAGCAGGTATATTTGCTGATATCGCCTTATTGTTCAACATCTTATTAATTTTCGGAGTTTTAACAAGTATCAAAGCTGTTTTAACGCTGCCCGGTATTGCAGGTATCGTTTTAACTATCGGTATGTCTGTGGATGCCAATGTACTTATCTTTGAACGTATCAAAGAAGAGATATTAAAAGGAAAAGGAAAATCCCTTGCCATAGCAGACGGTTTTAAGAATGCCTTATCTTCCATTTTAGATGCTAACATAACTACAGGTCTTACCGCAATTATACTTTTCATATTCGGATCAGGCCCTATTAAAGGTTTTGCAACTACCTTAATCATTGGTATTTTAACCTCTTTATTCACAGCCATATTTGTAACTAGATTATTAATCAATTGGTACTTATCTGCTCAAGAAAGAAGATTAGATTTCTACACAGGATTAACCAAAAACATATTCAAAAACGTAAACATTAATTTCTTATCAAAAAGAAAAATTGCTTATGTACTTTCTAGTGTTTTGGTATCGATAGGACTATATTCTTTATTCTTCGGACCTGGTTTACAACAAGGGGTAGATTTTGTCGGGGGTAGATCGTACCAAGTGCGTTTTGCGCAACCCGTCAGTGCCTCTGAACTAGCTTCTGAATTAAATGTTGTTTTTGGTAGTGGTACGAGTGTAAAAACTTTTGGAGAAGATAATCAAGTAAAAATTACGACACCTTATAAAGTTGATGTTGAAGGTATTGAAGTAGATATTGAAATTCAAAACAAGTTATATAGTACACTTCAAAAATACCTTCCAGATGGCACATCTTTTGATGATTTTACCATTGCAAGTGACGAAAAAACAGTAGGGATTATGCAATCGGTAAAAGTTGGCCCAACCATTGCTGATGATATTAAAAACAATGCGTTTTGGGCAATTATAGGCTCATTAGCCATTGTGTTTTTGTATATTCTATTTCGTTTCCGCAAATGGCAATTCTCTCTTGGGGCTGTAGTGGCCGTATTCCACGATGTTTTAATTGTGTTAGGTATCTTTTCAATATTTGGTAAAATAATGCCATTTAATATGGAAATAGATCAAGCTTTTATAGCAGCTATACTTACGGTAATCGGATATTCTTTAAATGATACGGTAATTGTTTTTGACCGTATTCGGGAGATCATTGAAGAACGAGGATGGAAATCTGGAGAGAATACCAACCTAGCATTAAACAGTACTTTAGGTAGAACTTTAAATACATCATTAACAACTATAATCGTTCTTGTGGCTATCTTCACTTTTGGTGGGGATTCATTAAGAGGATTTATGTTTGCAATGATTATTGGTATTGTTGTAGGTACTTATTCTTCATTGTTTATTGCAACTCCTCTTATGTTTGATACTTTAGAGAAGAAAATTAAAGAAGGTAATTAGTATTTTCAGTTTTTTATAATAATAAATAGCCACTTTATGTGGCTATTTTTTTGTTATATTGGATTATGTCTTAATGCTAAATAAGTTTTTAAAATTAAATTTTAACTGCTAGTCCAACGGAACCTAAATCCGTTTTTTGTAGTTCATAAATAAATTGCGGTTCAAGTGCTTCCTCTTTTCGATGCGATACATAAAGAATGCTAGTTGTGCTTTCCTTGGCTATTTTATTTATTAAACTCACGAATAACATAGCACTTTTATCATCTAAATTCTCCGTAGGCTCATCCAAAAGTAATACCAAAGGCTGTTTTATCATTGCTCTGGCTACCATGACTAATCGTTGATGGCCAGCTGTTAAATCTGAAAATAATATGTTTTTAGACGACTTCATATTTAAAACTGAAAGCCATTGATCCGCAAGATTTATTTGTTGTTCTGTTGGTAATTGGTATAAGCCAATAGAATCTGTGAAACCAGAAATGAGCATCTGCTCTACGGAGTGATGGCCTTTAAAATTATGAGTTAGGGTAGGGGAATAATAGCCTAGATGTTTTTTTATGTTCCAAATAGTTTCTCCACTTCCTTTTTTGTTTCCGAATAGGTACAATTCTTGTCCGTAGCCTTTGTTATTTTCACCTGTAATCATGGAAAGTAGGGTAGTTTTACCACTTCCATTGGCTCCTTTTAATTGCCAAAATTCTCCTTTTGATATGGTCCAATGAATGTTCCTTAAAATAGGAACATCATTAAAAGAAACATGCACATATTTAAACTCAATTAAAACGGAATGCTCGTAATAATCATCAATCAAAGGTTTAGGAATTTGATGGAAAAACACTTTTTTGCCCACATTTGCTGTAACTTTGAAATGTTGAATTAATTTTCCTTCGCAAGTTAAACTCCCGTGATTTTCAATGAAGGATAGGGCATCACTTTTTCTGCTAATAAGTAAAATGAAACTAATTTTAGAAGCATTCTTTTCTAGTATTTTAGTCAGATTTTCTTTTGATTTAAGGTCTAAATTATCAAACGGATTATCTAGAATTAGAAAGTCTGGTTTTGTGCCTAAAAGGTATTCCAGAACTAATTTACGCTGTTCGCCACTAGACATCGATTTTAAAGATTGTGATATATTCCTAGTGACAATTTTAAGATCGTGAAGCTCTTCTTCCTGGATTAAGGCATCAATTTTTGATTTCGATAATACCGCACCCTGTAAATTTTTTAAATACTTTAAAGCTGTTGAGGTTTCACTTTCTAGAACCGAATTAATAAAAGTGCGCGTATCCGAACTATTATCGATATAAATAGTCCAATGCTTTGATTTTGTCATTTTAAAAACATGAAATTTTTCAAACTCAATTCTCTAAAATACAAACTTTCTAATGAAATATTATCTATTACATACTCCATCTTTATAGATATTTATTGTCTTGTAAATGCGATACTATCTTTAACTTCTAGCAGAAATTTTTCAGCAAGACCAGCATTAAGTTCGAGCACATATTTTATAGGTACTTGTGATGAAAGTCCGTTTTCATTAAAAGGTTCCGCATTTTTTTGAAAACTAGCTATTTTAAGATTTTCATCTAAAAAAACAATATCTAATGCTATTTCAGTGTTTTTCATATAAAAGGAGTGCATTTTTACATCAGGAAATATAAATAACATTCCACGATTGGGCAGCATAGATTTTCTGTACATTAAACCTGTTTCTGTTTCATAAGGAGTTTCGGCAATTTCTATATCAAACTGAACGACAATAGAATCTGTTTTTGCTTTGTAGATCCTTAGCTCACCTTCGTTTTTAAATTCGATAGGATTGGTTTTAACAATCGTTTTGTTTTCATCTTTACAGGCCAAAAAGGCAAAAGAAAAAAGAAAAAAAAGAATACCATACGACTGTGAAAATCCTTTCATATTTTACACCTTTTTTGTTGGTCTAAACATAAAATAAAGTCCGATGATGACAAAAGGAATACTCAACCATTGACCTATGGACAACAACTCCATAGACTCATCAAGCGAGTTTTGCCTTTCTTTTACATATTCCACAAAAAACCGAATAGACCATAAAAGCACTAAAAATGTTCCGAATAAAAAGCCTGGTTTATCTTTTTTGTCTGTTTTCCAATAAAAATAATAAAGAATAAGAAAAACAAAAATATAGCTAATACCTTCATATAATTGTGCGGGATGCCGGTATGGAATTTTTTCTAAAATTTCTGAAAATTTTGGATTGTTTTCAATAAGTTTATAGGCCACATTTACTGTTTTTGCTTTGGTTATTTGTAGTGCCTCACCAGCAGATAAATCATCAGAATTACGAACAAATCTGGTAGCAAATGCAAAGGACTTATCCACTGTTTTGCCTACAATTTCAGAATTAAAAAAATTACCTAAACGCACAAAAAATGCACCGATAGCCACAGGAATTACAATACGGTCTAAAATCCATAATACCTTAAATTCTGGATTTTTCCGAACATATATATACATA
>Ga0209491_10005472_pt1 | contig 18550 bp, 21 predicted proteins | sample BON02_FD_187213 | JGI IMG/M metagenome (GOLD analysis project Ga0209491, IMG submission 187213) | Freshwater microbial communities from Lake Bonney liftoff mats and glacier meltwater in Antarctica - BON-02 (SPAdes) (version 2) | ecosystem: Environmental > Aquatic > Freshwater > Ice > Glacier...
AGGTCCCACCACCGGCACACCCACAAACGCCGCCAACTTCCCCCCACTATACCACCCCCGTCTCAACATATCCTCCCTCATCGGATCCGCGACAAAAACCGACAAAATCAACAAATCCAACGACGAAACATGCGGTAACGTCTGCGTCCTAAACAGCTCAAGGTACGCTTCCAACCCCCCTCCTCCCTCCGCCCCTCCTCCTCCTCCTCCTACAGCCAAATACACCAAATACAGCGACGAAATAAAAGCAAGAGCAGCCGGAATCTTGTTCTCGACAATCCGAGCCACCCATCGATTGGAAGGGGAGGCATCGGGGAAGGGCTGGAAGCGACGGAGGGCAAGGTAGGGTCCCATGGCAAAGAAACCAAAGGCAAATGAACCGACACAAAAGGGCCAGGCAGGGGGGGTTTGGTTCCGCGCGCCCGGCAGAAGGAGGGAGGAGTAAACGAAAGGCATTAGGCCTAGAGCATTGAAAATGGCGAGGAAGATGGGGGGGAGGGCGGGGGAGAAGGGGTTGGCGATGATGTCCTGTGGGGTGGGTGGTGGAAGGGTGGAAGGAAAGGAGGTAGGTAGGGAGGGCAGCGCGACATTAGCGTGAGTGGTGGTGGATGTGGGAAGGTTAAATAAAGATGCTATTGCACCTTGAGACATTTAACTACACATGAATGAGAGAGATCCTAGTAGCTTTTTTAAGTCAACTACACAAGAATGGAAGAGGTGCTAGTAGCTATTTCAACTAACCTTGAGAAGCTGGGCATCAAGGGCTGTGGCAGCGGGGTCTTTACCAGGCGCCAAAAGGAACGCGTAAGACACAAAGCCGAGCCACGCAAGTGCGGTAATATAGGTACGAGGCCCCCGGGCTTCGGGAATGTTTTCGTCGTCATCTTCGTCGACTACCGCGCTTTCTCTTGACGAGGCATGCAGGACGAGGGAGTAGTGGTGGTTCGGGCCGAGGGTGATGGGCTGGAGAGCGGCCGTGCGCTGCGACAGAGAGAGCGGTCTGGCGCCGGGTCGGCGTGATAGAGGGAGCTGGAAGCTTTCCACGGGGCTAAAGGTTGCCATGGCCACCACAGCAAGGGTTACGTAGGGGTAGGAGGCCTTCATTTTGGTCGGCTTGTGTGTCGTGTGGTGGGGAGGTCGAAGCTGGAGCGCCTGTGTTTGTGATGAACGCTTTGGGGTAAAGGTCAGCTCGGCAACGCATTCAGGGTCTTTAGCAGCTCCTTGTCGTAGTGTTTGTGCTTGTAGGGGTGGCTGGCTATGTAAATGTGTGTGTTTGGGCAGCAAAATGAGGTCCTCTGAGGTGGAGATGCTTGGGCCGTTGCTGATCGGAACGAATCGTCATCGCGAGAGCATCATGCCCTTGCCCTCCTATGCCTACAAGCACACACGCCTGCAACATGCACTGACTTCTACCTCATCACCATCACCACGATCATCCACAGGGGGACAGCCAGCGGCAGGCGGCGGACGAAAGGCAAGCAGAGGCGGCTCCAACCCCTGCAGAGCCCCCAACATCATCAGACAAGCAAGGAGCAGCAGCAGCAAGGCACACCACCACCACACCACCACTACACAACAATGAGCACGGGCAGCAAGCTGGGCAAGATCGTCTTGGGCGCGGCCGAGGTGACGGGCCTGAAGGAGGCCTCGCGTCGGATTTTTGGCAACCTGCCCCACCTAAACATAGGCAAGACGGGCAACAAAATCCTCCGCAAGCCCTTGATTGCGGACAAGGTGGCGACGTACTACCCCGCTACGATTGACAAGATTGCGCACAAGGAGTGGTATGGGTACAAGACGGACCTGGACATTTGGCGGGAGAACAGGTTGTCGAGGATGTACATGAGGGGTAATCCCCCCACTAAAAAGGGGGAAGGCAAGCGGGCACAGCAGGCCAAGAAGAAGAAGTAGTACGCTATAAAAGAACAAAGAAAAGGATCAATAGAAAGTTGCAATGTTTGTGCGCGTGCGTTGTGTGCTTTCGGACTCAGTTTCTCTTTTTTTCTTTTCGGAGGTCCTTCAATCTATTCTATCATCAGATCATCGCGCGATCGTCCTCTCTCGAGTTCCGAGCAGCGCTCGATTCATAACATAATTTCCCTCGCATCTTGCCTACCTTCTACTTCCTCATTCCACCAACGGCCACTCCTCTTCTCTTTAACGTCTGTCGGGACATATTTGTTGCCCATTTTTCTCTCTACGACCCCTCCTCCCCTTCGGCTTGCTCCTCTCCGGGCTGCCCCTCCCGCATTCTCCACTCCTCCTCCCCCATCGCCGCCTCTTCCTCGGGCTCCTCCTCTTCCAAAAGCACATTCAGAGTTGTCGCCCTGGTCACGGTTTCCCCTCTGGTTGTCTTCTTCAAGGACGGAGAGGCGCTGCTCTTGCGCTGACGGCGAAAGAACCGCGGAAACCCAAAGGAGCTCTTTCGAGGCTTGTCGCTCCCTTCTTCCCCTTCTCCCTCCGTCTCATCCTCAACGACTCCAGTCGGCGTCCGTGGTGGCGCTGCGCCGGCTTTGTACTTGCCCGCCGAAGAAGACATCGTCCATCCCCCACTTCCAGCCCCACCTGTGGGCGACCTACCCCCTCGCGCGGCTCCCGTCTCCGCCATCAGCTTAGATGCCTTCGAAGACGAGGCCTTCTGCGTGTTTCCCATCGCAGCGCCATCCACCTCGTTCCCTATTGTCGCACGGAACGCGAACTCCGGCGCCACCACCGTGGCCGGCAAGGGACGAAACAGCAACGACACGCACAGGAATCCGTACGACTTGGACTTCCCGGACTTGCCTCCGGCCCCCTCCACATCGCCACCTTTGCGAGTCTTCCCAAATTCGACGACCATCGGATCCTTCCCTCCTCCTCCTCCCCCACCCCCTCCGCCAGCGATGCCCATTCTCACGCTACCCGCAGCGCCAGGCTTGTGCAGTCGGAAATAGCGCTTATTTATTCGCGTGACCCGGCGCCCAAAGTTCACGGCTTCTTCCGCCGTAAACAAGTCGCGCACATCCAACTCCACCTCGGCCAACGCCTCCTTCTCGCCATACCCTCGGTCCGAATCAAAAAGGGCCACCGTCAGCTTGACCCGGCGCACGTCAAACGTGCTGAACTCCTTGCTCTGCTCCCACTCCGGTGCTAGCGTCTTGGTCGGCGCCGTTTTGGTGCGAAAGACTTCGCGTTCCCCTGCAAACACCACCGCATAGGAGTCCCGCACGCCATGCACGTCCGCCGAGGGCAATTCTTCCGCCTTGTGCACAATCATCACCAACGAACCTGCGTGAGGGTGGTCCGTGTCCTTGAGTAACCCCGAAGAGTCGGCGTCGACGTTGACGGGGCTGAGCGTCCGTTCGTTCACGCGATGGATCACCGTCGTCTGCGTCTGCTCCAACACCACTTCCGGCAAGCGCACGTATCGCAAGCCCAACGTGACTTGTCCTCCTCCCTCCACCTGCCCGTCGAGCAAAGGCACCTGCATGCGTGAACCCCCCTTGGGCGCATTGGGGTCCAGGGCCTCTTCCAGAGGCACTGTAAGGGAGCAGACCGTCCTCGACGTCTTGGTTCGCTTCTGCTTCAGCGTCAATTGCACCGTGTCGATCGCCCCCACGTTGCCCCCGACCAAAAACGCAAAGGTCTCGCCACCAAACGACAGGCGCGGCTGGGGCGGCTTGCGGTTGTGCAAATTGAGGTGAGCGGTCAGCGCTCTGCCGAGGCGGTTCTGGCGACGCGGGGTGATGGTGCCGGTAGTAGAGGTGTTGGAGGCGAGCATGGACAGGCGATTGGCGCGCTGGGGTGAGCGCACGTCTCCTTCGCCACTCCTGGTGCTGCGGTCCAGGCCTCCCTCTCCCGTGCCGTCGTCCTCTTGCACCTCGCGCGTGAACATAAACTCCTCCCCCAGCTGCAGCTTCATGTAGTATTCGCACCCATTCAAGACAACCACATTATGAGCGTGGGTGCTGCCCCCACCCGCAGCCCCGCGAGAAGGCAAACGAGCCTCGAGGAGCGTGACAAACATGATGCCATCCGCGGACTCGACGGAGGTCGCCTCCGACTGGGTCTCGATCAGGTTGAAGACGACCTTGGCTGGATCCAAAAGGTGTTCGTTGATCCCGTGCACGATTTGGCTTTGCAGGATCGCGGCGAGGTAGGGCACTTCCATGACGCTCACGCCCATCGGCTGAATATCAAACTCGCAGATGGGCGTTTCCAAGAAAGTGAAGGAAGCGGTTTGCACGTGCGGGTACCGGGGCACCAAGTCCATCTCGCAACGCATTCGACCTTGAAGGTAGAAGTCTTTGATTTTGATGGGAATGGTACTGTTTGGGGGAAGGAAAAGGGGAGAGAGGAAAAGGTTAAAAATGACAAATAATCAAAATAATTGACGCGAGGAGACAAGGGTAAACGAGCGTGTGCATGCTACTTCCTCCCTTCCTCCCCCTCCTCCCCCCTTTTCCTTCTCTGACCCTCCTTACCCGTAACTTGTCTTGGCCAAGATCACAATCTCCAGCCCGGGTGCCTGGAAACCCATGTTCATATGCATGACAATCCGATCTTCGGGCACCTTGCTATCGAATAGCGGATGCCGCGTGATAATGCGCGCCGAGCTCATGAAAGGAGATTTCTTCCCCAAGGTAAAGAGAGGAATCTCAAAGGCCAGCACGCCAGAAGGACGGACAGCATCGAGCTTCTCGAAGAAGGCCTGACGAAGCTTGGAGGAAAGCAGAGGCTCATGGAACTGCCAAACCCGGAAAAGGATGATGTTGAGCCATTCTGCCGTCTCGTCTTCCTGCAAAACACGCTTGCGAAAGGCGATCCGATCAGCTTCGAGCTTGGCCGTCCGGCGCAAGCGTTCCCGCAAGCCACAGACGGCATAGATAATGATGCTGGACGACCACAGCGCGTAGGGAAAGGACCATCCCTGGCTTCCGAGCAGCCAACACAAGGGCCCCAAGACACCGCAGAGCAAGGCGGGCACTAGCAGGGCCTGGCCAGTCTCGCTTCGGAACCGCAAGCTATTGTACTTCGTCGTGGAGGCCCCTGCGGTGTAATTGGTGGCATGGTAAAAGGACGCAGCGTTGGCGGTGGACTGATGCTCCTGCCGAATTGGAGGGTTGGCAAGAGTAGCGTTGTCGTCTTCTTCTTGACGGTGGCGGACGGCGGGGGTTAGGTTGCTCTGTGATTTTTGGTGGGTGGTGATGGTGGGGAGGGGGAAGCAGGTGAGATGGGGGTCAAGTGGCAGGCTGGCTCTGTGGCTGCATTAGAAGGTTGGAGAGAAGAGGGAATTATAGGTGGTACGATTTGTGACATCCTGTTGGTGGGTATGTCATCTAGGGCGAGCATTGGGGCATGGGGGGGAGGAGGAGGATGAGGGAGCAGAAAGGAAAGTAAGGGCCCTTGCTTGACAGGATGACACACACACACACATGGACAGATTAAAGGGTAATGCTACGTCATAGACAAGGTAAAGCGCGCCCGACCCCAGACGGGGAGGACGGAAGGGCTGGGGCGCTTGTGGGACGGTAAGGCACGCACAAATGCGCGACGTGGCGCTTTGCTTCCCAGGACAGCACGCCTGCACTCCCGCGGAGCCCTGAGACATTCGCACAAGACCTTACGCATACACATATAACCATGCTATCATTCATTCATTCGGATAGACCCCTGCAAAAGTCACATACCTTGTGACTTGTCGTGCTGTCCAAGCCCGCGCCCGATGGCGCCAGGCCACGAAAGAAGGCTTTGGGTTTACCAGAACCCGAGCCCCGTCGCCACATGGAGCCCGAGCACGCGTCCCCGGCCGCCGTTGTCGTTGTTGTCGTGCCCATGGGCACTGCTGGTCCGTGTCCTCCTCCCTCCCGCCTGTATGGAGTGAGTGTGAGAAGTGAGAAATGAGAATGTCGATGGGCCGAGCATTCAACGGCTGAAGCTGCTGGAGGAGCAAGAAACACCACGCATTTCATGCACCATCATGCACACCCCTCATAAGTCACCCCTTACCCCAGGCTTCCACCCACACAACGACACAGCATGATTGTGGGAAGCACCTGGGACAGGGCGCCTCCTGTGCGGACGTGGTTCTCGCTCCTTGCTTCGTCTGCCTGCCAGACCCCATCACAAAGCCTCCAAACTCCATGCTGCATACCCACCCCTGCTCCCCTAACCACGCTCTCTGCTGGCCTTCCCGCGCCAACCGCAGCACACGCGTACGAGACTCTGTGATATGCCAGTCATGCCCTAACCCATTGCCGGGCGGCTTGCTGCGTGCCATGTGACCCCTTGTCTTCATCCACCCCTGCCGCACTCTGAAAAGCGCATCACATAGATGCACACACATAGCCTCCCTTCCTGGCTCCCTTCCTGGCCACCACCCTGAGGCACAATATGCGCGCACGAGAATTTACTGCAAATTATGCCATGCATCACATTGCACGCCTTCTCCGCGCTGCCAAAGTGACCTCTTCCCCAAATCAACCCTCATCCCCCCCTTCACCACCCCCCTCCCTCCACACCACCTCTACAGCAAGCTCTACCACGAAACCATGGCGCGGGGTCGCAAGAAGGGCAAGCATTCCTGGGACGGATATTCCAAGAAAGACCAGGCCAGTAAATGGCTCCGAACATTAGCGGAAGCGCAGTACCAACTACGTCGCTCGGGCAGCACAAGCGCCGCGGCAGCCGCAGCCGCCACCAGCAAAGCCAGTGCCACCGCAAGCAACGCGAACGGCGGATGGTTGCACAAGTTTCGTCTACGACACCAAGGAGGGGGCAGCTACGGGAGCGGAGCGGGGGTGGCGCAGATGAACGCTCAGGCCGCGGCTCGATTTGTGGAGTTGTATTTGAGAGGGCCACCCTCGGCGGCGGCAGCAAATTTGACGGCTTCAGTAGCAGCAGGAGGTAGGAAAGGGGATGGGATGGGGTGTAGGAGAGAGGAGGAGGAGAATGAGGAGGACATTGCCTTGGAGGAGTGGTTGTGGCGGGAGACGAGAAAAGGTGACGATGTTGGTTGCGAGAAGAAGGCGGGAGAGGCAGAGAAGGAGGGAGGGAAGGAGGGCAAGGCCTCACCTGTTGTGAGCCTGACCGAGCTTTGTTGCCGTCAGGTGGGCGCGGACCTGGCTTTGTATGGGACAGCGTGTGCTTTGGAGGGAGAGGGGGGAGGTGCACAAGGAAGGAGAGAGCACGGAGCGGTGGCAGCAGCGGCGCCGGCGGTGGCGGGGGTTACGGAAAGAGGAGAAGGCGCAGCTGCTTCTTCTGTGGATGAGTTGACGGCGTCAATGGCCGCGACTGTCTTGTCTCCCGAACAAGGGCTTGACACTAAGAGTGCTTCTGCTTCTCCTTGTACGTCTGCTGGTGTTTCGAGTCACAGCAGCAACGACGACGGCATGAACACGCCCTCACAAGACGAAGAGGAGGAGAAGGACGACGAGGAGGATGATGGTGACAACTGCGAAAACACGACCGCCGACGCTATCCGTGGCATCTTTAGCCTTCTCCCCTCAGAATGCCTGGCGCGCATCTCCCTCGCTGCCTCCCTTTCCCATGCCGTCACTGACGCTTCCCTCCCCTTGCTCTGCCAGCCCTCCGCCCTCCGCCTCGTCCTCGTTGGGTCTTTCACTGACTCAGGGCTAGCTCACGCCATGTTCCCACGGCTACGGCAACTCCCCACTACTGCTTCTTGGGAAGATGCGACGCTCGAACCACAACTTGGTGGGTGTGTCCCCCTTCAATCCCTCCTTGTGAGCAGTCCTCGATTGACTCCTTTGTGTGTGGAGGGGATAGGGAGGCATTTGACCACGGTAAGGAGCTTGGCCATCCCCCGTTGTTTCAATGCTAATGTAACAACAACGGCAAATGAAGTGTTGTCAATCGTGGGGGCATCGTGTGGGTATGTACAGGAGTTGGACCTGCGTGGCTGCCATTGGCTATCAGAGAAGAGTTTGGTGGGATGGAGGGGAGTGACTGCTGCTGTTTCTGCTGGTGCTGTTGCTGGTAAGCTGGGAGGAGGAGGAAGTGGTAGGCGCGAGAAGATAGAAGGAGAGGGAAGGAGGTTGGTGATGGGTGGGTGGGAGGGAGGGAGGGGGAGGATGGCGTTTGATGGACCAGCGCCTGATTGTGGCCCGCCCGCGGCGTTGCGCCGGCTTTACCTGGATAGAAGGCTGGCCAACGCGGAGGTGGTGCGCAGAGCGTTTGCGGAGGTGAGGGGTGATGGTGAGGGTGGGAGTGAAGGTAGGAAGACGTCGGGCACGATTGAAGTTTGTGTTTGGGAGGCGGAGGGGAAGGGGCTGTAAGATTAATAAAAAGATGGTAGCTGGGATGGTGATTTTCAAAGATGAGGAAGGAAAGGAAGGGAGAAGAGGCCGTGCGAAGCGGCAGTGTTCAGAAGTAGCCTTGGCATGTTTTAGCTAGTGAATACATAACCAAAAAAAAGGAGCATGTAATTGAAATTATTATCGGTGGTGGAGGGTGTGAGGACTTGCCGCCGCAACTTTGTGATTTTGGTGGGCCGACTCACATTTGACCTTTTTGATCAGCAATATGTGGCCTTTGCTTTTTAATTTTGCAAAACTACAGTATAATAGGTATGCCAAGCAGTGACGGCGACGAGATCTATTTCTGATCCGCGATCCTTGCTTCTGATTGATCCACTCACTTGGCCCACACTTTTGGCGAATTCCCATATTCACTTCACTCGCAGCTCACCTTTGGCTCTCAATCAGTCTCACATTTCATCGATCCATCTCCACCACAGACGCAAAGACAGACTCGTTAGCTAGCATGCGAAGGACAACAAGAAATGTACGTCAGACAAAACTAGCTAGCTACGAGCAAAGAGATCGTGTAGTGGTGTTGATCTCTCTTCACTTCAGCTCTGCGTATCCTCTCACCTCGTCGCATCCCCAGTCATGCTGATATGATCAACAATCCACACCCACCAGCCTTCTCAAATTTGATTTAAGAAAGGCACAGTGACGCTAGTAAATGTGTTGCTTTATAGAGGCACAATAATCACCCCCCTCCTTTTCTTCCCTCATGCCGAAGCCCCATCCTTCCCACGCGTCTCGACACTGTCACCTCACTCCTACATCTGCACCTGCGACAAAACACCAAAAGGCGCGAATTTGTGGGACATGGAAAACATCAAAGTTCTTCCGGTCGAGGTCTGTCTTGCTCCTTGTCCCCTTGCGCAAAGTCTCATGTCACCACGGCTCCCGTACCAGGTGTGTGTGTCTACTACATGGCGCTTTGGCTGCCTTGCTTGAAGATTGAGCTGAGTCGGCTTCACTTGTTCGTTTGGCGAAAGGCCGACATCGTTGACAGCTCCATTCATGGGCTCCCATTCGCCTCCTGCAGTGCATGCCATGCCCTCCCTCGCTCCATCATTCCTGAGCAGCCTCGAATTGCTCGTAGCCTCCCAGGTGGTGTGTACGGGGCGCTAGGCGCTCAGTTGTGCGGTGTCAAATGCCCCAGGAAATAAGAAAGGGAAGAATTGGAGTAGAGTTGAAATGGAGGCACGCGCCGCGGAGGCATTCTGTTACACAAGCAGAGGTGCTCCGAAACTTCCTGAAGGCCCATGTTGATGCACTGTTTTGCTGCGCCTCGTTACTCGCTTGCTGTTATTCCTTTTACATTCTTGCCACCTGATCTTGTTGATGATTGTGTCGATGCAATTATTGCTTGCCCCTGAGTGAGTGATTGGCCCCTCAACCCATCCTTTCGACACTCGGTCTGGCAGCGGTCTGGGCATGCTCGTCATCCCAGGCCAGCGCGTTGTGTCTTGCGCCTTGCCTGTCGCTTATCTGCTCGGCAGGCAAGATGCTCACCACCACATCATAGACTTCCCTTTGGTCCTCTCACATACAGACAGGCTGTGGCGTACGGCCCGGCAGCCGAGCGAGGAGAATGCCTGGCCTTTTGCCATGGGCTCGCAGGAGGGGCAGCAAGCAACGCCCAAAGCCCTCTCTGACTGCCTCTGACGCCGGAGCCTAGCCTCAAGCCGTCTCAAGAACAGACCTCCCCGCCGTGTTATGTACGACCTTGTCGAAGCCCCCTCTTCTCCTGCCTTGGGCACGTGACAACTTTGTGCATGTGTTTGGGCGTCTCCGCGCAAGCCTCGATCATCATTCACTCAAATCGCCGCGTAACGCTTTGCCCATATGTTCCTAAACACACACACAACACAGGTCTACGACAAAGAGAAGACAGCGCAGCGCCTTTGTACGCCAAAGCAAAGGAAGTCCAGTACCAGAAACGAGCTTTGACCAAGATCATGGAGGAACCCACGTACCCTGGCGTCCGAACCATGAACCATGAGGAGCTAGTGGCCACATATCTCCGCGTCCAAGCCCAAGCGAGAGAGGTGTTTGCATCTAACTTCACGCAGAGGATGGGGGATCCTTATTTTTGTGAAGCACTCTTCGAGGAGATGAAGAAACGTAAGGCGTCCGGAAAGCTGCCACGTTCTGTGACGGACTATCATGTGGCGCGTTTACCTGCATCAGCTTCCAAAAGCGTGAAAACATACTACATCCTCCGCTTATCCAAGCCCGCTCTCGATTGTGCCACCATCACCACCTCGACCATGGAACAAAACAAGGCTATGGCCGAGCAAGCGAACGCTTATGTCATGGCTACATATGTGGCCCGCGCGGACTTTGATGTCGCGGTCGCGCTGGGACTCCCCTTGGACGAGAGCGGACTTGACATCACCGCCATTGCTTGCATCAGCGAATACATTGATGAGATGAATCGGTATGTGGAAGCTGTGAAGTGGGAGGAGGTGTATCGCAAGCGTCACCCTACTATTATCGGCAGTAGCAAGAGCGAGAACGACAGCGGTATGGTCTCCGAGCCTACGCGCATCTATCCGGCCCATTCGGATAAAGCTCTCCACAAGGCTGCTTTGGAGCTTGGCTCCGAGCGCTGTGGCCCCGACTGGTGTACGCTTTGGAGCTGCATTAACTCCAGCCCGACGGCCACCAATTTCAGCTCCGAGTCCAGTAGTGATGTACGTCTCAGCCCCTTGAGCCGTAAGGCGCAGTGGCACATGTACCTCTCTGCCGTCCGCGATATCGATTCGATTCACAGCGTGATCAGAACCGCCCGGGGTAGGGGCAAATTCTCCTGCAAAGACATTCCGATCGGCAGCGGCAGCACCTGCGTCTGCGGCGGTGACTTAAAGAAGCACCTTGGCATTGTCCGTGAGGTCCTCGAGCACCCTTCCCTCGACACGAAAACGAAGGTCAAGATGATGGCTATGCAAGAGTGCCTGATTCGACGACAGACCAAGACCAAAAAGAATGCGTCAGAATCCGCGTTGACAGAGCCCACTCATACATCAACTTTAAGCAAGCTCTTTGACGGCATCTGCGAGATCCTTGAGGGCCCCTCGCTTGACCGGTACACGAGCATCACGTTGATGGCTACCAAAGAGAGCTTGACCCAGCGGCTGCAAGATCGCGCCATGGACTACAATAAGCGCCATGTCATACTCTCGAAAGCTCTTGAGAAACCCTCCCTTAAACCGGAGAGGAGGGCCAAGGTGCTTGTTGTCAAGAAGTTCAACGAAGAGATGCTCCAGATGGCCACCAAGACGCCGAAAAACGCGCCTCTCCCCGGCACTGAGGACTTAACGAGCGTCTCAGCATTGTCTGTAAACTCCTCGCGAAATCCTCCCTCGACTCGGACACGAAGGCCAAGATGCTGGACAAGAAAAAGACTCTGATTCAACAGCTGCAAACGGCTTTGAGGATGGAGAGCAGCACGACAGGACCCGTTCCTGCGGTGGACACCGCCCCCTCTAGCTCACGTACGGCCACCCCTCCAGTCACAGCATCTGCGACAGTGAGCGGTGCGAACCACTTTCCACTCCCCCCTTCTCCGGCTTCGACGCACACGCCTATTAAGTGTACCTTCCCCACGTCCATGATCACGCCGTACAAAGAGGAGAAGAATACCGCCGCCACCATTGCTGCAGCTGCCTTGGTCGCTGTTTCCGCGGCTGGAAGTGTGAGTCAGAGCCAAGGCCATACGGAAGTGACGGCAGAGGAACAGAAGGGCGCAACGGAGCAGAACCCCCGAAGCGCCTCTGTCGTGCCTGCCGTCGCCACTTCCTCCGCTACCACAGCGTTTGGCTGCCTCTTTGCCATTCTTTTCTTCTTCTTCTTCTTCCTCTAGTAACCCGCTTTCATAGCTGTTGAACGAATGGGACGGAGGGGATAAGAGAAATAATCAGGAAAGAAAGAAGGGACCGAAAGAAACCGACGATTTGAGGAAGGATGACAACCTTTCACAATTCACAGTAGATAAACGAAGAAACGGGAGGAAGCTTGGGAAAAAGGAAGACAGAAGACAAAAAGAGGGAGAGGAAAAGAAATCGCGAAAGAGAGAAAAGCACCACTCTGTATCAGACACAAGGTATCCGCACCAAAAGCACCTGAATGTAAGAAGCCACCGGAGGCATATTGAATAGAAGTCGACACGGAAGGACGAGGGGAAAGGATCAAGAAGAACCGGCGAGAAAGGGGCTATAAAAGAAGGCGAAGAGAGACGAAAACCAAAAACGCACCATACCAAAGAAAGAAAGTACCCGTATAACTTGTAAAAGATCAAAGACCTCCTACTGTATCGTTTTCATTTCTTTTACTCTTCCGTTGCCTATGCATGTCTCTCAAATCACTTCGAGGCCTCTCTCCTGCACCGTCGCCCCTCCGCATCTTCTCTCACCTCCTTCCCTCCCTCCCCACCTCTCACACTCAACCCACCATCCTCCGCCTTACTTCTTTTTCTTCTCCGCCGTCACATTGAACTGGAAATGGACAACATCCCCATCCTGGACCACGTACGTCTTCCCTTCAATCCGGTATTTCCCCGCCGCCTTCACATCCACCATGCTGGCCTTCCCACCATTATGAGCCTTGTAATCCTCAAAAGCCACCACCTCCGCCTTGATAAACCCACGCTCAAAATCCGTGTGAATCGCCCCAGCCGCCTGAGGGGCCAACGCTCCCTCCTGCACCGTCCAACAACGCACCTCCACCTCGCCCGCCGTAAAGAAATAAATCAGATGCAACTGCTTATACCCAATCTTCACCATACGAGGCAAGGCACTCTTCGCCCCCTCGGCATCAGCCAGAAAGGTCTCAGTCGCCGCCTTATCCTCCCTCAAATCCCACAATTTCTGCTCAAACTCCACCGACATGGGAATAATCGTCCCCCCACCATGCGCATCCACCCACGCCTGAATCTGAGGAAGCCACTTACTGCGCTTCTTGATAAATTGCTCCTGGCTCAAATTAACCAAGTAAATCATCGGCTTAGTGGTAATGAGGTCCTTGAGGCGATCATTCACGCTCTCGACCTCGGCCGCCGTCCAGGTGCCGGTGCGGATGGGGTGGTTCGCTTCGAGCATGGTCTTGATTTTTTCCAGGAGGGCGTAGTAGGCTTCCATTTCCTTAGTCATCTGAGGGAGGGAGGGAGGGAGGGAGGGAGATAAGGAGGGAGTAGAATGTGTAAGTGCATTGTTGAGTGGGAGAGAAGAAGAGCTGATGCAGGCGGCGGCAAAGGGACCCTCTTTCTCTTCTTACCTTGATACGCTTCTGCTCCTTCTTCTCATTCTCAATCGCCCGCTCAATCGTGTCCAAGTCCTTCTTGCACAGCTCGCCCGTGATCGTCTCCAAATCACGCACAGGGTCCACCGAGTCATCCACGTGCATAATCTCATCATTCTCAAACCCACGGATCAAGTGAAAGATCCCGTCCACCGCAGCGATATGGGAGAGGAAAGCATTCCCCAGCCCCGCGCCTTCACTGGCCCCCTTGATGAGACCCGCAATGTCCGTCACATGCAGATAAGCAGGGACCTTGTTTCCGGGCTTGTGCAAGTCGCAGAGGTAGTCAAAGCGCTGGTCGGGCACGATGCAGCGGGATTCGTTAGGGTCGATGGTACTGGTGGGGAGGGTGGGGAAGAGAGGGAAAAAGGAAGGAGTTAGCGGGCATGACTCTCACGGCTAAGTTTTTCTTCAGCCGTCCCCTAAGACACCACTCAAAATGACATATATATCACTTACCAAAAAGCAAAGTTGCTGGCCGCCGCGGAGGCATTACAGAGCAGATTGAACAGACTGGACTTCCCGACGTTGGGCAGGCCCACCAGCCCCATTTTCAGGTTGCTCCGGACGCGGCCGAAGCGGATGTTGTCCTTCTTCTCTTCCTTGGCCTTGGGAGGCATTGTTGCGAGGGTATGGAGCAAGAGGCTTGTCTGTGTGTTTGTGCGTAAGGGGGAAAAGGCTATTAGGTGAGTCGAAGGGCGCAGGTGAGATGCCAATGATGATGACGATGATGATGATGATGTCGAGGTGTGAGAGCTTCCAGGCTAGGGGAGGCTTGATGCCGCGTCACCGCATCCACTCCCTTGCACTGAGACAGCAAAGGCTCAGTAGCCTGGCAGTGCACGTGGCGGTTGCTAAAGGCTTATGTGCTCGTGGCTATGCGTGGCTCGTGTGCGGCCGAGAGCGAAGAAGGATGAAGGACGTGTGGTGACGAGCAAGCGGCAAAGGCATCCAGGCCATTCCCCGGGACCTCGCTACGAAGAGCACCTGGGCACGGCTATCCTGTTGCTGCTGTTTGTGGGTTATGTGCATGTGGTTGTGCGTAGGTCTTGGCGTACAGGTGTTGGGTGGCGTGCATACCAAAGAGAAGAGACGATCGCCAGCCGTTAAATATCCGGCACGAAGCAGCATTTTCGCCTCACCATACACATACACAGCAAACTAGGGGAAACATTTGGAGCAATTGTTTTTGAAAAGCTTTGGTACCTGGTGGAAAAGCGCGGTAGTGGTACGACGCGACATTTTTTGGCTTTTTTTGGGGAATCGATCGATCAACCTCCCCTCCGAGTCAGCCAGGCCGCTTAAAACCCTTACATTCTCTTTTTAGAACCTCTGTTTCTTCGGCGGGCGCTCTCAGAATCCTTATTTTCAGAACCCTTACCCTACGCCCTCAGGAACCCGTATTTTTAGAATCCCTATTATTCCGCCGCTTAGAACCCTTAGACGTTCTCTTTCAGTACCACTATTGCTTTCGTCCCCGCTCCCAGAACCCTTATATCTCATTCTCTTCTCATTTTAGCACCTCTGATTTCGGGCCCCTGATTTGAAATCCCTTGCATCCGCGCTTGTTCAGATCCCCTAATTTCTCCACGTCCGCCTCTCAGAACCTTAATCGCCTCCCCCGTCCTCCCTTTTGGGTCAGGCTACTCTCTCTCTCTGCCTGAACTCTATGTGTGCCCATTTCTTTTGTTTCATATTCCACGATTAGCACTTGACACGTGCCTTTTCACATATTTATTTTACACAGACAACTCAGTCTTTCTTATCCCCCTTCCTCCGCTTTCCTCCACTCGGACAACGAAGGAGGGCAAAGGGGTGGGGAGGTTTTTGGAGCTAAGGAATAGTGCGTGACTTTCACACTAACCAAACACGGCAGCCCAGACACTCTGGTGATGGTACATGCGCCTGTTTTATCACTCGCAGGGGGTGGCGGTGCCTTTATTTGCTCCACCTCCGTCCTTTTGGGGGGGTGATACAAGGCAAAACCGCGTGCGTGGGCTGGGAGGAGAGGCAGGAGAGAGACAGATGATGAGAAAAGAGAAGTTTGCCTCAAGCAAGCGTCAAGCCTGCCTTTTCATTTGACCACCAAACCACACACCGCCACAAACATACAAAGAACCTGAAGCATGCCTCAAGCGCTCAGTTTGAGCGAGGCAGCGCCTCAGAAGCAGCGAAGCACCGCAGTCCTCCTCTTTGCATTCGTCGTGCCTGTGACACTGCACGGGACCTAAAGCCACACACAGACAGAGGCTCACACACTCACACAGAAAGCGCTTGCAAGCTTGCACCTTCCCCCAGCCCCGTCGGCAGCGTAAGGGTCGCACGGATGCCTTGTTCTTGTCAACGAACGGAGTTGTTGATGTGCTGCTCTGATGCATGCGTTTGCACGTCAGCCGCGACGTGCGCTGGCCTTTGCCATTACACACAAACCACGAACACACCCTGGCAATCTCACCCACCCCACGCACACACACTCACACAACACAGCACAAGGGGTGGCGCGTGGTTGCCTTGCCCTTTTCTAAGCCTGCTGGGACGCCTGGCCTTGGACGGAGGGGAGCGAGGAATCATTCATCATCACCACGATGCTGCTACTGCGAGGTGGAGGAGGAGGAGGAGGCAGCACAAGCCATGAAGGAGGAGACGGAGAGCAATCACCATCGTCATCGTCATCATCACAACAACAACACCGACCAAGACAACAACAAGGGCCGCACCGGCGTGGTGGGGCCTCGAGGAGGAGAATAGAAGGAGGAGAGGAGCAGCTCAAAACGATGACGACGACGAGCTTCCTGACGGCGCCTTCACTATACATCAGCTTGCTTGCCCTCTATGTTTTGTCCACGTTGCTTCGTGCTGCGGATGCCGCGCGGTTTAATCGGAATTTTGATGAGCCGCCGCCGCCGCCGCCACCAATGGGTGCTCGGTACGTGGGGAGGAGGGAGGGAGGGAGGGAGGCGTAGGGGTAGGGGTTTATGATTAGTAAGGGGAGAGTAGAAATAAAGTGGTAGAATGTCAGATGGAAGGCGAAATTGGTGATACCGACAATAAAAAGTGCCGGCTCCTCTGCTTTGGTGCTTCACTCCACTAACTTCCCTCCCTCCCCCCCTCCATCCCTTCTCTGTAGGTACGGCCACGGCATCTTTGACCGGCGTGCGACCAAGGACGGGAAGAAAGAAGGCAGCGACGGAGATGGAGGAGGGGGGGGAGGGCGGGAGGGAGGGAGCGGGGGAGGGATTGGTGGGAATGTCTTTTGGAAGCAGTGGCATTTTCCGGTGAAGACCCGAGGGAGGAATATGGGAGAGGATGAGGATGATATGATGGGGGGAGGGGTTGGAGGAGACTACTCCAATCCTTTGTTTGAAGGAGAAGGGGGAGGAAGGGAGGGAGGAAGGGCGGAGGCAGCGGCGGCGGAGAGGGAGTTCGAGTCGTCGGATAGGAGGCCGTGGACGGATTTGATTCCCAGGTTTAGGGTGAAGGTGGAGCCGATGACGACGCTAAAGTTGCGGAAGAGGTTTTATCCCTTCAAGACGGTGATTGAGCTGGGGGCCGATTACAACACACAAGTACGCAGAGAGGGGGGGGAGTGGAGGGAAGGAGAGATAGATGATGCACATTTGTGACAGGATAGATGGCTAATGCTAATCCACGCCTGCCTCCCTCCTTCCCTCCCTCCCTCCCTCAGATCGGCGTTTGGCAATTCAAGTCGTCTTGGGAAGACAGAATCATCGGGGGCCGGCTCACAGTCAAGGGACGAGAGCTTCAATTTAGCAAGACTTGGTTGGTGACCTTGGGAGACCAGGATGATATCGCGACGAGGCTGAAGTTTAGGGCGGGGATTGATACGGGTACTTGGAGGTCGTATGCTCGCTTGGGTTTTAGGACAGAACGGTACGTGAATTTTATTTCTTCTTCTCTCCCCTGCCTCCCTCCCTCCCTCATCCCAGCCTTCCAGTGGACAGGACAAAGAGGGTAACATAACACCAAGCTGAATACTTACCCACTCTCCCTCCCTCCCTCCCTCCCTCCTTCCCTAGGCTGCAACCCCTGAACCTCAAAGACGGTGTCACCCTTCGTCGTCGTCTTTCCCTGGACGGGACCGAAGGGCATGCCAAATTGGAAGTAAGAGCGAATCTGTGTTTGCCCGAGCCAGAGATTGAGTACTCGACGGATAAGAAGAGATTGATCATGGGGACGGGGGACATACAACTAAGTATCGATGAACTCAACTTGTGCTTGGAGTACTAGGTGTTCCTTCCTTAAGGAGGGAAGGAGGGAAGGAAGGAGGAGGTTGGGGAAATTCGAGGGGTCTGGTAGGAGAGTAGAATAGGAGTGCTTTGCTACTGATGCTACTGATGGGTGTTTGGACTGTCGTAGCGAGAGATGGAGGGAGGGAGGGAGGGAGGGATGGAAGGCAGGGGGAAGATAGAGAAAGGAATAGATGACTGAATGGGTGTGCGTTAGCTGTGTGTGTTAGTGTCGTTTGTCTTCGTCTCGTTTACATACACAAAAGAGGAGAGAAAACCAAACAAAACAAGAAAAGGGGAAAAGGGAAGAATAGAGATAAAGAGGGAACCTGTAAAGTGAGAAACCAAACCAAAAACAAACCCTCTTGTGTCGTACGACGAGAGGACGAAGAGGTAGTGTGAGTGAGAGGAGGAGATAAGAGAAAGCCGATGCCAAAAGCGAGCGAGAGAAACCCAGATGGAAGAACGAAAACAAGAAAGAAGAATAAAAGCTGGTGATCAAACAGAAGGAGGAAGCAAACAAAACCCCTTTTCGTTTCTTTTTCCTCTCCGACATTAATTGTCTTTCTCCTCTCCTCTTTCCTCCTCCTGCTCCTCCTACTTCTCTTCATCTCGCGTCTCTCCTGCCTACACCAAGCCCAACGGCACGCATACACGCATTAATTACGAAATATAGACTACTACTACTTCTCTACCTAGCACACGTCT
>Ga0209491_10005475_pt1 | contig 18534 bp, 20 predicted proteins | sample BON02_FD_187213 | JGI IMG/M metagenome (GOLD analysis project Ga0209491, IMG submission 187213) | Freshwater microbial communities from Lake Bonney liftoff mats and glacier meltwater in Antarctica - BON-02 (SPAdes) (version 2) | ecosystem: Environmental > Aquatic > Freshwater > Ice > Glacier...
CTTTTATTCTCACCGAAGTGAGTGACTGTGGTTTGCTGATTGTCGTCACATCTTCTACTTTTCTAAAAAGAAAAGACATGTTAAAAGAAAAAAGCAGTTAGTCCAAGATCTCATCCCGCCTCTTAGCATATATATACACATGTGTACTTTGTACACATATACGAATATATGTACACCAAGATTTAGTCCATCTGGATTCTTCGGGCCCTCCAGGTGTCTCATCCCGACTCCTGGGCTCACATCCAAGTACCCCATCTGTGCAGTGTGTGTGTGTGTGCGTATACACACACACACGCACACATACACTCCCACCCGCGTTAAAAACAGAGAAGACATAGACAACACCCCTATCTTTCCTTCTGTCAAAGATAACCCCTCACGCCAAGCAACAAGCGCTCTCATAGACTAGTTAAAGACCCCCCATCCTCATTCCCCAATGTTAAATGAAACAAACTGCACATACATGCGATATAGAGACATATACATACATATATACACATACATATACATACATATATATACACATACACATATACATACACACACACACATATACACATCCATATATATATGCATGTATACGTATAGAAATACATACATATATATATACATACATGCACACACATATACATGTACATATACATATGCATATACACATGTGTATACATAGCGCATATGCACATCTTGTAGCGAGCGTGAAGCAAATGTGTACGCTGATATTCACAATATCTGTCTAACAAGCAAATGTGTACGCTGATATTCACAATATCTGTCTAACGTACACACCTGCACATGCATGGTGCTCAACAACACCTGTGAATGCATGCGTACTCTCTGCAAAATTGCGTATGTACTCGTATATATACATATATATATACATATACACATGTACATATATATATGCATACATGCGTACATAGATATATATATACATACATACACATACACATACATATATGCATGGATATATATATATATGTACATATGCAAATATATGTACATATACATATATGTATATATACATGCATATGCACACATGTATATATATATCTCCACAACTCGTGCATGCGCGCCTTTGCAACGGTGCAGCAGCTTCCTTGCCATGGAAGGTATTGCGAATTTATCTTGAGTCTTGCGCGAACATTGAGCAGGCTGTCGTTTCCGCCCACCCTCCTGCCCCTTCGTTGAGCCGGCAGCCCTCCTGCTGGCCCGTAGCCAGACATGTTCGCTTAAGAAATCCGATCCCACGCTAGCTCATGACGCGGTCGCCGCTGTAGTGCTGCACAAGCATCATCTGATCATACGCGTTGGTGCGGGCCTCATCCAGTTTGTCTATAGTTCACACTCGCGCTTGGCCGCGGATCTCACCCTCGACAAAAATCTATTTTCGCTGCCATTTTCGCGACTGCGACAAGGTCGCAGTCGCGACGCATCAGCAAGCGGGAGGACTGGGCACGCCGTACTTTTGCAGGAAGCAACTGCCAGCAACTGCCACAATGCACGTGTAGTTCAAGGGTGGGCTGATTGCTGCCTGCATTGTTCGCATGTCTGCACCAGAATGCTAAGCAGATTATGATAGTCAAATTGAATAGATTATCAGGAGCAGCTCTGGTTTCTATCAAAACACGTGAGTATAATTCTTTCACACAGGACATGTGTCAGGATGGACATACCTCCTGTTTTGTCGGAAAATACTAGGAGCCGACAAATGCTTACAGGTGGTTGCCCATTATAGATTTGTATGACAAAAACATATAGATCTGTATGGGAGGTGCCTATATCTATGAACTTATAGGTTTTGGTGTAATGTGATGTCATTCGCGGTGAAGACTCCGTTCTTCAACAATTTTTTTCAATTTTTTGGAAAGTTCGACGCTACAATTTTCTCTGTCGATTTCTGCCAGAGCATTCAAACCCCTGCCCGCTGTTTTTGTGTGTGGTCATCCGTGGATGAGCGATGTTCTCTCTTGGATGAGTGATGTTCGCAGGTGCGAATTGGAATTGCCACATGATACCGTGGACTGTACGTCAATTCCCCCACCGATCTAGCATGTTTAGACTCCACTCGATGACCTGCACATACTTCACATACAGCAGAACACACTTGGGGTGACAAAAGCTTTTTTGAATACTGTTACAAAGCTCACAACTTGAACGTCTCTTTTCACTGAAACGAAACGTAAGAGTCATTCAAGCTTTCAGGTTTCAGCTTTCGAGAATGTAACCCAAAAAGGGATTGGTTGTACAACATTTGCGTAAGACACTGTTTGTGACGCATCATGACAATGATTTTATTACAAAACTTTGGGTCGTTCTCGAAACTTGTTTAACCTTGACATGGATTAAAAAAAAATTCATTTCCGCGTTCCATGAAAAATCAAGATCCACGTTGTGGAAATCTCTGCTCACCGATGCCTGACCACGAACCGCGCAAAACAAGGGTTGGAATATTTGCAAGTTGTGACATCACAAGTACCGTCGCTGAAGAAGACGTGTTAATCGGAGGGGTAAAATTACAAAGTGCTCGTGGAAATGTCCACATAACACCTTCAAAAATGACCAGAAAGTCTGTTACTTAAATCAGTTGAAAGATTATTACCACTGGCTGGGCATGTTATTGTGTGGGACCCACGAAAATCGAATTTGTTCCCAGATACTGAAATGATGATGATTGCTTTTATTACTTTCAAAAGTAGTTTAGTACCCTTGTTTGAGGGTCTATGAAGTTCAAATTCATGAGAATTTGAATTATCGGGTTTCAGCCGGAATCGAACCGACGACCTAGGGATTGACAGTCCTTCGCTCTGACCAACTGAGCCACGCTTGCACGTGAGGTCTTAAACCTCAGAAAGGTTCAGCGAACAGAGGATAAATTCAAGACATGGTGGGGAATGGTAGTGATGCAAACAAACCAAAAATGTTTGTACCACTGTGAATAAATAAAAAAACAAGAAACACTTTTGACTATCAGACATAGGCGTATGTTGTAGCATTAATGGTACTCTTAGGCGCCTGGACTCCTGACAGAAATCAGGACTATACATGAGCGTCTGAATTCAGTATGTACTGAAATTCGTGGAGTAATGAAATGTATGTCTGACGACACTTTTTCTTGGGACGAAGGCGCGGTAAGTGCAACCAACATTCTTACCTGGGGCAAGAACAATCAAATAGTTCTTGGTCTCACAAAAATGATATTTGTCTTCATCACCAATATTGTACATACCTTCATTTATGTTTCTCGAAAATTCCACTTTCCAAACTCAGGAAAATTGAGGTTGCGAAGTCAAATGATACAAGAAGATTTCGACCAAATGGTTCTCCGCAGTGAAATGACTTTTTAAGCATTATGCAGTGCGCCTCTGGTGTGCTCGTAAACACTGTTCTCGTCGAATGGTCAACTCTGTTCAGATTCGATGAAATTTCTCTCACATTCCTTCCTGAATTCTAGATACAATGACCGTCATGATGAGACAAACAAAAATACATATCAAGATTGAATCTGAGCATATAGAATAAAAACATGCGGAGATTTTGAAAAGAGCGTGAATCAGGTGCTGTTCTGGAAGTTAAGGGTATTGCTCTTTCGCCTTGACTTCGTCTGTTGTGTGGGTGATCGGAATTGACATCACACCCAATCCTGAGGTTAACTGTCCTGGAGCAAACTTTGATATTATTCGTTGCCGTCTCAACGCTAATTGAACTAAGACAGCAGTAGAATCGGTTGGTAATGAGAGCATTGGGAGAGTATGAGTTACTGGGTCTTCCAACACGAGCGTTGTTTGTAAACTGCTGATTGCCTGTTTTGTCTTCAAGCCTGTGCGCTTCTCTACCAACACAGGAACACGAACGGAGCACTTGCATACATCACGCCGCACAAAATGCTTCCCACAGAGTTCTTCTCCTCCACCCTCTACTGCTGGATCCAGTTTGCATTGCCAACACCGTTTGAAGTCTCGTGGGCGGCCAGTGCGACTTGAAATGTGCTGACATTTGACTGGGGCTGACTTTCGAAAATGCTCTACATCTGGCACGTCTGGAAATATAGGTGCCACCAAACTGCTGACTTCACTGGTTTGAATCCCTGGTATTGTCAGCGGGATAAATGGGCCCTCCATCGTGTGTACTGGTTTCTTTTGAAACAGCGGATTGACTGCAGAACCAACGTTTTTTTTGTGAAAGGGCATTGCTCCAGTGTGGTTCTTGCATTTGCATCGATCAATGCGCACGCAACAAAAATTACACAGATTGCTTCCCCCCCCCACCACAGTTGGATCGAGTTTGCATTGCCAACACCGCCTTTTTTGTTGTGGGTTGCCATTACGTGTGAAGTGCCTGCAGGTCGCATGTGTCCCCTTTGTAGAACAGGCCGCCATGCAGGTGTCTGAATCATTTTTGACCATCATCTTGTTGGCATACTTTGCTTGTTCTGTTTTCATTTCCTCGATGTTGTTGTGTCCTTCACGTTGTATTTTGTTGGAATGCTGGACAGAGCCAGTAGGCCTTTTTTTGCAGCACCTGTCCGGCCCAACGATCAAATTTATTTCCCCCTCAACAGCCCTTTCGTTCTTGAGACACTTTCATCTGCATCTTTGTGCCGGCCATTTCGATTGCTGCTCGAAGGCGTGCTCGTCGCCGTCGGCAGAAAAATGGATGTTGACTAACAATTGTTTGTTTTTCTAAAAGATTCTAGGATGCACGTTTTGAATATGAATAAGGAAGCAATTCTAATGAATGTTCATACCTTATCTTTTAATCAACCCTTTCATTTGTACCAACCATTTTTGTCAATTGAATCATGTTATCTTTCATTACTGCCTCAAGTACTATTGCATATTTTGGTCTACTTGTATTTTTTTAAACAAAAAATATGTTCATCTCTTCTAAACTTTCAGAAGTCTTTCTCAAAGCAAATCTTCCTTGCATGCAGCAACCACAGACCCTTTGATGGGAAAACCAACAATCGGTCCCCGGACTAACGTCCGACAGGGATCAGAGTCGACAGAGCCAGGTAACATTCATTGGCATATTGGCATGCCTGCTAGCCTGAACAGATTCGGGCTGTCTATATCCTTCTTTTTGCTGTGTGGTATAGTCTCTGGAGTATTTTACCCGTCCCACAAGGGATCAGAGTCGACAGAGCCAGGTAACATTCATTGGCATATTGGCATGCCTGCTAGCCTGAACAGATTCGGGCTGTCTATATCCTTCTTTTTGCTGTGTGGTATAGTCTCTGGAGTATTTTACCCGTCCCACAAGGGATCAGAGTCGACAGAGCCAGGTAACATTCATTGGCATATTGGCATGCCTGCTAGCCTGAACAGATTCGGGCTGTCTATATCCTTCTTTTTGCTGTGTGGTATAGTCTCTGGAGTATTTTACCCGTCCCACAAATCTGTGTCTTCATAAATCTCTGGATATCTGTGTCTTTGTCAACCACCATGCCGCTCTCTTTCCCTCTTAATAAATATCTGGACATCTGTGTCTTTGTCCACAACCATGCCGCTCTCTTTCCCTCTCCCTTCCCACTGTTTATGTCTCTTTCTCTCTCTCTTTCTCTCCCGCTCTCTCGCTCTCTCTCTCTCGTTCTCTTTTTCTCTCTCACTCTCTCGTTTTTCCAACATACTTCTGCAGAATTCCAAGAACTCTTTTTCCACAACAAGATCTCAGACTTTGCCTCCGAATCTCTGTCAACCGCCTTGCCGCTTTTTTTGTCCCTCTGTCCCTTTCACTCTCTGACTTTTCGCGCGCTCTCTCTCTCTCTCTCTCTCTCTCTCTCTCCCTTGTTTCCCACTGTTTCTCTCTCTCTCTCTCTCTCTCTCTCTCTCTCTCTCTCTCTCTCTCTCTCTCTCTCTCTCTCTCTCTCTCTCTCTCTTTTTTCAACATACTGCTGCAGGATTTCAAGAAGTCCTCTTCCACAAACAAGATCTGCCGCAATGATCTCTTTGAGCTGCATACGACAATTGTACTGTCAATTCATGTCACACAACAGTTTCGCGCGAGGACTGAATAATGGGTGTGATGTGTGTACAGTTGAAAAAGACTTCGAGGCATTCGCCAAAGCATGCTTCATTGACTTTGAAAAAAACGAAGCAAAACTGAATAGCGTCACGTACGCCTCGGTTCTCCAAGCCCCTGTTGGTAAATGTCTTTCGCCACATTTCAATATCTTTCGTTTCCATGATTATTTGAAAATGGTAACGCCCCAGAAGTTGCATCGCTAGATATATATACAGACGCCCTAAACCTTTCAAAAAAGTTACATGCAGGTATATATACATGTGTATATATATACAAATGATACATGTATATGTTTTTGTTTGTATGTATGTATGTACATGTATTTCGGTATACATTTTCATATCTGTATATACATATATGCATATATATATATATCTATCTATGCATATTTGTATATATGTGTATGTATATATGTTTAAATATGTATTTCCATATACATATGTAAATACACTGATTTTTGCATGTGAAAATGGGCATTTTCCTATATGTATACGTATACATATACATACACAAATATACATATATGTACATTTATACTTTTTTGCAAACATACACATTTGTATATATACACATTTGTTCACAAATATAGTTGTGTTTGTGATGTTCTACATGTAAGAGTACATGAATGTGTATTTGCTTGTAGATGCACAAGTGTATGTTTGTAAATATATTAATATGTATATGTATATGTATGAGTATATGAAAAATCAGAGGATTCACAACTGCTCCCCAATGTAAACCAAAACCATTCTCTTCCTGGCTCCACTGCGTTCAGTCACGGTACGAACTACTGCTCGCTTCCAAATACTTCCATATTTGTAAATATGCCTATATATATAATTATATATGTATGTGTATATATATATGTATACATATCAAAAATTATATTTATATAGAGATAGATATGAATAATCATATATCATTATTTATATACATATACATATATCCTTTCAGATCTATGAACATTAACAAACATGAGTATATACAAATAACTAGTTACGACTATGAGTGAATAAGCATGCAGACACATATATATATATGTATTTGTGTGTAGGGTCATGCATTTGAATGTGTATTAATATGATTTTTCACAAAGTTTTATCTGTGTAAATGAGTACATTTGCATTTACATATATACATATATATGAATCATCAATGTAGATATATATATTTGCTTGTTGTTAGGGTTATAAATATAGAGGTATTTTAACATGGATTTTCAAATACAATTCTTTGTTTAACTTTAGAAAAATATTTGTATGTATGTATGTATAAATATACATGTAAATAAATACAAACATACAAATAGAATCCGGAGTGGGATTTATGGAGATAAACCTGTGTGCAAATTTATAAATGTGTAATTTGTTGCAAGTGTTTGTGTGTTTACAATTATACATATATATGTATATGTATATACATATGGATATGTGTATTTACACAGAGGATCTATTAATGTATTTGCCGAACTTTCATGTGCCTACTTATGCTGAACTTCTCATGAAACGAACATACTTGTATACATATGCATGTTTCATATGTATATCCATTCAACTGAATATATACCTGTTAAAAACATATATTTACATGTTTATACACATTTATATTCATATATGCAACTTTATATGTATTTATGTTTGTTAACATAACCATGTATATATGTGTATTTGTAGATATATAATTTCATGCGACAAAAGTTCATTAAATCATGAATATTACATATCAACACATATAAATATATATGAATATGTACATTCACATTTTTTAGTGTAAAATTATGGATATACTTTGATATGAATATGTATTTGTATGCGTGTATACATACACATATATATCCATATGTACAAGTATTTGTATGCATACACCAATACACATATATATATATACATATGTGTGCAGGTGTATATATATATTAAATAACGATAGCGCTGACGCCTATCAACATTATAGTAGTAAAAAAGAACATGGTAACGATGTTTACGACGAAGGAAATCGATTCACTATATAAGACTCGAAACAGTCTCAGTTCGCATCTGACGAATCGCCTTCATCTGCCGAAGCCGAGAACGCGAGAATCTCCTTCAATTTTACCATGTCTACGTATACATATATATTTAAACATATATATATGAATATATATCTATAAACATATATACATATACATTAATAAATATGTTTTTCACAATATAGATATGTATTTATGAACTATGTACATAGACATATATATATATGTACATATGTATATATATAAGTGTACATATATATGTTTATATATGTATATTTATATATATATTTATACATGTTTATATATATATATATATATAACGATATATATGTGTATAGTTATATATATAGACATACATATCTGTGTATATATATATATATATGTATATGTATAAATGTATATACATATTCATATGCAAATCTACATTTATATATATATATATGTATGTAAAGATATGTATGTATGTAATCATGTATATATGAGTATATGCGTATGTGTATGTATATTTTGATCTGAACATATGAAGAAATAATCAAATGTATGTATACATATATACATCTATATATACAAATATATATATATATGTATATATATATATATATATTCAGCAATGATATACATTTATATATCTGTATCTATACATTTAAAGAAATATTTAGATGCATATGTATATATTTGTAAATATGTTTATAATCATGTATATATGTATATTCATATACATACATATATATTTATATATACATATGCATATCAATATATATATCAACGTGCATGTGTATATATACATGTGTATATATATATTAATTTGTACATACATTTCTGTATTTCAATGATATGTGCAGTTTGTCGCCTGCTAGCTCCACGGATATTATATATATAAATATATATATACACATATAAATATGTATATACATACATATACATATCTATATTCATATATATAAATATATTTACATACGTACCCATAGGTATATCTATATATATATTATATTCATATAAATATACATAAATACATTTATACATATGTATATACATATACATGTATATACATATATAGCACAATAAGCTCTGACCGTCGCTTTCAACAAATCCAACAAGTAGGCAGCTGCGCCCAGATGTCCCCCAAAATGCAACAGAGTACCCAAGCCTTTTGCGGTTTGTTGCCTGGCTCCAGGGATATGTCCCAGCTTGCTAACCAACGCCAAGGGCCAGGCTACTGGCAGTCAACTAGCCAACATCTGAGCTGGAACCTGCCGCAGGGCTATGGATTGGGTATATGTGTATACATATGTATAGTTTACATATACATATATATATATATATATATGTAAACCTATATGTAAAAATATGCTTACACCTTCATGAATAAGTACATACATGGTTCATGTATATAAATGTGTGTGCATGTATATAATTATGTACCTGTATGTATAGTTATAAATATGATCTGATGCATATACACGAGCCTATGTTTATGGCACAATAAGCCATGACCGACGCTTACAACAAATTCAACTGCAGGCAGCTGGCCCCAGATGCCCACCTATATGCCCTTGCACTACACAGCCTCCAGTGCGTTGAATCTTGGTGGCTCCACGGACATGGCCCAGCTTACTAACCAATACAGAGGGCAATTTTTCTTGCCGCCACTGGGCTACGGAGGACAACAGAACTTCTGGCCGCTACCGGGCGGTATGTGTGTATACATATGTATACTTTTACATATATATATACATATATATATATATATGTGTATACCTATATGTAAAAATATGTATACACCTCCATGAATATGTACATACATGGTCCATCTATATAATTGTGGATGCATGTATGTGATTATATATCTGTATGTATATGTATAAGTCCAATTTTATACATATGCATAAGCTTGTGTTCATAGTACAACAAGCCCTGACCCAAGCTTCCAATAAAACCTTCATACGCTTTTACAGGACCATATTGGTCTTTGCGCGACACTGTTTCCGACTATCATTCACCACACCCAAAAGATATGAACTTTCCTTCATGTTGCTGCAATCTGCAGAATATACTGGCATATTTGACCACTGCTGTCTTTCTTGCATTTTGTCGATCATTCGTAGCCCTGTATTCGTTTCTCTTTGTCTATGCTTCTCTCAATCTCGATCTCTTTTTCTTGCGACTCCTCATGATGTCCTATTCAAAGTTTCTCTCCCTCATGCGGAAATGGCATATGCCTGATCAAGAAGAAATCTCAGAAAAGTGTTGGTATCCCACAAGGGAGTGTGATTAAATTTTGTATTTCAATTATATGTATGAGTGTATATGTATATACAGGTGCATTTGTATACTGGTATATATTCACGGATTTCTTTCGACATGATTAACTCTATATACATACATGTATTGATATATAAAATATATATATTTGTATATATGTATACAGGTACGGATAAGGAAATTTTTATTCTATGTGATTTCATTTGCATACATATATATATAAATAGATATACATTTTTATATCTGAAAATTTGTATGTATATATATATACGTATACTTACATATAAACATACATATGAACATATATATAAACAACTGTACATACACATATACACATACATATATATGTATATGTGTATATGCTGTGTATATGCATATTCATATATGTATATATTGTATTCGTAGATGTATGTACCTATATATATATATGTACGTTTATAAATATATGCCTATATATACATGCATATATATGCATATATGAACAAGTATTTACATGACAACAGGATTGGCATATCCATCAATGCAAGAGCCCAAGCCAAAAAAACAACGGTTTGATTTTTGATGTTTCTGTTTTGTCACAATCAAGAAAATATGCATGAAATTGCTAATCAGCCCGAGTTCCCCTTCAGACACATTGAACACACTCTGTCGTTTGGCTTGTTTCTTAAATATTGATACACACTAATACACTTCTTCAAACGATGAAATACACAAATGCATCAAATTCTCTCACAGGACTACAAAGGAAGAGCGTGCAATGGCTCAACTTGCACAGTTGCCTGGACAAAACATAAAGATTCAAGGTTTTGAAATGTCTGGTCACGTACTCGATCCGTTAACCACGAAGAAGTTACTTGAAATGCATACAGGCATATTTGAAAAGATTAAGGAGGGCAAGGGTGATAGAGTGCATGACAAAGATGGTCCTCAAATAGTTCGCGTAGGCTGCCAAGGAGAGAGGAAACGTTTTGAGAGTTCAAAAGACCATTCAGTTCAATGTAACAAAATATTCGCACAGGACAGCGATGAGTACGAACTAATGCAACGTGTCACAAAACAAGTCCACGAAGTCGCCCAAAAATTATTCGAGAAATATTATACTAAGGCACGGGGGGAAAGTATTCTATTGGGGGACATATCCAGTGCTTCATTCATGTTAACACCTGCAGGCTGGGATGGGGTGAGTTTTGTACATACATTCTTTGTTCTCTTGAGAAATTTCCAATAGTCACTCACATTTGTGTCGTGCTCAAATGTCTTGATACAAAAAGAACACGTCTTTTGAATTTTTTATAACATTCTAGTCTGGAAATTTTCGTGTCTGACAACCAGGTTCGAAAATATTTATTGATATTTGTACATGTGTACACATGACAACAGAAATGGCATATGGATGACAGCAAAAGCGGGATTGTGATGATTATTGCTTTGGAAGACAATACATTGGGCACTGAGTTTGGAAACTATGCTGGAAAGGATTTCGCAAAAATGAATGCTCCAGGCAAAGCTACATTCGTAAGAACTGCATTTGAAGCAGTAAGATCCGCAGCTCATCAGGTGGCACATAAGATCATAATGAAGGCGGGACAAATTCTGGTAATGAATAAATGCCACGTCCACAGATCACCAACGCCAGAAAGTGCACGGAGAACAATCTTTTTTAGTGTGGAACTTGATGAGTCGTCAAGCACAGGTCCTATTTTCGACACAGATTATATGCACTTTTTCCCCTCGAAGGGAGGGGGGTCGGGGGAGTGAGGGGAGGAGAGGGTGGGAGATGGGGAAGGGGGCGGGGTGCGGGAGGGTAGGTGGGGGCGGGGGTGGGGGGGCAAGAGGGGGTGAGGAGGAAGGCGGGGGAGGTGGAGGGGGTTGGAGGGGTGGCTATGTTGGGAGTGGGTGCCGTTGATGCTGTTGATGCTGGCTACGTTGATGCGTTTTTGGCTGCTGCCCTCACGCGTGTCATGCGTATTGCTGTGCTCATGCCTGTTGTTGCTGCTGCCTCTCTGTTGATGGATCTGCCGTACGTGTTGTTTAGCCCCTCTAGACATTGCAGGAGCTTAACAGCTGCGAACTGGGTGTCTTTCGATTTTAATGTTGCTTACTCCTCTTGCTGAGTTTACTCCTTTATAAACACTCTCAAATTTTAAAAAAACAAAAAGGTATTTTTATAAGGAAAACAAACAGTACAATGCACAATGACGAAAAGCGGCAACACAATGTTTGCCCATATCCAAGGGCCTGCTGCACAACGGCCTGCTGCCGCCTGGATCACGACCGCCACTTTGTACTTGATTAGTGTTGCCTTTTGCTGTGTTGCGTGCACAGAGACGTCTCAAGCGCCCTCGAGAAATCCCAAATACTGCATCGTGGGCCACAAGCACGATGCGTGAACACCACGACCATATTGCTGGTTGCTCAAGCGCGCACCCAAACCTGTAGCCGTGTGCAATCGATCTTCTGGCGTCGCCATGTAAGTCCCTCGCCTGCCCTGATATTGTTTGCTCCAATGGTGTGCATGCACGTTTTCTGCCGAACTACTGCTGACACCCTCCAAAATCCTACCAAAATCCTCGTGCTTTGCAAGCCGAGGTACATACCCTTGGAGTGCATCCGTTGAATCGGTTATCCTTGGAGTATTGAACGCTTCTCTGCCCTGTCAATCACACGAACTTGACTTTCAACCAATCCAATTCGACAAACTGGCCCGCAATCTTGACCAGTTGCCCCGTCCCCAACCATCTCATGATAATCTGAATCTTCCTCGCACCCGATCTCCCACAAGCACTCATCATTGATTTGTTCATGCAAGTGTGCGCTTGAATGTGGGAGTGCACGTGCATGCAAGTGTTAGTATGTGTCTGTGTTGCATTGCCAAAATGTGCATGCACTTCGTTCCTGTGATTTTGAGCCTTGAGTAGTACCAGCTACTCCTCAAAGTGCGGTTTCCCACCTTGACCCTGGAGCTCATCGTGAAAATTCCAATACGTTGTACCGTAGTTGGTCAGGATTTCTTCACCAGCTTTTATTAACTTTGACGATTTGATATATGTGCGATATGGGTGACATAGCGGGTCTTTCAACTCGGTCCGTTTCCTCTTGTGTCCCCCAACACCAGCTTCGCGCGGTGAGTAAGGATGAGTGTATCCAAGACAGACAACATTTGACGTAAAATAAACAGCATTTTCTGAGCCAATTTTCGAACCGTTAACAAAACCGCCCATCATATGATGCTTTACATAATACTCTGTCGGGAAATCGTCTGTAACAGATGCATCCAGAAGCCATGAACTCTTTCCCACGCTGTGCATCCCCATACTTCTGACATGCGTTCCGTCACCCTTTATGCGACGACGTGCACCTTCAGCAACACTAATTACTTCTCCCCCATATTCACTTATCAACTTGTTAGCTTCAATGTCGTGAACGGCAAAAAGTCCCAAACCTGAATTCGGAATATTAGACTTTTTCAAAATCACTGCTGGCAATGTAAGCAATGAATCTTTGGATATCTTTCGTTGTCGAGTATTTTTTTGTGCCTGGCCATCATACTGATGCTCTACTGAGGATTCTGGAACATAAATTGTGTGGCGCGTGCTTCGACGAGTTGAAGGATATGTCATGGATTCTTGCCTGCGCTGTATCTTGCTAGTGCCTCCACTCATACTCGCTACTGCACCAGCGCGTCGGAAGACTGCAGTGTGCTGTGATGTGCGGCTGTCTGTTGCAATTGTATGCGGCAAATGCAAGTGTGTCTCAGTCACGTCTGTTCGGTTCGAAGAAACTCCCATGTCGCGGCTCAAATGTGGCATAGGATCGACAAATTCATCAGCCATTCGGCCTGTTCCAACTAATGCTTTCAGATTTACTCCCTGCACCCAATCGACACGGGAATTATCGATTGTCGAGGCAGTTTGCAACGTCCTCCTTGAATTTTCAAGAGCAGCAACATGGCAAAGTGGTCTTCGTAAATCCATTGGTATTCCAGATAAACTGAGGTCACCACATTTTCCCTCAGATACAGCAACAGCTGCGTCGGCACAAGTAAGAATCCCCAAATTCGCAAGGGACGAACGCATAAACCTGCACAATGTCTGCTGCATATGCGTCTCAAGCAAATCAATTAATGCTAGATCCATGCATGGAATCAGGACGGGTGCAGTTATGTCTTGCGTATCTTTTGCTACTTGTTTCAAGGCAGCTTGCAATGGACTCCTCAATATTAGGAATGTGTCAAGAAATCCATGTTCAAAAATAAAAGACAAATCCACTGGCGATACAATGCCCATATCCCAGAGTTCTTGGCTATCCTCATCTGTCCAAGGGTGTGTCATGTGCTGTTTCACGCTTCCAATCAACTCATAAAAAACGCTCAGAACATCGGGCGCTTGGTTCAGGCCCTCTATTGTCCATGTCGAATGAACACGGACAGCGTCTTGCTGCATTTTGAACACATTACCCTGTTCATTCGCACGAGGAAGATTCGCAGACTTCAACAATCCCCGAGTGAGGCACAAAATACCGGTTGCCGAAAAAGACGCTGCTAATTTATCTAGTTGCCTTCTCATCCGTTGCGGTACACCAGATTTGCTGAATGGGGCAAAATCACCATTTGCTGCAGCACGAACTGCGTCTGAACACGAAAGAATCCCCAAATTCACCAGTGATGACAAATACAATTCCCTACAAGACCCTGGCATATGGTGACGTAGCATGTCCATGAGATCCGACTGTATGCCTGGCATCGTAAGTGACCTCATTGGCAGTTTAGTGTACTGCAACTCGAACTCTGACGCCACTTTCTTTAATGCAACTTGCAAAGCAGGAAGTCTTGCTAATCGTGCGTCCTGAAGATCAGCACGAAATACTTCCATCCATGAAACGATTCCAATTTCATGGAGAACTTGAAGATACTCTGGTTTCCAGGCAAACTGCATTCGAGTTTTGATGAATTCATGGAACTGATTGTAGTGGGCTGCGCTCCAATCTTGAAAACGGGGTGATGCGATGCAGGGCGATCCTTGAGGTTCCCATATCGAGCCAACTTTTTGAACAGACAAGATTTCGGGAGCGAGAACATCGTTCTGGTACTGGTTGCCTCTCATTTGTGAATGAGGGTGCAGATGTGGAAATGCGTACGTGTCGTGATTCATCCATGCTCTTGAGAACCCAATATTTGGAGATAACAAACAATTTCGCTGCACGAACTGTGCCCCGCCCAACACTGCAGATTGCCAATGAAAGTCAGGGCACAATGTAGGTGCTGCGTTCCAGGGAAATTGCATCTGCATCATGGGATGATATGCTAACATTCCGCGTACAGCAACACGAGTTGGTGCTGTGAGATTTGAATTATCCGGGAGAAATATTTGGCTGGACAAATTTTTTCACGAGAGGCGTGATGTCGCACACATGAGGTCTTCTTGTCCATCTCTGCTGCTCTTCCATGGCGACAGCCTGCGGAGAAAGCTTCACCATCATCGTGACGGAGAAGGGCGATCTATGGTCCTGCGGTAGAGGCGAGTTTGGTCAGCTCGGTCTGGGGTCAGATGCATGCCAGCAATTGCCAGCTTTGATTGAAAATACAGTCGACATCTTTGGAAACGAAGCCGTTGTCATGGTGGCAGCTGGAAGAAAACATGCAGCCTGTGTGACCGCGAAGGGCACGCTGTGGACTTGGGGTGGAGGAGCTTTTGGAAAGCTAGGGCACGGTGATGACATGAAAAGACAACGCCCGACACGGCTGGGAAAGGAGAGATATGGCAGATTGCCAGCAATAATGGTGACCTGTGGAAATGATCACACATTGGTGCTGACAGCAGCGGGTTTGGTCTGGAGCTGTGGCTGTGGAGCTTATGGAAGACTGGGCCATGGCGACGAGGAAAATAAATGGGCTCTGACGCTCGTGGTGTTTGAACAGTTTAAAGGGAACCGAATTTTGATTGTAGCTGCCGGTGGAAATCATAGCGTGGCTTTGGGATCAGAGGGGATGGTGTGGACCTGGGGATGGGGCCGTTACGGCCAGCTTGGCCACAACGAAGACAAAAATAGGTTTGTGCCGACCATGCTACTATTCATGCAAGTCAAGTCATCGAACAAGGTTGATGCAGTGTTGGTGGCTGCTGGAATGTTTCACACAGTGGCATTGACGAGTACAGGAGATCTCTGGGTGTGGGGTAGAGGACACAATGGACAGCTTGGGCTGGGCAACGAATCTGATAGCCTAGCACCGCGGCTTGTGACTGCACAACAGTGGTTTGGGGGGTCGCCAATTCTGACAGTTGCCTGTGGCTATATGCATACATTGGCTGTGACGAAGAATGGAACACTGTGGTCATTTGGTATTGGATCATATGGCGAACTCGGTCACAACGACGTTCACAGCAGGCTCGTGCCAACACGCATCGCAGCAAAGAATTTTAGAAACACCAAGATTGTTTGTGTCTCCGCCGGATTTGCTCATTCCGCAGCAGTGACAGAGGAAGGTGTCCTCTACACCTGGGGCAAAGGAAAAAGTTGGAACGAAGGATTTGAAGCAGAGGCAGAGTCCCCTGGAGGACTCGGGCATGTCGACGGGCTATCAAAGCTGGTGCCTACCTCTATTCACCCACACCTATTGCAGCAAGCGCGTGTCGGGCGCTGCCACGAACTGTCACTGCTGCATGCCCTTGCATTTGTTATGGGCAACCACGTACGGTTAGGCCGTGCACAGAAAATTGCAGGAGCAGAAGATGGCAGGAGGAAGTCGCAATGCATGCAAAATAAGGCAACATCTGTCGCAGACACAGGAAAGGACTGTGAGTATGTCATGATGCCGGGCGAGTTGGTGAAGCGAGTGGTCGAAACTTGTGTTTCGTGGCCAGAGGGACCGGCAGGGGAACTGGAAGGGTTGGTGCGGTTGCTGGGAGGTGGCTTGCTGAAGGCAGGAGGGGATTCCTCTTGAAAGTAGGGCAACTGGACAGGGTGGTGTGGCTGCTGTTTCGTTGATGGTGGCAACATGGATTGCAGTTTTTGAAATATACGTGGAAGTGGTGGTCAGGGTGGTGGGAGTTGGTTTGGTGAAGGCGAGTGGTTCGACATGAAGGTAACGAAATGGGAAGAGGTGGTTTTGGCTGCTGGGAGGAGGTATGCGTGAGGACCCAAATCTGAGGCTGCGGTCTCTTGAAGAAAAATGTTCACGTTCGTGACATGGTCTAGATCTAGAACAGAGTTTCTGGTGTTAAATATGTTCTGTGACGACATTTTATTCGACATTTTATCCGAACTCGTTCTCGTACACTTGAGCCTGAGAGACGATCGAGCACGAGGTGAATTTGTCACGTGCAACACAGCCCGTTTGTATTTTGCACATTGTCTATCCTGTGTCTTGTTCGCCACCTGATGTGCTTTTGGTGTTCGCCTATGCGTTGGTGGTGTGGAACAGCCAACCACGCGACGGATCGTCTGGAGATCCTACGCGTTTCCTTTTTCAAGAGAAGAAAGAAGGGCGTCTTGGAAAAGACACTATCGCTGTATGGTCAAGGCGAGGGGTTCAAGAAGAGCAACTTGAAGGGTTGGTGTGGTTGTTGGGATGCGGCATGATGAAGTTGAGTGGTTCAACACGAAATTATGGGCGGTGGTCAAAATGCAATTTGGAAGTTGTGATATAAAGAACACAGTTGTCCTTGACATGACGGACCTGAGACATCCGTCATCATCCGTTTGAGATTTGTCCTCATCAGTGGCAAATAAAGATTGTCAAGTTACCGTTGTGTACTGAGAATTGATAGCTTTAGGTAGGTGCTACGCAGATGACAGGCCTGCGTTCCTGCGTTGCAATGCACTGTTTTGGTGGTGTCTGCGTCCCTTCCTCAAATTGGGACTCATCCTTTTCCTGAACCTCGTGGGTCGCATTATCTTGAGGTGACGCGTCATTATAGGGATGAAAAAAAATGGTTAAACACACACTAGTGACTGCGTCATTATCAGACTCCTATAGCTTGTCAAGCCTAATTTTAGCAGCACGCACTTTCGTATTGTGTACCACGACATCAAATACAGACATGACGGAAGTACACGCTTGACAAACACATATACCCCCTCCAACCCGAGCTCGAGATAAAATTGCGCTCCATATCCTGTGCTGTTTTATTTTTTGCAGCTAATGCTTGTCTCTTTTGCAGACCATTTTTTGTTGTGGGCTCGGCGTGGCCTGCGTGCTTGCAGTTGCTGCAGATCATGCCGGTGCAAATTCTACTTTCAAGTGGGTT
>Ga0209491_10005478_pt1 | contig 18530 bp, 21 predicted proteins | sample BON02_FD_187213 | JGI IMG/M metagenome (GOLD analysis project Ga0209491, IMG submission 187213) | Freshwater microbial communities from Lake Bonney liftoff mats and glacier meltwater in Antarctica - BON-02 (SPAdes) (version 2) | ecosystem: Environmental > Aquatic > Freshwater > Ice > Glacier...
CACGTCTTCTTGGTGTAGACGACCGGTCGTATTTCGCTCGAAATGGGAAGTGACGCCGGCACGAATCATGTTCCGCTGTAAAGGGTTTCAATCGTCCACTGGCAATAAAGCATCACGCCCGATTGACCGGTCGCGTTCTGGATTCCGCCGACTCGGGTGGTCAGTTTTTTGAGCTCGGTCATCATCACTTTCTGAATCATGATCGTGCCCCAAAACATGCCGGCGTAATACAGATCTTTTTTGCTGCCCATCGCTGCGTGATACGCTGCGAACGCAGTCCCAGCCGCGGCCAGGTTATTGCAGTCCAGCGTGGTTGACAGGCCAAACGGCTCGCCTCGATCGCCAGTCGCCCAGATCCCAATGCCGTTGACGCCCGGCCGGATGACTCGATCGAATCCAGGCTGACTCGGGACAAGCGATCCGTTGACCGTCAAAAACGGAAACAGAACGGTGGCCGATCCCTCAGCGGTCATGTAATGCAGAGGAAGGCTCATCAGCGTTGGCCCTCCCGCGCTTCAGCAGCTCGGCCAGCGACTTTGCCAGCCTTGCCGTCGTCAGCTTTTTTCGCGTCGTTGTCTTTTTTGGCAGCCGCGTTGTCGGTCCGCATTCCCTTGAGCTGCTCGATTAGAATCCCGAGCAATACCTCTTGCTGGCCGACGGCCGATTGAGTCACCTGTTCGTTCGCGCGGCGAAGAAACTCTGCCTTGCCCTCTGGCGCCTCCCAGTTGATGCCTTCCTCGCGCATCCCCTTCGTGACCTTATCGAGCATCGGCACCTGTGCCCGGACGGCGCCATGCTTCAGATCTTCCAGCTTGCGGATCATGCCGCCCTCGGACTGCACGCCGCCGGAATCCAGATCCGCGAGAACGGTTTCAAGATTGGAGGTGATGGAGGTCTTACCCATCGAGTCTTTCATCTCACGCAGCCGCGTCCGGGCGATCGACGACATTGCGCCCTTGGTGTCACCCAGTCGCATTTGGTCAGAAGCGTTTTCGAAAACCTGATCCTTAGCTGCGAGATTCATGGACGGCAGATTACGATTGGCGATTGCTCTTTCAAATTCTTTTTTTGGATCCGCCGTCAACGCCTGCTTCGCGCTGGCGTATTGCTTTGCTTGAGTCCCGCCCGATAATAGTGACTCGACAGAAGGCAAAGCCGCGGCTTCAAAGCTGGCTCCAAATCCGCCTTGATCTTTTCCTTTCAAGAAATCATCACGGTAGGTTTTGTCTTGTTGCATTCGCTCAATCACCTGACTGATTGGCATTACGGGCGCAGAATCCCGCAATGCCTCCATCTGCTGTGACTGTTGTTTTTTCAGGGCTTCACTACGGACCTTTTCCTCAGCTGCCATCTGCCTGCGGATCTCCGCTTTTTGATCGCTTGGCAGTGTCTTGTCTGCTTGCAGCTGGATGGCCTGCTTGTCGTAATTGGCCTTGACCGCCGCCTGCTCGGCTGAGTGAGTTTTGCCAAGCTGCTCAGCCTGCACTGCGATCTCTGGGTTACCACGCTTGCCATATTCTCTCAGTTGCTTTGCCAGAGAGATGGCTGAGGTCTTTGATTGTGCGCCCTCGGAATCAGCCATTCCGTGCGAGAGAGCAGCCAACATGCCGCCAGCCGTTTGCCGGTCGGCACCCAACTGCATCACCGATCCAACGGCTGGCGTAAAGTTTTTCGCGAGACCCGTCAAACTCTTTGTCCGCGACTGGGCCTGCAACTGCATCAGAAACCCCATGGATTCCTCTGTGCCTAAACCTGTCTGTTTGCGAGTGTCAATTGCCGCGGAGGACAATCCAGCCAGCTCGGATGGTGCGAACTTTCGGACCTTTGAAGCGGTTGCTACGCCCTCCATCACGTCTGCCACCGAAAGATCGGAACGGGCAGCCATTGCTTCGTTGACAGCCCGTGTAACGTCCTGCTCTTTAATGCCGCTTTGTTTGGACAAGTCGCGAATCTGATTAGTAACTTTTTTTGGATCCGCATCACCGAGATTCATCAGCAGGGCTTCTTGCTCGGCTGCCAGTGTAATGTTGGAATCTTTACTCTTGCCCTGACGTTCAATGAGCGCATCGTACTCCGCTTTCAGAACAGCGATCACGGTCGATGCGCTGGCGATGCCGCCAACAAATCCAGCCATCTTTCCAGTGAGCGATCCAACTAAGCCGCCTGAAGCTCCGGCCCCTTCGCCGAGCTCGGTAAGTTTCTTTCGCTCTGCATCGACTGCGCGGGCGTGATCCCTCGAGGTGAGGACGCCCTTTTCTTTGAGGACGTTTAGCCGCTTCAGCTCGGCAGCAACACGCTCTTCTTTCGTCGCGTACTTTTCAGCGACGGCAGTGCCTTCTCTGACAGCCTGAGAGTGTTCGCGTTCAGCATCTTCAGCCTTACGCTTCGCTTCGACTTTTGCTGTCGCCGCGGCCTTCGCAGCCTCCGCCTCGGCTGCGTGGTCCCGAGACGCTTCCTTCATGGTTTTGCTGACATCCGCGTAACCCTTGCGGTACTCGTCGACCGTGATTCGTCCGGCCTGCAGGTGGTCGCGAAGTTCGGCGACTTTCTTTTTGGCCTCCTCGAACGGCGTGGCAACGCTGTCCTTTATTCGCTGGGCGGAGGAATTAAGCTGCTGCATCTGCTGAGTGGCTTCTTTGGTCGCCTTCTCGCGGAGCTTCTGCCATTCGCGTTCCTGTGCGGCCGCGGCCTTAGACTCTGCGACGCCCATGCCAATTTCGGAACGCAGCTTGGCGTTTTCCTTTACCATGTTTTGCAGGGCACGCTGAACGTCTTTCTCGTCCATCGTGGCGGAGAACGCGATATCAGCCATGGAACGTTCTCCTCTCTATTCCCACCGCACAAAAGTATTTGAAAGCCACCTCACCAGCTGCTGCGGAATGCTTGATTGAGCCCGCAGCCATTCCTCACCGATTGTCGCTAACCATTGTTCACCTCGTGTTGGCTGGTGGTTGGGTCGGAGGCCTCGAGACCACAGCTTCCATTCACACTCGCGACTGATAGGACCGACCTTTTTTTTTGAGCGTCCTCCTCAGCGTAGATTTCTTTGATCCGTTCGAGCGTCGCTGGCCAGCCGATGGCCGCTTCAATCACCTCCTGCACGTTGACGCTGTCGATGATCCGGAGAGCGGTCTGCGTCGCGTCGCAAAAGCGATATCTCAGGCCGAGGATTTGAGTAGCGAAAACCAGAGCTCGCTCCAGGACAAAGCTGGTGGCTTCGCCAGAGATCGCTGCCCATTTTAAGCTGAACCAGTACTCGCTCTCTTCCCAGAGCTGGAGGTACTCTCGCTTGATCGGATTCAGCAGCCTGCCGGTTTTGCGATCGCGTGTGAGATCGGTCGGCAGCAGTGATCCGGATGGCTCGCGGATTTCAGGGACCTCCCACACTTCGCCATCGGCAAGAATCATCGGCACGGTGCGAAGTCGCAGCGGGTTGTCGTTGTCGAGATCCGCAGGCCTCGGCAACTCATCACCGAACCAACTGACCTGCAGCTCGTCATCCACCTCGAAAAGATGTTCCGTTCCGGTTGGCGGAGTAAATTCGTGATCCGCCGGCCAGACGGCCAGACGCATCCGGCCATTGTCCAACGGATGCAGGACGCCGTTGCCGTTGACTCGATCGACCACTGGCCACAGGCCGAGCTGCGTCCAGCCAGCACGCCCCGCGCGAAAGCACTGCTCATGGCCGGCGTCGTGGAGACCGGTCGGCAGATTCTTCAAGTGGTAAAACAGTTGAGGCATGGCGGACAAGTTTTCAGTTATCAGTTTTCAGTTATCAGTTATCAGTTATCAGTTATCAGTTATCAGAGAACCGCAGGCGGAGCGGCTGGGACGCCGATGTAGACGCCGAAAGGCAGGGGTGGTGGCCCGGGCTTTATTTCGGCCGAAATGTCCACGGCCGGAGGAAGGTCGGAATGCGGCTTCACGCTGCCGTCCGGATCGACAGCGAGACTGACAGCAGGATCTTGTTGCTTGGCCATGACTAAGCTTTCTGAAAACTGAACACTGAAAACTGGACACCCTTTGACTAAGTTAGAGCAAGTGCCACGTCGACGCCGGCGGTGATCGGAGCGACAGTGCCGTCCGGGCTGTTGCAGATGCAGCGGACTCGCGTCAACTGCTTTGCGCCTGCGACCGATTCGCAGACGATGCGACCGGATCCGCCGGTGAAGAGAATGTGCTTTAACGCTGCATCGGCTTCGCGAAGTGCGTTCTGTTTTTGAGCAATCAGATTCACTTTCAGCGGTCCGCCGGCAGTCAGGAATTCCGTGTTGTGCAGTGCCCAGATGTCCTTGTCCGTGGTCGTGAAACTGACGACAGGCTGCGTGGCTTCGACGGCCGCAAAGACGGGTTCGGTTTCGTAGTCGTCATCCGGCTCAGCGATGCGAGGATTGAAAGCAAGGCTGAAGTCGTTGGTGCCTTCGAGGATGTTGCCGCCGACGAGGATTGGGCCGAGAACATAGTTTTCAAGGGCCGTCGTATACGCATCCAATGCGACGGTGCCAGCGTAAATCAGAGCGGCTGTCGCTCCGGCCTTCAGCATGATGACACGCATCTGAGCCGTAGCCTTTTGGCGGTTGCTGGCCGAGATTGTGTTGATCACGCCCATGCTGGCGGAGGCCGTCCAGCTGCTGTGAACAGTACCCGCGACGGCTGCCGGTCCGGTCTTGTTGACGATCTTTCGGCCAAACAGTTTGGCGATACCCGCATCACCGCCAGCGACGCCGAGCAAAGTAAGTGCTGACTTAATCTGATGCGTGGTGAGGCCAATGTCTGGCCGGACCTGCAGAGCGCTGTTGAACAACGGCATTGTGCTGCCGACTGGCGTTTCGATCAGGTCTTGCACGTTGCTGCTGAGAGTGGCATCGCCCAGCATGTGGAACAGAGTACTGCCGAGCTTGACCGCGTACAGTTGAGAGGTTTTTGTCAGAGACATGGCAGGCAGCTTTCAGTTAAGGTTGGCAGTCGTCAGTTGGCAGTCAATTGAAATTCGTGATTACGGTTTGCGTCTTCTGTTCCATCGCGTCGACCGCATAGGCTTTGCCGAGTTTCGCGAGCTCCACTTTTTCACGTTCAAGGAGCTTCGTGATCTCTTGAGCAATCGGTGGTTGATTTGGCCTGCGGGGCCGATCCGGTGTGTAAGGGGTGCCCGGCATAATCAACTTAAACCGGTTTTCGAACGTGCGGATCGTGGCCACCTGAGTCACGTTCTGCCGGAGTACTCCGGAGAACGTCAGGAAGTCCGTATCGGCTCGCCGATCGACAGCCCGCCGTCCCAAGCGACCGCGTTTAGCCCCTTGTGCCTTTTGCTTCGTGTAGGCCTGCGATCTGCGCTGCAAGTGATACACGTTCTGAGCGTTCGGCTTAAACTTTTCTGGCAGCATGTGCTGATGCCAATGCAAGCCCATGACTCGCATTGCTCCGTGCCGGATCTCGCGCCAACGCCGGATAGTGATATTCAGCGGCCGCGTCTCCAGCATTTGCATGTAATTGATCATGCCGCCTGCCATGAATCACACGCCTCCTGACTCGAGCGCGTTGCGGGCATCGGTGGTCATGCGTTGTTCCGCGTGACCAACTCGCATCGACAAGTCACAGACCTCGCCGTGCAGAAATTCCACGCGAGCAAACAGTTCCTTGCGGTCCTTTTTGCACTCGTTCAGCTCGCCACGAAACCAGCCGTAAACGGCCGTCACGCCTGTGATTGCTGACGTGATCGCCAGCCAAATCATCTGCGTGAAGCTGGCTGGCAGAGCGGCATCCTGTGCCAGTGTGATCAAAACTTCTTTCATCGTTCCACTCCCCAACTGATTGTGATCTGACCTTGCCACCAAGCTGACAAGCCGTCGTCTCCATCCTCCGTGTTGACCCAGGACGAATGCACGATCGGCATGTCGGGTGTGGAGAACTCATTGAAGAGCACCGGAGCTTGGTGCGCGACATCCGACATGGCAGCGATCAGCCCGAAAAACTTGTCGGCAAAAACTGTGTAGCCCAGCTGCGGATCGGTCGGTGCCGTGTCGGCCGCGTAGATCCAGAGCGTAATTGATCCGGACGGCTGAAAATTGGATCCGCCTGCAGCCCCTGTCAGGTTGATCGTCCGCCCCGCGTTGAGTGCCAGAACGCAGACCGGAAGATCCGGAGCGGCCTTGATCGGCCAGACAACTCGGTTGGCTCCTGCCCAGCCGGACCATGCAGCGATCGTGGCCATCCAATCACGGATGGCTTCGAGCTGCACGACTTCTGGAGAGGAATAGGGCATTGAAGTAGGTTTTCAGTTTTCGGTTTTCAGTTTCAAGAAGTCGCATCAGCGATCGGGGAAGGTGCGGACATCGCCGACTGAGAGATTGACCTCGGCAGTGGCCTCGAAGTCCCACTCCAGGCCGTCGTTGTTGACGGAGGAAGGAAGGACCCGGAACACGATCGTCTCACCGAGGAGCTGGATTGTGTCGCCGCGTCCCAGCTCTTCGATTTGTGCGACTCGCACGGAACCTCGCAGCACGTATGTCTTGCTGCGAGATCCCGGCTTGTCTTGCGTGCCGCGAGTCCGATCGTCGACGAGAACCGTCACTGTTGCGGGCGAACCGCCGCTCTGTGTGTATGTGCCCGGGACGCCCTGCAGATCGTAGATGCAATCCACAGCCACCTGAGCCGCATCATCATGAGCAGAGTTCTGCATTCTTTTGGCCTCGCATAAATCCCACGCCTTTCATGAATCCCATCGGAGTCATGAAAGCTGGGGATAGTTCAGTGACTTACGACAGCGTCGCCTTGATCGCCGCCTGCCAGCAGAACAGACCCACCGTGCGATCGGCCTTCATGCCGAATTCCCACTGGTTAGTATCGTGTTCAAAGTCGGAGCCTTCCGCCTTCGATGACGGCATGACTTCGCCCTGCTGCTGCAGGATCAATGCAGGATCGCCATTGAGCGCGAACGCATAGATCTGTGTCGCAGTGGTCAGTCGAACGTTGGCCACAACGCGGATTTTAAAATCCGAATTGAGCAGCGGATTGTCGCGTGACCCGACGCCGTCAGTCACGATCTTCGCGCTAACTGCTTGGCTGAATCCCTTGTAATGCACGGCAGGAACCATGACCAACATTTCCATGAGGTCCTCATGGATCGGTTCGCCAACGTCGTCTCTAAACGTCTGGAAATGCGCCAGCAAACCAAAGCAAATATCAGCCGCCTCGGCCGTAGTGACTGAGGTAGTGACAGCCACGTTTAGCGACGGGATCTCGGTTGCGGTAACAAGGTTTGTGATATTGCCGGACTGGCCGGTGTTGTGCGTTGAAAAATATGCCGAGCCGTCATAAGTCAGTGCAGATTCGCCAAGTAACAGCACCTCAGTCGAGAGCTTGTCCCAGTGCGTGATTGAGCGGCCGACAAAGTTCTGCAAACGGCTGGAAAGCATGCCAGTCTTGTCGTAGACCCAGTTTTTGATGAAGTCGACGACAGTTGCTTCAAACGCCTCGCTCTTTAGTGAGATCGTCTGAGAAAACAACATCTTCGCGTCGCGGCCACCGATCCAGCGACGCATTGCTGGCGTCGCTGAAGCCACTGCATATTCAACGTTGTCATCCATCGCATTTAGATTTTGATGACTGATCAGGAACGCCCACGGCGTGCGGGCCGTGACGTTCAGAAACCCCAGGATCAAACCAATGATCCCGACGCTGCTGAGTTTCTTTGTGGTGTTTAATGGCATGGAAGGACTTCCTTCAAAAGGTGTGAGCTGACGATTAATTCACGGAGTGCAGGTGCGCTGCGATTTGTGTCCGATTGCGAGGCCTCGAATTAGTTCAGGCGTGCGCGGAACTGGATGACCACGTTCCCAACATCATCAATCGAGTGGACGTAGCCAACGAGGTCGGTTGCCGTCAATGTTGTGCCGGGGTCGGTCCTCGTGAGGTCCGCGTGATTGTCAGACGCTGCCCAAATTGGATCGCCGATGTGGGCGATAGTGGCGGACGAAAACACCGGGACCGTGGCGTAGTAAGTGCCACGTCGATAGGTGCAACGCAGATCGCCAGCGGCACCAGCGGAGTTATCGCAGTCCTCAAGTGCATGACCGGCGAAGAAGTCGCCAGTGGCAAACGGACGCAGGAATCCGGTGGTCATGCGGCCGAGCATTGCGCCGCGAAAAATCTTCGCGGAGGCCGCGACTCTGCCGGAGCCAATGCCGCCAGTGTTTTCATTAAACGCCTGAATTTTAGTGATTGCTGCCATGGAGATTCGCCTTTCGAATCTCCGCCACGGTGGAACGTAGGATAAATTAAAACTCAGTCAGGAAGTTAAGAGCCGGGGGCTGGTAGCTATCCAGCGGTCCCGGCCTCCCGTGACGGAGACACGGCAGGCGAGGGCCTGCATTTTCGATTGAGAATTTCTGATTTCAGATTGCGTCTAAAACATTTCGGCTGAAATTATTTCGCTGCCTGACGGGCTTCGAATCGCTTGTAAGCGGCGAAGGCAGTCAGGGATGGAAAGCCTTCGCCGGCTTTTGTTTCGTAGTCGGCCGCAAACTCGGTGTCCGGGTTTGCGGCGATGTCGGCTGGTTTGCCTGCAGCGCCCGCGTCAGTGGCCGTGAACTTTGGAGCTGGAGTACTTGCGTTGCCGGCTTTCAGCTTTGCGATTTCTTCTTCTTTCGCCTTCAGCTGTGCGATCAAATCATCAGCCAAACCTGCCTTGGCAGACTCGACGGACCTGTTTTCTTTAAAGGCGATAACAGCCTTCTCCGAGCCGACTGCTGTGACGAGTGCATCAAGCTGAGCGACGCGCGATTTGTCGTGTTCGGCAAGTGCTGCTTTGTGAGTCAGCTCGGCCGCTTCTTTCGCTGACTTGACGGCTGAATCGATCAGCTCACCAGTCTGAGCGGCAAAGTACTTGGTCACTCCGGCTGCGTCGATCTGCAGCTCGGAAACGTTGCCAACGGCCTTGCCGCTGGCGTCCAAAATCTGGCCTGTGGCGTTGATCTTAACCATGGCGTTGTCGTCTCCATCTGGATCCGTTTCCGGATCGTCGTCTGCAGGAGGTAATAAAATTGAGACACGGCCACCACGGCCCGCTCTGAGTGATTCAAGCACGTCCTGCAGCGTGCCGATCTCGTCAGCCAGCCCGCTGCTGACCGCTTCGCTTCCGGTGTAAAGCTGGGACTCGCCCCAGCGTTTCGTGACTTCTTCGGACGACAGCCCGCGGCCGCGTGCGACAGCATCCACAAACAGCGAATACTTGCCGTCGATGAATCGCTGCAGGTCTGCCTTTGCGTCGGCATCCAGCGATCGTTCGTCGAGACCCTTGTACTTGCCGCGGTGGATGACGGTCTTTTCTAAACCGTATTCCTGCCACGCTTTTGTGTTGTCCATGTGGATCGTGTAAACGCCGAGCGATCCGATTGAGCCCGTCGCTGGAATCACAACGTGCTCACACTGTGACGCAGCCCAAAGGCCGGCCGAGGCACAGAACTCATTGCAGACTGCAATCGTCCGCTTGCCGGCCATGCGAGCTTTGTAGATCGCATCGCCGAGCCGTTCGGTACCGGCGACTTGTCCGCCACCGGTATCGAGATCAAACACGAGCGTTTCGATGTCGGTCCGGTTGATCAGATCATGAATCATCACCGACCAGTGATCACTGCCAACGATCACTCGCGAGCTGTACCAGCCGTGCCAGATCTGCGATCGCTTGACCATCACGCCGTGAATCGGCACGAGTGCCACGCCATCAGCGACGATGAGCTCATCCAGTGTCGGCAAATAGTCCTCGCAACTATCGGCCTTTTCTGCGACGTGGCCCTTGTCGGCCATTTGCTGCACGAACAATTGCTGCAGCACAGATTCGTGCAGGCAGAGTGGTTCAGCCAGAAACTGCAGGAATGATCCGGATTGGATTTTCAATTGCCACCTCCGGCATCGACAAACGTATTCTGTGACGGAGCTGGCGTCATCGGAAACAAAAGATCTTCTGCCTGAATCAGCGGCACTTCCGATTCAAAGTCGTAACCGACTTCCGCGTTCAAAGTGTGTCGAGACACCTGCTTGCCGCGTATCAATATCTCGCCGGCCTGCGCGTCCTTCAATGGTTCCATATACGGCCAGCCCGGATACCCGCAGAGGATTCGCTGGCAGCGTGGATCGCGAGGCAGCAGCTTCAATTCCTGATGCCGAGCAATCGCAAACAGCAGGCACGGTGTGACCTTGCGTCGCTTCACCTTTTTCTGCCGTCGCTCGTATCTGCGACGTGTGGAATCCACAGCCATGCGACTGGCGGAGAATGATTTCTGGAAGATTCTAAAGGCTTCTTCGATGCACATGCCAAGCGGCAGGCCCATCGTGGTAAGTTGCAGATTGATAAACGGATCGAAGTTGGCACCAGGTGCGTCCATCTGCAGCGCACCGAGTTCCTCGCCGGGATTCGTCAACACATGGTCGCCGGGGTTTGGCGAGTGCGTCAGGCCCTCAACGGGAGCGGCTGCAATTGCGGCTGGATCGACCAGCTGCATCCATTCCTTGTAATGGTCCCAGTTGGAAATTTTCGTGAACGTCGATCGGCAGGCCGCGTTCCGAAGAGCGATTCGCACGGCCACGAACACGTCATCGACTTCGTCATGAGTGCGCACCGCTGTGCTCAGCCAGGGCTGCCGACGTGACGAGGTCGACCGCTTGAGCTCGATCGATAAAACAACGCCACCCTTTGCGGGCTCCCATGACTTAAACAGGTCGTGGAAGGCACCGTTTTGCACGGAGCAAAAAGCGTGCTCCGGAGCTTCGTTGGCGATAAACACTGCCACCGGGTACCCGGCCGAGTTCATCACGATACCGTTGCTGATCGTGTAGCCTGGGCTCAGCGTGTAGCCGTATGGCGTCAGAATACGATCGCCTTCGACGATCGCAATTGAGCCGCGGTCGTTGTTGCCTTTTGGGTCAAGGTACAGAGCGTGGTCCCCGTCCTGTATTTCGGTTTCCTCGGCAAGCGTCATCAGGTCCCAGAAGTGCATGAGGCCGCGAGCGTCGCACTCATTCATCCAGCCGCCATCGCCGTCCCACCCGAAGAGCAGCTCCTTGAGCAGGATGTTCAAATCTGGATCGCCGGTGGCAGGCTTGAGTTTAAATCCACATTGAATGACCTCCGCTGCCCATGTCTCAATCATGCCACCGTACATGCTGGAGTGCTCACGGAGGTGACGCGATATTTCGCGCTCAGTCCACAGGTCCAGCTGAGTGAGCTGTCTGTCTCCAGATCCGCCGTTCAGCGATCGCTGGCGACGAGTCGCATCGGCCCGCGTGTTGGGCATGCGACCGGCCGAGCTCGTGCCATAAAACTGCGAGCGGTAGCCGTCGAGTCCGCTTTTGATGGCCGCAAAATCGTTGTTCGATGTCTGGCCGGATGGCCGCGTCCTGTCGCGCGCGGATGCGGATCGTCGGCCTTTAAAGTGTGGCACGCTGGCGTCGACGCCGGCCGATACGATGTAGGTTTCGCTCATGAGTTTCCGCCCCGATGAAAGGCGGAAACGCCGAACCGATTGCCCATCGACCGCACGGCAATTTTGTTTTCGAGTCTCACAAGCTCTGCCTGCAGGTGAGGCAGGAGTGTCTCGGAGAGCTTGACGGTTCGAGCCTTGCTGCTCGATTCAACCATGTAGCCCTCGACCTCCTGCATGTGGAGTTTCAGCCGCTCCAGCTGTGTCGCTGGAGTGGACTGAGATCGCCAGTCGGCGTAAAGCCATGTTACGGTTGCAGGCATTCGCGTGAGAATCTGCGCGACATGTCCACATCAAAGCGCAAACTGGACCGTTTTAAAAAAAACTGAAAACCAATAGTGTTTGCGGATGTTTGCGGATGTTTGAGTGCCCGCAATTCTGCGCTCACTCCGAGCGGCCTGTCATCCTGTTAAAGAAGCGAGGCGCGCCGACTGCAACGCCTCCGACTTGCTTCACGCCCTTCGCAATGCACTTGCATAGCGGGCAATGAAACTGCATCACGTTTAGCACAGAAGTCTTGCCGTTTTGTAAAATCGTCGGATAACCTGGGGCGCTCAAAATCCGCACTGTTCCGCCGCGCTCCGCGCAGCCGGGCGTGAACGGGCAGCCGAAGCCAGGCATCAAAGCGGAGGCCTCGATTTCCTCGCTCTCAAATTTATGCGGCACTGGTGCAGGCGGAACGGACTGATTCACAGTCACGCTTGTTTCGACTTGAAAACTTAAGTCTCCTGCCGGCGGGGCCTGAGTTGCCGCTGGTCGTGTTACTGTTCGGCTGGCTGGCCTTGCGGCGTTTCTGCTGGTTGTGGACATTATCGAAACCCTTCGACAAATGGTCTGTCCTGCGGAGTCGATGGACTGCCGCCGGAACGGGCAAAGAATCGCGGACCGGTCCGCGAACTACTGGACAGCAAGGGCATTTTGCCCCACCGTTTTCCGTTGCCAGTGAAGCACTCAGCAAGTGCTCTGGCGTATCTGAGTGTGTCGCCGAACTCGTTGTTTTCACCGACCCATTTGCCCTCGACAAATGAATCGGCCGTGAGCTCTTCAAGGAAATCTTCGTGGTCCTGCCACAGGTCGCACACGTCGGCAGGCAGCGAAACGAAGCCGGGCATTTCGGTCGAAATACGTCCCTCGGTCAGCGCAACTCGCCATTCTTGAGTTAGGTGAGAATTGATGTAGAGCAGGTCGTAGGCGTTGGCTTTTTTCTTCAGCTCGAGCTCGCGAGGACTGATGCCCTGACGTTGGTAGCCGGACCAATACAGGTCGACGGCTTTGCTGTTTGTGTCGCCCTTGGCTGGGTAACAGTTCTTGATCGGCTTGCAGAGTTCATAGATCTCGTGCGAATAAGATCCGCTGTCGATGCAGGCCGGTTGGCCGAAGATCTTGATCGTGTCACTGCCGAGCGTGTACTGAGCAGCAGCCCATTCGCGAAGAAACAATTCGCGGGCCTGCCAGATGCCCCAGTCAACGATGCCGCCGCGTGCGTTGCCGCCCCACGCAGTGACCATCCAATAGAAGATCAGCTCTTCAGCGATTTTGCCAACGTCATTGGTGAAGGTCAAGAACGAGGCCCATGGTGGAATGACGCCGCGCTCGAGGTGATCGTCCGCTCGCAGCCGGACTGCCAGATCATTGGTCCGCACTGTGCGTCTCTGCGGGTCCCATGGAATGCCGAGCGTCTCCGCGTAACACTTGCGGATCAGCTTGTCGTTGCCGATTGCCCAGCTGTGGCGTGCGGTGACAAGCTCCGCTGCGATCGTGCCCCAGCCCTTGATGAGCAGGCTGTAGAGTTTGCTGAGCGGGCCGAAAACCATCGTGTCGGAATCAACCTGTGGCTGGCGAGTGACCTTGCCAGCCTTGTCAATTCGCTGGCCTTCGATCAGCCAGCGTCCGCTCTGCATCATGGCCACACGGTGATGGTCCTCAATGCGACAGCCCTTGTTGCTGCACTTGTACCACGCCGTCTTTTCAGCAAGGCCAGCTTCACTTTTCCCGTTTTCGTTTTTGTCCCACTCAATGTTGTCGTGATGCAGAATTTGGAACTGCTGGCAGTGCGGGCACTGAACCCAATAGTGGACCTGCTGCACGTCGTCTGCATTCATGAGCGCCCAAGCTCGCGACTGGTGCTTATCGCAAGGCGTCCCTTCCTCCATGATCTTCACGTTGCGGCAAAAGCCTGACGTGCGACTGTCGAGGCGTGCAGACGGATCGCCTTCGCTGGACTTTCTTAGATTGGTTTTGTCGTGTTCAAACTTGACCACCCATTGCGCCGGGAATCCGGAGACGCTACTTTTTTTGCCGCCGGATGCGAGGCGGATCGTACAGTCTCGCAAGCGGACAGATCGCTTGTTGCGAAGATGTTTCGGCAGCAGTTGACTGGCGATCGGGGCGCATGCCTCAAGCACCGGATACAGATGATCGTCGACAGCGGCCAACGAATCATTGTCCGGGAACAATGCCGCCATCGGCACCGGATCCTGATCGGCCTTCCACATGACCAGGCCTTCAAGCGTTGTCGTTTTTGCCAGGCGAGTCGCCCATGGAAGATTGGCTTTGCGCTTCGTCGGATCCATGACGAAAAGTTCAATGAACCCTCGCACGTGCGGACAGCGATCAAAGTCAAAGCGAGTCTCCTCCCAGCCGTCGGGAAAGCGGATATGCTTTGGCAACCACGTGAGCGGAGACTCCGGTACCCGGCGGCGGAAGCCTGCGCGAACGAGCGACCGAAACGCAGTGCCCGCTATACCTCCGAGCGTTCTCATTCGTCGGCCTCTTTCGTCGGGTCGGTATTGAGCCACTCCTCGACATCGGCCATCAGCTTCGCGATCATCTTTTGCAGCGGACTCGCGTCGCGCTCCTTCTTCTGTTTGTTCTCTGGCACATAGACCAGAGCACGCTGAGCTGGTGATGCCTGGCGACTCAACTGGAAGGGCAGGTCATCCAGCCGAGCCCGCAGCATGCCGAGCAGCTCGCGGACGAATTGACCGTAGACATCAGCCGGCAGAATGTTGCCCTGCTCAGTCTCTTTCTGTTTCTCCGCGCGCCACGCCTTGACGCCCGCTTCCTGCGCCTGAAATTCTGCCCGCTGTGTCTCCGCCCTCAGCTGCCTCGCCTTCAACGCCTCCTTTTCCGCAGCCGGCAACGCCTCATTTGCGTCAGTCGAAAAACTCAACTGCGCGACTGCAATCCCGACCACGTCGTAACCGCCATCGGTCCGCATGTCCGCCACCCACCACGGTGAGCTGGTCTCCATATCGCGCAGTCGCCTCGGCGTAATTCTCAGCATCGCCGCCGCGTCTTTCTGCGATTCAATCCGCGGAACGATCTCCATGAGCCTCGACCGATCCGGAGGAAGGAAGGAATAGCGCTTTCAAAACCACCAAACGCGCCCAATTTGCGCGATAGAAGACCCGCGCGCCGGTTCAGGTGGGGGGGGGGACCCGCGAAAATCGTGGGGTTTTTGCCTCGGATTCGACGGCCGACCAATGACGCCACAGGCACCTGATGACCGCGATCGCAAACTGTCGTGTAGCCCAGCCGATGAACCAGATAGCGATTGGAGCCATGGAGTTAATGGCCTCGGCCTCGGTCGCGTATCGCTTCTCAGACAGCATGCGGCCAAAAAACTGATCGCAGTAACGATTCGCCTCAACGATCCGATCGGGTCTCTGTGCATGGTCTCTACGCGATGCGATCGCGGAGCATGGGATCACAGTGTTTAGGACTGAGCGGCGGATGTCGCTGAGCGTTGTTGAACTGTGCATCGTGACCTCAATTAAGCCTGATTGTCAGGTCGGGCGCACCACTCAACAGCAGTGTCACGCTCGACAGATCGGGAGTGTAAGTGACACCATCAAGCGAGCAGCTGTACTTGATCCGCCACTTGTTTGCGGTCACGCGAATGCCTGGTGATACCGTGATGCGATCAGTGGCCACAGCGAAAGTTCGTGACGGTCCTGACCAGTCGCAGGTAATGCCGGCAGATTCATATCGGATCTGCTTCGCCGCCAGCAGTTGCGCGGCGAGCTGCTTCCAGTCGTCGGCGACATCGACGGACAGATCAAACAGGCTGCCGTAAGCGATCTCGTCCTCTGGCTGATCGTCGCATTGAGAAAGATGGGCTGCCAGCACGGCAGCAAATGTGCCCGCCGTTGGCTCGGCATCTAAGACACTCGCAACACTTAGTCGATCGTCCCTTTCCACGTCGGAAAGAAAGCCGCGAATTGTATCGACCGTCACGGCTCCAACTTCCGAGCCAGCCCCCACAGCCTGAATGCCGGCGATGTGCTTGTCCGGCGTTAACAGCGGCGATCCGGACATACCGAATTGCGGCGAACTGATTCCAAATCCCTGATACGAATCGACGGCAATTCCAGCAATCTTTGACAGGAAGTTCCTGCGGCGAATCTTAACCCGCTTTGGTGTTTCCCCGGCTAAGTAGCCAGGGACTTCGACCGCGTCTGCAGCCAGTTCCGACACAACATAGCTCTGCACTGTAATTAGATCGGGCGATCGAAACCGCAGCACAGAAAGATCTGCGGCCTCGTCTGATTTCACCAGCTCAGCTGGCAGCCGCACATAGTCAGAGCCGCCAAACGTCAGCGGAAACTCAACGAAAAAATTCTCGGTCTGTTCGTGATGAGCCACCGACAATATCAGCCCATCCCCGATCGACACACCTGACCAGCGAGTATTGTTGGCCTGCAGCCTGCACAGTCCGTCGACGCTTGACGGAGTCAGAATCTGCTCAGCCGTGTGATACCCCTTCCACTTTCGCAGTGGCTTCCGCTCCTTATCACAAAGCCACACTTGCGGAGCCACGTCAACGCCTTGAGTCGGCGACTCATCTACGTTAGACACAACCACACGATGGCCAGCAGCTTCGAGCGATTCCTTCACGCCTTCACGCTTCATTCGCTCGCAAGGCGAGCAATTGTTTTTGGTGAAGATGGCAAAGTAAGTCTCGACAGAAGCGGCCATCGACCGCTCAAACGATATCTGCGGATCAGGCCGGCGGAACGTTTCCGGCACTGGCACGAGCACTTGCTCAGCAGCATCAAGAGCCTGCTGAGCCTCGACCGCCGCGGCTTGTACCTTCTGCGATTCCAAGGCCTGCAGACGTTGCCGAGCTGCCTGCACCTCATCACAGCAGGCGATGCTGGCACTAATTACGATCAGTGCCCAGAATGCAAAAATCAACAGCAGCAGCTTTCGAAAATCAAACGGTCGAAACGGCAAAGCGTAACTCATACCAGCCTCACAAATCTGTGGCGAGCACGCTGCGTTGGCGTATCACCTGGCCCCAGCGAAATGTCCGAAATCCCCACAGCCACAAACGCCCTGTCTTGATCCTGAGCTTCGATAAATTCACGCGAATGAAAGCTGAAGCCGTTTTTGCCCCAGCCTTTACCGTGACTGTTTGCTTCTACCAGAAACACCTCGCCGGCGATGGTGATCCAATCGACATAAGCCCTCGCGTGAAACGGGCCACGTGGCGATGCCCGAAACTTGCGGCAGATTCCTTGTGCATCCGGCCGCCAATTCCCCCAGCTGCCACCGGTGACGATCCCGCCCTGGCCTGACTGCAGAAATTTCAGCTTGCCGTCCCAACCGGGAACGCGAGCCGAATAACGGACCTTGCGCGTCGCGGCGATCGCAGTGGCCTCAGCCGAATACTTAAGGCGGTAATTGTCGCGATACGGATGTTCCAGCGACCCGTCGTTTTGCACGTCCTGGACAAGCAGCCCGAACGTCTTGGCGCCCTCAACGGCACCACCGATTGAGTTCCCGCTATCGCTTCGCCGGCCGTCGATGCGCTGGCCGCAGATGTAAGACCAGTGGCCGTTGAATTCGCGGAAGTCACCGGTGGCCAACCACCAAGCGACCTGTGCGGCATGCGTGACTCCAAAGCCGGCGCACGATTTCATTCTGAACTGATCTTCGCGAGTCATCAGATCCATGATGCCTCGCGTTTCCGGTATCTCGCCCGAGCAACAGAACTTCGAGAAGTCGTAATCGATGCAGGCTGTATACAGCCGCTCTCGGTTCTCGAACGCTGGATCGTATCCAGTGAATTCAGCATCACTCACGGAGCTCTCCTTCGCGAATAAGGTCCGCGCAATCCTGCACGCGATTAGTCTTGATAGCGACGGCAATGGCCTGATGGACCGGCTCGTAGCTGGCCTCAATAACGTCTGCAATCTTTTCGTTGATTGCATCCTCCTTTGCCTGATCGCTGTCAAACCGCTTGCCTGCGAAATCCTGCAGAGCATCCGCCAGTAAAGCGCGGCTCGACACTGCCGAGGTGTCGACGAGATCCGCTACTCGAGGCGGATTGACCGGCGGAGCTGGCGGACCGGCTGCAGGCATGAGCATCGGGCCGAGCAGCACGGCAATAGCGATCAGCGGCCAACTGCTCAGCACCGTCGTTTTCTGCTCGACCTTTGGCTTCAGGCTCGCGAGAAACTTTCGGGCGGTCGAGATAGTTTGTGGGCCCCACTTCAGTGCGACCCAGACAATTCCAACGGCGATGGCAGCAGCCATTCGCCAATTTGCGACAATCCACTGCATGACATCACCTCGGAACAGTCGTATGAAAAATCAGCAACCTGCGAATCGTCAGGCCTCAGCGTGACCACTTAGTGTGAGCGCCAGCGTCTTCACTGTTGACGTTGTCGTCGCGCGAGATCAGACCGAGTCCCAGCACGCTAAACGCAGCCAGGATCTCGGACAGATTCGGATTCGTCAGCGGGTCCGCATCGAGCACAGTCGCGCCCTGCATGCACAGGATCGCAACAGCACCCAGAACACCAACCAGCGTGGTCCGCCAGCTCCAGTTTTTTGAACTGCCCATGACAGGCTCCTTAACGAGAATTTCGGATCGTGAAATTACGGCGGGCTCGCTTGTCGCTGCGAGCCACCAGCAAACGGCCCATGGCCAACAGCAGCAGCACGCAATCGCTCAGCAAAATCATCAGCGTCATTCCACCGAGGATCAGCAGCGGGCTCAGCACCACCAGCCAGCTCCCATCGATGAGCCGGCACGCACGAGCC
>Ga0209491_10005479_pt1 | contig 18525 bp, 15 predicted proteins | sample BON02_FD_187213 | JGI IMG/M metagenome (GOLD analysis project Ga0209491, IMG submission 187213) | Freshwater microbial communities from Lake Bonney liftoff mats and glacier meltwater in Antarctica - BON-02 (SPAdes) (version 2) | ecosystem: Environmental > Aquatic > Freshwater > Ice > Glacier...
AGATTCAGTTTTAGATTCAGTTTTAGATTTCATCCCATCCAAACAGATCGAAAATTACCCAATTAGTCTAGCACAAAATTATCCTACTCAACTTCAATGACTTCTCCTCTCCCAGGAAAAGACCATGGTGGTGGTAGGGGGGGAGTTCTTCCGTTGAAACTGTCGGGCGTAAAGCCCGACCCACGTCGGATTTCGAGGCACGTCGGACGGGGGGGGGGGGGGGGGATCCGGTGTTAGTTGCCGCGGCGAATTTCAGAACCTTTGAAGCGGAGCGTGAGGCGGAAGACTTTTTTGACCCGACACGTGATTTTTCCGGTCTTGAGGTCGACGCTATCGGGAACCTCGATGCGATGGATATCGACCACGGCGTGGTAGCCGCGTTCGGAGAAAATATCGATGAGCATGGCGAGCGCTTCGCTGTCATGGAGCAAGGGCTCCTCCGTGTTGACCTGAGCGACGCCGGAGATGGCGTGGCGGCGCACGATCGGCACGACTTTACGGTCGATAAAAGAGACGACGTCGGCGAGTAATTCACTGTGTTCGAACTGATAGCTATCGAGGCGTTTGACCAGCTCTTGGCGGGCGTGCACGATCAGTTCGCTGGCGACCGGAATATGGTGCAAGCGATCATGGGTGGCGGGGTCGAGTTCGAGGAGGCTCTGGTATCGGAGCTCGCTGACGATGTTTTCCTCGACCTCGTTGACGTCCCCTTGGGCATTGATGAAGTGGTAGTGGAAAATCGATTTGAGGGATTGCAAGGCGCCCCAAGTTTTTTCTTTGAAAACGCGGTAGCGCCGACGCGCGAGTTCGGGATCGTGATCGGTGATGCGATCTTCCATGAGCTCGCCATCGCCCGTGCGCACGAATTCCACGTTGTTAGCCCGAGTGATTTCACCGCGTTTGAGTTGGCGCTCCACCGAGACGCGTTCTTCGACAAATAGCACCATGATATGCACGGTGGGCTGGCGGAACTGAATGCTGAGAGGCGTGCCGGCGAACTCTTGGCGGAGCGCCTGCATTTTACTCACGAGGAGTTTGAGGGATTCCACCTGCACCTGCGTGCGGGGGAATCCATCAAGAATGCAACCATCGCGGTATTCCGGTTTGAGGAGTTCCTTAAGGAGAATGCCGATGACCTCGCGGTCCCCGACCATCATGCCCGCGTCTTTAATCTTTCGCGCTTCCTCGGTGTTGAGTAATTCGCTGACGACGATCGGGGGACAAGTCAGGCCGCGAGCTTTTAAAATAAATTCTGTGTTGGTGCCTTTACCCGCTCCCGGGGCACCGCCGAGCAGAATTATCTCCTTCGGGAACCGGAGATTTTCTTGACCGAACTTAGATTCCAGTTTCGTCCAGACATCGTTGAAAATGAGCATGGAGTCCTTGATCTCAAGGTCTCCATCTTTGCCGTTGGGAGGAACGGGCGGGGGATCTTCAGTGGGGAGTGGTAAGGTGAGGGGATCGGTCGGCATCGGCTTTACACAAAGGGAAGGGTCGGTGGTCATTTGTCGAGCCGCCGCGTTCATAGAATTGGGTTAGACTTTGAACCCTCTCGGGATGAGTGGGTCTATTCCTCCATCCGAAAGGCGCCCCGGGATTTATATTCCGGGAGTGAGTTGAAGCTGGACCTGACGGGGTCGTCGCAGGACGGCCTCGTCTTGGTTTTGGATCGGGAAATGGGCCGGTCGGATATTTTTTAAACGAGCTAAAACCGAGAGCAATCAGCGGTGGCGACCGTGGCGAACGATGTCCCAAACCACGTAGAATCCTACCATGGCGGAGAGCAGGTAGCCGATGATGCCGAGGGCTGGGTAGCCGAAAAGCAGCGGTTCTATGCCAGTCGTAACAATCATGGAGGAACCCATGATCAGTGAACCGGACACCACGCCGAGGGTGATTCGGTTAGACGCGGTTTTAATGGAGTCGTCCAGGTCTTCGAGGCCCTTGTGCTGCAGGTTGATGGTGATGTCATCGTGTTCGAAGCGACGCACGAGGCGTTGCATGGCGGCGGGGAGCTCTTGGAGGCCCGTGATGGCTCCACGGATGAATTCAGTGGAGCGTCGCGCCATGGAGCGTGGACCGGTGCGTTGGCGAAAGAGCTGCTTGAGGACGGGGCCGGCGTGTTCGCGGAGGTCGAATTTGGGGTCGAGCGCACGGCCAACCTCTTCGATCGCGAGCACGGATTTGGCCATCATCGCATAGTCGCGGGAAAGGGGAATGCCGTGATCGCCGAAGACGAACAAGAGCTTGAGCATCGCGCGGCCGAGTTCCTGTCGACCGATGGCAAAGTTGAGCTCCTCGCGAAGGGCGAGAGTGACGTCTTTTTCCATTTCCCGAAGATCAGTGCGAGCGCCGGGGGGCGCGAGTTCGGAGGCGATGCGCACGACGCGTTCGGCGTCGCCCTCGACGGCGGCGATCCAGAAATCGGCCAAGGCGTAACGCAGACGACGGGTGAGGTGACCAGCGAGCCCCCAATCCAAAAAGCAGAGGCGACCATCTGGGGCGATCAACACGTTACCGGCGTGAGGGTCGGCGTGAAAAAAGCCGTCGATCAATACTTGGTGGACGATCGATTGAGCGCCCGCGGCGGCGATGGATCGCGATTTTTCGGGGGAAACGGCGTCGGGGCCGACGGGTTTTCCGTCAATGCGCTGCATGACCAGCACTTTGGCAGTCGTGTAATCGTGGTAGACGACGGGGGCGAAAACTTTGTCGCCCTCGGGATTGATCTCGTTGAAATAAGTCTGGTTACGCGCTTCCCGTCGGAAATCGAGTTCCCCTTCCACGCCTTCCTGGACCGCTTCGACGACCGAAGGCAGGTCAAAGGGGCGAAGGGCCTCGATGCGTTGATGAAGCTGCTGGGCCAGCCAAGCTGCGAGGTCTAGATCGGCGCGAATGGAACGGGCGATACCGGGACGCTGCACTTTTACGGCGACAAGTTCGTCGTTTTCGCGGAGGCGGGCGAAGTAGACTTGGGCGAGGGAGGCCGCGGCGATGGGCGTTTCCTGAAATTCGGCGAAGACTTCGGAGGGCTCGCCGTCGAGTTCATCGGTCAGGGTTTTGCGGATGCGCTCGAAGGGGAGCGGCGGGACGGAGCTCTGAAGTTTGCGTAACTCTAGAATCAGAGGATGCGGAATCAGGTCGGGGCGCATGCTGAGCAATTGACCGAATTTCACCCAAGCGGGTCCGAGTTCTTCGGCGGCGAGGCGGATGCGTTCCCAGCGGGAGCGACGCGGACGGGGCTCGGAGCGAAAACGACGCGGAATGCCCGCGGGGAGATCAAGTTGATTTAAGAGATCCGCAAAGCCGTGTTTTGCGAAGACGGAGAAGATTTCCTTAACCCGAACGGCGTTGCCGAGGAGGTCGAAGGGTTTCACGGTTCGCCGTTACGGGTCGGCGGTTCAGCCATCGCCCTCTCTAGCACCCGGATACGTTCTTCCAGGCCGGCGATGCGCGCTTCATGGTCGTTTTTGGCGCGACTGAGTTTTTCGTTAATCACGTCGCCGAGATCGCCGGCCAGTTCATCAAATTCTTTGCGGCCTTGTTCAGCGATCTTGTCGGCCATAATACGCGCGTCTTGGGCATTTACCTTACCCTGACGCACGAATCCATCGAGCGTTTCCTCGATTTTATCCTTGGTGATGACCGCGGCACCCACGCCCGCGAGGAGAGTTTTCTTAAGGAGGTCGATCATGATGTGGTCACGTTAGGCCAATCCCGAACGATTCCGCAAATGGAATCAATCAGTAGATGATGCTGCCGGACCTGCGGAGGGCGGAGTGGCGTAAGCCACATGAGGGGGAGCGGGAGCTTTAGCGGCGAAAGGGGCGATGGCGTGGAGGCGGGCGGCTAACAAATGGTGACGGCAAAGGCGGCTAACGACAGGTAGCCTGCATGACTATAGCCCACGAGCTTGCCCGAGGCATCGGCGGTAATGAGGAATTCGGCGATCACGTTGGCCAGGCTGGCGGCGCCTTGCTGGATGGCACTCATCAAGGACATGAAACCGCCGCGGTAGCGCGGGCGCCTCCACGGCATTGGTGATCATGGCCATGGTGGGTGGGAAGCGGCTGGTCATGCCGACATTACGGTCGAGATGGCGCGTCCTCGACGATCGGGCGAAATCACGTTGCGGACCCTAGCCCGCATATTTCACGAATCGACCTCGCCACGCCGCCAAGCGGGCAATGAGTAACGCCGGTTAAATCGAAGCGAGCGTGCAGGCAAAAGGGGCGAGAATGAAGCCGCGGAAGAGGATCAAGAGCGCGTTTTTGCGATCGATGCGGTCAATCACGAAAGCTCCGGCGGATCAGGAAAGGGCCGTTGCCGTGCCATAGGCCGCGACACGCAGCTGAATTGCTGGGGCGAAATTGCGAATGCAGCCATGATCCGAGCGCCCAGTGGCATCATCCCCATGAAATTCCGCATGTTGAAGCACTGCCCGGCGGCCAAAGTGAGCAGCCGGGAGCGCTGATTGAACTTTGGTTGCGGCCCGGCGGTTGTCGTCGAAAGGGGATAAACCGCGGGCGTGATCGAGAGGATAAATCGAGAAATTTTGTTGATCGGACGGGAAGGCCGCCCAAAGGGCTTTAGCTGACCTTACGGACGAATTACATCGTGCAAAACTTCCAGAAACTGCCGAGTACCCAGACTCTGGTAGCGCTGCTGATGTCGAATAATCCCAATCTCTCGGGTGGGCGTGCGGCCAGAAATCTGACGATAAACCAAGGTATCGTGGTCGCTGTCATCTTGGGCCAGTTGGGGCAGGATCGCGATGCCGAGGCCGAGTCCTACGAGGGACTTGAGGGTCTGGACCTGAGCGCAGCGGAAGCCGATTTTGGGTTCAAAGTCGTGTTCGCCGCAGAATTGCTGCACTTGATCTGCGAGGGAACTGCTACGTCCCATCATGATGAACGTCTCTTTTTCCAGATCCTTGGCCGTGAACCGTCGTTGGGAGGCGAGAGGATGCTGGCGACCCACGGCGAGCATGAGAGGTTCGCGAAAAAGGGTATTGGTAACCAAGCGACTGTCGCGGATGGGGAGCGCGACGATCGCGAGATCTATACGCCCGTCCACGACGCCATCGACTAAATCTCCCCGGAAGCCCTCGTAGCTGTTGATTTCGAGGAAGGGATACCGCTTTTGAGTGCGGTCGATGAGTTTGGGGAGAACGTAGGGAGCGACGGTTTGGATAGCTCCGATGGTGATTTGGCTGCCCAATTTGGGATCGTCGTGAATTTCACGCGCGACATTTGCGACCTCAAAGAGAATTTTACGAGCCCGCTGGATCAGTATCTCACCGGCGGCAGTGGGCACCGCCCGCCGACCCAAGCGATGGAAAAGTTTGTGGTCGAGTTCGGATTCAAGTTTCCCAACCTGTTGACTTAGAGATGGTTGGCTTACGAATACTGATGCGGCAGCTTTGGTGAAGTTACCAGTATCAGCGATTGCGAGCACGTAGCGAAGTTGGTGGAGTTCCATAGTTAAAGACTATGGAATTCATAGGAATCAAATATTTCAACTATTGGTTAGAATAAGGTATTGTTATCCCGTCACCTGATTTTCCGGGTGTTTAACAGAAAGACTACACTATGAATTCTAACAATTTTTTCTACGCAGTGCTCGGTGGGGCCTTGGTCGCCGCGCTCTGGATCGTATCGAGTTTCTTAACCCTGTCGTTGGCAGCAGTCGTTTTTACCATTCCCTGTTTGGTCTGGTTCGGCGCCCTGACGGCGGAAGATTACGGAGCACGTTTCAAGCGATTTGGCCGATAGCAGCCACGGAGAATCCCTCCTGATCAGAATTTAACGCGGCTCGGAGAAATCCGGGCCGTTTTTATTTGGAAGAGTGGGGAGGGCGAAACTGGGAAAGGGGGGGCAGGAATTACTTTTTATCAGTCATGGCGATGTGGCCCGAGCGGATGGATTGGATGCGGGTTATTCCGAGAAGTCCCAAGGGGTCTTTGCGATGACCGAGACGGACATTTAGGGGAGGCGCGGCGATATCGATTCGATTGACCTTGATGACGGGGCGAGAATTCCGATCGCCCGGATCCGCGAAACGGGGCTCGATTACGATCTCGGGCAGTTGCGGGTGAATGGTGAGTTACTCATATTTCGCCCGCAGGCGTGGAATCGTTTCGGAGGTGATATTGAGCGTTACTGCGAGGTGTCGGTCCTACTTTCGGAGAATGAAGTGCCGATGTTTCCGGTGAATCGTAGTTATCGGTCGCCGGTGGATTATCGTTCTGCCTTGGGCACCGGACCTTATGGCGAAGCATCGCCCGAAGCTGCCGCGGCGCAAAACCACCTAAAGGAGGCAGGCGAGCAGTGGTTGGTGCATGCGGGCGGAAGGTGGGGTATCGCTAACGCCACCGTCGCAGCGGGCCTCTCCGCGAGGGGCAGGGTTTTAAAGGGGAAAGTTCTCCTCGTCCCGGCAGTGTCGATCTTCCTTGCGGGGAAAAACTGACCTTACTTGCGTTCGCAGACGTTCCTCTCGATGGGGGGGGCTCAGCTGTCGCTAAAAAAATTGATCGAAAGTCGCGTCTGTTTTAGGCGTGGATCCGGTGAAACTGAAATTTGTGACCTGCGGTGTTGTGGCCAAAGAAGCGTGAAGCCAAGGAATCATCATTATGCCGGATGAACCTTTATATTGGGATTGGGGCAGAGGGAACGCCGCCGATCCTGATGGAATATACTCTCGTTCATTTGCCGGGATCGAGGGGATGTCCCGATGGTGTAGTTTGAGCTCATCAATGCGCTTACGGTCGTAAACCGATAGGCGTGGACTCGCAATGAGGGATCGATTTGCCGGGCCATAATTTTACGGAAATTCTTTCGAGCTCCCTCAGTTTGGCGCAGATCTTTCCCTTGCCATGGATATTTTTATTTCGGTGGAACCGTGATTCAGCTTTTCGAGGGTTTGAGCAACTGGAGGCAGAATCATACTACGCGTCGAATTCGGACGATCCGTTTCAGGTCGTTCCGCGTTGCCAATCAGTTGACTCGGAGATCGGTCATCGGAAGGAAGGGGTTGTCAGAAATTTGGGAGTAGGTTGCGATGTTGTCCGAACCTTGCTTAACCCCATGTTGTCGCGATCTGTCGTTTGTGTTTCCGTATTTTTAATTGGCTCTAACCTAAGCAGCCATGGTGCGGCTGATGCCTTGGATCGGATTCCGAGCAATTGGAGGAATATCGCTAGTGGGTGGACGATTCCGGATGAAGCCTATGCGGACCAGCCCTACGTGGTGAAGTGTGACGATGGCGCATGGCTAGGCGTGATCACCACTTCCGACGGACATGAGGGGGCGACCTCTCAGCACGTGGTGGTAACGCGGAGCACCGACTCTGGACGCACGTGGTCGCCACTGATTGATATCGAGGAAACGGGTCCGCCCGAGAGCTCCTATGCGACCGCGGTGAAGGTGCCGTCCGGGCGCATCTATGTCTTCTACAATTACAACCGAGACAACCGACGGGAAGTTAAGCGCATCGATGGGGTGATGGAGAAACGCGTGGATACGCTCGGGGCGTTTGTTTACCGATTCAGCGACGATCACGGGCTGACCTGGTCGGCGGATCGTTATGAGATTCCGGTTCGAGAAACGGCGATCGATCGGGAGAATATCTATGGTGGTGACGTGCGTTTCTTTTGGCACGTGGGTAAACCGCTGATCCATGACGGTGCGCTTTACGTCACGCTGCACAAAGTCGGCAATTTTGGTCCGTCATTCATGACGCGGTCCGAAGGTAATTTTCTACGTAGTGAAAATATCATGATGGAAACGGATCCGACGCGCATCGACTGGGAAACGTTGCCCGAGGGCGAGGTGGGATTGCGGGCCCATGCCGGTGCCATTGGCGAGGAGCATAGTATCGTGAGCTTGTCGGACGGCAGTCTCTACTGCGTTTACCGCACTGCGACCGATCATCCCACTCAGGCCTATTCTCGGGACAGTGGCCGCACTTGGACTGAGCCGGAAGCCATGACCTACGGCCCGGGTAAACGGAAAGTGAAACACTCACGAGCGGCCAACTTCGTGTGGGATGCGGGGCAGGGGCGTTATCTCTATTGGTATCACAACCACGGCGGCTTTACTTACCACAATCAACGCAACCCGGCTTGGGTTGCGGCGGGACGGGAGGTGGATACGGCAGACGGCAAAGCGATCGCGTGGTCGGAGCCGGAGATTCTACTCTACGATGACGACGCCTATAACGTGCGGATCAGCTACCCGGATTATCTGACCGAGGACAGTCGCCACTTTATCACCGAAACCCAGAAGACAATCGCTCGAATTCACGAAATTCCGGCGGAATTCATGGACATGCTTCGGGGGCAATTCGCGAGCACCGAGATGACGGATGATGCGGTTGTGTGGCAGGCGGAGGATTCCCTGGAACTTGCCGGAGAGTCACCGCGACTACCCGATCTTCCGGCGTTTGTGGTGGAGGACGCTCAGGAAGGCGGAGGCTTCACCATCGAGTTTTGGGTCCGTTTTGATACTCTCGCTGCCGGGCAGGAATTGATCGAAGCCCGGGATGAGGCGGGTAATGGCTTCGCCGTGGCGACGACCAATCGAGGCACGATTCAGTTGGGCATGCGCGGCCCCTTCGGTCCTCCACCGATTGATGATTACTATGAAAGCATCGCCGATTTCGGCATCGCGGAATCGAGCTGGGACAGCGATCCCGGCGCATTGCGATCTCACCAATGGCATCATGTCGCAATCGTTGTTGATGGGGGGCCTAAGATCATGTCCTTCATCGTGGACGGGGTGCTCCTTGATGGTGGTGAGGTTCGGCAATTTGGCTGGGCGCGATTCCCGCGTGAGCTCCGGACCGTCAGTTTTGGTCAACCCCTCAGAATTGGGTCAAAACTGGACGGCCAAATGCGTGGCATTCGATTGCATGACCGCGCCCTCCGCACGACCGAGGTGATCGGAAACTACCGAGCCTCCGCAGCGAATCGATAGTGATTATGTGGGTCGGGCTTTACGCCCGACAGCTCCTGTTGGTGAGTAAGACTAGAACTGCACTAGGACGCTGATGGGTCTCGGCTTTGAGGCAGGTGAATGTTGGGCATAAAGCCCAACCCACATTGGCTAGCGGACGCCATTGGAACTCGAGAGCCTCAGAGCTCTTTGATCCGGAGATTGCGGAACCAGACGCGGTGGCCGTGATCCTGTAAACCGATGTGGCCTTTATCCAAAGTTGCGAAATCTGACCAATTGGCGAACTTGGCGTTGGCGACCTGTTCCTTCCACTTCGGACTGTGTAATTCGTAGGAGGCGGTCATCACGCCATTGAGCCAATACTCCACGTTGTTGCCGCGAAGCACGATGCGGCTCTCGTTCCACTCGCCGATCGGTTTGGTTTCGTCGCTAACCGCCGCCTCGATGCCATAATGAGATGCGGTGTGCTCTACGGGGCCGACGGGACGTCCTTTGCCGTCGCGGAAACCTGTATTGTCGAGCACCTGATATTCGGGGCCGGTGAGGTAGGGCTGCTTGGGACCTTCGCCGACGTTAAACATCACGCCGGAATTGGTGCCGGTCTCGACCTTCCATTCGAAGCGCAGGTCGAAGTCGTCATAGACGGCGTCGGTGATGATATTGGCGTGGGGGCTGCCTTCGGGTTGGCCGGAAAGATGGAGAGTGCCCTCTTGGGCGACCCAGATGCCCTCGACATTAACGCCGTTGTAGCCGCGCCAACCAGCGAGGGATTTACCATCGAACAAAGCGATAAAACCATCGTCCTGCGTTGTTGCGGTGGCGTCGGGTTTGGCGCAACCGGCCAAGAGTGCAGTAGAAGCGAGAAGAAGGGAGAGGAATGATCGTAACATGGAAGTAAGCGAGGGGAGGTAGGGATTAGGTTAGAGTCGATCGCGAATCTAGACGCGAAGGTTTTTGGACGGCGAGGAGTTACGCCCGTTTTTGTTAAAGTCTTATCAGCCTAAGATCATCGAAGAGCACGCCGCCGCCGACAGTGTAGGCGGTGGAGAACATCTCGAGTCGGAGGCGACCATCGGCGGGGATGATGACCTCGCAATCGGCGGACTCCCATAACGGCGCCTTTTGGGATTGATCGCGGGCGAGACGCAGGGCGAGTTTGCCGTTGAGATACACCTCGGCAGTGAGCGGATCTTCTTGGTTCCAGGACATATGGCGGGCGTATTTGAGGGAGAAGCGGTAGCGAGCTCCGGGGGCGAGGTCGGTGATGATCTGGCCGATACCGCCGGCACCATGACCGCCGAGATCGACGACGGCTTTACCGTGGGGCGCGCCGAAGCGATCAAAGCTGATCACGTCGATGTTTTCGCGGAGCACGAGCCAGCCGGGGAGTTGGTAGCCGAAGAGGTGGGGGTTGTCGCCGAAATGGGCGGGAACAGGCGCTTCGAAACTGGCGTTGGCGATGGCGGGGCTCTCCGGGAAGGGCGGGAGTCCGCCGGGGATGAGGCGAAGATGGTCGATCACCATGCCGGATGTTCCGGGCATCGTTGAGCGCAGCTCCAGGAGTATTTCGCCGCGGGCATTGGAATGCAGCGGCACGCCGATGCCGTCGATGTAGTCGGGGGCGTTGGAGGTGTTGCGCAGGGTGGTGACCAATTGGTCGTTGGCCCAGACTTCGGCGGTGACGATCACGGGATCATTGCCGCGTTGCTTTTGATCGGCGTAGGCGAGTTGCAGCGTGTAGGGGTGATTGGGTTTGAGATCGGTGACGGCTTGGCGGATGGCTCCGGGGCGATCACCGTTGAGATCTAGACTGTATTTCCCGCGAGCGGCGGCGAAGGTGGCTGACGCGATGAGTTCAACGTTACCTTGGGTGATTTCCCAATCGGACAAGGTGGAGACGATCGCGCGATCGGCGGTGATGGAATTTGATTCGAAGGAAGCGTTGTTAAGGGCGACGGCATTCTCCGTATCCAGTGGACGGATGCGGATTTTGCGCCAACCCATGGTGAAGGAGCGAGCCTCTTTGATGCCGTGGACTTGGAGGCCGATGAAGCCGCTGGGGTGGCTGGCGTAGATCGCCTCGTCGATAAGGTCTTCGACCAAGTTGCCGTTGACCCAAGTTTGGATGCGCGGCCCGCGGGCGACGATGCGGAGGTGGTTCCACTCCTCGGGCCTGGAGTAGTCGTGGCCGCGTTCGATAGTTTCTGGGGAACTCATCCAACCGGAGCCGACGGCCTCGGCGTAGAGTACGCCGGTGGTGGGTGATTTGGGGCCGAGGTTGCGACGAATCTCCACTTGGGGGCCCCACACGCGGCCGGCCCATTTAGGGTTGCTAGCGCCGACCGTCTCGGGGCGCACGCTGGAACGGAACTGCACGCCGGAGTTGGTGACGTCGTCGATCCAGACTTCCAGCTCGAGTTCGAAGTCGGTGAATTCTCGGGTGGTGCAAAGGAAGGAATTGGGGCTGCCCTCGATCGTGCGGCCGATGATGGCACCGTCTTCAATGGTGTAGGCATGTTCCCCGTTCAGGCGGGCCCAGCCGTCGAAGGTTTTGCCGTCGAAGAGATCGATCCAATGCTCGCTGGGCGGCGCGGCGCGGGGTTTTTGGGGCAAAGCGAAGGCCATGATGGTGTCGCCTGATGGCGTCCCGATCTTTCCGCCGCCACCACAAGCGATGGCGACGAATTGGCGTCCATTGACAGCGTAAACACTCGGAGTTGCGTAGCCTCCGGTCGGGAGTTGGTGTTCCCAAAGTAAGCGACCGCCGTTCTTCTCGAAGGCGTGCATTTTTTCATCGGCCGTAGCGGCGACGAAGATGACTCCTCCGGCCGTCGCGACGACGCCACCGAAGTTCATCGAGCCCGTGTGGCGGATGCCTTGTTTGACGAGGTGCGGGTATTCGCCGAGGGGAACCTGCCAGCGGATCAGGCCAGTGCCGAGGTCGATCGCATTGAGCGTTCCCCACGGTGGTTTGATGCGGGGGGCACCGAGTTCATCGGTGAATTTGCGATAGCCGGCCATGGCGTAGCGTTCCGGGAGACCGGTTGGTGAGGCATCCTCCGCGCTGGGCTCGGAGCGGAGGTGTGCGATCAAGGCCTGTCGTTCATCGGACGAGAACTGAGTGAAGGCGGGCATGAGGCCTTGGCCGACCTGGAAGAGGGCTTCGATTTCTGCATCGGTCTTTTGACTCACCACCAAGGAGGGAAATACCGGTGGCACGCCTTCGCGTTCTAGGCCGTGGCAGGACGCGCAGTTTTGCACGTAAAGGCGGCGTCCGATTTCAGCCGGAGAGGCGTCATTCGCCAGTGGTTCGCCTTCCGGTTTCAGCTGCATAAGGGAAGGGGAATCGTGGGAATTGACGAAGAGGGTATTGCTGTTCGTGTCGTAGGAGGCGCCGTGCCATTCGATGCCGCCAAGGGTTCCAGGGATCATGATGCTCTCGGTCAGGGAAGGCGGCGCATACATCGGCACGTTGCGGAGTTTGGCGAAGGCGGCCAGAGCGGCGGCGGCGCGTTCCGGTGAGGTGTTGTCGAGGTCGTCGATCGTCATGCTGGTGCGACTCACGGAGACGGGTAGTCGGGGGATGGGCTGGGTGGGCCAGGCTTGCTCGCCGGGAATGGTGGAGGGGGGGACCGGGACTTCGTCGACGGGAAACAGCGGTTCTCCGGTGTCGCGATCGAGCACGAAGATGAGGCCCATCTTGGTCATCTGGACCACGGCGTCTTGGGGGCCGGTTTTGTGATTGATGGTCACTAGAATCGGGGCGGACGGGTTGTCCATATCCCAGAGGTCGTGGTGCACGGTTTGATAGTGCCAGATGCGTTCGCCGGTGCGGGCGTTGAGGGCGAGCACGCAGTTGCCAAAGAGATTCATTCCTTTGCGATTGGCGCCGTAGAAATCGAAACTGGGGGAGCCGGTCGCACAATAGACGATGCCGCGTTCCGCATCGAGGGTGAAGCCGCCCCATGCGTTGGCTCCGCCGTAGCTTTGATCCTCCTGCCACTCCCAGGTGTCATAGCCAAACTCACCGGGTTGGGGGATGGTGTGGAAGATCCAGCGGAACTCGCCGGTGGCGGCATCAAAGGCTCGGATATGACCGGGAGTGGATCGGTAACCTTCCGGAACGCGAGAGGCCACAATGAGGAGGTCTCCGAAAATGATACCGGGGGTGGTGACCTCTACCGCGGCAGTCGCGGGATCGACGTCTAGGTTTTCCCGGAGGTCGAGGTAACCGCCGGTGCCGAAGGATTTGACCGGGATGCCGGTGCGAGCATCCAGGGCGTAGACACGATTTTTGACGAAATGGAAAATACGTTGATCGCTGCCGTCATCGCTCGCCCAATAAGTGACGCCGCGATTGCGGCCGGTGCCGGATTTGGGCGCGCCGGGAAGGGACTCGGGATCGAAGACCCATCGCTCTTTGCCGGTCGCAGCATCGAGGGCAATCGCCTTCAGGCTTGGCGAAGTGAAAACCATGCGGCCATCCACGATGATCGGATTGCTATACATCGTGGTGCCCTTTTTCGCGTCACCGGTGTGGTAGGTCCAGATCGGTTTCAGGTCGGCCACATTGGCGGCATGGACCTGACTTAGATCTGAATATTGCACGCCTTTGCTGTCGCCGCGGTAGATGCCCCAATCGACAATATTATCGAGGGAGGCCTCAGCGAAGGCGGCAGGGCAGGCGACAGAAATGAAGGCACCGATAGCAATGACGCGGCGGCTTAAAGGCACAAATTGATGGAGTTGAATCATGGGGCGGTAATTAAAGCGGAACCTAGAGGTAGCAGGAGGCGGGAGTAAAGCCCGACCCACGTCGTTGAAAAGGCAGTTTCCATGTGGGTCGGGCTTTACGCCCGACTTCTTCTTTGCCTAAGGTTGGCCCGATGCGTCGCTCATTACCCCATCTAGCCGGCTTGGTCATTTTCTGGGTCCTCTTCGTGGGCTTTAGTTCTGCTACCGAAATTTCACACGGCCCGATGTTGGGTCATGTGACGCATGATTCGATCCGGATCTGGGCGCGCACGGTGCAGCCGGGTGAGTTTGTGATTGATTATGTGCCGGCTACTGGCGCGCCGGATTGGTCACGAGCCACGACGACGGCTCCGATTCCCACGGCGCTGGCGGATGACAGCACGGGCTGGATGGAAGTCGCAGGCCTCAAGGCCAACACTTCGTATGCTTACCGGGTGAGGGGAGTGGGGGGCACTCGTGAGGTTGACGGCACATTCCACACGCTGCCGCGAGCGGAAGATTTCGCGAACGACGCCTACAATCGGAGGGGGCTTTTTAACTACCGTTTCGAATACGGATCCTGTGCATCGCAAAATCCGGCCAATGGAATCGGGCCGAGTTTGCCGGCTTACACGACGATGTTACGCGAGCTGAAAGGGAACATTCTCTTTGCGGTTATGAATGGTGACTGGCTCTACGAAGAAGCGCGGGAATACCCGGTCTCTTCGTGGCAAGCCGCTCAGGGGGTGGGGGATGCCGAGGTGCCAGCCAATGTGAATTTCGCCCCGACGGTGGTCGGGGTTTGGGAGAACTATAAAATCTATATGTCGCGCCCGGCTAATCTCGCGGAATGGCATCGGCATGTACCGTCGTATTTTACTTTCGATGATCACGAGTTGCTCAATGACATTTGGGGCGCGGGCACGCCGGGGCATCGCGATCGGCGAGCGGTTTTTCGGGATATCGGCACGCTGGCGTGGTTTGATTACCTCGGTTGGGCAGACCCGGTTGAATTTACTCAAGACGTGAGTTTTGGGCATGCGCAGTTGGAGGGCGGATCGGGGATTCTGCGGGATGCGGGGGCGGCGTTTACTGCGATTGATTGGGATGAAACGGCGAATTTACACGTGCACTGGGGCACTGCCACGGCGGGAGTGGATGACACGATCTATGACGTCGATGCCGAGGGGGATCCTAACTCCAAGGTTTACGATGTGCTTGAGGTGATCGACGATAACACGTTGCGGATTTCACCGGCGGCGGTGGCTGATGGTCAGGTGTCTTACTCCGTGGGGCGTCGGTCCTACAGCAAGTTCACGGTGGGGAACGCGGACTACTTCCTTTTGGACACCAAAACGCACCGCGAATACCACGACATCACGCAGGCGGATAAGCCGGGTTTGAGCATCTTGGGAGATGAACAACGGGAGTGGCTCAAGTCCGAGATGGCCGCGAGTGAAGCGGACTTCTTTTTCATCTTTTCCTCCGTGCCGTTCATGGTGCCTCATCGCGGAGCCGGCGGTTATGCGATGGCGGATAATAAGGACGAGTCCTGGACCGTCTTCGTCGATGAACGCGAGAAGCTCATCAATTTTTGGGATCAATTAGGGAAGCCCGTTTTCGTGCTGACCGGCGATCTCCACAACAGTTTTGCGATCAAGATTACCGACCACATTTGGGAGTTTTGTTCGGGGCCGCATAATTCAGTGAATCATCGTCTATCCGACGAAGGTAATCGGCCCAAGAGCGGGCTATGGACGTTTGATAAACGGGAGATGGATATCCGTTGGTCGACTTTCATCCTCGATGACATCCCCCGTCCCGAGCGCATGCACCCGCATTACTGTGTCGTGCAGATTAATAATGTGTTCAACAACCCGCTCAAGCTCGGCGAGGAGCGGTGGGTTGCCTATGAGCATCCGCAGGTGATTTTTCAATTTTTCGACGGCCGCACCGGTGAGCTTCGCTACGCCGAATCAATTTCGACCAAACGCTGAATCATTTTTTCGACCCTATCATTCCTCAGCTCTTCTCATCATGAAACCCCGATCAAACCTACCTTTCGACTCTTCTTTTCTCACACGGCGCGATGCGCTCAAAACCGTTTCTGCGGCCACCGTCTTGTCGATGTTTGGTGGCTCGTCGCTCTGGGGGCAAAAAACCTACTCCGGCAGACGACTCGGCGTCGCGTTGGTCGGACTCGGCAACTACGCGGCCACGCAACTGGCGCCGGCGTTGCAAAAGACTCAGATCGCCGAACTGCGCGGTATCGTGACTGGCAGCCCCGAAAAGATCCCCGAGTGGCAGGAGAAATACGGGATCAAGGACGAGAACGTTTATAGCTACGACAACTTCGACGAGATCGCGAAGAATCCCGATATCGATGTGGTCTACGTCGTCTTACCCCACGGTCTGCATGCCGAGTATTCGATCCGTGCCGCCAATGCCGGGAAGCACGTGATATGCGAAAAAACCATGGCGCGTAACGTGGCGGAAGCTGATGCGATGCTGGCGGCGGCGAAGAAGAATAACACCCGGCTCGCGATTGGTTACCGACTGCATCACGACCCGTTCAATCTGCGGTGCATGGAGTTGGCGAGCACAGAGGCGTTTGGAAAATTGACCGCGTGCAAGGCCGAATTTAGTAGCCGACCGAACGATGAGCGCATCCTAACGCACTGGATGTTCAAGCGTCATCTCGGTGTCGCCGGCGCGCTCTACAATTTGGGCATTTATCCGGTGCAGGCCCAGATCTACATCGCCGGGCAGAATCCCACCAGTGTCGCCGCTCAAGGCTACAATACGCGTCCGGAGTTGTTCACCGAATGTGAGGAGACCTACGAGTGGCAGTTGGAATTTCCCAACGGCATGAAGTCAGCAGGGGCTTCGAGCTGTGCCCGTCCGGGAAACTACTATCACGTCACGGCCGAACGCGGAAAGTTTGGGATCAAAGACCGGGCCTATGCTTATGACGGCCAGGAAGGTTACATCAACGAACAGCCCATGATCGCTACCCCCGTCCCACAGCAAGCGCTGCACATGGACGGCGTATGCCAGTCCATTCTGGCGAATTTCCCATTTCGCACCCCGGGTTCGATGGGCCGAAGGGACATGGTCGTGATGGATGGCATTCTCGAGTCGATCGACACCGGTAAATCGGTGGTGCTCAAGAAGCGTTATTAGCCGCAGGTGCGTTTGATCGTGACGCCACGGGTGTGTTGTTGCCCCAAATAACGCAGGGGGTGCGGCTCCGACAGGTAATTCTGGAGGGCAAGATCCGAAAAGCCCTTTCAATGTTAATTATACGAAACTAGGAGTTTCGATGTTCAATGCGGCAAATGCGGGACGGCTTGCCGGAACGGGTTTGGTCAAAATTGGTGTCGGGGCGTTAGGCACAACTACGGGTGTTGGCGCTGGTCCTAGTGCAGGATTGGTCGCGTGGGGTCTCTGGAACATCAATTCCGCCAGGGCTACGTTTGCTCGTGGCTGGCAACAGCTTAGTGAAGCCCACAATGAACAAGCGTCGGATGGGTCACTAAGAAATCTTTGGGGAGCTGCACCGTTTGGGCAGAATTTTGACGACCCATGGGAGCCTACTCCAAGGGCGTTTTTTGATCAGAAGATAGATGGTGTGAGGGAGAATCCGTCGGTTGAGAAAGTTTGGGAGATAATCAAAGAGCTCGGAACCTTGGGGGGCTAAATAAATGGATGTTGTAATTTGGATCATCGGTGGTTCGGCCTTTTGTCTCCTCGCTCTATGGTATTTCGTGCGGGAGGTTAAGTCTGGGGTTAGATGGGCGACGGCGTGTTGGCGTTTGTTAAAGAACATATTTGATACTTTGAGTGGAGGCGCGTGATTTGAACGCTCAAGCGGCACGCTGAGACCGGCGGGGCAGCCCAAAGGGGGGGGGCAGCAAAAAGACGTCAGGTCTTGACTCTTGACAAACAGCTCCGTCCGACGGCTCCCAACGTGTAACAACCACGCCCCTGCGGCACACGCCGCGCCACTCCTTCGCCAAGGCTTCGGAGTGTCACGTCGTCTGCTCGTTCCCTCCCTCACTTTCGTTCGTCCAGTCCAGGCACTGCCCCACCGGCGTCGGCCCTGGTCGCTAGGAATAGCGCCCGAAGGCAGGGCTCCTGTAGGCACCCGCCCTGTCACCGTCGATCCCGCACTTCGCGAAGGACGGGCTTGCGGACGATGAAGGGACTAGTAGCTTGTGGGTATGAAGTTTACAGTGACGATTGACCGCGACGAAACCGGTGCATGGGTGGCCGAGTGCCCGGCGATCCCCGGTTGTGTGAGCCAAGGCGAAACCAAGCCGGATGCGCTCAGGAATATCGGCGAAGCGATTGAGCTTTGTTTGGCGGTGCGATCCGAGCGTGGTCTGCCGCTGACCATTGAGACGAAACAGGTCGAGGTAGCGGTCTGATGCCGGTTCTGCCCAGACTAAGTGGTCGGGCGGTGGTCAAGGTCTTCGTCCGCGATGGCTGGGAGTTGGCTCGTCAAAAAGGCAGCCACCTAATTCTCGTCAAAGACGGCAGTTGGGCGACCCTATCGGTGCCCGATCACAAGCAGGTCGCACCCGGCACGCTACGCAGTCTGATCCGCGCCGCCAACATGACCGTCGAGGAGTTTATCGCACTGACCAAAAAGTAAGCCGAAAGCTTCCTTTTTTTTAGTCGCACCATAACTGCCTCGCAGTGACGGAGGGGTGTAATTAGAAGTGATGGGTGATTAGTTGCGCCAGAGGGAGAGCCATTGGCCGTTGGCGCGGAGGACACGAAGGCTGGCGATGGCATCGGCATGAGAGGGATCCCACCAAGCGCCCGGTTTTTT
>Ga0209491_10005483_pt1 | contig 18516 bp, 16 predicted proteins | sample BON02_FD_187213 | JGI IMG/M metagenome (GOLD analysis project Ga0209491, IMG submission 187213) | Freshwater microbial communities from Lake Bonney liftoff mats and glacier meltwater in Antarctica - BON-02 (SPAdes) (version 2) | ecosystem: Environmental > Aquatic > Freshwater > Ice > Glacier...
ACTGTGAGTTCCCAGGAGTTGCGGTTGTGAGCTTCGTCAGGGATTGCCAATAAGCTCCAATCAGCAGGCTTACCAGCGGGACTACTTTCCCACTTAGATTCCATTGCTGCTAGTTTCGTTGGCTGATACTGAGCGACTTGCTCGGCACTGAGATGTCCCATGTAGATTTGGAGTGGTGCGACTGCAATTACTGTAGCGATCGCAATCTTCAAAGATTGACTAAAAAAGGCTTGATGCCGTCCTTTGAGAATATACCAGGCACTAATCCCACCAATTAGGAACAATGATGTTTCTAAGGTTGCCAAGAACATATGGGCAACACTTTTGACCATGAAGGGATTGAGAATCGCTTGAAAGTAATCACTAACTACAAACTTGCCCTTGACCATATCGCCGCCAGTGGGCGATTGCATCCACGAGTTGGCTGATACAATCCAGAAGATCGACAGGTTGGCACCAAAAGCCACCATGATGGTCGCGAAGTAGTGAATAATGGGCGATACTCGTCCCCAGCCAAACATCATGATCCCCAAGAATCCAGCTTCGAGCATAAACGCCATCGAAGCTTCAAAACCTAAAATACTCCCAAAAAAGTCCCCGACAGCTTCGGAAAAAGGTCCCCAGTTGGTGCCAAACTGAAACTCTAGTGGCAACCCTGTCGCAACCCCAATCCCGAAGTTCAAGAGGAACAGCCTCGACCAAAACCGGATGTGATAGTAGTAATCTGGAAGGCGCGTTTTTAACCACAGCCCTTCGAGCACTACCAGATAGATGGACATCCCTGTTGTAAGAACAGGCCATAGCATATGAAAAAGAGCTGTCAAAGCAAACTGCATTCGCGTGAGGGCAACGGTATTTGATAAAATATCCATGTCTGACCTGCTAATTGGTTTGAATTTTCATCTGACCTATCCCAATCATAAACAGTTATCTTGATAAAATGCTCGATCTATGATCTAGCCAAAAAAGTATGCCAGACACAAGCAGTTACTAGCCCTCAGATTGACAAAGCTGTCATCCCTTATTTAAGCCACATCCTATTTCAGGTCGTTTAGCACTATTTTTATCGACACCGGAATGCTGTCAGGAAATCTCAGGGATGGCAATTGGCACAGCTCAACGGCTGATTCGGTTGCTCTATAGACATTCAATCCGTCACTACCAGATTTACCGCCATCAGTGGCAACCGGAGGACATTGTAATCTAGGATAACCGTTGTACGATGCACCATGCGGATCGTTCACAGGTGGTTGGCGATCGAGTACTACCTCGGGGGCTGGTGCTGGGCTAAGTCCTGTTGCCAAACAGCGAATCTCGCCGATTTTCTAGAGCGGCTCGAAGGCTGGTAGGAACGACTGCCACGATCGTATAATATGCTATTAGTCTCGATTAGATCTAGACCACAACACAATTACTAGGTGTTCGCTATGGAAGAATGGCAAAACGAAATCGCTACTGTGGTTAAAGATTTAACCGCAATGTTTGAAGGATTTAATCGCCAAGTCACGGAATTAGTTGAAGAAGTTACCACCGAAGCTACGGAAATTTTTAGTCTCCAATGGGATGAACTGACGGAAGCGTTTGCAGTAATCTGGCAAGAATTGGAATCAGACTTGGAATCACCGACATCTTTTAACTGGGATCTGCCGATCTCCACTCACCCGCAACCAGATCCGGCAATTTATCCGGCTTGTGTGGGTTGTCTCAACTACAATGGCTCCGTCTATGGTGATAATCTGCTAGTTTGTGGGATGCACCCTTATGGCTGTAATAGTGATACCTGTATAGATTGGGAAGGCGAGAACGATCTAAACTAGTAAGATAACTAATCACCAATTACATGAGCCAGGACAACACAGCAGTCACCACAAATCCGAGCGAGATGAAGTACGGGGAACGGGAAATCATCAATGGCGAACTGATTACTTTCCCAAATCCCCGGATGGGCAGACGGTACAATGTGGATATTAGTTTGCCAGAATTTACCTGTAAGTGTCCTTTTTCTGGATATCCCGATTTTGCCACGATTGGAATTATCTATGTACCAGACCAAAAGGTCGTGGAACTCAAGGCATTAAAACTATATATAAATAGTTTCCGCGATCGATATATTTCCCATGAGGAAGTCACCAATCAAATTTTAGATGATTTTGTGGCGATCGCTGACCCTCATCAGATTACTGTCAGGGCTGACTTTTCACCACGGGGAAATGTCCACATGATTGTCGAAGCCAAGCATGAGAAATAGGCTTTAGGGTTTAAGGTTTAGGGTTTAGGGTTTGGACAGTGTCTACTATCTTGATTGTAGGCAGGTTCGAGCCGATCGATCCTCTGCTCACTTTACCCAATTTAGTTGGATAAAATTACGACTTTTCGGGTGCTTGGCAATATTGAGTTAGTCCCGTGGCGAGATCGCGTTCGGGACTAAAAATATTTCGAGATTTTCGCAATCCTGCGTGAACCTGCGTAGATTTTCGCTCTTTAATACTGGTAACGAGTTGTTTATCGATCTCAGTCACACCTTGATACATAGTCAAAAACCGATCTTTGTAAGTCTTGAGCTTTTCGTCAGTAACGTTGACCGAACTGAGATCCTTTGCGGCTTTATCAAAAATACCAACTAGTTTTTCGATCGTTGGTACATCCCCCTTAGTGCCAGATGCAGTAGTAGTTTTGGTATCGATTACTGTTTGATTAACTACTCTGATGATACTGGCACACTGAGATACCTTGTCACTAGTACAGCTTACTGTCAAAAAACTAGCGACGATCGCTATCCCCACAATCCCAACCTGCTGTACTCTAAGTTTCATACACGCTACCTCTCAACACTCACCAAATGCACTTAATTCTAGCTGATAACTGTTACAGCTAACTGTTAAGTAGCAATTGACCTAAAATTGGTCTTTGCGCCCGCGAATCCGCGCAAAGGTTTCGATCTGATCGTGACTGGCGACACTGGCTTGCAGTGCCGTGTCATCCCATCGCAGAAAGGGATTAGTCCGCTTTTCTATCCCCAGAGCGGTAGGTACGGTCGGGATGAGACGAGCGCGTGCGGCGGTGACATCAACTAGTCGCTGTTGGAGTTCTTGATTGTCAGGATCGACGGTGACGGCAAATTTGAGATTGCTCAAGGTATACTCATGAGCGCACCAGATCCGCGTATCATCTGGTAACTGTCGCAACTTGGTCATCGAGCCGACCATTTGAGCTGGAGTCCCTTCAAATAATCGACCACAACCCCCTGCAAAGATCGTATCGCCGCAAAATAATTCACCTGCGAAATTGCTCTCAACTGGGGGAAAATAGTAAGCAATATGGGCGCGAGTATGTCCGGGGACAAAGAATACTTCACCACTGCGATCGCCAAATTCCACGCGATCGCCATCGACCAAGTATACTTGTTGTCCTGGTATCCGCCCCCGATCTTCAGCACCCCCATAGACGCGGACAGCGGGGAAGGCGGCGATTAATTCTTTGTTTCCACCGACATGATCGCCATGATGGTGAGTATTAAAAATTGCTACTAATTGGACGTTGTGACGGGCTAATTCGGCGATGACTGGTGCAGCCTCAGCCGGATCGACAACTGCGGCAATTTTTCGTTCGAGGTCGAGCATCAGAAAGATATAGTTATCTGATAGCACGGGGATGCGAATGATTTCCATAGGAAAGAGGTTGTTTTTTTTGATTCAACAGATGTGAATACTTATATTATCGAACCTCTGCACTGCTGTGTGGGTAAAATATCGATCGCCCGACTGGTTTTTAATGTCGATCGAATCGATACTCGGCGGTGAGGCGGGGTAAGTCGGGCGAATTTGCTAATTTTCCCATCTACTGGGGGCTAATTCTACCAACCGTTAGAATTATCGATATTACCTTGAGGCGGTGCGGTTGGTGGATTGAGCTGTTGTTCCCATAGCTGGATGAAAGTTTGGGCAGAACTGTGAGCTGAGGTAGTATCAGGGATGACTTTGGCGATCGAGATTGCACGGCGAAGATCCGTTGTCGCGGCACTTTGGGCGACTTCTAGCATTTGACTGCTCCAATTATCCATTGCCAATCGGGATTGACCGCGCAGGGCGGAACTTTTAGGGACGCGGGCGGCAGCTTGAATGGCTCCTAGTAACGATTCTGGGGTACCACTTTCCGCCAATTTTTGGGCGGCGGCGAGGTTATTTACAGCTTGAAGTTGGGCTTGCCAATCGCGCACCCGTGCTTGGATTTGGGCAGACATCACTCGCCCCGTACCAATTCTTTGCGCCATATTTACCGCAGTATTGAGATCGCCGCTACTAGCAAGGCTTTCGGCTTGTTCGAGGATTGGGCTATCTTCCGCGCGCTGAATATCGGCTGTCCATTGCTGAATCTTCTGTTGAGCTTGGGGATAGAGAGCGCGTCCCGATCGAATCTGACTCAATTGGGCGATCGCACTTTGGACTCCCTTGATAGTGCCACCTGTTACTAGTGTGTCTGCTGCGCGGAGGTACGGTGTATCTTGGACAGTTTCAATTCGCTTGCGCCACTCTGTGACGACTTGAGCTGCTTCTTTACCGCGAGGATTGCTCGTAGGGATACGTTGAGCCTCGGTAATAGCGACTTGGAGATCTTTGACATCACCAGTTGCTGCAATGCTCTGGGCGCGTTGCAGGGTGGCGAGATCCTGGATTTCGAGCTGCCATCTTTCTAAAGATTGCTGCGATCGGGAGTACATGGAACTATCAGTCTTGATACTTTGAACCAGTGAAATTGCTGTTTCTAATTCAGCAATACTCCCACTAACAGCGTGAGACTGGGCTTGCGCTAGAATAATTAGATCCTGAAGTTCGGTTTTAAGTTCGGCGGTTTCTGGGGTTTTGTTAGCAATTTCGAGCGTCCCTTGCCAGTCTTTACGATCGAGTCTAGCTTTTGCTAGTTTGAACATCTGGTTTGCTGCTGTACTGATGATACTTTGGGCTTCAGGATGAGCAAAACTTTTGGGATCGATTTTTTCAGCTATTTCTATTGCGTTAAGGAGTGTTTCTACTGAAGTTTGTTTGACTAATTGACGTGCCCCATCGAGTTTTGCGCTGTCAGCTTTGGCGATCTGGACTAAATCGGCTAATTCTTGATATTTAGTTGTCGCCCAGTAGCGATTATTTAAGCGAGTCAATCTCACTGCGACTGAGTAAGCATTTACCCACTTTGAGCTATTTAATAATTCTCTAGTTTCTCGATCGAGTGCAACAGCTTCGTTCCAAGTTTCTTGCCATTGTGCTATTCGCTTGGAGACAATTTTGAAGGCGGGAACATTGCTGGGGACATTTCTAGCCGCCTTGACTGCTTCATCATAGTTACCATTTTGATAACTAGCTTCTGCCAGTCGGAGAACTGCCAGCGACCAGCGTTGCACGTTACTATCGACATATCCACGCGTTGGATCGTTACTATCGACATCTTTGACTAGATTGAGTGCGGCGACCAAATCTGGTAAGGTTTGTTTACTTGCGGCTAATTGTCCACAATAAACTCGCAGGGATACCGAGGACATCGGTACAAATATTGCGGGGCAATTAGGTACTACATTGGGATTGAGGATTAATCCTAATGCTAGATAAACTAGCCCACCAGAAGTACCGATAAAAATCGCCGCCCAGAACATCCAACTGCGGAGAAAGGACAGTTGTAACCCCTTGGGCATCTGGTTTACTAATTGTTTAGGGGCTTGGTTTGCCTGTTCAAAATCAAAGCGGGAGTTTGGTTTTGCCAAAACTTAAAATAGAGGGTAGAGGTTAAACAGTTGTCTGGTCTTTGTCACCCGCCCAGTACAGTTTACAGCTAGCACTGTTGGCGTTAGCCTTGCCCTTGGCAATGCGAAGCCGACTGGGCTGGAGATACGTCCAGTTTGACGTTAGCCTGCCGTAGGCATAGTGTTGATAATTGACCATCTAGATTTTAGGCATTATTGATGCGTTCGCGGAGCGTCCCGAAGATAATAATCATTTGAGCCGCCTGACTTAAAGCCATTCTATTACTGTTTAGCTACTTTTTGTTTTACTAAAGATTGTACCGAGCGCGGTCACTAATCGATCTAATTGTAACTGTTGATGTGTTGCCATTAGCGATATTCTAATTCTACTTGTGGGTACGGTAGGTGGACGGATGGCTGGGGCAAAGATGCCTGCTTGCCTAAGTTGGCTACCGATCGCTAGTGCAGTCTGAGCATCTGGTAGTTCGATACAGATAATTGGCGATGCTGAGGGAATTAGGTGCAGATCCGGTAATCGAGCGGCGATCGATTGTTTGAAATACGCTACATTTTCCCAGAGTTGTTGACGTTGGGATGTGGTGGTAATTATCTCGATCGCGGCGATGGCAGCAGCCGTATCGGCTGGGGATAATCCAGTGGTATAAATCCAGCTAGCACAACGGTTTTTGAGAAAATCAATCAGACTATGACTTCCAGCAACATAGCCGCCTAAACTGCCAATTGCTTTACTCAAAGTACCTATTTCGATCGCTGGTTGTCCAACGCAATGATAATGTTCGACAATACCTGCGCCAGTCTGCCCAAAAATACCTGTGGCATGGGCTTCATCAACCAGTAGCATCGCATGATACTCGCTTGCCAGATCCAGAATAGCTGGTAACGGGCAAATATCGCCATCCATACTGAACACGGTATCCGTAATAATCAAACAACGGCGGTAATTAGCTCTGTGTAACTCTAGCTGCTGGCGCAAAGCATCAATATCACAGTGATTGTATTCAATAATTTTCGCACCACTCAACCGCGCCCCATTTTGGAGACTAGAGTGATTTAAGCGATCGCTCACGATCGCGTCTTTCTTGCCCACTAGAGCCGCGATCGTCCCTAAATTTGCCAGATATCCCGAACTAAAGACTAAGGCAGCTTCGGTGCCCTTGAGGCTGGCGATCGCCAGTTCGAGATCTGTGTGCAGTTGCTTGTGTCCGCTCGTCAACCGCGAACCTGTCGCCCCCGTACCAAATTGTTGCGTCGCTGTCATCGCCGCCCGAATCACGCGCTCGTCCCCAGCTAAACCCAGATAGTCATTACTCCCAAAGTTGAGTAATACCTGCCCATCGATGGTTGCCTCAGTCCCTGGTAAACTCTCGATCGCTTGGGTCGATCGATACCAATTTGCCTGTTTAATCGTCGCCAACGAGCGATCGATCCAAGTATAAGGATTTAATTCTTTCAATTTTTGGAACTCTCAATCGACTAATATATGAAAATAACATTATCCCAGCTTATTCATGGTAGAGATCCAGTTTTCCAGAGGTATCACCGAACCTGTTATTCCTGATGTCCGGCTCACCAAATCTCGCGTCGGCGAACAGGGTAAAGCAACATTTTACTTCGATCATCCCGCGATCCTCGGTAATGAAGTCAATGAAGATGTGACTGGAATGTATATGCTTGACGAGGAAGGCGAGATTACTACGCGTGAAGTCAAAGCAAAATTTGTCAATGGCAAACCCGCAGCATTAGAAGCAATTTATATCATGAACTCTACGGCTGAGTGGGATCGATTCATGCGCTTTATGGAACGCTACTCCGCCGAAAATGGGCTAGGGTTTGATAAAGCTCAATAATCAGCTCATGCTCGATCGATCGTCCCAACCTCACCCAGATCCGCTCCAGATTGACATTAATTTTGCAGTAATCACTGTCAGCGATACCCGCACACCGATTACCGATAGTAGTGGTGAACTAGTCAAGCAACTGCTGCTATCTGCTGGGCATAAAATTGGCAGGTATCAAATTATCCCTGACGATTCAACCCAGATTTGGGAGCAATTAGATGCTGCGATCGTTAGCCAACCACAAATTAGTGCGATTGTCTTTAATGGTGGTACGGGGATATCCCCCCGCGACAACACCTACGATGCGATCGCCAGCGTCCTCACCAAAACCTTACCTGGATTTGGTGAAATTTTTAGATTCCTCAGTTACCAAGAGATTGGCTCCCGCGCGATCGCTTCTCGGGCGATCGCGGGTATCTATCAACACCTACTCGTCTTCTCGCTCCCTGGCTCGCGCGGCGCAGTACAACTAGGTATGGAAAAACTCATTCTCCCCGAAATTATCCATCTAGTTAACCAATTGATATGACACCTCCAAACGATAAAAAAAGCGATCGCCAGGAGCCGAAAAGTTCTGATAAATGGCTGGTATTATTATCGATCTATTTATTAGTAGGTGGAATGGCGGCGATTAATCTTTTTGTAGTCGATGACGATTTAGAGGTGAGAACTAAATTTAGTAGTAAAGATTGGCAAGCAAATTTACAATCGATCGAGCGATCCACAAATGATCTCAATAAATTTGCCTACCAGCAATTTGTACCTATGGGTAAAGTATTGCAGCAACAATCTATCCAGCTAATTGCGCGTACTAACAATACCCTAGCAATACACAGAAATTGGTGTATTCCTACAGCAGAATTATCAAGCGTCTTATCCCAGCTAGAGCAATTCAACCCGATCGAATCAACTAATTCCACATCCAGTCAATCGGCTCGTCTGTTCGATTTGCAAATTAATCAAATCAAGCAAATATCCACTCCAGACGTAAAGACACAAGCTGTTAAAGATTGGTGCTTTAGCACTGGTACTAAAAAGTAGTTAAATTAATTGATAATTGATAATTGATAATTAATAATTGATAGCACAGCGTTTGTCCTCGCCCAGTAATTGATAATTTGGTTGCGATCCTGTGGATTTCAACATCACAGCATCACAACGATCTACCTACAGGTGTGATGTCCGATCGAATGACGCATGGGGATTTCAACCCCTATTCTTCGTTGACTGTCAACTGTCAACTGTCAACTATCAACTATCAACTGATTAACGAGTGCTGCTACTTCCTGAGTTAATATTTTACCTAAAGAGTTACGCGGAATGTGAGGAACAGGAATCCAATGCTTAGGAATCTTATAATTACTAATCTTACCTACAAGCGCGCTTGATAATATCGTTGCTGAAACTGGAAATTTGACTACATATAGAGCTGTAACTACTTGTCCCCAGTAGCGATCGGGTAAACCTATTACCCAAACATCTGCAACTAATCCGCTTGCCATAATTGCATCGACAATCTCGATCGGAAAGACATTTTCACCACCTGTAATAATCTTGCCACTAGTTCGACCTAAAATAGTTAAATAGCCATCTCGCTGGTGTGGCTCGGCTCCGCCAGCGAATGAACCTAGATCGTCAGGCTCAAAAAAAGTTGCTACATCTAAATTAGGAAAATAACCTAACATCAACGACCTTGCCTTGATTCGGAGTGATTTGAGTTCATTATTCAACGATATTAATTCAATCTCTGCATGGGGTAAAACTCTACCACAACTATTATTACCTGCTAGAAATTCTGCTGGTTTAAGGCTGGTAACTTGTGATGCCGTTTCGGTCATTCCGTAGGTTAAAGCTAATGGAAGCTGGGCAATTCTCGCTCTGTTCAATAGCCCAATCCTCGGCGGTGCGCCACCAACTAGAATTGTCTGAAATTGGTTCAACCACTTTGAATCTACATCTAATAGTTTCGATAATTGAGTGGGAACAAGAGAGATAAAATAACACTCTAGATCGATCCGATCGATGAATACAGTCGGATCGTGATAAAGCTGATGAAAATCAATGATAAATAACTTACCACCAGTCAGAAGCGATCGCCATAATTGCATCAAACCACTCACATGATAGAGTGGTAAGGTACAAAGTGCATTAATTTCACCTACTGCGTAAAACTCCTGAAATCCCCAAACAGATGCGCTGAGAGTTTCCCAGGTATGGATGACAAATTTGATTTCTCCAGACGATCCTCCGGTGGGAATCATCACCAGATGCTGATGCTGTTGAGGACTTACCTTGGCGGTTAACTTTGAGACTTGCGCCCACTCCACTGTCCCCCAGTGAGGATTGCCCAAAAAGATTGGTATCCCCAATCGCAATCCCGCCATCAAATTTGCGATAAATTCGATCGGATCGAGCGTCGCGATCGAGATAAAATTAGGTGGGAATTGGCTAAATTCAGCGAGTTTTCGCTCGGCTAGATCGAGGGTTACATGACGATCGATCTTAACCAACCATCCAGCCTGTAACCGTTGGCTAAATAAAGTATAAATCCACTCACCGAGCGCAGGATCGCTACGGTTAGAAGGCAAACCGTTCGATTTCATTAAATATTTGAGGCTCCTTTCACCGAAAAGAATTGGTTTAAAGCCTCTCCCTTTTAGGGAGAAATTAAAAGAAAACTATTCATTGCTCCAATCCTCTACCCAAAAGGAAGGTGTCGCTGTCAACTGTCAACTGTCAACTGAATGAAACACCCAGCTTTCCTAAATAGATCGATCGTCTGGAGACAGCTTCGATCTCTAAAAAAACTACCCCCGGCTACATACTTACACGATTGTAGCCGAGGGCTTAGGAGATATAAAGTTGAGTAAACGAGATCTAGATGTGTCGAAAAAACAGTAGCACAATACTTAACTGAATTAATCAATAGTTTTACTGACTACTTGGGGTAAACCCATGCTGTAGTTTAACACTCTACTGTCGAGATTATAACCGATCTCACCATTCTGAAGCATCGCTCTGACAAAATATTCGAGATCCGATCCAATTCGGCGCAAATTGTATTCAGTCAGATCTACACCACTAGAAGATTCAACTAGATCGTCAAATTTTCCATACACTTTCTGGAGTGCATCTTCACTCCACACAAGTTCATTGTCAGGATCGATATCCAATGTGAGAGCTTGTTCGCTGGGAATTAGTTCATTATTCTCGATCTGAGCCGTATAAATATGAACATGACGGGTTGTAGATTTTAGTAGTATCACTGAAATAATAAATTAAGGACGGAATTAATAACTTTCGCCGAATCGTTCGCGTAGCGTCTCCCTTAGGAGAATCGCTTTTATACATTTTAATCGATACGGATTACTACATTCTACATCTACTGAGAATTTAGCTGTCAGATCTGACCAAATTAAACGCTTCTTAAAGCCTCGATTGGATCTAATTTAGCTGCTTGTCTGGCGGGAACGACACCAAAGAATAACCCAATCCCCCCAGATACACTTACGGCTAAGATAATCGCTGATGGAGAAATAGCTGCTGATTTGAGTGGGGAGAAATTCGCAATGAGGAGAATACCACCAATACCGATCAGAGTACCAATAATCCCCCCAACTGTAGAAAGAATGATTGCCTCGATCGTAAATTGAATCAGGATATCATTTTGAGTTGCACCGATTGCCTTCCGCAGTCCAATCTCTTGAGTACGTTCGGTAACAGATACCAGCATAATATTCATCACGCCAATTCCCCCCACAAATAGCGAAATCCCTGAGATTGCACCTAATAGCAACGTTAACGCACCAGTAATAGTACTAACAATAGTGAGCGCGTCTTTTTGATTCCGAACTGTGAAATCATCTTCACCAACTATTTTGTGTCTCTGGCGGAGTAAATTTGTGATTTGAAACTCGGCTGCATCCATACTCTCACTATTTTTGGCAGCTACCGAAATCAATGACAATCGGAGTCCAAAGGGCGAAGTTCTCCCAATTACCCGTTTACTCATCGTGGTAATCGGAATAAAGATGGCATCATCTTGATTACTACCAAAGGAAGAGCCTTTTCCTTCCATTAAGCCAACTACCTCAAAACTCAGATTATTAACCCGAATCTGCTTTCCTAATGGATTTTCGTTGCCAAATAATCGTTCGGCAATGTCTGTACCTAGCATGGCAATTTGCTTGTCAGTTTTAACATCTAGAGCATTAATAAATCGCCCTTTATCGACTGCAAAATTACGAACGGTAGTGAAGTCAGCAGTCGTACCTTGAAGAATCGAAGTCGTCGTAATATTTTGGTAACTAATCACCGCTGAAGATTGCAGAATCGGCGCAACACCCGATACAGAAGGCACCTGACGAGCGATCGCCCGAGCATCACTCAATACCAATGTTGGTGGTGTCCCACCGTTCCGAATATTTTGGGCTTTAGGGCTACCAGGCAAGATAAATAATGTATTTGGGCCGAGATTCTTAAATTGATCTGTTGCCAATATTTGAGTACCTTCGCCCACACCGATCATCGTGATAACTGAAGCATTTCCGATCACAATTCCTAGCATAGTTAAACCACTTCGTAACTTATTAGATACGAGAGTTTTTACTGCCATATTTAAGCTTTCAAATAGATTCATTAGAAGTTGGGAGTTAGTTTTAGTTTTACCTTTACCAAGTAACAAGGGTTTAGATCTGACAGTCTGCATGTGCGATAGTCATCAATCCGGAGCTTAAATCCCTGGATCGACAACAAACTTATTGCCTATTACTTATTACGTAATTAACAGAGATCGATTGCTTATGACTTACTACCATCGCCCATCATTTTATCTTTGAATCCTGGGGGAATATCAATAAAGACTCGATCGCCAGATTTCAGACCCTCAATTACTTGGATTCTATCCTTAACTGTGCTACCAACTTTCAGGACTTTAAATTTAGGTTCGTTATTTTCACCAGTTATATAAGCACCAGTTTGACCGCGCCTGGAACTGATGGCGACTGTAGGAATAGTTAAAGCATTACTTGTACGTTGTCCACTAAATACGGTATTGACATTCATACCCGATCGCAACACATCTTTACCAGTATCGAGAGCAACGCGGACTTCAAATGAGGTGACATTCTGCTCGATTACTGCTTCTGGTGCAACCAATCGAACTGTACCTTGAAAAGGCTTGTCGCTAAAAGCATCGGCGGTGATTTCGACCTTTTGACCGATCTTAATCTTCCCAATATCTACTTCTGGTACCTTCGCCTTGACTTCCATATCCTTGGCTAGAGCGACGATCGAAGTTGAAGTCGCTGAAGAGCTACTCGAAGCCGAAGTAGTCGGTGTCACAAATGCCCCAATACTTGCATAGCGTTGGGTAATTAACCCAGCAAAAGGTGCCACAACTGTTGAGTCTTGAAGTTGAGATCTCGCTGACTGGAGCTGGGCATTTGCTACGGCTAATGCCGCCGTTAATTGAGCGATATCTTCAGGTCGAGAGCCATTTTTCGCTTGCTGATATGCTGCTTGAGCTTGTTTGACTTGAGCGGCAAAACTAGCAATATCTTCAGAGCGGCTCCCAAGTTGTGACTGGCGGAGTGCTTGTTGAGCTTCAGTGACGACGGCTTGGCGTTGGTTGACTTCGGAGCGGGTGCTATTCCGAACCTGTTGGAGTTTTTGTTGAGTGTCGAGGAGATTGGCTCTAGCGGTTTGATAATCTGCTGTAACTTGATCTAGTCTATCTTGGGCGATCGCCCCCGAGCGTTGAAGCGATCGAAATCGATCGATTTGAGCTTGAGCGAGTTTGAGTTTGGCTGTAGCAGCGGAAATTTGGGCTGTAGCCTGTTCGATTTGCTGCGGCGCGATCGACTGAGTTAGATTGAGATTGGCTTGGGCTTGAGCCAACCTTGCCTGAATCTGGGCGGTTTCTTCGGGGCGATTACCATTTTTCGCCTTATTGAGATTGGCTTGGGCTTGAGCTAGTTTTGCTTGGGCTTGAGTTATTTCTTCCGCTCTGGTACCATTTTTTGCCTTATTCAAATTAGCCTGTGCTTGCTGCACATTGGCTTGAGCTTGGGCAAATCCAGCTTGGGTTTCCGCATTTTCCATTTGGGCGATTTTTTGCCCTTGAACCACGCGATCTCCCTGCTCCACGTAGAGGCTGGCAACCCTTCCGGCTGTTTTCGGACTCAGATTGGCAGTTTGGAAGGGGATGATATTACCGCTAGCTGTAGTTCGATCGGTCAAATCTTGCGACTTAGCTACCGCAGTATAGCGTTCTAGATCGATTTTAGGGGCTGGCTTAAATTGAGTTACCGCCACAGTTCCGAGTGCCGCAATTCCGAGTGCCGCCGCTGTAATACCTACGATGACTGGGAGAGGATGCTTGATATCTTTGATAAAAGGTAGTTGCATAGGAGATTGATGTTCATTAATCTTTGATTCAAACTCTCAAATGGTTTCTCAATCGATCGACCTGTTCCACGGGCAAAGCAACGATTGACTTTTGATAGGATCTGTTACGTTTATTTACAATAATTTTAACTCTTTACGGGTAGCGATCGCTAGTACGAAAGGTGATATCATTTCCCCGGCTGCCGATCGAGTTGAGTATCAGTAGTGAAAACCGCCACCAGTTTCTAGTGCGACTGGATCTCAAGGGCAATATTCTTGTTGCCAGTCGCTAGTGGGAACGTTATGTAGACTCACTCTAGAATTACGCTACGCGCTGTAAAATCTGTCTTATGATGGACTTTGAATACAAGCCGATCTTCAAGCCAAGTTGCGATCGCTCGATCCTGTTCCACCTACTTGTCTCCGACTACCTACCTAGACCTAATTTATCGTGCATAAACGGATCTACCTATTACTGCTAACTGCCTGCCTGGGTATTGTCAGCTTGCCAACGCCCGCTTATAGCCAAGCTCTACTTCCTTACACTCCCAAACAAGATCCGCAATCTCTAGCAGATACCAGTAGCAGCTTGTTGAGACAAGCCGCAGGGCTAGTTCAATTTCAACAGTACGAACAGGCGATTCCCCGCGTCGCATTGGCAACTCAATTATCACCAAAAAGTAATGAAGCTTGGTACTTTTTGGGCACCTTATATGTGCAAACTAAAAAATATCAGCAAGGAATTGATGCGCTACAACAGGCAAAGCTAATTAAACCCCAAGACCCAGATATCTTATTTATATTGGGTTCGGCATATTTCCAAAACGGCGACCATCAAAAAGCGGTCGATACGATCCAGTCAGGGCTGAAAATTAAGCCAGATAACAATAGCGCACTCTTCGACCTGGGTAATGCCTATTATAAGTTAAATAAATATCCAGATGCGATCGCTCAGTATCAAAAGGCGATCGACAAAGATCCAAAATTTTGGCCAGCCATCAATAATATTGGATTAGTTAATTATGAAAATGGCGATGTGAATGGTGCAATTCAAAACTGGCAACGGGCAATCGCGATCGATCCCAAAGCAGCAGAACCCATGTTAGCCGTAGCAGTCGCCCTATTTACTCAAGGCAAGCAAGCCGAGGCATATACCACCGCAGAAAAAGCGATCGTCCTCGACAGTCGTTATGCGAATATTCAACACCTCAAAGATAATTTGTGGGGCGATAAACTCATCAGCGACACTCGCAAGTTGATTCAGACTCCACGGGTGAGAGATTTTATTACTAAAGCACCGAGTAGAGGGTAGATGGTGGATGGTAATAGTTGACAGTTAACAGTTGACAGTTGACAGCGATTCGCTGCGCGTTGGCAGAGCCTGCGCTTTGCGCTTACGGAGAACCCTACGTCCGGCGAATCGCCATCCACCGTTCGCCATTTCCTTAGTAATCATGTATTATTATTTCGCAGTCTAACCCGATCGCTAACAGTTTATGGCAGACTGAGGATTAACTAAAGCGATCGAGATAGACATTTGAACTCATGGTAAAACAGCTAGATCTGCTGGGTACAGACAAAATTATTCCCATTGCCCTGCACTCAGAGATGCAGCGATCGTACCTAGAATACGCCATGAGTGTGATCGTGGGGCGGGCATTGCCAGATGTCCGCGATGGACTCAAACCCGTGCATCGGCGGATTATCTACGCCATGCACGAATTGGGATTGACACCAGATCGCCCGTTTCGGAAATGCGCTCGTGTCGTCGGAGATGTCTTGGGTAAATATCATCCCCACGGCGACCAATCCGTCTATGATGCCCTAGTTAGACTCGCTCAGGACTTTTCAACCCGTTATCCACTATTATCTGGACACGGCAATTTTGGCTCGGTAGACAACGATCCTCCGGCGGCGATGCGGTATACAGAGACGCGGCTAGCACCGATTAGTCAGGAGGCATTACTGGGCGAAATTAGTAGTGCAACGGTAGACTTCATTGGTAACTTTGATAATTCTCAACAAGAGCCGACAGTTTTACCCGCTCAATTACCAATCCTACTGATCAATGGCTGTGGCGGGATTGCGGTAGGGATGGCGACAAATATCCCCCCACATCATCTGGGCGAAGTCCTGGATGGGGTAATTGCCCTCATCGATAAACCAGATCTCCCCGATGCCAAATTATGGGAATTGATTCCTGGCCCTGATTTTCCCACAGGTGGGGAGATTATGGGGATTGAAGGCATTCATGATGCTTATCGCACTGGGAAAGGGATAATTACCGTGCGGGGGATTTCCCACGTCGAAGTTGCTAGTATTCAAGCCAAAGTCACCAAATCGAAAAAACGCCGCGATTCACTCATCATCACAGAATTACCCTTTCAGGTAAATAAAGCCGCTTGGATCGAGAAAATCGCCGAACTCGTCAATGCTGGTAAAATTGAGGGTATTGCCGATCTACGCGATGAAAGCGATCGAGAAGGAATGCGCGTCGTGATTGAGATCAAGCGCGATAGCGAACCCACCAATGTCCTCGAACAGCTCTATCGTCAAACTGCACTCCAGACAAATTTTGGCGCAATCATGCTGGCAATTGTCGAGGGACAACCCAGACAACTGAGCCTCAGACAACTGCTCGAAGAATTCCTCAAATTTCGCGAAGTCACTCTCACCCGTCAGTATGGAAACGAACTAGCGCAAGCCCAAAAGCGGGTACATACGCTCTCAGGATTACTGACAGCACTAGATAATCTCGATGCGGTGATTACAATCCTCCGCAATGCACCAGATGGAACTACCGCTAAAGCCATCTTTCAGACAGAATTAGCCTTGAGCGACATCCAGGCTGACGCAATTTTAGCGATGCCATTACGCCGCTTAACTGGATTAGAAAAGAAAAACTTGCAGATCGAATTTCAAGAACTAACTGTCAAAATTACTAGATTAAACAACCTCTTGGAAGATCGGGGCGAACTCCTAAAATCGCTCAAAAAAGACTTGCGATCGCTCAAACGAAAATTCACAGACGATCGCCGTACCAGAATTACCAAACTCACACCACCAAAGCTAGATCCCAAGCTCGATCGAGCATCTATAGATAAAACTAAAACTCCTACCACATCATCAGTCAAAGAGAGTCGCACCCGCATACTTCCCCCCGCTCAACTCCAGATTGTCGAAGCCGAACCCACTCAACTCACCACAGTAGAAATCACCCACCAAGGCTATATTAGAAGACTGAGTAAAACAGGTACCAAACTCAATCCCAATAGTCAAGATTTCATCATCAAAACCTATCTAACTAACACCGAAGCAGAAATAACCATCGTTACCACAGACGGTAAAGCCTACCCCTTAAAAATTCGGGACATCCCGCCCACTCTGGGAAATACCGCCGGAACGATCCTCACCAGCCTAATTCCCGCACTTCAAGATAGTCCCAACGAACAGATAATTTATACTCTCCCCACCCCCAGCGAAGCCCCAGACGATCTCCAACAACTCCTGCTCCTCACCAACCAAGGCAAAATCAAACGCATCCTCAGCCAGGAACTCAGCGGACTTACCAATCGAGGTACCACCCTGATTAAACTTCGCCAAGACGACAAACTCCACACCATTACCCCCCTAAATAACCAAAAAGAAATCATCATCGCCACCTCCGGCGCACGGATTCTCCGCCTCGCCCTAGCCTCCGAACAAATCCCCCTGATGGGGCGAGTTTCCCAAGGTATCCAAGCCCTCAAAGTCGGTACCAGAGAACAGATCGTCGGCTGCATCCCTACCAATAGCGATAATGACCTGATCCTCATCACCCGTCATGGCTACGCTAAACGAATCCCCATCTCCACGATCCGCATCGTCCAAACCGGAAACATGGGTACCCACGCCATGCAGTTCGCCATCAAAACCGACGACCTGCTCCACATCACCCTCCCACCTGACAGCCTAGAGCTAGTCACCACCACCCACCGCCATCAAATCGTCTCGATCGATCGCCTCCAAACCTACGGCAAAGACGGCATCGGCGACAAACTCCTCAACCTCAATCCAAATGAACAAATCGCGTTTGTAAACTAGTGCAAAAAAGCGATGATGCAGAGAATTTCGATCGCCAATGAAATTCTCTGCATCATCGCAACTACAGATCTAAATGTTTGGGTAAAAATCAGCTAAACTCAGTCTAGCTAAGTAAGTATCATCAAATGAAGATAGTTAACATTCACGAAGCAAAAACTACTCTGTCCCAGCTTTTGGAATCGGTAATAGCTGGAGATGAGGTAATTATTAGCAAAGCTGGTAAACCTTTAGCAAGGCTGATCCCTTATCAAATTGACAAAAAGCCGCGCACTCCTGGTTATTGGAAAGGTCGCGTAAAAATGGCTGAAGACTTTGACGATCCACTACCACCAGAGATTTTAGCTGGCTTTATGGGCATGGACGATGAAGCTACTCCTTGATACTCATATCCTCCTGTGGTGGCTCAACCAAGATCGAAAACTATCACAAACAGAGCTGGATATTATCACCAATCCA
>Ga0209491_10005485_pt1 | contig 18515 bp, 18 predicted proteins | sample BON02_FD_187213 | JGI IMG/M metagenome (GOLD analysis project Ga0209491, IMG submission 187213) | Freshwater microbial communities from Lake Bonney liftoff mats and glacier meltwater in Antarctica - BON-02 (SPAdes) (version 2) | ecosystem: Environmental > Aquatic > Freshwater > Ice > Glacier...
TTGCATTGTTGCGGATGAGTCGAGACGGAGCGAAGCGATCGCCCTTGTCCAAACGCTCCGTGATGCCGGGCGTCGGTGCGAGTTTCCTTTTACGCCCACAAAAATTGGTAAGCAGTTTCAGGCAGCGGAAGCATCGGGAGCGGCCGTAGCAATTTTGGTTGGAGCGGAATGGCCGGAAATTAAAATCAAGGACCTCGCCGCACGCACGGAGCAAATCATCCCGCACACAGCACTTGCCGAATGGCTGCAATCCAAGGCATTCTAACCGACTTTTCCATGAACTACCGATCGCACACCTGTGGCGCATTACGCGCCGACCATGCTGGAACCACTGTCACATTGAGCGGATGGGTGGACTCCCGGCGCGACCACGGCGGCGTCATTTTCATCGACCTGCGAGACCGTGAGGGGATCACGCAAATTGTATTCCGTCCCGACGAATTCCCCGCGGTTGCCGACCTTTCTCACGCGCTGCGCAGTGAAGATGTGATTCGCATCGTTGGTGTCGTGACGCCGCGACTGGAAGGCACCGAAAACCCGCGCTTAGTTACAGGTGCCATCGAAATCGTGGCCTCTGCTTTAGACGTTCTGAATAAATCCGACGTGCTTCCATTCCCGCTCGATTCCCGCGTGGCCAATGAAGATTTGCGACTGGAATACCGGTACCTGGACTTACGACGCCCGGAAATGGCTGCAAACCTAAGATTGCGCCATCGAGTAACCAAAACCATCCGGGACGTTATGGACGGTGAGGGGTTCTATGAAATCGAGACCCCGGTGCTTTCGAAAAGTACCCCGGAGGGAGCGCGTGACTTCCTCGTGCCGGCGCGGCTCAGTCCGGGCGCATTTTACGCGTTGCCTCAGGCACCGCAGCAATACAAGCAACTCCTCATGGTCGGAGGGATCGAGCGGTATTTTCAAATTGCCCGGTGCTTCCGGGACGAAGATCTCCGGGCCGATCGCCAACCCGAGTTCACACAACTCGACGTCGAGGCGTCGTTTACCACCGAGGAAGAAATTTTTGCGCTCATTGAAAAATTAATGACGATCATCGTGCGTGAAGCGCGTGGTGTGGAAATCTCCACGCCATTTCCCCGGCTCACTTACGCGGATGCCCTGAATCGCTACGGCAGCGATAAACCGGATACCCGGTTTGGAATGGAACTCGTGGACCTCGGAGATGTGTTCGGCGCCTCGGAATTCAAAGTCTTTCGCAGTGCCCTCGACTCCGGCGGCTCGGTCAAGGCGATCAACGCGAAGGGATTTGCGTCGATCACATCCGGCCAGATCAATGAACTCACCGAACTTGCAAAACTCCACGGCGCGAAAGGCCTCGCCTTTATCAAGGTAGAAGACGGTGAATGGAAATCGCCCATCGTTAAATTTTTCTCAGAAGCCGAAAAAGCGGCGCTCACAGACCGCCTCGCACTGGAAGAAGGCGACCTGGTCCTTTTTGGCGCCGACAAATGGGACATCGTTTGTGAAGTGCTCGGGAGAGTCCGGTTGCGCGTCGCTGATATCTTGAAGCAGGTCACAGATCCCGAACAATTGAATTTCCTCTGGGTCACCCAATTTCCGCTCCTCGCCTGGAGCGCCGAGGACAACAAATGGAATGCCGTGCATCACCCGTTCACGCGGCCAATGATTGACGACATCCCCGCCTTGGAATCAGGCGATTTCGCCAGCGTCCGTGCCGTCGCTTACGATGTCGTGCTCAATGGAGTCGAACTCGGGGGAGGCAGCCTGCGAATCCATGAATCTGACCTCCAAGCGAAGATGTTCTCGATCCTTGGAATCAGCGCCGACGAGCAACAATCGATGTTTGGTCACATTCTGCGTGCATTTCAATTTGGCGCCCCGCCGCACGGGGGTATTGCTCTGGGATTAGACCGTATGATCATGCTCCTCGCCAAGGCGGATTCGATTCGGGATGTGATTGCCTTTCCGAAAAATAACCGGGGCCAGGAACTAATGACATCCTCTCCTGCGGCTGTAGATCCGCGGCAACTGCGTGATTTGGCCATTCAGTCCACGGCGAAGCGGACCTCCCCGGGGCGCGAATCGCCCGACGCTTAGCCGCCTCGCATTTCTCCGCAATTGCTCTGGTTGCTGCGGGATATTCTTTTCTGGATGCTTCTGAAATGTATTGGGTTATGGACCATGTACGTATCGCGTTCAAGAACTTGGCACGCCATTTGCTTGATGTCCTGTCTCAGTCGCAACGCTAGGCGCGATGCGATCGAAACTAAAAACAAACCCAACCCATTAAGGAAGTTACCCAATGCTTAAACGCCCCAATTATCTGGCTTCTCTGGCAGCCTCGGCACTGCTTGCAGTGTTTGTAGGTCTGCCGGTCGTGCTCCATGCGCAAGATGCCGTCATCGTTACTGAGACCACCGCTGTGGTCGAAGCCGTGGAAGAAGAAGCCCCTCCATATACCACGATGGAAGCCCTTCAAGCCGATCCGATGCTTTATGCGAAGTTCATGATCGATAACCTGTGGATTCTCATTGCCGCAGCGTTGGTCTTCATTATGCACGCAGGATTCTCGGCGGTTGAGAGTGGTCTTTGCCGCTCGAAAAATGCCGTCAACATCCTGACCAAGAATCTCTTCATCGTTGCAACCGGTATTCTTACCTATGCGGCTGTCGGGTTCTCGCTCATGTATCCTGGAGATTCATGGATCGCGAACGGATGGCTTGGATTTGGAGGCTTCGGCATCGGCTACAGCCCGACGGTAACAGATGCGGAAACTGTCTTCGCGAAACTCACCCCGGCTGGCTACGGCTTGGACATGACGACTTGGGCGGATTTCATCTTCCAAGCGATGTTTGCTGCAACCGCTGCCACGATTGTTTCGGGCGCTGTGGCTGAACGCGTGAAACTTGCTCCATTCATGATTTTTGCCACACTGCTCTTGGCTATTCTCTATCCGATCACTGGCTCATGGCAGTGGGGTGGCGGCTGGCTCTCCGAAGCCGGGTTCAAAGATTTTGCCGGCTCGACGATCGTTCACGGTGTGGGCGGATTCGCTGCACTCGCGTGCGTAATCGTGCTCGGACCGCGTTTGGGCAAGTATCTACCAAATGGTAAGATCAGGCCTATCCTTGGTCACAACATGCCGCTCGTCGCGATCGGTGTGTTCCTCCTCTTCTTGGGATGGTTCGGATTCAACGGCGGTTCTGTTCTTAGCGCAGATCCCGTGCTGGTCTCTCTCGTTTTTGTAACAACTGCCATTGCTGGTGCAGCTGGTATCATCGCTGCCATGTTCGGCTCCTGGGCGATCCTGAAAAAGCCCGATCTTTCGATGGCTCTTAACGGTGCTCTTGCAGGCTTGGTTGGCATTACTGCCGGCGCGGATACTGTCACTCCACTCAGTGCAGTGATCATCGGTGCTATTGCAGGGATCTTGGTTGTTTTTGCGGTTATCTTCTTTGATAAAATCAAGATTGATGATCCTGTTGGCGCGATTTCCGTTCACGGAGTCTGTGGTATCTGGGGCACTCTTGCCGTGGGTATCTTCTCCTTCGACGCCGCTCACACGGTCGCGATCCAAGCGCTTGGAACGTTCAGCATCTGTGCCACAGCGTTTATCTTCTCGCTCATCGTGTTCGGTCTGCTCAAATTGGTCATGGGCGTCCGTGTATCTGCCGAGGAAGAGACCGCAGGGCTGGATATTGGAGAACATGGCCAGGAAGCCTACCCTGACTTCCAACCCGTCTCCGAAGCATAAAACTGGCTTACAGCATCAAATTGAAAAATCTATAAATGAAAAAAATCGAAGCCATTATCAAGCCGTTCAAACTGGAAGAAGTTAAAGACGCGCTGGCAGACCTCGGCATCGAGGGAATGACAGTTAGCGAAGTCAAAGGCTTCGGACGGCAAAAGGGGCACACAGAAATCTATCGTGGTAGCGAATACACGGTCGATTTTTTGCCCAAAATCAAAATCGAAGTGGTCCTGTCTGATGCTCTCCTTGAGAGCGCGACAGCGGCCATCGTGAAGGCAGCCAAAACCGGTAAGATCGGCGACGGAAAAGTCTTCGTCTCATCTGTCGAGGAAGCGATCCGTATTCGCACGGATGAAACCGGCGAAGATGCGGTCTAAGAAACAATTGCTAGGGACCTAGGGTAGCTAAGCATGGCGGCGGGGGAAACTCCGCCGCCCTCTGCTTTTTAGGGGCCGGATATTGATAGGTAATCAACGTTTTTTTGTCTCTGCTTGGGCGCGGTCCGCTCTAGAGTGGGTGGATAACATGGACGCGTATCTTCCCTGGATTCTTTTTGCCGCAGGTCTTGGTGCCGGCTGCTTCGTGACATGGTTTTTTTGCCATTCCCGTAATTCGCTGAAATCCGCCGAAGAACGTGCTCGCATGTCCATGGAGCTGGCGACGGTCCAATCCACACTCGTTGCCCGGACCGCTCGCCAGGAGGAACTGACGCACGAGCTGGCAGCCGCTCGATTAGTATCCGATCAACTCCACGCCGAGGTGACCCGTCTCACTGGTGAGCGTGCAGCCGTGGAGATCCGCGCTCAGGCCGATCGGGAATCTGCGGACGAAAAGCTTGCCCTGCTCGATAAAGCACAGACGCAGCTATCCGATGCGTTCAAGGCGCTGTCATCTGAAGCACTACGAAGCAACAACCAAAGTTTTGTTGAACTTGCGGGCGAGACGTTGAAGACTTTCCACGAGCAGGCGCGCGGGGATCTAACCAAACGCCAGCAAGCCATCGAGGAAATGGTAAAACCTGTGCGTGAGTCGTTGATCAAGGTGGATGAAAAAATCCAGCTCATCGAGCAGGCCCGGGTCGGTGCCTACGAGGGGCTCTCCGAGCAAGTGCGCAACCTGCTCGACACCCAAAACCGCCTCCAGCACATCGCCGGCAATTTGGTCCAGGCATTGGGCACCCCGAGCGTCCGCGGACGCTGGGGAGAGATCCAACTCCGACGGGTCGTGGAACTTGCCGGGATGCTTGAGAGGTGCGACTTTTATCAGCAACAAAATAGCACCACCGAAGACGGTCGCTTGCGCCCCGACCTCATAGTTCGCCTTCCCGGCGGGACCAATATTGTTGTGGATGCGAAGGCGCCGCTATCCGCCGTGTTGGAGGCCATGGACGAACCCGACGAGGCCCGTCGCCGCGTCAAACTCAAGGAACACGCGCGCTTGATCCGCGACCACATGGCGGCTTTGAGCCGAAAATCTTACTGGGAGCAATTCCAACCCACCCCGGAATTTGTCGTTCTCTTTCTTCCCAACGAGGCATTTTTTAGTGCCGCTCTCCAGGAAGATCCCTCGCTGATCGAACTCGGCGTGGAACAAAAGGTTATCCTTGCCACCCCAACCACGCTGATCACGTTGCTCAAAGCTGTTTCCTACGGGTGGCGTCAGGAACAAATGGCCGACAACGCACGCAAAATCGCCGAGCTCGGAAGGGATCTTTATAAACGTGTCAGCGATCTCGGATCCCATTTCGCCGATGTCGGTCAACGTTTGGGCAAGGCTGTCGAAAGCTACAACAAAGCGGTAGGCAGTCTCGAGTCCCGAGTTCTGGTCTCTGCCCGACGGTTCAATGACCTCGGGTTGGGACATGATACTGCGCTGCCGGAGTTGCTGCCCGTCGGGGCCACTCCGCGGATCCTCACCGCGCAAGAAATGCTCGACGAGGGCAAGCCAGAGACGGATTCCTCCACTAGCCCCAAGGACAGTGACGATATTTTCCGTAGTTCAGAGCAAAATCCCGCTTGATCAATCGGAGCTGATTACTTTATGTTCATAGCTCAGTTGCGTTCAGGCGAAAAATCGCCTTACCCGAATCCGTTCCTTGAGGGCAGTATTGATCGGGGTCTTAGCTCAGTTGGTAGAGCGCCTCAATGGCATTGAGGAGGTCAGCGGTTCGATCCCGCTAGGCTCCATTCCCCCGCATTCCCAAACCGCAGCCCCGATCTCAGTTTGCCGTAGTTCCGGCAGTCAATCCGTCCACGATCCGACGTTGGAGAAATGCCACCAGCACGAGCAGGGGGGCAACGCTGATGATGATTGCCGCTCCGATTAACCCCCATGGTAATTCAAACAAGCTACCCCCGCTCAGACTCGCGATGGCCACGGTCACGGTCTGCGCTTCCATTCGGGGGAGAAACGTAAGCGCCAGCAGGAATTCATTCCACGAGGCAATGAACACAAGGATTCCTGTCGTTGCGAGGCCTGGTCCGGAGAGCGGCAATATCAACCGCCACAAAATCCCGACGTGGCTGAGCCCGTCAATGACGCCTGCCTCGTCGATTTCGCGTGGAATCGTGCGGAAGAACGCCGCAAGAAAAAGGATGCCAATGGGAAGGTTGAATGCAGCGTAGGGGATGATCAATGACAACGGATGGTTTGTGAGACCGACCGACCGCACCACTTCATAAAGCGGGAAGAAGAACGCAATCGTGGGAAAAAATGCCACACCGACCAAAAGTGCGACAACGACTGGTCCTCCGCGGGGTTTCAATCGCGCGAAGGCATATGCCGCCGGAGCGCTTACTGCGAGGCATAATGCGGTCGCGCAGGCGCTGATGAAGAAGCTGTTCCACAAAAATCGCGCAAAGGGCCGTCGGGCAAAGAGTTCGACATAGTGCTCGATCGTCCACTGCCGGGGCCAATAGGTGACTGGCAGGCCCGTAATTTCAGCATTCGTTTTTACCGAGGTTACGAATTGCCACCAGAGTGGGCCGAGACACCACAGAAGCAATACTCCAAGGACGATGGCGCCAACACCCCGCCGCTTCCACGAAAATCCCGGCAGATAAGTTTTCATCGATCGCCGCCGTTGCTTCTGCCGAGCACAAGCCAAATCCCGCCAGTAAGGACCGACAGCACGCCAGCCCCCGCTACCAGCAGTGCTGCGCCATAACCGAAGTCGAGGTAGCGCATGAAATTCCGATACGTGTAGATCGCCACGGTCTCGGTTGCGCCACCCGGGCCCCCGCCCGTCATCACGTAGACCAAATCGAAAATTCCAAACGATTGAAGGGCTCGAAAGAGCACCGCCACGAAGATGGTGGGCTGCAGCATAGGCAGGGTGATCTGCACAAATCGCTGCCAGCGCGAGGCACCATCAATGGATGCCGCTTCGTAAAGTTGCACCGGAATCGTTTGCAGTCCGGCAAGTAGCAGGAGCGTAATAAATGGCGTTGTTTTCCAGACGTCAGCGAGGACAAGGGCGGTGAATGCGGTATCCGGGCGCCCGAGCCATGCGATCGGCTTGGAGAGCATGCCCGCGTGGATTAGGAGGTCATTCACGACGCCAAATTGATCGTTGAAAATCCAGATCCACCCCAACCCAAGCGCCGCAGTGGGAAGCACCCATGGAACGAGCGCTGCCGTGCGTGCGAGCCCTCGACCAAATGGAGAATGATGCACGGCAAGCGCTGCTGCCAGTCCAAGCACAAGTTCGCTTCCGACCGCGAAGCCAGTGAATATGAGGGTGCGTATCACGGTTTCCCAGAAATGCCCGTCTGCAAGCAGGCGTTGATAGTTATACAATCCGGAGAATACGGGTTCCAGATTAGTGCTGAGGTTTTGAGTGAAAAAACTTAGCACTAACGTGCGGACCACAGGATACACGGCAACCCCGAGCACGAGAATCAGGGCCGGAGCGAGCAGCGCCCATGCGGTCCATGCAAGGTTTCTATTCATTAGCGCTGGCATGTGGATTCGGGATGCGATGACGTCCGAGCAGGAGTTCAGTTTCGCGTGTTGCGGCTGCGAGCGCATCAGCCGGTGACATTTGGCCTGTGATCGCAGCGCTTAATCGCCGTTGGAGGATATCCGATGCTTGGGCATACTGAGGAATCGGCGGACGTGGCGTGGTCCGCTGCAATACCTCGTAAAGTGCCTGCTGCATGGGGTCTGTGGATTCCTCGTAAAAGTTTCGCCGGGCGGGCTGCAGGCCGATTTTCTCATTCATGAATCGTACCGATTCCGGCGAGGCAACGAACTCAATGAGCGCCCATGCGACGTTTTTGACCGGACTACTTTTGACGATGGCAAAGCCCGCGCCGCCTAGCGTGGCTGCCGACTCGCCGCCGGGGTTGGCTGGCATCGGTGCGATTCCCACGTTTTCGAACATAGGGGATTCTTCGACCGCCATCAGCTTGTAAACATACGGCCAGTTGCGAAGGAATACCGCGCCGCCGCTCTGGAACAACAATCGGCTATCCTCTTCCGCATAGGTCGTCACTCCGGGCGGAGATATCGTTCCGACCGCATCACAAAGAAACGCCAGCGCGTCAACGGCAGCCGGAGAGTTCAACCCGATCTTCTCCGTCTCGGGGTCGATCCAGAATCCGCCAAAGCCCCGGAGGATTTCCAAGTAATTGCACACCAGCCCCTCGTATTGTTTCCCCTGCCACACATATCCCCAGCGTCCGGCGGCTTGCAGCGTCTTGCTGATCGCGGCCATCTCCGCGAACGTTTGCGGCGGGTCGGCCCCAATTTCCTCAAGCAAATCTTTGCGATAATATAGTAGCCCGCCATTGAGCTGTGTTGGCACACGGTAAATGCCTCCCTTGTAGGTCCCTCCCTCAACACTCGCTGGAACAAAAGAATCCCATTCGTCCCAGTAATCCCGGAGGTCCTCCAGCCATCCGGCGGCGGCAAATTTTGGCACCCAGATCACATCCGCATAAACGAGGTCAAAGTCGCCGCTGCCAGAGAGTAATGCATTCACGTAGAGGTCTTCGCGGGTGTCGGTGGAGGCGGGGCCTTCGACGAGGTTCACACGGACGCCGGGATGTTCCTCTTCGAACCGGTCAAATAATGCCCGCCAAGCACCGCGACCGTCGGGTTCCATGAGCACGCTGAGGACGACGGTCTCGTCCGCGGGGGAGGATGACGGATCGCCGCATCCCGTGAGGGCGAGCGCGATTGCGATAATCCATCCTGCGATACGTTTCACCCCATGAAGCTTACCTTCAGAACCGCTGCGGTCAACGGTGGACGGCTTGCCCGAACATCATATGAGAATATCACCGAATTCGTGTGCAGAATTCGCTTGCTTGGGCCCCCTCCTCGACGGATTCTCTCCTCATGGTTGAGCTAGAGGTCTATGCCGCCGGAGTCCGCAGTCCGGAAAAAATGATGGGTCTTGCCTTGGAGTTGGATACCCTATCGGGCCTCCGCTACAAGGTGGACACCAACCACGACATTATCTACATGGAATTCACCACCGAACCGCCGCCAGTTTCCAGTGTGCAAGCGTTGTTTGACCGCGCCGGACTCAAGGCTAAAATTGTCGGAGCGCTCCCGGATGCATTAGCGCTGAAGAAAAAAACCCAGCGGCTCGCTTGATCTGCGGTAATGCTGTGCGTACGGAGATTCGTGGGGATTTGAATGCCATCTGGCAATAAAAGAGAATGTCCGTGCTCGCGTCATTGGGGGGGATGCCCTCCGCGTTTCTAATATATTTGGGTCAGGTCGGCGGCCTGATGATCGAAACTTTTCAGTCCGTATTCGCTGGCCGCATTCGGGTGCGGCTCACGCTGGAGCAGATCAGTCACATCGGGTTCGGATCGCAGCTCGTCGTCATCGTGACGGGTGCTTTCACAGGCGCTGTATTCACCGCGCAGACGTTTTTTCAGTTTGCCAACCTGAATATGGAGTCCGCCGTCGGGCCGGTTGTTTCTGTGGCGATGTGTCGGGAGTTGGGACCTGTGTTGGCGGGGCTGATGGTGGCAGGTCGTGTCGGAGCTGCCATGAGCGCGGAGCTTGGCACAATGAAAGTGACGCAACAAATCGACGCGCTCCGAGCGCTTGCCGTAAATCCGGTGGACTACCTCGTGGTGCCCCGCGCGCTTGCAATGATGATCTCGCTGCCTCTCCTGGTGGCTGAATGTATCTTTTTTGGCATTCTCGCCGGATGGTTTGTAGCGACTCAGGTCCTGGGCGTCGGATCGGCTTATTACATGCTAAACATGTACAAATTTACCGAAGCCGAAGACATCATGATGGGGATCATCAAAGGATTCGTTTTTGCCATCATCATCGTATTTATCAGCTGTCGTGAGGGCCTTCATGCGCGGGAGGGTGCCGTAGGCGTCGGGCGGGCAACCACTGAGGCTGTCGTGATCGGCTCGCTCTCCGTGCTGATCGGGAATTTTTTCCTCACGATGGCACTGAATATTTTCTTCCCTGCCGGAACGAACTGATGAATACGCGGCCTGCAAATGCAAAGCTTCTGCTCGATGTGGAAGACTTGGTTCAACGCATCGGCGGGCAGGAAATTCTGCGTGGGTTTTCGATCCGTGTGTATGCAGGGGAGACGCTTGTTTTGCTTGGAAAGAGCGGCGGCGGAAAAAGTGTATTCCTGCGGCACCTCATCGGGCTGATGCGTCCCGTGTCAGGACGGATTACTTTTGAAGGCACCGACATTACGTTTTTATCCGAGCGGCAGCTTGAGCCTGTGCGGCGGAAAATCGGGATGGTTTTTCAGGATGGTGCGTTGTTTGACTCCATGAGCGTGGCCGAGAATGTGGCGTTTCCGTTGCGTGAGCGCGGCGAGCGTGATGATGCGGTCATCCAGAAAAAAATTCATGAAGCACTGGCACTGGTCAATATGACGGGACATGAGCACAAAATGCCGGTGAACCTCAGCGGCGGCATGCGCAAGCGGGTCGCGCTGGCCCGCGCGATTGTCTCACCCCCGGATGTGATTCTTTACGATGAACCCACCGCTGGTCTCGATCCCATTGTCTCAGATAGTATTAATAAACTGATCCGACGTCTCCAGCGTCAGCTTGCCGTCACGTCCATTGTGGTAACGCACGACATGGCGAGTTGTTTTCATATTGCGGATCGTGTGGCTTTGCTTCACGAGGGGAAGGTGTATTTTTATGGCACCCCGGAGGAACTGCGAACGACGACGGATCCCGTCATCCGCAGTTTTGTCGACGGAAGATCGGATGAAGTCGAATAGCGAGATCCCAAACTACAAGTAGAATCATGAAATCAGAACAGGCAACCCAGGCACGTGTCGGTGCATTTTTGCTCCTTGGACTCATGTTTGCCGCCGCGATGGTGGTGTATTTCGGACGCTTCGGCGACGGATTGAAAAAATTCTACAACGTCCGGATCGAGTACCCGAACGCCAGTGGACTATTCACTGGAGCGGATGTGCTGCTTGCCGGTGCGAAAGTCGGTGCCGTCCAGGAAGGGCCATACGTGCTTGATAGCATGCGGGGCGTTTACGTGATGTTAAAAATTTACGAGGGCGTTTTGATTCCTGAGGGATCGTCGTTTACCATCGGCAGCTCGGGCTTGCTTGGCGATAGCTTCGTCGACATCACGATGCCCACGGAATTGGATGCCACACAATTTGTCCCGATTGAACCCGGCACTGTGGTCATCGGAAAACGGGAGATGGGCATGGGTGATCTGGCGGGCGAGGGGACGCAGTTGCTTGCCGATATCCGGACTGCGGTCAGTAATGTCAATGTGCTGGTGACGAAACTCAACACCGAGGTGCTCAATGCCTCAACCGTCGAGTCGGTGGGTCAAACAGTAAAAAACCTCGAGACGACGAGCGCCGAGTTTTCCTCAGCATCGAAGCGCCTCGATGGGATGATGGACGAGGCCGAAGGTGCGGTGAAAGAAGTCACCGGAGCGCTGGGCCGCGTGACCAAGACCGTAGATAAGACCACCGACACGCTGGAGGCTGCCCGACTGGCTGCGTTGAGCTTTGACAAAACGATGGTCGAGGTGCGCTCGCTGCTGCGTGAAATTCGTCAGGGCAAAGGGCCGATCGGTGCGCTGATCTCAGACCGGGGCATGGCGGATAATCTCCGAGCGCTGGTGACCAATTTGCGGCGTCACGGGGTGCTCTGGTATAAAGACCGCGCGGCGGAGCAGGAAGCCGCTGGCCGCTGATCCCGGAGATCTTCCACTTTCCCGAAGGTGCGCCTGTGCGCTGATTAGATTCGGCGTATTGGCTTCCTCTAAACTTTTTCACTCCCATGTCCTCGTCAGCCGATTCCCAGGAAGGGCTTCGCACCATGCTTCGGATCGCATCGCCGATCATCGTGATCAACGTCTCGATGACGCTCATGCAATTCGTTGATGCCTTCATGGTGGCGTCGCTCGGTGAGAAAGAACTCGCGGCAAGCTTGCCCGCGGGGTTGATGTTTTTTGTTCCTATCGCGTTCATGATGGGCGTGCTGGGAAGTGTGAACACCTTCGTCGCGCAGGTGCTCGGCCAGCGAAAAGCCAATCGTTGCGGACACTATGCCTGGCAGGGAATCTATCTGGGTGTTATCGCGGGTGTCGCGATGCTTCTCCTGTGGTTTGTCGCCGAGCCGCTCTTTGCCCTGTTCGGTCACGATCCCGAGGTGCAAAAACTGGAGGTTGTCTATTTTAGAATCTGTCTTTTTGAGGGAGTGCCGCTCTTGATCGGTATTGCGATCTCAAATTTTTTCATCGGGATTCAGCGCACTCGCATTCTCGCTTGGTTTGCGGGGATGGCGACGCTCCTGAACATCTTTTTCAACTGGGTGTTTATTTTCGGAAACTTGGGAGCTCCCGCACTTGGTCTGGCCGGAGCTGCTGTTGGCACGGTGCTGGCGATCTCGATTCAGACGATGGGGTTGCTGGGGTTCTTCCTCAAGCCTGCATTGGTCCTCGAATTTGAAACCCGCTTTCGCCCGCCGGATGGCAAGTCACTGGTAGATATGCTCCGGATCGGATTACCGTCGGGCGTGCAGTTTGGATTCGATATCCTTTCGTGGGGTGTTGCCCTCGTTTGGATGGTTGGCATTTTTGGGACGGCAAGCCTTGCGGCAACAACGATTGTCGTCCGTTATATGCATGTGGGATTTATGCCCGCCATGGCACTGGCATCTGCGCTAGTTGCAATGGTTGGCAAGGCGATTGGTGAGGGTAATCCCGATCTCGCCCAGCGGCAGGTTAAGACGGCTCTGCGGGTGACGACAATTTATATGGGCGCCGTCGGGGTTTTGTTTTTTGTGATGCGCTATCAGCTTTTAGGCGCATTTACCGATTCAGCTGAGACGATTGCGATTGGTGTCAGCATCATGCTATGCGTTGCCTTTTTTCAATTCTTCGACGCACTGAATATCATCTACTCCCATGCGCTGCGTGCTGCCGGCGACACGCTCTGGCTGGCTGTGGTGGGCGGGCTGATCTGTCTCGTTGTCTTCATCGGAGGCGGTGTTGCAATCATTAACCTGCTCCCGGGGCTCGGTGGATTGGGACCTTGGCTAATGGGAACCGTCTATCTTTCGATTTTTGCGTTGATGATGCGGTTACGCTGGAGACGCGGGGCCTGGCGGCAAATGAACATTTTTAAGGAATCCGGCGGTCAGATGACATGATTTTCTGTGGGCGGCTGAGCGTCAGGTTCGATGTGCACGGTGACGTCCGCGAGCTGAAAGTCACCGGCAATGAGCGCATCCTTTACGGCATGTGCGATCCGATGGCCTTCATGTACGCTGAGATCGCCCGAAACCCTGACGTGGAGGTCGGCAATAAGATCAGTGCCACTTTTGCGGACGCGTATCTTTTCGAATCCGGTGACTCCGCGAACTTCAGCAGCGACGGTTTGCATCCGCGAGAGAATTTCCGGCGAGACTTGTTCATCGATCACCTCGCCTACCGAACGCATCAGCATGCTCACGCCATTTCGCACAATGAGGACGCATGAAAACAATGCAGCCCAGTTATCTGCGCTCGCCCACGACTTACCGCCGATGAGAGCGATGGAAATCCCAATGAATGCGGCCAGTGACGTGATCGCGTCGCTGCGGTGATGCCATGCTTCAGCCCGGATTGCATTACTGCCGATCGAGTCTGCGTGGCGGATCAATAAGCGATACAGCACCTCTTTTGTTCCAATCACAAGGACGAGCACTCCGAGGGTCCACGGGCGGGGCAGCTCCCGCGGAGCAGCGTCTCGGAACCATTGATTGAAAATTTCCGAGCCGCTGCTCAATGCGAGAGCCGCTCCAGCAACAAGAAGAAAAATTGCGCCGGTAAGTGCGGCGAGTGACTCCAATTTTCCATGGCCATACGGATGCTGTTCGTCGGGCGGGCGCCCGGCGTAGAGCAACGCACCCCAGATGAGAAACGAACTAAAGATGTCCATCGCGGACTCCAGTCCATCCGCAATGAGTGCATTGGAATTTCCCCAGATTCCGCTCAAAACCTTGATCACTGCGAGCGTGGCATTGAGTGCCACTCCCATCAGGACAAGCTGATTGGCGGAGCGCCGAATAAGGGCTGCGCGGTTATTCATGGTGGACCAGTCGCTGGTGTGCGATGGAGGGCGTTAGCGGAAGGTGCTGAAAGTCATCGCTCCGGCTGCGGGAGTGTAATCCGTGGACTCTGGACTGGATGTCAGGAATGCGGGCACCTCGGCCCCCTCGTCCGGAATCGGAACCTCTCCTGGACCAACCCATCCGAGAGGGCGCTCGATAACAAAATATCGGATCGTAATAAGCTCTCCCGCGCGTATCTTTGCGACGGATCGGCCAACCTTTAACACATCCGCCACGATTCGAATCTCCGTCTTGTGAGGGTCGTCCGTTACGGATTTCAACACCTGGAGGACGTTGATCCTAAAGACATCGGATGCCTTCTGTTGCATTTCTTCGTATGCGGACGGAGGCAACTCCGCTTGAACGGAAGGAAGCAAAATTGCGCTCCACATGATGGCCATTATCCAGAAAGTGTGAGCGTATTTCATAGGAGTCGCAGGGTATTGTCTGCCGGCAGGTGGGCGAGTTGGTCCCGGATGGTCCGAGTTGTTCCGGGAAAAATATGATCGGGCACGATGTCAGCCAAGGGTGCAAGCACAAAGCGCCGGATCAATGCCTTGGGATGGGGTAACGTCAGCTCGGGATCAATAGTCTCAAAATCCCCATAGTAGATAATGTCGAGGTCAATCGGGCGCGGTCCGTTAATCGCGCGGATATCGGGACGTCCCATCACAGCCTCAATGGCCTTGAGTGTGCGCATCAGATCGATGGGAGTCAGGAGGGGAGTGAGTTCCACGGCGGCGTTCACGAAGTCACCAGATCCAATGGGGCAATCCACCGGGGTCGTTACGTAAAATCGTGAAACCAGAAATGGCTGATCCGGTGCCGAGAGCTTACGAATTCCCGTGATCGCGGATCGGATATGGTTTTCCCGCTCGCCAAGATTGGAGCCGATAGCGATGGCCGCACGCATTCGGATGCAGTGTTAGTGAAGACCTAGCACGTCCTGCATGTCATACAGCCCGGCTTCCCGATGCATGGCCCATTTGGCTGCGCGAAGCGCGCCATTCGCGAATGTGTCGCGGGATGATGCTTTGTGGGTAAGCTCAATGCGCTCGCCCGTGTTCGCGAAGATCACAGTATGGTCGCCGACGACATCACCTCCGCGAATGGCATGCATTCCGATTTCGGTCTGGGTGCGTTCACCCACCATACCTTCCCGGCCATGCACGACGTCCGATTCGTAGGATAAGGACCTGACTTCTGTGAGTATCTCTGCAAGCCGCCGCGCGGTGCCGGAAGGGGAATCCTTTTTTAACCGGTGATGCATCTCAACGACCTCAAGGTCAAATTCTGGGCCAAGAATTTCAGCTGCTTTTTGCGTCAACCAAAACAACGTGTTCACGCCAACGCTGTAGTTGGGGGCGAAGACAACGGGGGTTTTTTCTGCTGCTGCTCGGATCGCTGCACGTTGAGGTTCATCATGACCGGTTGTGCCGATAATCAGAACCTTTGCCGCTGCCGCACATGCTGCCGCCACCGCCGGCGTCACGGACGCGTGCGCAAAATCGATCACCGCATCGCATCCCGACAATGCAGAAGCAAAATCATCGCCGGCATCGATCTCGGCGGTCACTGAAAGAGTCGGATCGTCCGCAGCGCAAGATATGAGCGCTTGGCCCATGCGCCCTCGGGCACCCAGGATCATCAGTCGAAGTGGTTGAGTCATAATGATGAAAAAAACGGGGGCTACAGCCCGCACGCTTCGAGCGTGGCAAGCAACTTTTCGCGGGTGGCGTCTGCCATTTCGCATAGCGGCAGTCGGACATCCGGCGTGATTTTTCCAGATCGGCTCATGGCGAATTTTACTGGAACGGGATTCGGTTCGATGAAGAGATCTTTAAATAACGGATAAAATTTCTGATGCAGCCGCTGCGCTTCAGCCACGTTGCCTGCCGACCATGCCGCCACCAGGTCGCTGACTTCTTTCGGTATGATATTTGATGCAACGCTGACAACACCCACTGCTCCGGAAGCCAGGAACGGGAGAGTGAGCGAGTCATCACCGGACAAAATTTCAAAAGATGCGGGCAGCACCGAGCGGAGGTGGTTGACGCGTTCGACTGACCCCCCAGCCTCCTTGATGGCGACGACATTCGGGCAATCGGCGGCAAGACGTGCGACCGTGCCCACGCCGATCTCGACTCCGCACCTCCCGGGGATGCTGTATAGCATGCAGGGGATCGAGAGGACCCCTGCGATCTCTCGGAAGTGACGATAGAGTCCTTCCTGTGAGGGTTTGTTGTAATAGGGAGCCACCAACAGGCAGGCGTCGGCTCCAAGAGCTTCCGCTTCCCGAGAGAGTTTGATTGCCTCTCGGGTTGAATTAGAGCCTGTGCCTGCGATGACGAGGCAGCGTTTGTTTGCGGAGGCCACCGCTACTTCGATGACCCGGTGATGCTCATCGTAGTCAAGCGTCGGCGATTCACCGGTGGTGCCCACGGGAACAATCCCGGAGATGCCATTTGAGATTTGTGATTCAACTAACTTCCGAAACGCCAACTCATCGAACGCATCGTCTTTGAATGGAGTAACCAGTGCCGTGTGTGCGCCTTCAAACATACAAATCAAGAAATAGAAATACTGCCGTTAAATACAAAGTCCGCCGGTCCGGTAAGTGTCACCGAACCAAACGCTCCGACTCCACCCGTCGCCGAAAACCCTACCATAAGCGTGTCGCCCCCTTTGACCTCAACAGATACCGGTGATGGAGTGCCGGTCGCCACGTGATGAATCAATGCGCAGGCTACAACTCCAGTTCCGCAGGCCAAGGTTTCATCTTCCACACCGCGCTCGTAGGTTCGGACCCGGATGTGTCCGGGTCCGACGGCACACAAAAAATTCACATTGGTTCCCCGGGGTGCAAAGTGCGCGTGGTGACGGATTGCGGATCCATCGGCACGCACATCGACCGACGCGAGGTCAGCCACCTCGACGACGGCGTGCGGCACGCCCGTATTGAGAAAGGAAATGCTCAGTTCGCGTCCATTTACTTGAATTCCGGTCGGCGGCGAATAGCTGTGCGGATCGCTCATGCCCAGACGCACGTGCTCGCCAAGGCATTCCGCGGTGATAACTCCAGCCTGCGTCTCAAATCGCACCGCCTGCTGCCGGGTGCCCACGAGGCGGCTGGCAAAGCGGGCAAAACACCGGGCACCATTGCCGCACATCTCCGCTTCTCCGCCGTCCGCATTGTAATACCGCATCCGAAAATCGGCGCCAGTTTGAGCGGGTTCCACCGTGAGGAGCCCGTCCGCGCCCACCCCGCGATGTCTGTTGCAGAGGGCTGCAATCTGACCGGTGCTGAGCGTGAGCAACAGATCGCGGTTGTCGACGACGACAAAATCATTGCCGGCGCCGTTCATTTTGGTGAAGTCGAGAGTCATGGCAGAACCTGAGACCTTACGTGATTCGAACCACTGCGCGCAAGTGATCACTGATTCTCCGGCAGGGCAAACACATTAAAAAAGGGCATTTCGCGCCAAAGACAGAAAGCCCGCCAAGGGCTATCCGAGAAAGGAAAATACGATTCCTGAGACTCACACGAAGCCGCAAAGAGTTATCATAAATGCCTGAGTTCTTCGCTGTTTTCTGTGGAAGACAGCGAAGATCAAACAGCAAAGCCGTGGAGACCGTAAGTTACCAGGCCTGAATGCCACTGTTTTAAGCGAATGATCGGGTTTTTCCGCGATGGGAGATTTCTCGATATTGGGAGCGAGAGAGAGTTAGGGGCTCTATAAACAAATCTGTGGGTTAGAAGAAGACTGAGGAGACCAAAACGTATCGGGAGACAGAGGCAGGAGTTCGTGAGGGCAAAGGGGTCGGCAAAGGGGTCGGTCATTCATATTGACACATTTGAGGCAAAGGGGTCGGTCATTCATATTAACACATTTGAGGCAAAGGGGTCGGTCATTCATATTGACACATTTGATGGTGGAAGGGATAGTGATTGAATGCCGAGAGCGCTGAGAATCGAATATGAGGGAGCACTTTACCATGTGATGAATCGAGGAGATCGGCGGGAGGAGATCTTTTTAGGGGACGAAGATCGGTTGTTGTTTTTGAAGACGCTGGAAGAAGCGTGCGGGAAAAGCCGCTGGCAGGTGAGTGCGTATTGTTTGATGAGCAATCATTTCCATCTGGTGATTGAAACTCCGATGCCGACGCTGGTTGCGGGGATGAAATGGATGTTGGGGACCTATACG
>Ga0209491_10005487_pt1 | contig 18504 bp, 16 predicted proteins | sample BON02_FD_187213 | JGI IMG/M metagenome (GOLD analysis project Ga0209491, IMG submission 187213) | Freshwater microbial communities from Lake Bonney liftoff mats and glacier meltwater in Antarctica - BON-02 (SPAdes) (version 2) | ecosystem: Environmental > Aquatic > Freshwater > Ice > Glacier...
TTTCATCGACGTGTCACACCACGATCACGCCTGGCACTTGCACTTGCACTTGCACTTGTACTTGTACTTGTACTTGTACTTGTACTTGTACTTGTACTTGTACTTGTACTTGTACTTGTACTTTTGCTTTTGCTTTTGCTTTTGCTTTTGCTGGCGTGTTGATGCAGTTGTGGCGCTGAGTGTCCCTAAGTCTTGGCCGGAGCGTTTCGCTAACTGGATAGCACGAAGCGGTAGAGAAGTGCGGCCAGAACGGCACCCAGTAGTGGACCCATGACCGGCACCCATGCGTAGTTCCAGTCGCTGTCGCGTTTGTCTTTGATCGGTAGCAGGGCGTGCACCAAACGGGGGCCAAGATCGCGAGCGGGATTGATCGCGTATCCGGTTGTCCCGCCAAGTGACAAACCGATTCCAAAGACCAGCAAACCAACGGGCAATAGTCCAAGAGATCCCAGCCCTAACACCGGATCGGAATCAGATGGTGCTTCGCCTTGAACTAGACTGGGTGACACACTTAAAAAGATGGGCAGGATCAACGCGAATGTCCCAACGATTTCGCAGAAGAACGCTTGACCTGACTTGCGAATATTCGGCGCAGTGCAAAAACAAGCAAGTTTGGCATCAGCATCGTCGGTGACATTGAAATGTTCGCGATAGAAAAAATAAACTAGAGCCGAACCCATAATCGCACCGATGAACTGAGCCCCGATGAAACCGCAAGCTTTCGCGATACTCATTTCTCCAGCTGTCACCATCGCCATAGTGACTGCGGGATTAAGGTGTGCGCCACTGTATTTATTGGCACAGAAAGCCCCGACAAAAACAGCGATGCCCCAACCTGCTGCGATCACAATCCAGCCGCCATCGTGGCCTTTGGTGCGAGCGAGTACGACGTTGGCTACCACCCCGTTTCCAAACAGAACCAGCAACATGGTTCCAATCAATTCAGCGGTATAGGGAGACATCGGTTGGTTGATTCCTTCTTTAGGCCAGTGGTTCACAAGTTTAGGCAGGTGGTTCATGGGGGATGTAGTTTGCGGCGACGGACTCGAAAATCGCTTGTTGGTTTTGACACCACGATTCGTCTTGTTTCAATTCCACCGCCATCAACTTGGCGACGGCGGGTGCGATCTTCAAAGCGGCTGCGGCGTCAAGAAAAAGCGAGCGAGTACGTCTGGCCAAAATATCTTCGACGGTGCGAGCCATCTCATGGCGAACGGCCCAAATGATTTCTGATTTCCGAATCAGTAATGACTCGCACATCGGCTCAGAGAGTTCTGCGCTCGTCGATTCTAGCTCCATGATCGCTTGCAAATCCGCACCATAAAAACCGCGTGGGTCGTTCTCAGCGGGCGACTCCAGGTATCCATGCAGTTTGAGCGTTTGAGTCTTGCAGTTTGCGGAACTTAGGCTGGCCTCTGTGACTGCTCGGTCGACACAGTCCTCTGCCATTTTTCGTACGGTTGTCCATTTCCCGCCGGTGATCGTGATCAAACCGGATGCAGAGACGCGAATAGCATGGTCCCGTGAAAGAGACGCCGTTCGCGACGATTTGTCCCCTTTGACCAAGGGGCGAATGCCTGTAAAAACGCTCAGTACATTCTCGATCTGCGGAGCCTTCGTGAGATACGCTGCCGCCATATCGAGTAGGAATTGAATTTCATCAGCTTGTGGAACCGGTTCAAGCGTCGCCCCGGGAATTGGTGTGTCGGTCGTTCCTACAATGGCGTGACCATGCCAAGGAATAATGAAGATCACTCGGCCATCGGGAGTCTTGGGAACAATCATCGCGGTGTCCCCAGGGAAGAATGTTCTTGGCAAAACCAGGTGTACACCTTGACTGTGCGCGAGCATCGTTTCACAGCTGGCGTCATCCAGCTTTCGCACGCTGTCACAAAACGGACCTGCCGCGTTGATTACGCAGCGGGATTTGATTTGGAAGATTTCGTTTGTCTCCTGATCGATTGCCGTAACGCCGGTGATCGATCTCGCGTTACTTTTTGTCAGGTCGGTGACCGCCATGTAGTTCAGTAGACAGGCTCCTTGATCATGGGCAGTCCTTGCCATATTCAGCAGCAATCGTGCATCATCAAACTGGCCGTCGTGATAAACGACTCCGCCGCGAATCCCCTCACGGCGCAGCGCTGGGACAACCCGCAATGCCTCATTGGTCGAGACACCATACGACCGACCAAAATTGTTGCCGGCGGCGAAAAAATCGTAAAGCTTCAATCCGATCCCGTAGAAGAGGCGTTGCCAAATGCTGTGGCAGGGGATTAAGAACGGCATGTCATGCACAAGGTGCGGCGCGTTGTTTCGCAGCAACGTTCGTTCGCGAAGTGCATCGCGGACAAGCGTGAAGTTGCCTTGCCGCAAATATCGGACGCCGCCGTGTATCAGTTTCGTGCTACGGCTAGATGTTCCCTTGCCGAAATCAGATTGCTCAACCAATAAGACATCTAGGCCGCGACTGGCAGCGTCCATCGCGACTCCGACTCCCGTGGCCCCGCCTCCAATCACAACGATGTCCCATGGCGTGGTCCGGTCTCTCAACCGTTGAATCGAATCTTCGCGACTTATCCCGCTCGATATCACGAATCTGATTCCCATCCGCGCGAGCGTTGTAGGGCTTCGGACCATCGAGCTCGTCGCCGCGAGACTTCTTCGGTGGGCATCGACGGCTGAAAGACTTTATCCGTCTGCCAAACTTCGACAATCTGACTAACGTTGTTCCAAAAGCCGACAGCGAGGCCGGCTAGATACGCAGCGCCTAATGCGGTGGTCTCAATAATTTTTGGTCGCACCACAGGAACTTGTAAAATATCAGCTTGGAACTGCATCAACAGATCATTGGCTGACGCGCCCCCATCGACTCGTAACTCCTTGATCGGTATTCCCGCGTCTTGTCTCATCGCGTCGAGAACATCGGCAACTTGATAGGCAATGCCTTCAAGGGCTGCACGTGCAAGATGCGCCCGCGTCGTCCCACGCGTGATGCCGACAATCGTGCCGCGGGCATAAGAATCCCAATGCGGTGCGCCGAGTCCGGCGAATGCGGGAACCATATAAACCCCATCGCTGTCGGGAACACTTGCGGCAAGTTCTTCCACTTCGGCAGCAGCATCAATAATGCCAAGTCCATCGCGCAACCATTGGACCGCCGCCCCGGCAATGAAAACGCTGCCTTCAAGCGCGTATTCTCGCTGCCCTTGAACACTACAAGCGACAGTGGTCAGCAGCTTGCACGTCGATGGTGTTGGCTTATCACCAATGTTCATCAGCATAAAGCAACCGGTTCCGTACGTATTCTTGGCCATCCCATGTCGAGTACAGTTTTGACCAAAAAGTGCGGATTGCTGATCGCCTGCAGCGCCGCCAAGTTTGATCGGCGATCCGAATAGCGAAGCGTCCGTTTCGCCATAGAGGTGGCTTGATGGTAGTACTTCAGGCAAAATCGATCGCGGGATATTGAACAGCGATAAAAGTTCGTCGTCCCATTGGCAGGTTGCAATGTTCAACAGCATCGTGCGTGATGCGTTGGTCACGTCCGTGGCATGCACGCGACCGCCGGTCAGTTTCCAGAACAGCCAACTGTCAATGGTTCCAAACGCAAGTTCACCACGCTTTGCCCGCTCTCGCAGACCCGGCACGTTTTCCAGCAACCAGCGAATTTTGGTGGCGCAAAAGTAGGAATCAATCAACAGCCCCGACTTCTGTTGAACAAGGTTAGTGTGTCCTGCCTTGATGAGGGAATCACAGTACGAAGCTGTGCGCCTGTCTTGCCAGACAATCGCATTGTGGACAGGTTCACCAGTCGCTCGATCCCACAGCAGCGTCGTCTCGCGTTGATTAGTGATGCCGATGGCTGCCACGTCACTTGCGGACAGTCCACATTGGGAAAGCACTTCCCGGGCGACGTCTAACTGTGACTGCCAAATTTCGTTGGCGTCATGCTCGACCCAGCCAGGCTGCGGATAGTGCTGGGTGAATTCTTGTTGAGCAATGCCGAGCATCGAACCCGAGTGGTCAAAAACAATCGCTCGAGAACTGGTCGTACCCTGATCCAATGCCAAAACAACGCTCATGGAATTCACCTATAGAATTAAGGACAAAAGTCAAACCCGCACCGCAGGCGACGTTTTGCTCAGGCTAGCATCAACCGTCTCTGAGAACAATCGCGGTTACCCGTCAGCCGGTTGGCAAAAAAACAGTGTCATCTATGGCGTTATCTATGGCGTTATCTATGGCGTTATCGTTTGGTGAATTCTGTGACATCATCGGCAATGATGTTACTTTCAACCGAGACCAATTCAAGTATCAGGTGCAACCATTGGTGACTATCAACCGACCACAAAAATGTGGCGACGATATTTTATCCTGACTTGGAAATGGGTGAATTCGTCGGCATTGTGGGCAATAACCCCGTCGCCGCAGTTTAATGGGCGTACTGTTGCGGCACTTGCCTGTGATCCGAGTGTGACAGAGAGGGCCGGGGGCGTGATGGTCGCTGCCAGTTTAGCTTAGGAGTATGGATTTACCGACATGGATGGAAAAATCCGAAACCACTCACCGCTGGTGAGGTGTAAACGACAGTCGAGAGACCGCCTGCAGCGGAGGCTGCGAAGCAGGTTTTTCATTCCATTTTAATTATCGCTCGCGGCCCTGCTAAAGCGTTTCGTTATCCAACAGAAGGCAGGCAAGAGAGGCAGCGAATATTATACATTCGTACGATTGTGACTGGCTTGCTTGCGTGCGAGGTCAGTTCAATGATGCTTGAAAACGCTGGCAACCGCCTGATTTACCCGCTAAAACGTACGAAGAATGCCGACTGCCTTAGCGGCCTACTTAAGTCAAAAATGCACCGGAATTGCGAAGCCGGGCGTTTCCTGAATTCAAGTTCACTTGGCGGCAACCGGGTAATTTTGGTCGATAATCACTGTCTCGGAGTATTCCGAATGAAGCGTTCTAATCTGTTTATGCTATTTTCTGCCAATGTCGCGGCAACCGTTTTGTCCTCTTGGTAATGTGATTCGTCCTCTTGGCAATGTGAAACAGCCGACGAAGATATGACCGACCAAACAAACGTTACCTACCTCACCGACCCTGAAAACCGTGCTCAGGTGCAACCAAATGTCACAGAATGTCATGCATGCGTTCTTTTGAGATGCTTGCCGGCATACATTGGTTTTGGAAATTGGCGTTGGAGACCCGTCGCAAGGCTTCTTCCTGGGAACCGCCAGAAGACGCGATGCTGACAAGTGTGACCTGGTTGGTCCGTTGGGCCGTTGGTCATTTCGGCGTGCTGTAGTGTTCGGCAGTCGTCAGTCCGTCAGTCCGTCAGTCCGTCAGTCCGTCAGTCCGTCAGTCCGTCAGTCAGTCCGTCCGTCAGTCCGTCAGTCCGTCAGTCCGTCAGTCCGTCAGTTAGTCAGTTAGTCAGTTAGTCAGTTAGTCACGGGCTCTCACATATCGTTTGGTTAAACTTCCAATTTCCTCAAATCAACGACTGGTTTGGCAATGCGGTTGACTTTGTTGAAATAGATTATGGCTCACAAGAAACCCAACTTGCCCGAGAAACTTTGCGTCGTCTGCCAGCGGCCATTCAAGTGGCGGAAAAAGTGGGCGAAGGTCTGGGATGACGTGAAGTATTGCAGTGACAAATGCCGTAGAGATCGAAACGACTCGGTGCAGCGTCGCAACAACGGCCAACCGCCTGTGGACCCGTCGAAATCTATCTCCTGACCGGGATCGTGATTGGCTTTAAAATTCTGGTGCTGAATTCTCACCGAAGTACCGAACACGGCCGGCGATTCTGTTGTGGCTGATCTGCTGTTGATAGATTGATAACCTTCGAGCGCATCGTTCGTCTCGCTATCCAGGCATTCGGAGCGTTTAAGTGCAACGGGTGCCATCTCTCGCCAAACAGCTGACCTTAAAAGGCTATCGCCAAGCCTGCAATCTCCCCTGACGCCAAACGGCAGACGATGTGGTTGGGTAAATACTTTGAGCAGGTTAGTACCTAAACGCTGATTCTCTGGAATATTCCCATCCAACAGTAACGCTCCGCCCTTGATACCTCGCCAGAAAGGCAGCAGCTTCTTCCGCTGCAAAACGTCTTCCGCTTCGTCCAGAAATGCCTGCCAATGCTCTCGCATTTCTTCAGAAACTCCCCCGGCGGCGTTTTGTGCGAGTCCAAATGTTCGAGTCCAAATGTTCGAGTCCAAATGTGCGTGCCTAGAATTGTGCATCTAGATGAGTCGCTGGGTTCTGCTGGCTGTCAAAATGGAGTGGTTGTCGGGTCAGTTTCCCTTCAGGGATGAAAGTCTGTCGACGAAATGTATGCTGACTTGTCGCTTGAAATTCGCCTGTTTCATGAAAGAAGATGTAGTGCACGATGGAAATGAATTGGCCACCTATTTCGATTAAATTAAGTGAATTCTTTTCACGCTCGCGACCCCGTCCCCGCCGTGACGTGGTCGTCCCACATTGCACGCAGATGATGCCTCGATCACGGTGAAGGCCAGAATAGAAGTCTAGCGAATTGCCGATGAAGGCTCGATGAAGATGTCCACCTAGAACCATGTCCACGTGCAAGTCAACGAATCGTTCCATGGATCGTTTGGCCTGGGGCATGATACTGTCGCGGAGATAGTCCGGGGCCGGCGCAAAGTGATGGTGCGCGATCACGATTCTGGCAACATCCGCCGGTACATCGCGAAAATGTTCCTCGCACGCGTCCAGTTGCCACTTATGAATCCGGCCATTACTGATCGCGGTTCGCGGTGCTGTAGAATCCAGTCCCACGATCATTGCTTTTTCCATTCGGAGCACTGGATTGAGTTCTTCCGAAATGATCTCCTGATAAAGTCGATGGGGATTGTTCCAACGCTCGGACAGGCGATATAGCGGGACATCATGATTTCCCGGAATGACCAATTGAGGCACTTTGGGAAGTTGTAACAGGAATTCCTTGGCTGCCAAGAACTGCTCCCGTCGCGCACGCTGGGTCAGATCGCCGCTAATGATCACCGCGTCTGGTTTCAGCAGTGGAGCGATGCGTAAGGCGGCCTCGCCAACGGACTGGACGTAGGGAATGCCAAAATGCAGGTCCGAAATATGAAGAAGCTTCAGCGATCCCGATTCCGGTTGAACAAAATCAGGCAACAGTGCATCTGACATAACAATTAATACCTAACAGCCATGAGACGTTTTTAGAAACAAGGTAGCGTTTGTAGGCGGAAGGCTAAGATTCAGAAAGTAGGGCTGAGCGGTATCCAGTAATTTTCTAAATAATGGCGGAAACCGCCACTGCAACTTCCCGGATGGTTCCAAACTGCCACAAAATCTCTTGTATTGCACCGTTGATGGCAGCAAAAGTGCCGGTTACCGGTATGTTGGTTACCAGTATGTTGGTTACCAGTATGTTGAGAACTGGAATGGAAACGTCGCAATGCAAATGGGAAATATTCACCTACTTCAATCAATTGCCGTGATCTTTTTAGTGTTAACACTGGGCACGGTTGTGCGTTTGTTTGTCCTGCGCGGGGCTGCCAAAAACATCACCGGTGCGCGTCTTGGCAGTTTGAAGACTTGGTGGGCTTTGGCCGTTGTGTTATCTCTGGCATGCCTACTGGGCAACGTTGGAATTATTCTTCTGATCGCAGCCTGTGGAGCCATTGGTCTACACGAATTTCTAAAGCTGCTGGGTCCACAGGTCCTGGGGATGCCTACTTGGATTGCGTTGTATGCAGCGGGCGGGATTTACTACGGGTTTGTTTTTTTAGGGTTTGATCAGACCATTCGATGCTTGGCACCCTTTGGCTTTCTTGTGGTGGTTTCCAGCATCAGGTCTTGCTTGGGATGCATGGTAGGTTACATTCGAACGACCGCCGGTTCCTACCTGGGTTTGATGTTGTTCGTTTATTGCCTTTCCCATTCTTATTTTGTCACCACACTTTGGGAAGTCAATGAGCCTGCGATTGGACGCGTGGGTTGGTTTCTTTACTTGGTGGTGCTAACCGAAGTGAGCGATATTGCACAAGCGATCGTCGGGCGAACGTATGGCGCGACAAAGATTATCCCCCGAACATCGCCGAACAAATCTCTTGAGGGACTAGCCGGCGGAATGGTCATATCGATGGCTTTGGCTGTGGCCATTGCCCCTTGGCTGACTGCTTGGACGTGGAAGGCCGGTTGGAACGGCGTCGGACTGGCGATGCTGTCGGGGCTGGTGATTTCCGTTTTTGGATTTTTAGGTGGAACCCACATGTCGGGCATTAAACGTGATGCCGGTGTCAAGGATGGAAGCACATTGTTGCCCGGTCAGGGTGGCATGATTGATCGAATCGATAGCCTAATCTTTTCCGCGCCCGCTTTTTACTACTTCGTTCTAATTACGACACGGTAATCAAATATGGAAAAGATCGAAACTGCAACGAGCGAACCTCAGGTCAAAGTGGTTTTACCTGCGACACCGGCTGACGATGACAGTGCGATGCGCAAGCGTATCTTAACGATTCCGAATGTAATCTGCTTTGGACGCCTAATTGGCGCGTTGTCGCTGATATATTTTGCGATTGCCGAACAGACGATCGTGTTCACTGTTGTGTTTGTGATTCTGAGTTTAAGTGACTGGGTGGATGGTCGTCTGGCGCGTTGGTTAAATCAACGATCTGACTTTGGTGCAAGGCTGGATAGTTTCGCCGATTCGGTACTTTACTGTAGCCTGCTGTTTGGAATGATTTGGCTACGCTGGGACGTTCTTCGACTAGAAGCAGGTTGGTGGGTTGTCGGGCTGGGTAGTTATGTGTTGACCACTTCTGCAGGTCTCTGGAAATATAGGCGAATCCCCAGTTACCACACCCGCGCGGCCAAGATCACTCAATGGCTGATCTTGCTTGGGGCCGTCAGTTTGTTGATGGACTTTTCGATCTGGCCATTCCGTCTGGCAATGCTTGCAGGAACGCTGACTAATTTCGAGGCAACCGTAATCACGTGGATTCTAGCGGAGTGGCATGCTGATGTTCTAACACTGGATCATGCTCGGAAGATAGCGCGAGGTGGTGAGGAAGATGCCGATGAAGACGATGGCGAAGATGAAGTGTTGGCAGAGACTTTGCGGAGAGAATAGGTGGCGGTTGTTCGAAGGAATACTGCATTCAGCGGATGCGTGACCGCTGCGATTACTGGAGGAAAATAGCTTGGGAACACTAATTGTCACTGATCGGCACCAATGAAAGGCAGTTGCTTTTGGAAATCAGTTTTGAAGTTTGTTCGCGTGGCTTATTTTACTCAAACTGTAATACTTCAAGCACGGTTTGATTAGTGTGAATTAGCGTAGATTCGTGTTCCCTAATGCTTCGCTGTGATTTCCGACCCGTTCGCGGGCAGGCATTATTGAATCAATAGCGTCGGGTGTTTCGCCTTGCAATGAACCGCTTGGCTACTTTACGGGGCCGGATTCAATGGGGTTCTCCGGGTCGTTGCTCCAGCCGATCCAACCGTCGCTGTAGAGCGACGAATTTTCCATTCCGGCGACTTGGGCATACATTAGCACCTCGGCTGCTCGCCATCCTCCGCCGCACAGGAAACACAGGTGCTTCTTGGTATCGATGCCGGCTTGGGTCCAGATCGCCTTGACTTCAGAAAAATTTCGCATGGTTTGGTCAAGGTTCCGATACGGTGTCAATGAATTAGGACCTCGGAAATTGCCTTGCCCGTAGATCGAACCAGGGATACGCCCTTTGTGTGAGTGGTACTGGTACCCAGAAGTTTCCCCTTGAAACTCTGCCCAGGTCCGAGTGTCGATCAGGGAAAACCTTTGTGGATCTCGCATTGCGGTTTTCACTTGCTGGATATCGATAATCATTTCCTGACGCCGTGGGACAGTTGCGCCCAAAGACTGTGATTTGTGCGGAAGATAAGTCCGGGTCTCAACGTCGTAGCCCGCTTGTTGCCATGCTGCCAGCCCGCCGTTAAGCACTCGCACATCCGCAATGCCCATGTACAGTAGAACGACGCACAGTCGGTAACTTGCGGTCACGTCGGCACCAGAAATAATGACCGTGTCATCTTCTTGAAAACCGTAGTCCGCCGCAAATTGTGTCAGCAGTTGGCGATCGCCCAGGTACCATTTTGGGGGCGGTTCAAAGTGGTCGGTGTTCACGTGGAAACTGCCGGGAACATGCCCTTTGGTATAAGAAGCGTCTGCATCCCCCCAAGATACTTCTACGAATTTTACCCTGGTCGACTTTTCAAACGTCGTGGGTAACTGGCCGTCGATCAGTTGCTTGACAATCCAAGGGGGGACCAGGCGTTGATACTGGGGGTAATTTTCCAGTTGACCTCCCCCGTCCAGCCATCGCTGCAAATCAAACAGGTGCACCTTTTGATAGCCCAAATCGTGCAAGAATTTTGCAACTTGTTCGCGCTCACTGGCTTGGATGCTGTACAGGACGACATTGTCGGTCGCGTCGATCCCCTTGGCCGCTAAAACTTGCTGTAATCGTTGGGTCAGGTCTGCACCAGGGAGATTCAACCAACGGGCGGAGAAATCTACCGATCCGGGGATGTGCCCACCTTGCATAATGCCATCCAGTGGCCAACCATTAAAGGCATCAGGTGTCCGAGTGTCGACAACGATCCAGTCCGGATCAACAAGGGCTTGCTTGACTTGCTGGCGAGTCATCTGGTCGCCGGCGGGTTCCTGAGCCCAGGCCACTGACTCGAAGCAAGCGGCAGTCCAAGCGGTAAGTAAATGGAACACAAGGGCTGCAAAGATATTAGGGTTCATGTGGTTGTCTTGCTAAGATAAAAACATTGCCAAAGAATTGGCCGCGGGCCTTTCCAAGCTGCGGGCTTTTCAAGCTTCCGCCTTTTCAAGCTTCCGCCTTTTCAAGCTTCCGCCTTTTCAAGCTTCCGCCTTTTCAAGCTTGTCGTGTAAATGTTCTTCGCTGAACGTCCCACCCAGAGAAGAAACCGCAAGGCCCTGGATCCTTCACCAATGCTACGAGTTTCGCGAAACAGCCGCAAAATACAAGCACGAAGCGCAAGCAACTCAAGCCCGTGACTCAAGCCCGTGACTCAAGCCCGTAATACCGTCGCTTGCCTCAGAATACGAAAACACGCCTGCCCCCGTACATTGGCCCCCGTACATTGGCCCCCGTACATTGGCCCCGGTACCGATTGAAACTCTCGTTCTAGCGGCCAAAATCGTAGCCTGGGGCGTCGAATTCTTCGCGTAGTCGGTAGTACTCGGTTTCCAATTGGCTCTTTAACGACGCATGCTCAGTTTGATCATACAGGTTCATCAATTCGTTGGGGTCAGTTTCCAAGTCGAACATTTGCCACTGATCCAAGTCCGGTAAGTAGAACAGTTTGTGTCGGTCGGTTCGAACGCCGAAGTGCCGCGGGACCGCGTGTTCGCCCAGTTCGTAATACGCGTAATAAAGCGATTTGCGAACCTTGGCTTCGCTGTCCTGGAAGATGGGCATTAAGGACTTACCTTGAATCTCAGCGGGGACTGGCAACTGGGCCATTTCCATAAATGTGGGAGCGTAGTCAATGTTTTGGATCAAAGCCTGAGGCCGTGCGCCTGGTTGAATCTTCCCCGGCCAGCGGATGGTGAACGGCATCTTGAACGATTCTTCAAACATCCAGCGCTTGTCAAACCAACCGTGTTCGCCCAGATAAAAGCCCTGATCCGACGAATAGATTACCACAGTATTAGCGGTCAAATCATTTTCATCCAAATACTGTAGCAACCGTCCCACACTGTCATCGACCGCTTTGACGGTTTCCAAATAGTTTTGAATGTATCGCTGATATTTCCAGCGTACCAACGCCTTGGCGTCAAATTTGCCAGCTTGATAGTCTTGGATAAACCGCCTATTCTTGGGCCCAAAATAGGCATCCCATTTCGCCTTTTGATCCGGGGTCATGCGATTGTATTCGGGCGTGCCATATTCGCGAAACGATGGCAATTCCACATCGCCACTTTCATCTTTTCGAACCTTCAAATCGTAAGCCCAAGTCAAGTGCCGATCGATCTCCATTTCGTTGGTTGCCAAAACTTGAGATCGATTCGCATAGTCGTCAAATAAAGTGGCGGGTTCGGGAATCGTCACATCGTCCAACGATCCTAAGTGCCGCAGAGCCGGCGCGAAGGTTCGGTGCGGCGCTTTGTGTTGGCACATCAGTAGGAACGGCTTACTCTTGTCCCGTTGCTCCAGCCAGTCTAACGCTTTGTCCGTGGTCAAGTCGGTGGCGTAACCTGGGAAACGCTGGGTCGAACCGTCCATCTGGATAAAGTCCGGATTGTAGTAGCTGCCTTGACCGGGCAAAATTTCCCAGTGATCAAAGCCGACCGGATTCGAATTCAGGTGCCACTTCCCAATAACCGCCGTTTGATACCCAGATTTTTGCAACGCTTTGGCAAACGTCCATTGCGACTGGTCAAACCCCTTTCGAGTGTTCTTCAAGAAGCCGTTTTTATGGCTATGCTTGCCAGTCAAAATACAAGCTCGTGACGGCCCGCAAATGGAATTAGCACAGAACGAATTTTGGAACAAAGCACCTTCTCTGGAGATGCGGTCAATGTTCGGCGTCGGCGCAACGCCAGCCAGCGGGCCTTCGTAAGCCGAAATCGCATTGACCGCATGATCGTCGGAAAAAATAAACAAAAGATTGGGCCGTTCTTGAGCAAACACCGGGTGGGTCGCCAAATGCACAGTACCCCAACTCAGAATGGAAACCCACACCAATAATATCGTTCGGTTCATCTCGAAATTTCCAATCCGTACCACAAAAGCACTCATGCTAAAAACCATCCAACGCCTGTCAAGGACTTACACCGAAACTACACGTTCCCGCATCAATAACAACCCGCATCAATAACAACCCGCATCAATAACAACCCGCATCAATGAAAACCCACAACAATGAAAACCCACAACAAGGTGAATACCGTCTTCTGAGTTCAGGCCGTTTGCCACTTTCAAGCTGAGGGATTGCCGGCAAATCAGTTTCCCTGCTTTTTGAATAAGGGAAGCTGGTCGAGGCAAATTCCTGGGCAAACTGAAAAGGCGGCGAGACCTAGTATAGTGAATCTGGGCCAATGATGCGTCCGGGCTTTCGGTTCATGTCGTGCGCGGGTAGGGGTTTGGGCATGTCGGTGTTTAGGCAGGTCGGTGTTTAGGCAGGTGTTGTCCGATTAGATTTTGGAAGAACGCTGCGGGTTTCATCGCATGGTTGGCGGTTCACAGTGGGCCGCGATTGGACATGCCTCGAACCATTCATTACCATGCCAATTACCGTGCCACTCGCTTGCCCAACGTGCTTAGATTTCATGCTGGTATTTCAGGCTTAGATTTCGTCAGCGTGTCATGAAACACGACTAAATCAGAAGCCGAGCAACCCGACGGTGTCGCAAAACCCAGGGCTGGCGTCCATTGGTCACTCTTGATTTCGAAAGGTTCGTGCGGGACAAGTCCCAATCCCGCCACGCCTAATCGCAACCCCAAACCGTCCTTTGCCATCAACCGCCGATTTGAACACTGATTCCATCGCGAAAGGGATCGGTCAGATCGCGAATCAAAGTTCCCTGGGCACACACGAACGCCTCGCCGGTCACGATGGGAATAATCGCATCGCCATCCAAGCGATAAGTCGCATCGAAGCGGCTTCCGATGATACTCTCTTGCACCCAAACTTGTCCAGGCTGCAACTTTCCGTCAGCCGCCAGACAGGCAACCTTGGCACTGGTCCCTGTCCCGCAAGGCGAACGATCGTACTGGCCGCCCGGACAATAGACGTAGTTACGACTATCTGCACCGGTGGGCGACGGACCAAAAAATTCAATATGATCAATCTCGCCACCATTGGCACCAGTGATCTGATGCTTTTCCAGCGCGGCGCGAATCCTGGCCGCCGCATCTCGCAATGGTTCCAGTTGATGGATCGCCAGTTCAACCGGCGACTGCTGCACCAAGAAGAACCAATTACCGCCCCAGGCAATGTCACCCACCACATCGCCAATGCCGTCCACCTGAACGGTAATTTGTCGGTGCGAACGGTAGCTGACCACATTCTCAATGGCGACACGGTTGGGCGTTTGCAATTCAATTTGCACCTTCCCCACCGAAGTTTCTAGCCAATGCTTACCCAGCCCAATCCGGCCCATTCGATGCAGCGTCACCGCCACACCAATCGCACCATGGCCGCACATTTTTAAATAGCCAGCGTTGTTAATAAAGACCACACCGGCCGCACAATCGGGATCTTGGGATTGGCACAAGACCGCGCCCACCATCGCATCCCAGCCCCTGGGTTCAAGCATGACGCTACGGCGGAACCAATCTTGCTTCCGCAACCGTTCCAATTGTTCGGCAACCGAACCAACACCCAAATCTGGCCCACCGCTTAAGATCACCCGAGTCGGCTCGCCGCCTGTGTGCGAATCGATGTAATGAATCAACGGTACGGATTCTGCGTCGGTCATTATTCTTTCCCTGCCCAATTGTCCCACCAAGTCCGGAACTGTTTCCACTGCTGCTCCAAGAACGCTTGCTGAGACGTACTTAGACGGTCGGTTGGGTTAAAGTGGTTCTCGTATTCGGGACCGCCTTCCAGAACCATCAAGTGCTTGTAGTACAGAACTAGGTCCGGACCTTCGTCGTAGGTGGATAATACTCTTAAAGCGTCATTCAATTCGGTCGCCCGCTGTCGGGCTTGGACATTACCGGTCGCGGCCAAATCGCACAGTTGCAACAATCGCAAGACCTGTTTGGGCAACGCATTGCCTACGCCGGTGATTGCGCCAGCGGCGCCGCAGCGAACCACGCCGTGAAATACCTGAGTGTCCACGCCGACCATCAACGATAATTCGGGGTGACCGGTGGTGATGTGCTCCGCCGCGTAAGTCAATGATTCTGACCCACCAAATTCCTTGAACCCGATCAAGTTCGAAAACTGACTGCGTAAATCAAAAAACAAGTCGGCCTTGGTTTCAAATCCGTAGTAAGGACTGTTGTAGATCACCGCAGGCAACCCGTCCGCCGCTTGTAAAATCCCGGCAAAGTGATGCCGTTGAGCCGCTGCCGATGTGCCGCGTGAAAGGACTCGAGGGATCACCATCAGACCCGCTGCACCCACCGACTTGGCGTGGGCCGCATGTTGGGCAGCCAGGCTTGGATTCTGAGCACCCGTGCCCACGATGACCGGGATCCCGGCCTGGGACAGCATCGCCACACCCTGCTGTCGTTGGGCGTCGGTCAACAAAGGCCAGTCACCCATCGAACCGCAATAGATGACCGCCGACATGCCGACGTCCATCAGTTCTTTGCCTTTGGCAACCAGTGCTTCAAAGTTTGGATTGCCATGCGGGTCGCACGGAGTCATCAGGGCTGGCATGCAGCCGCGAAAAATATTCATCTTCAGTGTCACCTTGACCTATCAGCGTGTAACTAAGAGATTCTCTGTAAATGCTTCGCCCGTCAGTGTAGTAGATTTCCACCGCTCGGTCTTGTTCCAATAGCCATATCGTACTGGCAAATGCGCACAATTCCCAGACAGTTGGGTTGGTAAGTATGACGAATGTTGCCCAGTTTCTGAAGCAGGTGGTGCCTTCGATCACCGGCGAAGAACTATTTGATCACTTGTCGGATGTTGTTTACTTTGTAAAGGACGCCACAGACGCTTATCTGATTGTCAACAACACGCTGGTGGTGCGGTGCCAAGCGACCAGCAAACAACAACTGCTAGGGCGAACGCCAGAACAGGTCATGGGTCCGGCGTTGGGGCAACCATTTACCGATCAAGATCAAACCGTTTTGCAAAGTGGTGTGCCGCTGCTGTCGCAATTGGAACTGCACATCCACGCCAACCGAACCGTGGGTTGGTGCCTGACGACGAAACTGCCACTGCGAAACAATCGCCGCCAAATCATCGGGCTGATGGGCGTTTCCCAAGACCTGCGTTTGCCCAACACTGAAACCGACGAATATCGACAGATGGCCACCGCGATTCGCTTCGCCGAACGGAACATCGCCCAACCGCCGTCCATTAGTCAATTGGCCCAGCACGCCAATATGTCCGCCTATCAATTGGATCGTCGCATGCGGCATGTCTTTGGACTAACCGCCGGACAGTGGCTAAGCAAGATTCGAATCGACACCGCGCAGCGCCTCCTGCAAGATACCGATCGAGCAATCTCCAGCATCGCCTGGGAAGCCGGGTATGCCGATCAAAGTGCGTTTAGTCGTCAATTCCGAAAAGCAACCAGCTTCACTCCGCGAAACTATCGAAACGCATTCCCGCCCACGTCCGACTGATCCACACAAGCACAAACCGCCAGCAAACGCCCAATCAAGACAAGCACAATCCGCCAGCGAGTGCCCCTTCAAAAAACATCCGACCCATCTCAGTACCCAAAAACCACCTCAGAGAAAATCAGAAAATGGCGGATAATTCGCTTGCATTCACCGAACTACTGTCAGAAACTGTAAACGGGGGACGCGACCCGCGGTCACCCAGGTGGACGGAGTCCGCTTAAGCACCAACGGCAAAAAAACATTTGACGCGTACTTGTGATTGAAACACAAACAATCTGTTGGCAAACCTTTGGCAATCCTTTGGCAATCCTTTGGCAATCCTTTGGCAATCCTTTGGCAAACTGGCAATCGGTTGCTTATCAGGCAGTACCAGCCCTGCCCGTTCGGCTTATCTCAGGTACCGGTACAAGGCAGCAGCAGGTCAACTGCCGGACACTTGCAACGCGGGTCAGCCCTACAACTGATCCAGCGGACTTTTTGTGCCGGTTGCGCCAATGATGGAAACATGAGTGTAAATCATCGTCGTGCTAACATCCGCATAGCCCAGCAACTCTTGAATCGTGCGAATGTCTTTGCCGGATTCCAACAGGTGGGTCGCGAAACTGTGACGCAACGTATGGCAAGTGACTCGTTTGACAATCCCCGCCGCCCTTGCCGCATTGACAACAGCTTTTTGAAACGTAGTTTCGTGCAAATGATGCCGCCGAAATTCAGTAACTTCTGGTTCGAAACTAATTTCGGAACTGGTCAAGCCTTCGGCAGCTTCGCCAGGCTTGGGGTCTCGGCTAATTTTGGAAGCTGGGAACAGATATTGCCAAGCAAGTTGTCGCCCGCACGCAGGAGATTCTTTCGCCATGGCATAGGGCAACCAAACCCAGCCTGCACCAGCCCGCACCAGCCTGGACGTCGGCCAAATGGCACGCTTGAACACTTTCGCACTGTCGGCCCAGTCCCGCGACCAAGCGATCAGGCACCGCACCGCCTGCAACCGCTGCCACGCTGGCGTCCCGTTCACCAGTATCTCACGGCAAAACGCCAGCGTCTTGGCCCGATCCACCTCGAACCGAACATCGGGCGCGTATTGACCAAATTCCTGGTAACGCTTGATCCACCGAACAAACCACTCGCGGTCATTCTCGCCAACCGGATAGGGTTTTAGAAGCCGGACAAACTCGTCAACCATCGCAATTCTCCTGGTGTATGCAGACAGATCTGTTCCAAAACTGCGCCAATCAGCCACCCAATCCACTTGTTTTGCCTAGATCGCCAGGGCTTCCCAGCGTCAGTAAATTTGAGCGATGTCTGCGGATTGAAGGCTTGTTTGCCAGCAGCCGACCGAGTATATTAGCAGAAATCGAGCCCGTATAAACATATATACAGGTTCAAACCTGTATAATTAAGTTGTTCTGTGGGCAACCGCTAGACCCGAAGGAGATTCGCCACGGCAAAACCGAAACTGAGTTGGTACGTTCCGCGCTGGGCTTACACTCGGCAATTGTGGTCGCAGCTTAACCATATCTTGAATCCAGCATCGCTCATCCGGATTGCACTCGGCACTGCAATCGTGTCCGGTGCAATCATCGCTGGTTTCAAATGGGCGGTTCCGCAAATCGTCTTGCCGAACCTCTGGCCATTGGTGTTCGCACTTCCGGCAATCTTGCTAATGCTTGTCGCGCAGTTTGGCATTATGACACTCATTCCGCCAACCGTGACGATCCGAGCCGACAGGATACTCGTGCAACACGGTCAATCTGCCACGATAATTGATGCAGAAGCTGTAACGGCGACATATCTGACGTTTCATGCCGATGATCGAATTCGGTTACGCATCTGCTACACTAAGAAATCGAAAACAAAATCGCGGGCGATTGGCGTTCCGCCGACAGTTGACTTCAATCGTCTGTCCGAAATGCTGCCAATGGTTCCTGTGGTTCGTGATGCACGAAACCGTTCACTCATGCAACAAAGACCACAGAACAAAGCGTTGCACACGGAGCCGCGGAGCCGGGCGGTTTGACAATGGAAAATCGTTCGCCGCGGCCCGGTGAACGCCGTCGTTCTGTTTCAAAGGTGACTATCGTGAAAAGACTCCTCATCTACTTCGTACTATTCGCCCTAGCGATTTTGGCAACGAGACCAGTTGTTGCACAATCATCAACGGACGCCTTCCCCACCTCCATGC
>Ga0209491_10005490_pt1 | contig 18497 bp, 12 predicted proteins | sample BON02_FD_187213 | JGI IMG/M metagenome (GOLD analysis project Ga0209491, IMG submission 187213) | Freshwater microbial communities from Lake Bonney liftoff mats and glacier meltwater in Antarctica - BON-02 (SPAdes) (version 2) | ecosystem: Environmental > Aquatic > Freshwater > Ice > Glacier...
GGCCCGCGCCCAGCCACCTGCTCAATCGTCTGCCCGCAATGGGCACACGTCGGCTGATCGACTCGCCGTGCCATGTTACAAGTGTAACGAGTAAGCGTTACGTGTCAAGCGACGGCCGCAGCGAAGGATTGATAGAGGTCGCCGGAGAGAGGGACTTCGAGTTCCCAGGTGATCGCCATCGGCCGTTCGCCAACGTGGCTTCGGTAGGAGGCCGGGCCGAGGAACCAGAACGATCGATCGGCGGCACTCAATCGCGTGAATAGGAAGATGCTGCGGCCCTCAGCTTCGTGATTGCGGTATCGAAGGCCGGTGTCGCTGTCGGCACGCGTCATCGACTGGCTTTCCCAGTGGATGAGCTTCGGGCTGAGTGCGTAGTCCCGGTAGCGAGTGGTGGGCGAGAAGCCGCCGCTGCTCTTGTCGAGCGTGAACGCGAACAGCTCGGCGTTCGACCCCTTGGCTTCGAGTACACCGCTCTGCCACGACGGGATCTTCGCATCGCCGCCAAGTCCAAAGGCCGCCAGGATCTCGATGCGGCTGTATCGAGCATGCACTTGGAGCGGCGTGTCTGGGTGTGTCGCGATCGGGCTGTGCACGTGATCGATTCGATCGTTCAGGACAGCGAACACTTCGAGCAGTTCACTCCGGACCTGCGGGTGGCTCCACAGCAGATCGACCGCGCCTTGCAAGCTGGTGTGCTTCGAGATGACCTGGTCCCCCAGCGCTGCCACGAGCATGTGCAGCAGCCGGCGTTCTCGCTCGGCCAGGGTGGCGACCGAGGGCGCTTCGGCCGACGCAAGAAGACGGCGGTAGGTCGCGATTCGCTCGCCGTCGTCGATGTGCAAGATCCTGCCGATCGCCCGCCGCAGCACCTTCTCGTCGGAGCCCGGTACGAGTGTCGTTGCTCCAGCCTCGTGAAGGAGGTCGGACCAGCACCGGTTGCCGTCGTACACATCTTCGAGGTCGAGGCCGGACTCGTGGAGGAAGTCGTGCAACCCGATGTCAGGGCGGTCACGCCGAAGTGCGCTCAGCTCTTCGACCTTGCCCTTCCATCGAGTGGGTATGGCATCACGCAGGCTGCGGAGCACGACCTCGGAAGCCTGTGCATCGAGTTGCATGTGGCAACCCGTCGGAAGGAATGGGAAGCGCTGCGCGATTGCTCGCTCGACGTCCCGGCGGCTCCCACCGAGGAGAGCCCGGTAGCGGCGGTCGAACCGGAACTCCTTGCGATGCGTTCCAACGAAGTCGAGCACGGTGCAGCCGGGCTTGCCGACGGCCTTGCGCAGCCCACGCCCAAGCTGCTGGAGGAAGAGCGTCGGGCTTTCGGTCGGGCGGAGCATCAGGATCGTGTCGACCGAGGGGACGTCGACGCCCTCGTTGAACAGGTCGACGGAGAACACGAACCGCACTGCGCCGTTGGCGAGGTCGCGCAACGCTCCCTCACGGTCGGCACGCGGGCTCTCACCCGAGATTGCAACCGAGTCGATGCCGTGCTTGGTGAAGTGGCCCGCCATGAACTTGGCGTGTTCGACGCTCACGCAGAAGCCGAGCCCTCGCGTCGACTCAACGGTCGTGTGCTGCATCACGTTCTGGATCACCAGGCGTGCCCACGCATCCGAACTCGTATAGGTGTTGCTCAGCGCATTGATGTCGTAGCCGCGCCCGCGTCGCCATGGAATGTCGCGGAGGTCGACGCCGTCGTGGATGCCGAAGTAGGCGAATGGCGAGAGGTGCTGCTGGTCGATCGCGTCCCACAGTCGGAGTTCGGCGGCGATGCGATCGTCGAACCACTGCAGGATCGGCGCGCCGTCGCTTCGTTCGGGTGTTGCGGTGAGGCCAAGTAACTCCTTCGGCTGGAGGTGGTCGAGGACCTTCTCGTATGACGATGCAGCAGCGTGGTGGAACTCGTCGACGATGACCACGTCGAAGTGGTCCGGTGGCAGCGCGTCGAGGTCGCCGGCGTTCAGGCTTTGGATCGATGCGAAGACATGCTCAAACCGGGTCGGCCGGGCGCCGCCAACCCATTTCTCACCGAACGATGCGTCGCGAAGTGCGTAGCGGAAGGTGGCGAGGCTCTGATTGAGGATCTCTTCGCGGTGCGCAACGAACAGCAGGCGTGAGCGGCCAAGGCGTTCGCGGAGCGTGACGTAGTCGAGCGCAGCCATCACGGTCTTGCCGGTGCCGGTCGCGGCGACCAGGAGGTTGCGGTGATGTCCCCGTTCACGCGACACCTCGATCAGTTCGAGGAGGCGTTCCTGGAATGCGTACGGCCGGATCTCGATGGGGCTCAGGATCACCTGCGGGCCGTGATCGGTTCGCCCTGCCCGTTCCCGTTCTGACTCGAATTGATCGGCGCTGTATTCGACGAAGTGATTGCTCTCCCAATAGCTCTCGAAGACTGCGCCGAACTTTTCGAGGACGAGTGGGTTGCGTGCCGCCGAGGCGCGGACGTTCCACTCCTGCCCAGGGCCTTGCGCCGAGTGGGTGAGGTTGGACGACCCAACGTATGCAGTTGAGAACCCGGAGCCCCGATGAAACATCCAGGCCTTAGCGTGCAGGCGACTTGTGGTGAGGTCGTAGGAGATGCGGATGTCTGCACCGAGGTCGGCGAGGCGGTCGAGCGCACGCCGTTCGGTCGAGTCGGTGTAGGTGGTCGTGAGTACTCGGAACGGCCGGCCGGCGGCGGCGTGACGTTCGAGCTCGTCGATCAGCGGGTTGATGCCGCTCTGGCGAATGAACGCCATCACGAGGTCGATGCGGTCCGCCGACTCGATCTCAGACTTCAGCTGGCTGATGAGTCGCGGCTCGCCCGGCGCGTTGGTCAGCAACGTCGTGTCGAGCAGCGGGATGAGCGGGACCGAGATCGGGTCGGGTGTTCCGTCAGGCCTGCGGCGGAGCACCGCGTGGAGGACAGCAGCAGGATCGACGGGCAGTTCGCCAGGGTCGGTCGTGACGAGTTCGCCGAGGCGGTCGAGCAACGCTCGTGCAACATTGATCCCGACGGCGACTCGATCTTGCTCGCTGACGTCGAGCAGCGCACGCTCGATCTGACGGCTGACGTGCCAGGCAATACGGTCCGACGCGTCGGCGCTCTGCAGGCCACGTTCATCGATTGGCTGCTGCTCGGACAGATCGTCGAGCTGCGACCGCAAGCGCTCAGTGACGAGTTGCTCGTACAAGCCCCATTCGATCTCAGCCATCGGCAGACCGTAGGCGCACCGAACGACTCACGATTGCAAATCGCGGGTACGTACGACTTTCGCCGGACCGATCATGCGGGTATCGCCCGACACCGCCCAACCTCAGCTCTTCCAACGGCGGGCGATGATCCGGTCGCGTTCGGCAGCGTCTCCGACGTTGTCGGTGCTGACGGGCGTGCGCCACCAGAAGTAGGTGTCGCTGCCCTTCGCTTCGAGCACTGGGTGATCCGAGGGCTCGATCGAAACCCGGCAGACGTCGTTGCCGCCGAGCGAGAAAAACTCCCAGTCGACGAGTGCGGCTGCCGACTTGCCCAAGCGATCCAGCAGGTTCTTGAGGTGCTGGCCCCAGAGGTCGTGGTCGCCGCGCTCGCCGCGCTTGGAGAAGGTGGCGTAGTCGTTTTCGAGCCCGTAGATGTCGCCGTTGTCTTCGACGCCGACGAGCAGCGTGCCGCCGTACGCGCTGTTGGCGAACCCGGCAATGGTCTTCACAATCGAGTCTTCGAGGTACTTCGCCTTCTCGCTCTTCTGCACGTCCCAGCGCATCGTCGACTTGTATTCGAGGAACCTGGTCTCGCCGTCGGGTTCGATGAGCTCGCCGATCGGGCACGTCCGCTGGCGGGCGACGCGTGCCTCGGCATAAATCTTCGGTGCGCTGCGATCGAGCCATGCAGCCTTCATGTCGGGATTATCGAGCATCGTGAAGACCAGCTCGTCGTTCAATGCTTGACGGCCGACGAGCTTGGCTTGCCAGGCGTCTTCGAGGCCAACCTTGAACTTTTCGAAGTCGTTCGCGCCCGCCTGAATCTGAATGCCTTCGTCGCTGACGAGGTCGTCGTCAACTTGCTCGTAGAAGAGCGCATCGGTCTCGGAGATACCTACTCCGTACCGCTCGTTGATCTTGGCGATGATTTCCGAGAGCGGCATTTCCTCAACGGTGTTCACCTTGCCACCACCGCCGTAGATGGTGATGACCTCGCCGTCTCCGACATCGAGTGAGGCGTCGCCTTCCCAGTTCTTCTCCATGGCGAGGTGCGTCAGTTCGACGGTGTCGCCGAGGTCGACGCCGCCGGTCGGCTCGCGAAGGGTGAGTTGGTGGAGGCGTCGGCAGTAGAGGTAGTCGCGTTCGAGCTTGACGTCGGTAAACGACACGACTTGAGAGAGGAAGCTGTAGATGCGGATGAAGCGAACGAGCACGTCGCGGAATTCGTCTTGGCGCTCCTCGTTCAGCGCAAAGAACCGGTCGAGTGCCGGCTGCATGACGGTGTGGATCCGCTCGTGGTTCTTCTCGGGGTCAGAGAGGAGGAGGCCGACCATTGTTTCGATTTCTTCGGTCACGAGAATTCCGAACGGGCCGAGTTCGGCGTGGGTGTCGTAGAGCAGGTGAGCGTCGGTCGGCGGGGCTTGCGTGCGAGCAAACCAGGGGGCGAATGATTCCCTGATGTGCTCGACGTCGTTGCGGAAGTCGAGCACGAAGGTGCCCTTCTTCAGCGGATGCGTTCGGTTGAGCCTCGACAGCGTCTGCACTGCGGCGAGGCCCGAGAGGGTCTTGTCGACATACATCGCGTAGAGCTTCGGCTGGTCAAAACCGGTCTGGTACTTCTCAGCAACCACGAGAATCTGCCAGGCGTCGGTGTCGAATCGCTTGGGTGTCTCGGTGTCGGGGAACCCGTTCGCCTTCGACTCGGTCCAATCAGCGCCATCATCGTCGAGCGAGCCCGAGAATGCGACGAGCACTCCCACATCGCCGATGCCGTGGTCGGCGCAGTACTTGTCGAGTGCCCGCTTGTATCGCAGCGCATGGAGGCGTGATGCAGTGACGACCATCGCCTTCGCCTGCCCGCCGACTTCCTTGCGTACGTGGGTGCGGAAGTGGTTGATCACGACGTCGGCACGCTGGGCGAGGTTGTGCTCGTGCAGCGAGACGAAGCGGGCAATGGCGGAACGCGCCCGAGCCTGGTCCATGTTCGGATCGTCGGTGATTGCTTTGTCGATTTTGAAGTAGGTGTCGTAGGTGACGTAGTTATCCAGGACGTCGTGGATGAAGCCCTCCTCGATCGCCTGGCGCATGGAGTACAGGTGGAACGGAGTGAACTTGGCATTCGGATCTGCCCGTCGGCCGAAGAGTTCGAGTGTGCGGCCCTTCGGGGTTGCCGTGAAGGCAAAGAACGACATGTTCGATTGACGTCCGCGTGCATCGACCTCTGCGGCGAGTAGATCTTGCACAGGGTCGGGTACTTCGTCGACGAGCGAGATTTCTGCTGCCTCAGCCGCTGCCAGCGACTGCTCAGGTGTGCGGCCACCGGCTGCGCCTCCGCCGCCGAGCACCTTCTTCATCTCCTTGGCCGAGTCACCGGTCTGTGACGAGTGAGCCTCGTCGATGATCACCGCGTAGCGCCGCTGCTTGAGTTCGTCGACGTGCTTCATCACGTAGGGGAACTTCTGGATCGTGGTGATGATGATGCGGGCTTGCTCGCCTGACAGTGCAGCGGCCAACTGTGCGGAGTTGTCGTCGATGCGTTCGACGACGCCGTGGGTGTGCTCGAACTGGTAGATCGTCTCTTGAAGCTGGCGATCGAGGACGAGCCGGTCGGTGATGACGATCACCTTGTCGAACACCTTCGTGTCGTCGTTGTTGTGCAGCGTCGACAGCCGGTGAGCGAGCCATGCAATCGTGTTTGACTTGCCCGAGCCTGCGGAGTGTTGCACGAGGTACGACTGGCCAGCGCCGTTGGCCCGCGCATCGCCGACAAGGCGGATCACCGCGTCCCACTGGTGGAAGCGCGGGAAGATCGTCATGTCACCGCTGCGGTGCACGAATCGTCCAAGGAGGTCGAGCCAGGCATCGCGCTGCCACACGTCGTCCCACAGGTAGCCGGTCCGGTAACCCTCGCGCTGAAGGTTGCCAGCCCCACCTTCGCCGTCGCCGCGGTTGAACGGCAGGAAGCGGGTGGTGTCGCCAGAGAGCTTGGTCGTCATGTATGCCCGCTCGGTGTCGATGGCAAAGTGAACGATCGCTCGGCGGAGCAGCGGGTTCTTCGGGTCGCGGTCCTTGCGGTACTGCTTCTTCGCGTCTTCAGCGGTCTGGCCGGTCAGGTGGTTCTTGAGTTCGGCAGTCGCCACGGGGATGCCGTTGACGAAGAGCCCGAGGTCGAGCGTCTTGTTGGAGCCAGCTTGGTAGGGCAGTTGGCGTGTAACCGTGAGCCGGTTGGCTGCGTACTTAGCGGCGAGGTCAGGGTTCAGGCCCGATGCGGGGCGAAAGTAGGCAAGGCGAATGTCGGCCTTCTGGTGCCCGGCGTAAACCACACCGTGGCGCAGCACATCGATCGTTCCCCGCAGCTCGATCTCTTTGGCGAGGCGCTGGGCGAATGCCCGCTGCGCTTCGTCGGCAGTGGCGTGGGAGGCACGCACCTTTTCCCACTCGTCGCCTTGGGTCTCACCGATGAAGGCGAAAAGCTCGGCGGTGTCGAGTGCAAGGTCGGCGTCGAAGTCGTGAACAGCATCTGCGGCGTTGCCAATCTTGACGGCGTGGTATCCCCCGGCCGAGGTCAGCGATTCACATATCGCAGTTTCGAATGCATGCTCGTTTGGGCTCGCCACCTGATGGACAGTAGTTGGACGCGACCGCAGGAGTGTCGGTGGGTGGACACGTCCGCAGGCGCGTGCGGCGGCGCGATGCGGCCCGGATCTCTGTGACACCCCACGAGTACGATGAGTCGAGCGAGCTCGACCTGCCCTCGCAAGCCCGGCGGTCCTCCAACGTACGAATCGTTCTTCTGGAGGGCACCACCATGGCTGCACCCATCGTCATTCCATCCAAGCCATCCGAGCGCCCGCTGACGCGTGGCTTGAGTATCGCCATCGACTCCTGGTCGACATCGCAACGACACGTGGTTGGGCTTGCTGCAAACTTCGCAGAGTCAAAGGAGTGGGCGCTCACCGGCGCGGCCACGGCAGCGCATTGGATTGCTGCAACAGCTGACATCGAGGTGTGTACGGCGAGGGAGTGGATTCGAGTTGGCCGGCGGCTGCGAACATTGCCCAAGATCAGCGATGCCTTCGCTGATGACTTGATTTCGTACAGCAAGGTGCGTGCCTTGACCCGGTTGGCGAATGGCGACAACGAGGCCGAGTTGCTCGCGATTGCGGCAACCGTGCCCGCGGGTCAATTGAGCCGCGCATTGGCAGCGTGGGTCGGCCGTACGAGCGGTGACGGCGAGTTGGAGCGGCACCAGCACCAGCAGCGATCCGTCACCTGGCGGACCGAACCCGATGGCATGGTGGCGTTCAACCTGCGGCTACCACCGCTGCTGGCCGGGCGCCTCGAAGCCGAGCTGACGACACGGGTCATGACCACCCGGCCCACGGCAACGTCGATCGACGAGTGGCCGACGCTGGCACAGCAGCACGCCGACGCGCTTGAGCAGTTGCTTACCGAGGGCGCTGGCTCCACGACGGTCGAGGTGGTGCTGCACGTGCGTGGCGATGGCTGCACCCTCGACGACGGCACTCCCGTCCCTGGCTCCGTTGTTGAGCGGATTGCCCAGGAGAGCTTCGTGCGGGCACTGATCCACAATGCAGAGGGACGGCCGATCAACGCCTCAGCCAAGCAGCGCCATCCGAGCACAAGGCAGAAGCGGGTCGTCAAGGACCGCGACCGGCAGTGCATCGAGTGCGGGGCCACTTCGCTCCTCGAGTACGACCACGTCCCCGACTTCGCAGTGACCGGACACACCGTGGTCGACGAGCTGGAGTTGCGCTGCGCCCCGTGCCATCACCGCCGCCACGTGCAAGACGGTGCAGCATGAGCCCGTCCCCCGCAGGCTGGCCGAATCACGCCCGGCGCTGGCCTGGCCCATTGAGTAACGTCTCAGATATGACGAGCACAATGATCGGCAGCGGCCTCTACGACGCTTCGGAGGTTGCGCTCATCGTCGGTCTGATGCCTGATCAGGTGGTTCGGTGGACGACCGACTCGGCACACGGCGACGCACCGGTGGTGCCCACCTTCGACCGGCTCTACTCGTTCGCAGACCTCGTGGCACTCACTGTCACCGGCCAGGTTCGTCACAACGTGTCCGATCGTCACCTTCGGCGCGGCGTGAGCGAGCTCCGCAAGCGGTTCGGCTTCGACAATCCGCTGGCTGTCGATGAGGTGCTCGAACGGCTCGCGACGTGTGGCGACAGCTTCCTACTCCGCCGGTCGGGTGACGAGTTCGACGACATCGGACGTGGCGGCCAGGGAACGTTTCGAGAAGTGGTCGCGTTGGACCTGAAGCGGATCGAGTTCGACGACCGAGGGGGCCCAGCCAGGTGGCGCCCGATCGACGGCGTCGTTATCGACCCGAGGATCCAAGCCGGCGCTCCATGCGTGGCGGGCACACGTGTACCGACGGCAGTGATTGGTTCACGACTGGTTTCCGAAGCGCCTGACGACATCGCGTTCGACCTGGGCCTCGCACTGGCAGCGATCGATGCTGCAGCACAGTTCGAGGAACTCCTCGCGAGTGGAGCCGGCATCCCGGCGTGACGAAGACCAAGGCAGCGAATCGACCCAGGCTCCGGCTGCTGTGGGATGAGTTGCTCAGCATCCGGGTTGCTGCCGCGTTGCGCGAGTTGGGATTCAACGTGACCTGGATCGGCTCCGATCGAGATGCCGGCGTGCCGGCGAAGGGGTCAACCGACGCAGACGTCATCGCGTACGCGCAGAAGACCAACCAGGTGATCGTCACCTCGAACCACGACATGATGCTCCTGTGTGATGAAGCGGGACAGCGCTTCGTGTGGATCGATCCCCGGGGCAGACGTCTCACCAGCGAGAAGCAGGTTCTGCTCTGCTTCTCGCAGATCCGGAGCTGGGAAGAGATCCTCGACACGGACAGCAAAGTGTGCGTTCGAGCATTGCGAACCAAGTCAGCGTCGATCGAAAGCAGCGAGGCCGCACGCCTGGCCGGCCAGCGGTTCAAAGCGATCCAGCGCAAACAGCGAACCAAGGCGAAGCCGCTGGCGGCGGGCACTCCGTTGCAACTCGTGGACAATGAGCCTGCGTGACCAGCTTCTAACAGTGAGCGAGGGCGCTCCAGCGGCGTGACCAGAGCCGCCTTGTCACATGGCTTCGCTTACAATGCAGAGATGAACGAGTCGATGGATGCAAAAGTGTCCCACCGGGGCCAGACCAGCCTGCCGGCTTCGCTCAGGCGGCGGTGGGGCCTCACCGACGGTGGCGTGGTTGGCGTGATCGACCTCGGCGATGCGGCGCTGGTGGTGCCCGGTGGGCTCGACGCCGCCCGTCGAGAACTGCGCGCGGTTCTTCAAGATCGTTACGAGGACGGCCTCAACGCGCTCGACGACCCGGATCTGGCGGATCAGTAGCTGTGGAGCGTGTGCTCATCGACGACCGGCTGCTCATCGAAGAGCTCACCGTCGGGATCGGCGCCGAGGGCGTTGCCTACGCCACGTCGATGTACTGGTACTTCCGGGCGTGTCGGGCAGCAGTCCTCGGTGCCGGTGGCCACCTTTCCGGCCCCTTCGAGCAAATCGGTGCCACCCGCCAAGCCCGAGCAATCGAGCAACTCCTCCAACTGCGAGAAGACATCAGCCTCCCCGAGCCCCGCACTGCAGTGTCGACGATGGTCGGCGTCGCCAGCCGGCATCCCCGGCTCAACCTGCTGAACATCGAGGCCACGGCAGCCGCTATCGACATCGCCGACGTGGTCTGGCTATCGCCGAAGGCGAGCAAGGGCGTGCTTCCCGACGTGCTCGATGCCGAAGGTGTCCGCTGGCGGGTGCATCACATCGACAGGCCAAGCGCCACCGACGACCTCGGCTGAACCCAAGCCCGGCCTGGCAGCCAAGGTTCACCACGGCCTACTTCGCATCGAGCGACGCCGTCGGGAGAGCGCACCGTTGCGGCCAGACTGAACGGGTCAAAGAACAGGTCCGCGCCGTCGCCACCACTCGACGCGTCCGCAGACGCGTTGGGCGCCCAGAACTCAGGTGGCGGCCAATGGCGCGCCGCACCCAGCGGGTGCATTTCACCTGGTCACAGCGTTGCATCTACTCTGTGACACCCTGAAAGTAGACTGAGTTGCGCGAGCGCAACCGACACCATGGCAAGCAAACGGGCTCCCAAAGCGGGCGATGCTCAGATGTGCTCAGGCCACTTCGAACGGTGGTCCCGGTCATGCCGGCAGGCGAGCGCCGCATCCATTTCTCGAGTGATTTCCCCAGATCTCGGTACTCAACGCCACGCTTCCGCGGACGCGTCAGGTGGGGTCTGCGGAGGGGTCGCCAGCGTTGGCGATCTGGTGGTCTTTGAGCGTGACGCCGTGTTCGTCGCGCCACTCGGTTCGGCCGTTGACGTGGCCACCGACCAACGTCATTGCAGCGGCCGATGGCGTCTTGAACAGCGTGTCCTCGTTGAGGCGGTAGTGCGTGGCTTCGTCGACGAGGCGACCGCTGGCGATGAGCCGGTTACGGAGGCGGTTGGAGCCACTCGACTTCATCGAGGGTGTCTCTTCGTACCTTGCGATAGCTCCGGCGAAGACGAGGAAGCCGTCGCTGCGCTCTTCGCCTTCGCCGGTCGCCTCACGGGCGTTGAGTAGGTATCGAACGGTGTCGCCGTTGCCGGTCTGCACGGTGGCTTCGGGGGTTTCGAATGCGTCGACGCCGAGGGCCGGGAGGATTGCACGCATCTCGTCGAGGAATCCGGCAGCCACTGCATGGTCGGTCGGTGGCAGGTGTGGGATCGAGGGCTGGTTGCCGTTGGAGATGCGTGCCCGGTTGGCGCTGTTCGCGAGGCGAATGAGCTCGGCTTCGAGGTATGACACGTGTGCCCGGTTGAGTGACTGGTTGCCGGAGAGGAACACGAGCGTGGTGTCCCAGAAGTCTTTGCCGTCGTCACTCTGGTGTTGCTTGAGCCGCCTGCCGATGTTGTCGCCTTGCCCGACGTAGATCTGCCGGTCGTATTGCTCGTCGGGGTCGTCGCCCAGCAGCAGGTACACCCCCGGCGCGTCGAGCCCTTGCTCGAGGGCGGCACCCAGATCGGCCCGAGCGAACATCACACCCCGCCCAGTCCAGTTCGACTTCTCGACGACCCGAACCCCGTCCGGGTCCCCGTTCGTCACAAGAATCGTGATGACGTAAGGCAACGTGCTCATGGCGCCCCCGGCACAGTGAACTCGCCGGTCACGGCAGCCGTGATCACCGCCTGGCGCCGTTCGGTCAGCAGCTCGATCTGGCGGGTGAGTGACGTCATGGTTTTGTCGAGCCGCCGTTGCCCAGTTTTGATCCTGGAAACGATGCCACCTTGCAATTGAAGAGGCGGCAGCACAATCGGAGCGTCGCGAATTCCAAATTCCAAATGTGGATGAAGGGCCCCGGTCGCAAGCCTGAGAAGACCGCTCTTCCCATAGGGACTCTGGAGGAAAGCCGCGAGAAACGGACCCGTTGAGACTGCCGAGTTGGTTCGGGCAATCAAAAGTGCATGACAGTTTGCCTCGCCAAAATCAGGGGGAACCACGGCGCATTGTGCAATGTCCCCCGTTTGTACGATGAGTACATCATCGGGCTTCAGAGACGTGCGGGGTCTTCCCTCGTGCCAGGCGGCCTCCACGAAGAATGGACGACGACCGAAGTCGATCTGGCCCTTCTTGATATGTAGACCCTGGATGTATCGAACTCCTTCCTCCCGCAAAATGTCGCGGGTCGGCCCGACGAATCCGTTGGTGAGTTGCCTCAGGGCACTGCTCAGCTTGGCGACCCTCCAGCCAGTGGGAATGCGGACGACCTCAAGGTCATCTCGGCCCAAGCTGTTCGGAAGCTCGAATCCATGCTCGGCGAGCGCATCACTAAATGCCAGCCCGCGGCGCTCCTCGAGCAGGCGGATGAGCTGTTGTTTCTTGGCGACGAGGGCGTCGATGCGGGCGGTTTCGGCGTCCAGGTAGTCAGCAATCGCCCGCTGCTCGGCGATGCTCTCGATCGGGACCACACAGTTGCGTAGCCAGTCGTCGGGAACACGCTTCTGGCCAGCCACACCGATCATCTCTGCTTCGCCCCCCAATAAGAACGTTCGCGAGGAAAACAGATGGTCGAGGTACCGACCCTCGACTTGAGCTGATGGTCGAACGATGTGCAGTTCTGTCGTGCCGGTAGCAACGAGCGTTGGCATGCCCTCAACAACAGTCGACCGGTCACCCTCGAACGTTGGAGTGATCTTTGGAACTAGCACGTCGCCTTCGGCAAAACGCGTGTAGCCGGAGGCCGTGTCGCGCTTCAACCGTCGTCGGCGGTAGTCGATGCGTCTGGGCCAGACTGCCTCAAGAGGGACGAATGTCAGTTCCTCATCGTCAGGGATCTGCTCCCACCCTGGGGCCGGTGGGTTCACTTGAGCGACGTGGCGAACGCGGAGTTGCTTCACTCCGTCACCTCTGCAAGCAAATCCTGGATCTCAGCTTCCAGCTGGCGGATCTCGGCGTCGATCTCTTCGAGGGGCCTCGGCGGTGTGTAGACGTAGAAGTGGCGGGTGAGGGGGATCTCGTAGCCGATCTTGGTCTTGGTGTGATCGGGCCAGGCGTCAGCGACATAGGGGTGCACCTCGGCGTCGACGTAGGCGTCGACTGCTGCGGTGTAGGTGTTGTTGGCCAGTCTTCCGGTGGGGTCGGGCTCGTAACGGACCGGGTCGGCCGGGAGGGGGACGTTCTCGTTGTCGCGCAGATCGCTATCGGGTTCCGGGTCGCCGTTCTTGTCGGCGACGATCGGTGCCTCGGGGTCTTTGACAGCCAGGTGATCAACGATGGCGTTTTCGAGCGGCTTGCCCTTAATGCCCAGCTCGTCCATCCAAGCCTTCACTTCTGCGCTGACTTCTTTTTCGCTGGGCCACGTCGTGCCCACGCGTCCGCGGACACGTTCGGTCAGCTTTGTGTGGGTGTTTTCGTTGCCTGCCTTGTCGAGCTTGGCTTTGAGTTTGTCGTCGGTTGCCAACGCGTCTGCGGACTCGTCGGTCGCTTCCCATCTCACTCTCAGGGGTCGCTCGACGGTGATGCGCAGGAAACCGAAGGACTCGTTCGGGAAGATCTTGACCCGGGCCTCATCCACTCCCTCACCAGCGTCGCTGGTCTGCTGATCGAAGTTGCCGTAAAGGCGGACGATGTCGGCGATCTGGGAGTCGCTCACTTCCTTGCGCTTCTCACCCAGGCTCTTGCGCATCTTGGCGAAGCTGGTCCGGGCATCGATCAGCTGCACCTTGCCCTTGCGGTTGGCGGGCTTGCGGTTGCTGACGATCCAGAAGTAGGTAGAGATGCCGGTGTTGTAGAAGAGCTGATCGGGCAGGGCCACCACGGCCTCGAGCCAGTCGTTCTCGATGATCCACCGGCGGATCTCCGACTCGCCGCTGCCGGCAGCACCAGTGAAGAGCGGGCTGCCGTTGAACACGATCGCCAAGCGGCTGCCGCCGTCTTCGGGGCTCTTCATCTTCGAGATCATGTGCTGCAGGAACAGGAAGCTGCCGTCGTTGATGCGCGGGAGCCCGGCGCCGTAGCGTCCGCCGAAGCCGAGCGACTCGTGCTCGTCTTTCACCGAGTCGGCCACCTTCTTCCACTCCACACCGAACGGCGGGTTGGCAAGCAGGTAGTCGAAGGTGCGCCCGGCGTGCTGGTCGCCCTTGTCGCCAAGGTCGTCGGGAGCGTGCGTCTTGAGCGAGTTGCCGACCGTGATGTTCGTGGCGTCCTGACCCTTCAGCATCATGTCCGAGCGGCAGATCGCATACGACTCGTCGTTCAACTCCTGGCCGAACACCGTGAGGGTCGCCTGCGGGTTGTGATCCCTCACGAAGTCCTCCGCCACGCTCAACATGCCACCGGTGCCGCATGCCGGGTCAAACAGGGTCGCCTTTGCACCCGGCTTCGACAAGATCTCGTCGTCGTCGATGAACAGCAGGTTGACCATCAGCTTGATCACTTCGCGAGGTGTGAAGTGCTCGCCAGCCGTCTCGTTCGACAACTCCGAGAACCTGCGGATCAGCTCCTCGTAGAGGTAGCCCATCTCCAGGTTGCTCACCCGTTCGGGGTGCAGGTCGACGTCGGCGAACTTGCCAAGCACCCGGTACAGCAGGCCGCTCTTGTCGAGCTTGGTGATCTGGGTGTTGAAGTCAAAGCTGTCGAGGATCTCACGGGCATCGGGTGAGAAGGCGTGGATGTAGGCCCGCAGGTTCGATGCGAGGTTGTCGGGGTCGTCGAGCAGCTTGACCATGTCGTACTTCGACGTGTTCCACAGCCCGGTCACGTCGGTCAGCGCATCGAGCACCGGCCCGAAGTTCTCGACCTTGCCCTCAACGCGGGCATACGTCTCAAGCATCTTGTCCTTGACCGGAGCGAGCACGGCATCGAGACGGCGCAGCACGGTGAGCGGCAGCACCACCTTGCCGTAGTCCGACTGCTTGAACTCCCCACGGAGCAGATCAGCCACCGACCAGATGAAAGCGGCGTGGTTCTTGATGGTCGAATCGTCAGTGCTCACTAGTTCGACAACTTAGGCGCTCACCGAACGAGTCACCCCGCTCCGCAGGTCAGGGCCTCCCGGCCGAACGCGGAAGCTCTGAACGATGGGTGCTACCTGGCCCGTTTCCGGCCAGCGCCTCAGACCGTTGTCGGTGCTGGGTTGGCCCGCAGCTGTTCGCTCAGCCGATGTGCAATGGCGTTTACTGCGTCCGCAGGGACTGGGCCTGGCGCCGCCACCTTCTCGGCCAGCGCGCTCGGCCAGATCACCCAGACACCGTCAATGACGAATGGCTTCGTGAACCGGGGCCACTGCGCATTGGTGAAACAGACCGCTCGATGGATCGGCAGGTCCGCAAATCCCATCGGATCGAGTTGCTTCCGAACAGCCTCGGTTTGCCACCCCATAGAGCGCACAAGCTTGGTCTGATCGCGATTGTTGACGTAGAGGCGTAGATCGGTCTTGGCCCATCCACCCTTGTCGCGCTCCTCGACGAGCCCGGTGTACTTCTTCGCATCGATGATCCAGGTTCCCGACGAGGCGATCGCGATGTGGTCGATGTTGCCTTTGGTGCCGGGCACTTTCCGGTCGTGCAACACGAATCCGTTGCCGGCGAGAGCGTCGTCGATTCGACCTCCCACGGTCCGCTCCCCGTCCGCTCCCTTGCTGTACGCAGAGGTCGACTGCGGCTCGGCAGCGACTCGTTTAACGAAGCGCCCAAGTCGGCCTTCGCCCCACTTGTCTTCGATCTGAGCATCGTGCTTGGCACGTCGTCTCTCGTACTCCTGCTGTGCCGCAGCACCAGCAGTGCCAGTGTCGATCGGCTGTGGCGGGGCGAGCGGCTGTGCGGTCCCGGGCTGTTGACAGTCGCAGCACGTGACCTTCTTGGCCACCGAGTCGTACCAGCCTTTCGACTTCGCAGCGAGAGGTGCGTCGCAACGCACACACGTCCCGTCGTATCGGAGAGACATCAGTTTCATCGTCACGCTCAATGCATCGGCCGCGCCGATCGCTACTTGAGGTTTCACTGCCTGGTCCGCCCACATTCCGTAGCGCCTCGGCGGCGACCCCTCGCCCCGGGATCACACCAGTCTTGGAGGCAGCGAGTCGGCCACATCGGTTCGAGCTACTTCGAAAAGATCATCGATCCCTGGGAGCAGCAATCGCTCGGCGGGTTCGAATCGGATCAGGCCGCACTTGATTGGGCTGCTGGCGCGGACTTCGACGCTCGGCGCTGAGCCGCGCTTCGTCAGTCTCATGTGGCCGACTACCGGCCGACGCCGACCGTTCTCAGCCCGACCACGCCAATGACATACTTCGCCGACCTCCCAGCCAATCTCGCCGAACGCCGCAGCGCGAGGCGCTACGCAACTGGCAGCCGAGAGCCAAGAACCCTGAGGCTCAACATCTGGCGCTCGTCACCGACCCGGAGGGCGCCACGAGATATGCCGTGTCGCCATCGTTGTTCCAAACGTTCTGCCGTTTCCAGATCACTTCGCCTGGTGATTCGACGGCATCCTCGCCGGTCAGGATCACCAGCCGCGCGCCAGCTGCGATCCAACCGAACTGGTTGAGCATGGTGGAGTGGCGTGACTCTTCGTCGTGGAGTTCGTACCCGGCGAGCGAGATCGCGTTTGCGGTGGGATTCTCAAGGACGACGCGCTCTTCTCGCTTCTGGCACTGAGCAACCCGAATCTCGCCGGCCCCGCCGTCCGACGGCACGACCGCGCCAAGCGTGGTGGTGGTTGGTGGCGGGGCGAGCACGATCACCGGGAGCACTGCTACCGATCGGGCAGGAATGTCTCCGACCGAGCACGACGACAGGATCTGTATCAACGCTGTCACCTCCGGCTGAGTGACCGACAGCTGCCAGCGAGCTTTGGTGGACACCCAGTTCGCTGCATACGCACAGTGAAATTCCTGGCGCGGAGGAAGCCACTTGTCGGGCGTCTTGTCGCCCTTCGCCTGGTTGACCGATCCCACGACGGCCAGCAGCATGCCCGGCGTCTCGTCGTTGGCGAAGGCGATCCTCGTGGCCGAGTCCCAGCGCCACGCCCCAGCACGGTGCGCCTCACTCAGCGGGACGACGTGATCGATCGTGATGCCACTCGCCGCCGTCACGACGATGCCCGTGTACGGGTCGGTCCAGGATCCGGTTTCAACAAAGCATCCCGACGAACTCATCTGCACCGGAATCGCCGACTGCGTGATCAGTACCTCGTGCCGTCCAGAGATGCAGTCCCCGTCGAGATCCGCCCAACCATTTGGCTGATACGTCTCGCGGTCATAGCGCTGGCGACTCGGGTCGGGGTCGGCGACAGTCAAGCCGCTCAACACAGCCAGCACCTCTTGCAGCGAGTCAGCCGTCGGCGAATTTGAGGTAGTGGTGTCGGTAGCGGTTGAGGCAGCGGTGTCGGTAGTTCGCGCAACTGATGTTTCAAGGACTGTCGAAGTGGGCGGAGCCGCCGGCACCGGTACCGGGACCGCGGTCTGGACCGTCGATGCTGTCGTGGTGCTGGTCGCTGGGGCCGCGCTCGACGATGGCGGCGCTGTCGAGGCGACGGCGGCACCACCAGAAGCCGGAGCGTCGCCGCCCAACCCGCCTGCAAACTGGAACGTGGCCGCCAATGTGGCTGCAGCCACACTGCAACCGATCAACATCGTGGAACGCTTCACGCGGGCACGCTCCGAGTTGGCATATCAACGAGAATACGACGAAGGCGGCGACGCAGAGAAGTCAATTCCGACGGAATCGAACGAGATGAGATCGGATCCTCGACACCGACGCCAACGCTCAGTTGAGGTGGCCAATCAACTCCGTACGTGGGGCGGTCCGTTCTCAGCCCGACACCCACCAATGACAGACTGCACGGGTGACTGGATACGACATCATCGGCGATGTGCACGGCTGCGCCGACAAGCTCACCACGCTGCTGAAGACGCTTGGGTATGCCCACAGCGACGGCGCCTATCGGCATCCTGAACAGCGACAGGTCGTGTTCGTTGGCGACCTGATCGACCGGGGTCCGTCCCAGCTCGAAGCGGTCGCGATCCCGCGTGCGATGGTCGAACACGGCACCGCCCAGATGGTTATCGGCAACCACGAATTCAACGCCGTCGCGTTCGCGACACGCACTGCCGACGACACCGATTGGTGTCGGCCGCACAGCGCCAAGAACCGCCGGCAACACCAAACATTCCTCGATGCCGTCGAGTTCGGGTCGGCAACACATCGCAGCACCCTCAGCTGGTTCATGTCGCTGCCACTCTGGCTCGACCTCGGCGGTGTCCGAGTGGTCCACGCCTGCTGGCACGACGGCTCGATCGAGCACCTCCGCACGCACGTCGGCGCCCACGGCGGGCTGACCGACCAACTCGTCCGTGACGGATCCATGAAGGGTCATGCGAGCTACCTGGCGATCGAGACCGTGCTCAAGGGGCCCGAGGTCGGGTTGGGCGGCTACCGGTACACAGACAAGGACGGCCACGAGCGCACCAACGGTCGGGTCGCTTGGTGGAAGACCGGCGCCACCACCCTGCGCGACATCGTGCGGCTCGATCCGTCATGGCCAGTCTGTGACCCCAACGGCGAACGTGTCGACGAACTCCCGGAGACATCGATCACCGACATCGCCGGATCGGTACCGCCGTATCCCGCCGACGCTCCGCCCGTCTTGTTCGGCCACTACTGGTTCACCGACAACGACGACAAGCCGAGCACGTCAAACACGGCATGCGTCGACTTCAGCGCCGTGAAGGGCGGCGACCTCGTCGCCTACCGATGGGACGGCGAACCCACGTTGCAGGCTG
>Ga0209491_10005491_pt1 | contig 18497 bp, 18 predicted proteins | sample BON02_FD_187213 | JGI IMG/M metagenome (GOLD analysis project Ga0209491, IMG submission 187213) | Freshwater microbial communities from Lake Bonney liftoff mats and glacier meltwater in Antarctica - BON-02 (SPAdes) (version 2) | ecosystem: Environmental > Aquatic > Freshwater > Ice > Glacier...
ATCCAAGTGAAATATCTACAAAAAAATGTTTAAAATAACTTTATATATTATAAACAAAATGAATAATTATAATTATTTGATACATATTTTTATTCCAATATTACTTGCTATTATTGTAAATATATATCTATATCAAAATGATGTCTATAAAAATAATACACGTAATAAATATTTACCGCCTGGTTATGTTATAGGAATTACTTGGATTATAATTTTAGGTTTTTTAGGTTATATTCATTATTTGACATATAATAGTCCTGTTTCATTCTTTGTAATTATTGTAATAATATATTGTTTAATATATCCTTTTTTAACTAAAAATAAAAATAATGAAGATTCGGTAAAATATAATTTAATTGCTTTAATATTATCATTTACATTATTTGTAATAATATTAGTTAAATATCAAAAAAACTATTTATATATATATGCAATACCACTACTATTATGGACTATATATGTATATATAGTTACAAAGTTTTTTTCCAAAATATAAAAATAGAAAATATATAGAAGATATTAAATATATTAAACACATTTTTTACGAACAGTTATTAAAGTCTTTCCAATCCTTATTAATAGATCTCCTATTCTTAAAAGCATAGCGACTATCACGACTTTTTGACTTTTGTGTTTTCAAACATTTTTCATTATTAACATCATTATGTTGCTTAATACTTCTAGGAATCTTAACAATATCTTCTGTATCATTGTATTTATTAGAGAAACTGTTAAACATACGAGAGTTAATATTGCTGGTATTAGCAGTTGTAGTCATTGTGTTATGATAATATATTTTATTATATTATCTATCAATTTTTATTTTTTTCATTATAAAATTATATATTTTATTCAAATATTTTTCAAAATATATTCACTTATAGAATATAAATTAGTATATTATACTACTTAAGGAAACGAGTACATAATCTTTTTATTTTCTTAAATTTTTTAAAACTTATAAATTTTTTCTATAAATTAAATTATGTACTCAAAATATATTCTCTTATAACTTATTAAAAATACATTGTAATATCATAGTATATTCTGCTACTTAAGGAAAAACGAGTACATAATCTTTTTATTTTCTTAAATTTTTAAAAACTTATAAATCTTTTCTATAAATTAAATTATGTACTCAAAATATATTCTCTTATAACTTATTAAATATATATTGTAATCTCTTAGTATATTCTGCTACTTAAGGAAAAACGAGTACATAATCTTTTTATTTTCTTAAATTTTTAAAAACTTATAAATCTTTTCAAAATAATTAATTATGTACTCATTTTATATTCTCTTATAATCTTACTAAAATATATAGTAATTACTTTGTATATTATGCTACTTAAGGAAAATGAGTACATAATCTTTTTATTTTCCTAAATTTATTAAAACTTCTAAATCTTTTCTATAAATTAAATTATGTACTCAAAATATATTCTCTTATAATCTTATAAAAATAAATAGTAATCACTTAGCATATTCTGCTACTTAAGGAAAAACGAGTACATAATCTTTTTATTTTCTTAAATTTTTTAAAACTTCTAAATCTTTTCTATAAATTAAATTATGTACTCAAAATATATTCTCTTATAATCTTATAAAAATAAATAGTAATCACTTAGCATATTCTGCTACTTAAGGAAAAACGAGTACATAATCTTTTTATTTTCTTAAATTTTTTAAAACTTCTAAATCTTTTCTATAAATTAAATTATGTACTCAAAATATATTCTCTTATAATCTTATAAAAATAAATAGTAATCACTTAGCATATTCTGCTACTTAAGGAAAAACGAGTACATAATCTTTTTATTTTCTTAATTTTTTTAAAACTTCTAAATCTTTTCTATAAATTAAATTATGTACTCAAAATATATTCACTTATAACTTATTAAAAATACATTGTAATATCTTAGTATATTCTGCTACTTAAAGAAAATGAGTACATAATCTTTTTATTTTCTTAAATTTTTTAAAACTTCTAAATCTTTTCTAAATAATTAATTATGTACTCAAAATATATACTTTATAACTTATTAAAAATACATTGTAATCTCATAGTATATTCTGCTACTTAAAGAAAAAAAAGTACATAATCTTTTTATTTTCTTAAATTTCTTAAAACTTTTTAAATCTTTCAAAATAATTAATTATGTACTCAAAATATATTCTCTTATAACTTATTAAAAAAAACAATGTAATTACTTAGTATATTATGCTACTTAAGGAAACGAGTACATAATCTTTTTATTTTCCTAAATTTCTTAAAACTTATAAATCTTTTCTATAAATTAAATTATGTACTCAAAATATATTCTCTTATAACTTATTAAAAAAAACAATGTAATTACTTAGTATATTATGCTACTTAATGAAAATGAGTACATAATCTTTTTATTTTCTTAAATTTCTTAAAACTTTTTAAATCTTTCAAAATAATTAATTATGTACTCAAAATATATTTATTTATAATATTTTTAAAAATTATAATAAACCATATTTTATAACATTATTACAGAAAGGGCATTTATAACAATTATTATTTGCTAAATGACAATTGTTATTTATACAATTTCTACACATATAATGTTTACAAGGTGTAACAATAACTTTTTTATATAAATTTGAATTATATTTATTTAAACATATATTACATTCATCGCTATTATTAAAACCTACAATATTAATATCTCCAATATCTGATATTTTAATAAACTTTGTAAAAATATCCCTTTCACTATTAATAGATAAATCATCATTTGTTACAGTATTATAAGGTATTATAGTAATTGGATTATTTTGTAATAATGAAATTATAAAACTAATCAAAAAAGCATATAATGAAACATGTAATAATATAGTATGGGGTGCAGGTATTCTATAATTATCGAATATATATGTAATTATATTATAATAAAAATATCTCATTCCATTATCAGACATTAAATCAATTATCCCTCTATTATTTTGTGCGTGTTCGTCCAATCTACGTGTAATAGTAAATCCACCAATTGTTTTTTTATCTCTTTTATTTTTTAATGATGTCTTAGATAATGATGTCTTAGATAATGATGTCTTAGATAATGATGTTTTTGATAATGATGTTTTTGATAATATACTTTTATTTGGCAATAACCTTATTATGAGAGGAGACCTCATTATTGATTTAAATTTATTATTTTTAGTCTTTTTTGTTTGCAATAATGATATTATATTTATAAATTCATTAAAATATTCATCAATTTTAATCTTATCCATACTATTTAATATGAATAATATAAATAAATAAACATTATCTTTATTTCATCTAAAGATAATTTGATTTTCTTTAAAAAATAGAAAAAAAGATAATAGTTTATCATGTAACCTTTCTATATTTCTAAAAAATAAAATGATATTTCTAAAAAATAAAATGATATTTCTAAAAAAATAAAATGATATTTCTAAAAAAATAAAATGATATTTTTTAACTTTATAATTATAATTTAAATCATTTTTAATCCATCTTCATTTACATATGTTTTTACCATATCTAATGTAATAATTTCAATATCTTTTATTTTTTTTCCATATGTTTGTGGTATTTTTGGAAATAATTTTGGTTTATGAGGCCAGTGAGAAGTCATTCTTAAATTTTCAAAATGTTTTTTCCTTTTTTCTAAATCTTTACTTGTTGCAAGACTTCTGGGACTCATACATATATACACAACACATCTATAATTAAAATTAGCACTTGCTGATTTTTGTACGGGATTACCATAATGTAATGTTCTACTATCCCAAAATACACCATATCCACGAGGACATTTAATTGCTTTTTCATTACATCCTTTATTTATATAAAAGTCATATTGTTCTTTATTTTGTAATTTAAACCAATCTTTTTTATCACTGATATTAAATTCTTTCTGAAAGTCTTTATGATAATTATTACTACTTTCAATAATTATTAATGTTGCGTCTCCTTCATTAGTATCATAACCATTAATCCATGACTGAATACATTCAAAATCATTTCGTGTATAACTTTGGTCTACATGAAACCACGGGTTTGATTCTCTTGATGGTTTATCTAAAATATAAATACTTGCTCCATCAAAACTTACAATTAAATCGTCAGTTTTCCATATTTTACTAAAAACATCTTTTACTTTGTTATTTTGACGAACATTCCATACTAACTCAGAATGTCCTACATTCCAATGTTGAATAAGCATTTTATGATTTGGATATAATTCAAGTATTTGTTTATATGTATCTTTATTGTTTCTATCAATTGGTATTTCAAACTTTTTTGTTAAAAATTCTAATAATTTCCATTTATTATTAATCATATTATTACATTCATCATCATCTAATATAGGACATATAGCAACACCATATTTTTCAATTGTTTCACGAATATTTTCTTTATTACATAAGTACCTTTCATATTCGTAAACAAACGAAGTCATGATAAATAATTTATGTAAATACACATATCAATTTTTATATTTTTTAAAAATTGATATACGCTATAAATATAAGCAAGAGGTTTTTTGAAATAACATATATTTTTTATTCAACTGTATCAATTACATTATTATCTACCTAATCATCATTATTATTATAAGTAAATATATAGTATAAAAATAATAAATATAAGAATTATAAGCAAAATATTCAAGGAGACTTTAAGATAAATATTATAATTGTACTAAAATATAAAAAATAAAATATAAAAATAAACAACATATAATATATACATATAAAACCTACTAAATTACTCATTATTACTACCATGTTTCCTGTTCTTCCAAACCTTAGCGATCTCCTTAAAGATCTCTTTTTTATCGAGTTCTGGATTAGTGTTCTTAATAATAGGAAACTGATCCTTAACAAAGATATTATATAATGTAGGAGCTCTTTTTTCTTTAACATTTCCGTCCTTATCAAATCCTTTTTTGACTTTCAGCTTTTTAGCATTTTGCAAAGCATTTTTTTTATTATTGAGTAAATAATCTTTATTTATCTTTTTAAACTCACGAGTGTAATCGTTAATATCTTTCAATGTATTTAAAATATCAGGCATATTTGCGATATACCTCTTATACATAGCATTAGTCGTAGTAATTTCAACATATTCCTCCTCTAATGGCTCTTCTGATTTTTCAACAACTTTTTCTGATGGAATTTTAAGTTTTTTTGCTTTTTTCTTATTGACTTTCTTTGCGTTTTGGATTATATCAGTATTTACAACATCTGATAATTCAGAATCTACCACCGCGATAGATTTATTTTCAACGTGATCAACAACGGGCGAGATAGAAGACATTATTTATCTTTTTTCTAAATATATCTTTGATTCAAATGTTCTTCTTGTCTTGTCTTGTTTGCGGATAAATAATAATCTTAATTATATCTATCATTTTTTAAAAATATATCAAAAAAATAGAACATATTTATTAATAATTTATTTGTTCTATTTTTTAATAAAAAAAATAAAAATTGATATTACAAATTAGATTTATTATTTATCGCACAAAACGGATAAGAAACGAATTACATTATAAGTCAAACTAAAATGTCTTCCAACTCACCCGTTGTTGATCTCCACGTTATCGCCCCCGAAGTTCTTAAGGTTTCTGAAGTTCCCGAAGTTCCTAATGTTATTAAGGTTTCTGAAGTTCCCGAAGTTCCTGAAGTTATTAAGGTTTCCGAATTTCCTGTAATTCCCGAAGTTCTCAAAGTTCCAAAAACAAAAGCTCCTAAGGTTCTTAAACCTAAGGTTTTCAAAATCCCCCCTCTCCCTCAACCTATTCCAGTTGTTAAAATTGTTGAAGAAAAGATTGTTAATAAGGTTGAATTAGATCCCGTTGTCGTTTTATCGAGGAATGCACTTTATAAACAGTATATCGCTGATATGCCTGATGTTCTCGATACATTGAAAGATATTATCGAGTACGCAAAAGACTTTAAAAAAATTAATAAAGACCATTTGTATTATGTAGACCCTAAGCTCAAAAAGCTGAAAGTCAAAAAAGGATTTGATAAGGATGGAAATATTAAGGAAAAAAGAGCTCCTACATTCTATAATATTTTCGTCAAAAATCAGTTTCCTATCATTAAAAACACTAATCCAGAACTTGATAATAAAGAGATCTTTAAAGAGATCAAAAAGGTTTGGAAGAACAGGAAACACGATGTTAAAAATGAGTAATTTAGTGGGTTTTATTTATATTTATATTATATATTGTTTATTTTTATATTTTATTTTTTATTTTTTAGTACAATTATAATATAGAATAAATTCATATTCATTGTTTTTATTCTATATAGAAGAAGTTTTTTAATAATTTGAAAAGATTTAAACGTATGATTAGAAAGCTTTATTATAAGTAGTTGGTTATTTATTTTTTATAAAACTTTTATTATTAATATCACTAATATTATTTTTTTTAATTTTTCCATTACGTAACATCACTTTAAAATTATTGAATATCCTCTTTTATATATATTGTTTTAGGCATTTTTGAAAATAGAATTATAACTATATAATTTATATTCACACTCCATTTTTTAACTATTGATAGAATAGTATGTGTAGAATTTATATATCTCCTTATAAAAAATGACATAATTTTATTAAATATTAAATAATACGCTAATATGCAATGTACGAAATGTGATGAAAGAAAGGCATTAACTGAATATTCTTTTAAAAACGAAGAAGAAAAAATATATTATTTATATTGTAATAGTTGTAGAAATGAATCACAACAAACACAGAAAAAATATAAAGAAAAAGCTATTGAAAATTATAATTTAAATAAAACAATAAATAAGATAGAATGTTCTTGTGGGATAACATATGTGTCATATCGTAATTTTCATATGATAAGACATATTAACAGTAAAAAACATAAGCAATCTTTAGAGATTAAAATATAAATAAAATCTCGACAATAATATAGAAGGAATATGAATGCTGGTAATTGTGATTCTTGTAGTAATCAAGTAAAAAACGGTGGTGCTAAAAAGAAACTATCTGTATATAACATATTTGTAAAAAAACAATTTACTGTACTTAAAAAACAGTTCCCAACATTAACAGCACCTGAAATTATGAAAAAAATAGGTGAAGAATGGCAAAAAACTAAATAAATATGTTCTATTTTTTTTAGATATAATAAAAAAATGACACATGATAATTATAATAATATCATCCGCATAACCAAGATATACTGTAAGCTCATAAAGTCTATAGTTTAACAGAAATATACAAGTGTAATAAGTTACATTTCGTATAGATTTAAAAATGATGCAGATCAATTCCACCACAATCAACTTCGCAGGAGGTGATAATGTTGCTTATCACATGTTTTACGATAAGCTTCCAAAAAAATATATTCGCCGTCTCATTAAGCTTTCTCATAATTACACTGATGAAGAAAATACAGATGATGACGATACATGTGAATATTATTATTCAGATTCTTCGGACTACGACACCCTTTATGATGTTATGTAATAAGGAAATTATATAACAAAAAAAGAAAAAAACAAAAAAACAAAAGAAAAAAGAAAAAATAAAAAAACAAAAGAAAAAAGAAAAAATAAAAAAACTTTTTTTTTATCCAAAAACAGATTCACCGTTATAATAAATATATAAAAATCCATCTCCATGTTTCATTTCGTCATATATAGTAATCATTCTAAATGCTGTAGGTGGTAGTATATTATTTATAGAAATGAATATAGCTTTATCTTGATCTATTTTAATTCTTTTTCTAATTACTGTAATAAATTGCCCTACTGTTAAATCACCAGGAACTAAAAACTTATTTTTATCTATATTATTAAGTTTACAACCTGATGCTCTTTCTACAATTACAGGGATACGATCAGGATATTTTTTTATTAATCTTTGAGATTCAATAATATTAGTATCAAAGTTTGTAATAAACATTATATTCTTTATTTTTTAATATATAATTTTTATTAATTACTGATAAACTCTTTATACCCTCCTATAAATTTAGAGTCTTTGAATATCATAGGAAAATGTATATATTTTATTATTGTATATTTATGTATATATTTATAAAACTTATCTCTTTCTCTTAATGTCGTAATAAATACATCACAATTAACTTCTTTTATATTTGTATTTATTTGTGTTTTAACTAAATTACAATATTTACAGTCTGATATTGTATATATAGTATATCCATTTTTAATAGGAGGTGTATTTCGAACCATCTATCTTTTCTTAATTGATATATAACAAAAAAATTATATAAATATCAATCTTACCAATAATATCATCAAATATATTGACAATAAATATTTTATTAAAAAATAATTGAACTTGTTATAGGATATATTTATTAATCATTCCATACTTTTCATTTTATTATACCAATAATAATAATTAACATCATCTGTATCCATACTTTTAAATCTTTGAATATAGTAATATTTCAATATACAAGCTCTGTCAATATTTTTTGAATAATTGAAAATATCTTTTAAAATAGTATTTTCATTAATTGTATAAACAATTGATTTTTTTCCTAATCTATCATGATTACCCATACAAAAAGCTATAGCTTTTTTTTCAATGTTTTCATTTTCAAAATATTCTCTTTCAAGGATCTTTATAAAGTCTAAATATGAATCGTCATAATAACCTTTTTTGATACATGTACTAGAATATTTGTAATCTATTTCACAAGAACAGCAATAATCTAATGGATGAAATAAATGAGAACCTCCATTTTCACCACATAATATACACATAGAATTATTCATATTTATCCCAATATCTTTCATAATTTTAATTCTTTCTACATAACTTATGTTTTCTATATTTGGTATATTGCTAAATATTTTTACATATTTAGAATATTCATTCCATTTTTTTATTTTATTCTCTTCAATAATGTATGTTGTCATGATATTGATTAAAATTATGTTAATTATTTTATAAATATTTTTTATATTATATGTTATCATTTTTTTAAAAAAATAATACATAAAAAATAAGATATTATAATAATACAAATGTATTCGGCGTTAAATTATATTTTTAATAATAACCCATATAGAAAGTTTTGTATTGAAAAAGAAAATACAAAATTAAAAAGTATAATAAGATATAATGAAAAAAAATATAATATAATTATTAAAAAATATATTGATTTAGAAGATAAATATCTTGAAATAGAAGATACATATGTTGAAATAGAAGATAAATACATTGAAATAGAAAAAAAATATATTCAATTAAAAAATAAATATATTGAATTGGAAGATAAATACGAAAAAGTTATTAATATTTCATTCAATTATAACGAAGAAGATATTATAAAGTCTGAAGATTTTTATGAATTTACTAATAATTCACTTATTTATAATGAAGATGGTATTATAGAAACTGGAGAATATGAACCTATTTTTATTTAATATTTTTAGTCATTATAATAAAAATTGATATGTGTATTTTTAATATCTTTATTATAGAAACAATAAAGATGAATACTTTAATGTTACAAATCATTTCTGAAAATGAAAGTTTAATCCCCAAAAAAAGTTTAATCTCGCAAAAAAGTAAAGTTTAATCTCGCAAAAAAGTTCTGAAAATGAAAGTTTAATCTCGCAAAAAAGTTCTGAAAATGAAAGTTTAATCTCACAAAAAAGTTCTGAAAATGAAAGTTTAATCTCACAAAAAAGTTCTGAAAATGAAAGTTTAATCTCACCAAAAAGTTCTGAAAATGTTAATATTTTAGAAGATTATAAACCGCTAAAATATCAACATTTTCATGATGAAACATTATAAAATATATAATGATAAATACTTTATATTATTATAAAATAAATATAAATTCTCAAAAATTAAAAATATTCATATATTATAATTGAATTTTTTTTTAATATTATAATTATAGTTAGTTATAATGATTATTAATATGATATATATTGAAAAAACAAAAAATCATTATATTTATGATGTATAAATATAATAACCTTTTATTTTTTTACAAAAATTATAACACAAGCTACTATGGTAAGATAAAGGTACAGCGATTCCCCAGATTAAAGGTTCTTGACAGATTGCCTTCTCTAGTCTTTACCCTATTATCCTTTTTGCATATATTAATATTTTCATTTTGAACCATTGTTTCAGGTCATATTATTCCTTATAATATTTTACGTTGATAATATTATAATTAAAATTATCTATCAATTTTTATTTATATTAGAACATATATAATATAAGGTTAATATATAAAAAGTTTTTTTCATAAAAAATAAAAAATCATTATATTTATACATCATAAATATAATAATCTTTTATTTTTTTACAAAAATTATAACACAAGCTACTATGGTAAGATAAAGGTACAGCGATTCCCCTGATTAAAGGTTCTTGGCAGATTGCCTTCTCTAGTCTTTACCCTATTATCCTTTTTTGCATATATTAATATTTTCATTTTGAACCATTGTTTCAGGTCATATTATTCCTTATAATATTTTACGTTGATGATATTAATTATAATATCGTTTATCAATTTTTATTTATATTAGAACATATTTAATATAAATATAATTGTTTAATTTTATAATTGTTTTTTAAATAATTTTTCATAAATTCTTCTTCTATAGCAATATTATTATTACGTATTTCAAGTACTTTAGTAATATTTTTATAATATAGATACTTTTTATATTTCTTTCTAGCTTTATTAAATGAAATATATTTATGAATTTTTTTTATATATATCATAAACTCTCTTTCTTCATCTATAAACCTATGAGAGTAATTATCTATAAAGACTTCAAATAATTTAATTTCATCATTATTATTTTTAATCTTATATAATACAAATCCTATAAATGCCGAAAAGCAAATAAGTATTTTTTCATTCATTGTATAATAAATAAAATAATAATGTCAATCATTTTTTTATTATAATTTGTAAAAAAAATAATTATAAATAACAAAAAATAAAAAATTGATATTTAAGAATAAATTAAATATACTAAATACCTATTATTGTTAAGACAATGTATAATAACAATTGCTGGGATATTCTTGACACTTACTTTCAAAAAGGTGGGTCTCCTGAATCTTCAAATCCTCTTGTTAAACATCAAATTGATAGTTATAATAAGTTTTCTGATAATACATTAGGACAAATTATTGCTGGATTTAATCCTATTAGAGTTAAACTTGCTAATCCTAAGAATGATACACCTCCACCAGATAATACTTATAATATTTCAATCAATATTCTTAACCCGAGTATGACCAAACCAAGTTATCAACTCCCTGACGGGACACAAAACATAATGACACCTTATCTTGCACGTATGAATAATATGTCTTATTCGAGTGGTGTATTTGTCAACGTCCATGTAGTTACAGAGGTTACATATAAAAATGGTATGACCGAGAAGTTTGACAAGACAGTAAATGGAATATATATCGGTAAAATACCTATCATGGTTCGTTCAAAACTTTGCGTGTTAAGTCAAATGCAAGGTATTTGTGAAGGAGAAAATAGCGAGTGTATTTATGATGCTGGTGGATATTTTATTATTAATGGAAATGAAAAGGTTTTAATTTCACAAGACAGAATTAATGAAAATAAAACTCTTGTTTTTCGTCCTAATAATAATAGTGAAGGATTGTATGCTGAAATTCGTTCAATGTGTGATTCTACATATTTACCACCAAAGACTACAAGTTTTAATATGAGTGGTAAATTGAATCATATGGGACGTATTATTCGTATAAATACATCATTCATTAGGTCTGAAGTTCCTATCTTCGTTATCTTTAGAGCTCTTGGTATTATTAGTGATAAAGAAATTATTCATCATATTATTTATGATACAGATCAAGAAAAGAATCAACGTATTATAAATGAATTGATGGCGTGTTGTGAAGATGCTTGTGATATTAATACACAAGAGCAAGCAGAAAATGTTCTAATTAAAATTATGATTGGTTCAAATAAGAATAACGAACATTCAGTTAATAGAACACTTTTACAAAATAACTTATTAAACGACTTCTTACCTCATGTTGGAAAAAATTATAGAAGAAAAGCACTCTACGTTGGTTATGTTATTCGCAAAATGATCCGTATTTATCTTGGATATGATAATTATGATAATCGTGATTCTTATATAAATAAACGTGTTGATACACCTGGTGTATTAATGAGTAATTTATTCAGACAATGTTATGGAAAGATGACAAAAGAGCTAAAGGTAGCAATAGAAAAAGAATTGAATTTGTGGAGAGGAAACACGAATACACCTATTGCTAATATCATTTCAGATATAAGTATTCATAGATTTTTCAAACAATCTTTATTAGAATCATGGATAAAATATTCATTATCTACAGGTAATTGGGGTATTAAAAGTATTGGTAGTTTTCAAAATATAAAACAAGGAGTATCACAAGTTTTAAATAGAATGTCGTATGCAAGTACACTTTCTCATTTGAGAAGAATTAATACAGCTATGGAAAAAAACGGAAAGTTAGTACAACCAAGAAAATTAGATAATTCTCAAATTGGTATGATTTGCCCCGCTGAAACACCTGAAGGAAGTTCTGTAGGATTAGTTAAGAATATGGCTTTGAGTACTAATATTTCAATTTCAATGAATAGTATTCATATTCGTAAAGTTCTCATTGAATTAGGTTGTGTAATATATGATGATTCTTATAATTCGTCATCAGAAGATAAATCACCAATTGAATTTCTAAGAAATATGGGTAAAATAACTAACGTATATGTTATGGTTAATGGTGATATTATTGGTTATCATGATAAACCGAATGATTTATATACAAAATTAAAACACTATAAACGAGGAAGTGTAATTCATCCAATGACATCAATTTCTTGGAATATACAAAAGTCAAACATTATAATCAGTACAGAAGCTGGACGTATGTATAGACCTTTATATATTGTAGATTACGATCCTATTTTAAATAAACGTGTACTTCGTATTGAAAGGATACTTAAAAGAAAAAATATTTCATTCGAAGATTACATTAAAGATAAACATTTTGATTATTTTATCTCACCAAATGAAAATACACAATTTCCAGATGATTCAGATAATTATCTCGATGAAGAGGGTTTTATCGAATATATGGATTGTGATGAAGTAAATCACTCAATGATTGCTACATTCCCAAGTGATTTAAATGAAGGTATTAAAGGTACAGCATTACCACCATTTTATACCCATTGTGAAATTCACCCAAGTTTGATGAATGGTATTTTAGGTGTTAATATTCCATTCAGTGATCACAATCAATCACCAAGAAATTGTTATCAGTGTATTAATCAAATGGAAAAAGTATATTTATCAAATGGTAATTTTAAATATATTAAAGATATTGTATTGGGTGATAAGGTTGTATGTTTTAATCCAATTACAATGAAAACTGAATATACATTTGTAATAGGACATTATAATAGAGTTACAGATAAAAAAGTATATGACGTACAAACAATTAGTGGACGTAATTTAATTGCTACATACGATCATAAGTTTATGACAAATGAAGGTTGGGAAGTTTCTGAAAACTTTAATAGAACAACAAACTTAGGGATATATATCAAATCGCATCGTTCAAGATTGAATGTTGATAAATTTGATATTTGTAAAAATATTATTGATTTGTCTAAATATAATTACAATAATAAAGAAAATATTTACAAAGAATTATTATTGTACCCTTTAGATAATAACAATGAAAATATTAATTTAATAGCTCGTATTGTAGGGTGTTATATTGTAAAAGAAGGAAAAAATACAGGTGATAATATTGATGATTATATTAGAGATATTATTCAAATTGGATTTGATAAGTATAATATTTATGATACAAATTATATTATATTTGTCAATCATTTATCTAAAGATATTTCTTGGATTAATAAATGTTCTAATGTAACTAAACTTGATTTTGTATCATCTTATTTATCATGTTTATGTGAAGATATAAATGAGTTGGGTCTATGTATTAAATCTATTATTATGAATGTAAAAGTTCATAATACAGAGGTTGAGAATATAATTAGAAAAGTACTATTAGACAACAATATTTCATATGATATGAATGATATTGTTAATATCAATAAATATTATGAAACAATTGGTTGTTATTATAATAAAAGTCTGCATATTGAATTAGCAATTAATAATGAATATTATTTGTATAAAAGTTATTATAATGATATTAATAAAGAAGTTGAATATGTAAATCTTGATAGTTGGAAACAAAAAGTATATGTAAAAGGAGATTTAATGTTTGTACCTTTTCATAATAGAAAGATTAATAATAACAATAATATATCAGATATTACAGTAAATAGTGAAAGTCATAGTTTTATTGGTGGTAATTCATTTGCGATTAGTAATTGTGCTATGGGAAAACAAGCATTAGGTATTTACGCAAGTAATTTTAATAAAAGGATTGATACAATGGGGAATATTCTAAATTATCCTCAGAAGTCTCTAGTACATACTAAATTATCAAAATATACAATGGCTCATAAGCTTCCATCAGGAGTAAATGCAATTGTAGCTATTATGACACATACAGGATTTAATCAAGAAGATAGTATTATGGTTAATCAATCATCATTAGATAGAGGATTATTCACAAGTACATATTACAAAGCAGTAAGAGATGTTTGTAATAAGAATCATAGTACAGGTGAAGAAGAAATATTTACAAATCCAGAAAATAAATCCGAACAGAAACCATATTCTTATGATAAAATAGGTAAAGATGGTTTTGTACCAAAGAATACACATATAACTGGAAATGATATTCTTGTTGGTAAAGTAATGCCTAAAAAAATAAATGGAGAAATTACTTATGTTGATAACAGTATTACAATGAAGTCAAATGATGACGGATATGTTGATATGAATTATAATGGTATAAATAGTGAAGGTTATAAATTCTGTAAGGTTCGTATTCGTAAGAATAGGAAACCTGAAATTGGAGATAAGTGTGCAAGTTGTAGTGCACAAAAAGGAACAATTGGTATGACATATAAACATCAAGATATGCCTTTTACAAAAGATGGTATTGTTCCTGATATTATTATGAATCCTCATGCTATTCCTTCACGTATGACTATAGCTCAATTGATGGAAAGTATTATGGGAAAAGCGGGATGTCATATAGGTGCTTTCGGAGATTCTACTCCTTATAACGATTGTTCTGTTGAAGATATTGCGAAAGTTCTAGAGAAGTCAGGTATGGAAAGATATGGAAATGAGATTCTATATAATGGACGTACAGGAGAACAAATTCGTACAGAAATATTTATTGGTCCTACATATTATCAAAGATTGAAACATATGGTTTCAGACAAAGTTCATTCACGAGGTTCTAATGGTCCTATTGTTATGTTAACAAGACAACCAAGTGAAGGAAGGGCACGTTCTGGAGGTCTTCGTTTAGGAGAAATGGAAAGAGATTGTTTCATAGCTCACGGTACAGCTAACTTTTTAGCAGAAAGAATGTTACATGTATCAGATAATTATCGTGTATTTATTTGTAAAACTTGTGGATTACATGCAAATGTAAATACTGAAAAGAATATTTATAATTGTAAATATTGTAAAAATAATACAGATATAGCACAGGTTAGAATTCCTTATGCTTTCAAACTTTTAAATCAAGAATTATATACTATGAATGTTATGATGCGGTATGTATGTAATTAAATTATATATAACAATTTCTATTTATTATTAATATTATTTAAAAAAATATAATGAATTAAGAACTTATTTTTATTAATATTCTTAAAACTTATAAATAAAAAAAATATATATATACATATACTATCATTTTACACCATAAGCAAATCTTTATTAATCTATATTTTTAACTTATTATTTTTTTTAAATTTAATTTATTTTTTCATGACATTTTTTATTCCTTAAAATATATATTGGTGAAATAGAATATTATACTACTTAAGGAAATTATATCATAATTTAAAAGCTTTTTAAATATACAATATGAACTTATTAGTATTATAAAAAAAATATATAAAATAAAATATAAAAATATATTATATACACATATAACACATACCTATCATTTAATCTATCTCATCAACAAAGCGAGAGTCACCCCCACACATACATCTTTTTTAGCCTGTTCGTCTTCTATTTTTTTTACCCGAATATTGTATTCCTCTATCTTTCCTACTATAAGGTCATAATATTCATCTATTTCATACTCATATATAAAATGTCTGGCTTCGTTTCTAGTTTCGCCTAATCGCATATCCTCCTAAATCAAATATCATACATGTTTCTTCTTCGTCATAGTATTCATCATATTCTTCCCATTATTTTATCATATCCTCTAAAGTTTTCTTTATTTCCTTCATTTCCTTTACTTCTTCTTTTCCCGCAATATACTTCATGTTTTTATCATCTAATTCAATCTTAAAACTACAGTTAGCCCACTGCTTCATATCTACTTCTTGATTTTCAAACAGATCGTATGCATTCTTCTGCAGGTCAGAACCATACCTAGGCATCTTATTTTTCTTCTTTTTGCGTTTACACGCTGTTAGCTTGTTAGCTTTGTTGATACGCACTTCTTGGTTTGGCGGATAATTATATTTTTAAAAATTGTTATCATTTTTTAGCTTTAATTTATTTTTTCACGACATTTTTATTCTATTGATAATATATTTTGATTACATAATTAATTATTTAGAAAATATTAAAAGATTTTAAGAAAATAAAAAGATTACATTGTTTTTAATAAGATTATAAGAGAATATTTTTAGAGAAATAATATAATATATTTAATAAGTTATATAGTATATTATAGCAAATAATATCAATAGAATAAAAATGTCCTGAAAAAATAAATTAAATCTAAAAAATGATAGAATAATTTAGAAATATAATTATCCGCCAAACCAAGAAGTGCGTATCAACAAAGCTAACAAGCTAACCGTGTGTAAAACACAAAAACGAAAAGAAGATGCCTAAGTATGGCTCGTATCTGCAGAGGGAAGCATACTATTTGTTTGATAAACAATATGTAGATATGGCTGAGTGGGAGAAATGTAACTTTGAGATTGCTTTAGATGATAAAAACGAGAAGTATATTGTGGGAAAAGAGGTAGTGTATGAAATGGAGGAAATTAAAAAAACATTGGACGATATAGTGGAAGAATGGGAAGAATATGAGGGAGAAGATGGAGAAACTTATATGATATTTGATATGGATGAATACGTAATAGGTGATTTTAATAATGACGAACACAGGAATTGGATATATGAGTATGAGATAGATGAATATTATGACTTAATAGTAGGAAAGTTAGATGAATACTATATTTTGGTAAAAGAAATTGAAGATGAAAAGGCAAAGATCCAGATGGAGAAAGATGTGTTGGTGGGGGTTACTCTCGCTTTATTGAAGGGATAGATTAGATGATAGGTATGTGTTATATGTGTATATTATATATTTTTATATTTTTTATATTTCATGAAAAGTTGAATAATTAAATAATACTATAATAAGATTATATAGTATATTTAAAATAATTGCAATATTGATGAAATAGTATTTAAAAAAAGAGAATATATTTTGAGTACATAATTAATTATTTAGAAATGTTTTAGAGGTTTTAAGAATATTAGGAAAATAAAAAGATTATGTACTCGTTTTTCCTTAAGTAGCAGAATATATTAAGTGATTCACTATATATTTTTATTAAGTTATATAGAATGTATTTTGAGTACATAATTAATTATTTAGAGAACTTTAAAAAGTTTTAAGATTTTAATAAACAGTATAATATATTAATATGAGATAATATTGTTTTTTTAATAAGTTATATAGAATGTATTTAGAGTACATAATTAATTATTTAGAGAACTTTAAAAAAGTTTTAAGAATTTAAAGAAAATAAAAAGATTATGTACTCATTTTCCTTAAGTAGCATAATATGATAAAGTGATACATATTATTTTTGATAAGTTATATAGAATATAATTTGAGTACATAATTTATTATTTATAAAGATTTAAAAAGTTTTGAGAATTTTAAGAAAATAAAAAGATTATGTACTCGTTTTCCTTAAGTAGCATAATATGATAAAGTGATTCATATTATTTTTAATAAGTTATATAGAATGTATTTTGAGTACATAATTAATTATTTAGAGAACTTTAAAAATTTTTTAAAAATTTAAGAAAATAAAAAGATTATGTACTCGTTTTTCCTTAAGTAGCATAAATATACTATAATATTAGGATTTATTTTAATAAGTTATATAGATTATATTTTGAGTACATAATTTTATTTTTAGAAAGATTTAAAAAGTTTTAAGAATATTAAGAGATTTAAAAGATTATGTACTCATTTTCCTTAAGTAGCATAAATATACTATAATATTACGATTTATTTTAATAAGTTA
>Ga0209491_10005495_pt1 | contig 18482 bp, 1 predicted proteins | sample BON02_FD_187213 | JGI IMG/M metagenome (GOLD analysis project Ga0209491, IMG submission 187213) | Freshwater microbial communities from Lake Bonney liftoff mats and glacier meltwater in Antarctica - BON-02 (SPAdes) (version 2) | ecosystem: Environmental > Aquatic > Freshwater > Ice > Glacier...
TTTTATGATATATATGACTTGACACCCTTAGACGCCACAAAGTTTGTGTGGAAACACGTTTATTACAGCAATAAAAAATTGAAAACGTGGTACTTTTGCACTCGCGCTCGTGGATATCTCCTAGCCCAAATATTCTGCCGTATAATGTGTTTTCACGCGTAAGTTGCCATCGTCAAGCTCAAATTACCGTGCCATTCGCTGTATGTCTTGTGCGAAATGCCATGCTACAAACGATGGCAGCCGAAACTAGAGACGCCCTTCGAAGAACACAGCCGTATCATACTCAATTAAATCGAGCATGTTAAAAGAACCCCCTTCCGATTTTTGCGTTATAATAGTCGGTATATATACGGACTTCCTACACAAAGCCTCTAAAACCTGGAACTTTTCCTCTTCCTTGTGATTGGCTGCCCCCTCGTAGAATTGTGCAAATACCGTGAGTGGAACAGGCATGAAATGTGTGCTATACAGCGAAAAAAACGGCACAAACGTCCACACGAGGTCCTTGTTGTATTTTTTGAGCGCGCGCAAATATTTGTTGATGTAGCTAGAGTCACTTTTTTCGCCGCTGTATGGTGCCAAATTATCAAAATTTGAGCTCGTACTCATGATCATGAACATTGCGTTGGTAACGATCGAAACTTTCAGGCCTTCTTTTTTGGTTGGCCTGGTTCCGAAGATTTCTGAGTTCGCATGCACCTGGGACATATCCTGTTGCAATTTCTGGCACTCGAACTTGTGCGTATCGTTCCAATGGATGTTTTTACAGTAGGTACCGCAGTATGTGAACAAGGTACAACCTTCGCATTGCTCGCGTGCTATACCTTTCTCAATAAACTTGCTGCATGTGTTACAAATGTCCAGGTCGGCCGCCAGATTGATGAACACGTCGTCTTGCCAAGAAGGAATGCACAGTTGTTGTATATCCTCGAAGTTGTGGCCATTTTTCTCGAGAAGATTGCGGAATATGGTTGCCATGTGATTTTCGCTGGGCAAGTGCCGGCGTAAGTTTTGTTGTATTGATAGAGCATTGCTTTGTATTTTTTCCAGCGGGGTTTGCAAGTACCGAGATGCCACATCAAACATTGTCGGGACGCCAGCTATTTCTGCAAGGGGTTCGACTGTCCATTTACACTGTGCACGACGGTAAGTAAGCACGCGAACGCGCAAAGCATTATGAGGATGGTCCTTATTGTCGATCCATGCTCTGCTGCTGTGTGTGGGCCAGGACACCATGCCTTCGCGCCGTACTACGACGTCTCCTTGTTGCCTCTCACCATTTGCATTGTATACAACCAGCGTCACATTGTATTTTCCGTCATTTCGACGATTTTTGATGAAGCCCTCAGTGCGCGGTACGCCGTCGCCGTTAGCCAGCCGATGCACAATGACAGATAAGCCAATGTGCAGCGTCGATGACAGGTTGCCTTCTTTGATCGACAATTCAAACCCCATGGCCGTTCTGAAATGCCAGCGGTGACTGGTGTCGTCCCGCCTGGTGAGCACGCCACGTTTACCATTGTAGTGTGGCTGATTTACCAAGGAGTGTAATATCACACTGTCATGGACCTGGAATTCCGAGCTCAGATACTCGGTTGGCACCCATGTGGCAGTGCGCACTGGCAGTTGTGTTGGACGCAAGGAAGCCTGGTAATTTGCCAATTCGTATGCAAACCCACCACTCGAAAGCGGCTGCACTTGGCATCGATCAGGCTGTATTTCGAGCACCATGCACCGAACACAGCTGAGTTTTTTGTAGATGTCATGGCTCTGGACGACTGCAGACCGGGACGCCGCGCGCCGTGCATTTGGTGCAGTATCCAGCGGAATATAATGTACATGCACAAAGTCACCCACCTGCATTTCTGACCTCACGGTTTACACACATGCAATGTATTGCATATCTATATACTAACCACACGCCGGACGAATATAAAAATAGACTTCAGCCAGTGCAGTATTTCAGCGCGAATCAGTGATAGGTGTGATACACCAGCTGTCCGTTGTGGAAAAACACGTTCGACTCGCTTTGGGGAACCCCCCTGTACGTCTCTGTGGCTTCCGTGTGTTGCTGCGACGCAGCATGCATGCATTTGTACATCACAATAGCGAGTACGATGAAAATCAGGGCCCCGGCGCCTGTCACAATACCAACGAAAGACGAGGACAGAGTGTTTTTGCCCGACACGTTTGCCGGGATGTTTGCCGGGATGTCGGACGTATTTGTACTATTTTGGGCATAATAATGCGGAGTTGTGCTGGGATACTCAAAGTAGGTGGTGGTAGGCAGGGGGCTGGTGGAAGGAGCTGCGTGTACCGGACCGGGGGGCGATGTTGGCCTTATTTGGCTGTAAAACTGCGCACAGGACGTATCGAGCTGCGTGTTTCCGGTGTTGGATAAGGAACAGACGGTCAAGCTCGACTGCTCGGAAGCAGTGACACGGCGCAGACCAGAAAACCCGCTAGACATCAGCACATCACTGTCGATAAAGGAGGGTCCCGATGCCACCACGACATATGTAACGTGTACAATCTCGGTTTGGAGCAGTCGGCGTGTTGCGGTATGTGCGCATTTGCTGGCAAAGTGTGCGCGAGCCACCGACGTGATCACCACATCCGAAATGGAGGCGGACGAGGCCTGCAACATTTGGGCTCGAATAGTGCTTCCCTCGCCCCACATAAACGCGTTCTCCGGTAGACAAAACGTGCTGATCTGTATCTCTTTTTCAACGACAAGCATGTCACACGACACGGTGGGGCTCTGTTGCGAACCACACACCACTTGCGTGACTTTTGCGTTGTTGTCAATGGACGTAATCTTGCGTGTGAGCGCACTGTTTTGGGTCCTGTTTTCTACAATCACATTATCCTGCTGCGCATTCCCCCTTCGGGAGGGCGAATCTAGCGACAAAAGGAACCTGGATGCTGCGCCCCCTGTTTTCGTAGCAATCTCTGTGCGCGGTACCATGACTGGGGGTTCGGATGCCACTACCGACGACTGTTTTGGCGTGGCAACAGGCCTGCTGTAGCTGCGAATGTGCACTTTGCGGCCGTGCTCGGAGCGAGTTTTCGATGGCTGAATTTTCACCGCATTGGCCATACCGGCCACAGCTCTCAGCAACACCTGCGAGCCAGCACAGCTGCGTTTCGGAGTGGAGAAAATCGTGGCAGTGTTGTTGTCCGCATCTGCAACGGCATTTTGCAGGGGATCCATGCCGTTTTCTGTCGACAATACTGCGTATCCCTTGTACGTGGGATCGCTGTTGTTTTCTAGGGCTTGCGCGGGTGTAAACGTGAACAAGGCAAATTCGCCATTTTCCAGGTAGATATACATGTAGTACCACACCTCCGCATCCACAGCAGCGTGCCATTGACAGGGCAGCACGTCACTCTGGCACCCGGTGGAAGTGCACGATGTGCAAGCGGCAAAATCGGTCGCGCGCGCGTCTCCAAACAAGGCAGTGGATGTGCTGAACGTCCACGTGTTTTTGAGCAAGGTGGCATTGTACTCCGCGGCGTCCGAATTCACGCGGAAACACCCGTCTATGAGCTGGATATTGCGCTTCGGGGGCACAAACGCCGTTATGCTGGTGCCTTCGAAAAATGTAATGGGGTTGAGGCCGTCGGGGTTGGGAATATTATTATCATACTGTGCTGCTGCATGATGCTCCATAAACCCCAATTCATCGCAATTGAAGCTTTTGCACGCAAGCGATTCGCCTACCGAAAACACAGTGTACAGCCAAAAAGATCGCACGCCCTCGTCCGGTGCAGGAGGTGGGATGCGTGGCGTCCACTTGATGGTGCCCTGAATGTTGTCGTATTCGGCAGACGATGGACACCGCTCGGCACACTGTCCGACGCCATACACTCCCCCAAATAAGAGGTCGCCAATGCGCCACAAGTGCGCATCATTTGGAATGTTGTAGTTGTTGACAGGCTGTTGCACGCTTGAGACTGTCCTCACGTGTTCCACCTGCCAGACGTATGATGCGGGACCGGTGGAATTCGTCGGTGTCTCTACACATGGCATCGCCTCTGATGTCCCACAGACATGTTCCCGCAGTGAGAACAAGACCGTCATCCATCCACGGGTTTTCACGTACACCTTGTTGAAAATAAGCACATTGGGCGTTGGATGCGAAGTGTTGCTGTTTTCTGCAACAATTGGACGAAATGAACATGGATATTTGTTGGTATCCTCAGATACGTGAAAATATCTGCTGCCATTGTCAACGGATGTGCATGGAACCGGGATTGTGTTCCACAGCTCAGAGTACAAACGGCCAGTAATAGCATCGCTGCCACCTTGCACAAACGCAACGCGTGCGGAGGCCGAGCTGTTTTTGTGTAGCGCAATAATTCGCGAATGGGGGTGCACAAAATTGCAGCAATCTTCCACATCTTTGTCGAGATTGCGTGTTTGTCCCAGTGGCACAACTATACCATCCAGAATATGTGGATTTTTCTCGTTGGTGGAGTTGCCATTGTCAGGATCCAGCTCCTGCTGACAGATGTCGTACTGTGCCGGCAAAGAGGACGAGGTGGAGTGCATCGCGGCAGCGCTGGGGTCGGAGGCAAAATATACGGTAGGCAGTGGCTTTGTAGAGCTGGCAGTCATGCTGCCAATCGACAGCACATCGCCTGTGCGCAAGGCAGTGTCATCCAGCTCTGTAATGAAGGCGTGGGACGGCACCGAGGATGTGCCATGGCCATCGTGGACTTGCGGGATGACTCTTACGATTTTCTCAACGTGTTGCAGAGTGTCGCCAATCGTATAGGTTCTTGCAATGATTCCGCACACACACTCGGTAATGAGTGATGGTGACATGCCGTCGGGCGGAAGAGCGCAGGCAATGTCGGGGCGCAGAACTTTTTGCTCGTTTTCTGTGAGATACGGCAGGTTGTTGTATTGGGGGTGGCATACATACAGGGCACCGCCGTTTCTGTCTGTGTCTTGTCTGCTGCCGTACGCGATTTTCTGCGTGAAAATGTCGGATCCGCGCCTGTTTTTGATGGCAGCGGAGGCGTTTTGAGCAGAAATCTGATACACGGACCGGAAATCGGTGGGCAGTTCCAGGTCGGCGTCTGTCACCTCGTATCGGCGCATAATGTCGCCCACCGTGTACATGCACGGGAGGGTCTGGTCGGTTTTGAGATTTTTGGACAAATCACACCGCACATATCCAGCGTCAAGCGCGGAATTGAGCAGGCCAGGGAATGAAAGCTGGCCTATTTTGCAGGCAGGATTGTTCTTGTGCGTGGCAACATTGCCACCCAAAGGAGCCTGCGCCGACACTGCTCCAGCGCTGATGCGCGACGGGGGCCAGCACACCGGCGGATCCGGCAAAAATCCCCCCTGTGATGCCCATACATTATCGCTCGCAAACGCAGTGTAGAAAACGCCGCCCAAACTCGGGGTTTTGGCCAAGATGACACTGGTATCGAGCGAATTCGTCAGCTTGTCAGGACCGTGTGTGTATCGGGCTGGCAGCGAGATGGACGTGCTAAAGTGTTGTGGTGGATACGGGATGGCATTTTGTGTCATTGATCCACATCGAATCCAGTCCCAATCCTTGCTGTGTGTGGAAATATTCAGTCTCTTGGAGGCCACAAAGACTGACATGTGAATGGGCGTACCCGTATCATAATTGCGATACATTACCTCGCGCTGAGCGTTTCGGAAAACACGCTCGGAATCGCTGGGATAGCGCACATTAATGCCAATGTGGGGCGTCAGGTGGATCGAAATGTCGTTGTTCCAGTCTTCGCCAGGCAAGAGACGCTGCACAAATCCAGCACCACCGGCTCCAAAATAACTCTCTTCGGTCTGCAACTCGATCGCCCGCCACCGGTTGCGCTCTGTTGTCCGCCGGGTGTGCAAAAGCGGCAGAACCTCGGTGTCGGACGTATTCGTTTTCCAATGTGTGCCACACGTTTCTGACGCATTGACTCCAGCACACAGGAACGGGTCTTCGGCGTACGATACGTCCTTGTACAGCACGCCAATGTTCTCCAGTTCACCGAAGCGATTCACAATCGCTGCGCGAGTGTTGGTGGTGTGCAAAAACTCACCCCCGGCATCCATGCGGTCATTTTCAACGTTTTCCTCAAAAAAGGGCGCCTGTGGCGCTGGTTGTGGTTGCGTTTCGAAAATGTGGTCGTCGGCACGAATGGTCTCGCCGTTCTCGGCGACCAGCATGTGGGTGTACTGCGATGGCAGAGTGTCGTCGGAAACAATCTGGGATTGTAGAATCGGAACCAGGATTGCTGAGAGTGGCACGCCCCACGGATCCACATGTCCTACTTGCGAATCGCAGTCACACAGCGTGTGCACATCGGTATATTTCGTTTCAAGGGTGCAGAATAGATCATCACGGAGGCGATACTGACTTGCCGCAGGCGATTCCACCGCAATCACAGGAACAGGCGTGGGCACGCCGTCATGTGCATAGTAGAAAAAGAACTGCAAAGTCTCGAAATTTGCATATGTGAGTGGCACCAGGATCGAGGTTTGTTGGCTGTTGGTATCCACCGTGACAAACAATGCCATAATGCCCGTGCACGGGGTCTTGGCGATGGCCTGATCCGCAATATACACAGGAGTAATGCTGTCGTCAACACCGGACCAATCGATCACCGTCGCCACGCCCTGTACCAGAATGATGGGCTGTGGCTGCAGCAAATCAATAATCCCGTCGGAAATGAAAGAACGGTGCCCGTTTTCGTGTGCTGGCGGGGGCCGGCGAACCACCGTGTACTTCGAGTCGCGGTTGTCGTAGGGCTCTTGCAACGCACGCATCGAGGGCAAACAGTGGTAAAAGTGCAGGGCTTTCCCCAGTATTTTCGGCGGCTGGTTGGCAGTGGCAGCAAAGATTCGTTCGGACACAAAGCCCCTTTCAGAGGCATCGATCTCCGGGTGCACACAGTGGCACTTTTTATGCGCGGTTTGCCACACGTTCACGGGCGCCAGTGAGTTGCTTTCAGCCGCAATCTGCAGCACCCCGAGCGTGGTTGGGTCTACCGTTTGCACCGTCTGGCAGCAGCCAGCACAAGAATGCGAGCAAATAATGGGTGCCACTGAGATGCACGGCGGACTACCTGGGTACTCTTCGAGCACAATACGCACATATTGCGCTCGCAAAGGATCGCCATCAAAGTATAGTTCTAGCGTGTCTTTGGCAGAACCGAGCGTAGAGAGATCCATAATTCTCGAGTGCTGTGCTGCAAACGTCGGTTCGATGTCGTAGTACACTCGTACTATCCCAAAACCTGGCGATCCCGGCACATGTTCAAAAACAAGACCACTGACCGGCCTGATATTTTCGAGGTCCATTTCGACAAACAACGGTATGCTCTCCCGATGTTGGCGATGCGCGAAAAGTGCTGTGTCGTGCTGGAAACACAATCCCTTGCCCCCCAGCCATGGCTCTTGCAAGAATGTGTCGGGAATCGTGTCACCCGACCACGACCAAGCACTGTTGTTGTCGAAATGCCACTTCTGGTGGTCGATGTCGAGCGACGCTAGTGGGATCCGATGGCGGGTGTTGCAGGCTGTTTTCTCGCGGTCACACACCGGAAACTTGAGCAAAATGTACCGTGCTTTCACGTGTGCGATGGCGTGCTGGAGGATGAGATTGTCGTGAAACCACGGAATGTATGCCCGCTTCTGCCAGGATTCGTCCACGAGTTCTCCCTGCTCAGCCGACGTGCGCGGTGTCGACAGTTTCTGAATCTCGTCCATGGTCAAGGCGCGCCGATACACCCGAACTTCGTCCAGCTGTCCCTCATAGCAAGCATACGTAGGCCCTGTTGACTGTGGACAGAACGCGATTGCACCGTCATTCATCTGCGAACGCAACACGAGTTGTTGAGCTCCCATGCCTCGTACGGAGTAGGTGTCTCCATCGGCTGCCTGCACCCCATTTGCAAGGATGTTGCACTCTGAGTTCAGGCAGACGTGTGCTGATTGCGTGTTTGTTTGAACACTCAATATATAGTGATTCCAGCCCCCAACCACAACGGGGACGCTTGCAGGGGTGTATATGAGATCTCCTAGAGAAGATCGGCTCGATGCTTCGAGTGCGAGGTCGTCTTGTACCGTCAGCACGGTGGTAACAACAGACGGATTGTGCCAGTTTTGCTCCACGCGGAGGAAAGACTGCCGATTGTCCGAGGACATTTCAAGAATCACGTGTTTTCTTCCGGAATTCGGATGTGCCATGCCAACGAACCAGAATGAAACAACAAAGTCGCTTTGTGCTGGCAGTTCAACGGTGCCCATTTCGAGATAATTCGCATTGTTGAGCACCAGACTGCCCGAAAGCAACGGCCCGAACACGCTGGGTAGAGCCTGCTTGAAATTGCTGTTGGTTGCATGCACAGCTTGCGTCGCAATCCGGGCGTCTGTCTTGTAATTCGAGCTGTCTTTGCCAATAAAGGTGGGATCATCAAACTGCAGCCACATGAGCAAATCAGGGTCGACACTGACGAGCTCCGATTGACAATTTTTGCACGGCTCCAGAGTTTCGTCTCCTGTTTCATACCGGGCATACACAGGATTGGCATCGGGATCAGGATCGTCGCCGATCTGGATCTCATAATGTTTGAGCGCACGCCACAGCATTTGTATATCCTCGGCTCGCGTCGATTGGGGACTGTTGACCACCGAATCCAGGTCGATTTCGATCTTCACTTCGCTAATGACCGTCGAGTACTGCAGGTCCAAACGCACCCACCCTGCGTCATTGTCGCCCGATGACCGCACGATTTCGACCGTTTTGGGGGCGATTTCACGGGCGATCACCGCTGGAATCGCAACGTCGGAACACTGCTCGTCAAACGTTTCATCAAACCACGGCGACTCTGGATTGGCGTGAAAACGTGCATCAAGGCCATGGCACTCGCAGCAATATCCAGAATATTCCCAGTCACACAGCTGGTGGTTTCCGAGCAGCTGTGTTGCCACCTCAACACACGTTTTTTGATCAACACTGTGTCGCCATTCTGTGCCATCGTCGGCGCGGCGCTGGTAACACAGGATGTCCTGCCACGGCCCATGAACGTTATATTTCTGCAGTGCGGTACTCTCATGCAGGCCCGTTTTCGACACTACATCAAACCCGTCTTCGCCCCACCCAAAACACCCACAGTCAATGCCGGATTCGGGCCGTCTGGCCAGCAAGTCGCGGGTGGCGACACATCCATTGAACGGGGCGTCGCTGCTGGGAACTGGCGACCGCACTTTGAGATCCTCTAGCATACTCTGCAAGCTGGTGGGAATACGCCAGGCTTCCTCATACGCAATCTGGCTGCTTTTACACAAACACGTCGAAAAACGCGACGTATCGCACTGAAAACACACCGTCGGCCCTGAAATCAATTTCAACGTGTTGGCAGGGCACGCGCTGCAGCTCTCCCCGTTTGCCCCCGAAAACCCGGGATTGCACTCGCATGCGGTCCGAATAATACTCTCTGGCAAAGAATTTGCGTTTGCGGGACACGACACGCAGGGTGAAGATCCGTTGACCGGCTTGTACGTGTCGGCCGCGCACATGGAACACGTGCCTCCGTCCTGTCCCGACCACCCAGCATTGCAGATACAGGCAACTATGGACGTACTTTCCGGCGGCGAATGCGAATTGGCAGCACACACACTGCATGCAGCCGAGCCGCTCGTTGCTTTGTAAGTTCCGGCATCACATGCCGAACACGTGCCACCCAAAGGCCCGGTCCATCCTAGATTGCAAGTGCAGTCTGTGATTTTGGCGCTGGCAAGGGGGGAATTCGAGTTTGACGCACACGCCTGGCACGGATCTGCGTTGGCTCCAATTTCCACTGAAAACTTCCCTTGTACACATAAAGTGCACTCGGCATCCCCTGAATTCACCTTGTATTTACCCGCAATGCATTTTGTGCATGGTCCTCCGTCTGGTCCGGTCGAACCAGCGTTGCAGGTACAATTTGCAATGTTATTGCTGGCTTCGGGGGCGTGTGAGTTCGCTCCGCACTGCGTGCACACACTAGAACTACTTGCACCAACCACGGTTGAAAAGGTTCCAGACGGACAGCTGAGGCACTGCGATTCGCCGCCCACATTTTTGTACTTTCCTGGAACACAGTTGAGACAAGGTCCGCCATCGGATCCAGTTGATCCCACATTGCAGGTACAGTCGCTGAGTAAGCCACTTGCCTCGACGGCGTTGGAAAAGAGCGGGCATTCAACGCACACATCACTCGTGGCCGCAACTGTGGTGGAATATTTGCCTGGCACACACACGCTGCAGACCGCTTTCCCAACCAAAATCTTGTATTTTCCAGCTTCACACCCCTCGCACTGTCCGCCATTCGCCCCAGTATATCCAGCGTCACACACACAATCCGTTTGTTCATCGCTGCCCTCGGCGGAGCTCGATTGGGCTAAACACGGCTGGCAAACGTCGGAAACCGCTGCGACCGCCGTGGAAAACTGTCCAATACCACAGTTTGTGCACGCGCTAGCGTCGATTGCAGTCTGGAACTTGCCCGCAATACATGCGGTGCACAGCAGGCCGCCATCTCCAAAAAATCCCGCATTACATACGCAGTCGGTGTGTTGTGTGCTGGCCTCTGCGGCGTTGGAGTTGGGCAGACACGACTGACACACGTCGGCAGTAGCACCCACCGTTGTAGAATATTCGTCCACCAAACAGCTCGTGCACAGAGCATCACCAATGACGATTTTGTATTTCCCAGCAGCACACAACTCACACACTGTGCCATTGTCTCCCGTGGACCCCGCATTGCAATAGCAATCTGTTTTCTCGTCACTTGCCATCGGCGAGTGCGAATTCAAAGAACATTGTTGACACACATCGTCTTGTATCGCACCCACAGCGGTCGAATATTGGCCCCCCATGCAGTTGCTGCACGCTGCGTCTCCGATTTCAGACTTGTATTTGCCAGCAACACATAATATGCACGCTGTGCCGTCGGGACCGGTCGATCCTGTGTTACATGTGCAGTCGGTTTGCTCGTCACTGGCGGCCGGCGCGTTCGAGCGCACTGGGCATTCCAAACACGAATCCCCCGTTTTGCTGCCAACAATTGGCGAATACAGCCCCTCTGCGCAATTGCTACAAATTGCACTGCCGCTCGAGTTTTTGTAGGTGCCAGCAACACATAACTCACACGGTCCACCATCAGAACCTGTTGACCCTGCATTACACAAGCAGTCTTGCACTTGGTTACTTGCCACTTGTGAATAGGAATTCAATGCACATTCCTCACAGTTATCAAATGTAGCACCGTCGTGAGGTGCTTGCACTGGCGTCGCTGAAGTTGTACCAAAAGCTTGCAATTCGTCGAAATTCATTATACCTTGCTGGAGTACTATCATGATATATCTACCAGCAAATGGGCACGGACGTGATTGCATTCCCGCAGATGCATCAAGATTTGCACATTTCGTGTTCAGAAGCCAATCGGTACTCAACCCGATTCTAATTTCCGCTCCATCGATCAGTTCCTGGCAACAACCAATCCGATTGTAAAAATTGATGTATTGAATATCCCGTACTTCCTGAAAATCAATTGTGAATACGTTGAGTCCAGAATAATGTGAGTGGAACATCTGTCCATAATTGGTCACATCTCCATCGTTACCGAATTGTGGACCGTAATTCTTGAAATCACTGCTCAACGTACTTGTTGCGGTTGTAGGACACGCCAAGTTCTTGGCACTGCCACACATGCGTGCGACATTCGACACTTCTGCACCTGCACTGTTCGACAAAATTTGTTCTGGAGAATACTTTCCAGCCACACACGCCTCACACTCTGCATTGCCGGGCCCAATCGAATATGTTCCGGCGACACACAATTTGCACGGGCCTCCGTTGGCACCCGATGATCCAGCATTACAAGTGCAGTCGATTTTGCTGTCGCTGGCTTTGGGGGCATCGGAATGAACCCCGCACTGTTGACACGGGTTCGTCGTAGCGCCAATCGCAGTGGAATATTGGCCCTGTAGACACGAAACACAGGTCGCGTTGCCTGGCGAGAGCTTGTATTTTCCAGCCGCACAGGCGGTGCAGAGTCCACCGTTTGCCCCCGAATACCCAGCGTTGCAAATACAGCTATCAAACACTTTACTGGCAGGGGGGGCCTGTGAGTTTGCTGTACATGCTCTGCATGTGCTTTCCCCGGTTCCTGAGAAAGTGTTGGCAGCGCACGGCACGCAGTTATCCTCGGAATCTGAGATTTCAGTGGCAGAAAACAGGCCTGCCCCACATGCAGAGCACTGCACGCTGTTTGACTCTGAATTGAAGAATCCAGCCGTGCACGCGTAACACTCGTTGTCATAAATGTCAGTATCGGTAGCTCCGTCGCCTTGCGTGGTATGCGCGTAGCCAGGGTTACACCAGCAGTCGCTGGGCGAATAGGCATCCAGTCGATCCGACGGCATGGTGTGTGAGTTCGCATTGCACGCAGTGGCAGACCCATTTGTACAATAGTGCAACAGCTTACAGGGTTCGCATATCACCGAGGCCGCTGGTTTATACGTTCCATCTGTGCATGTCTTGCACTCATTCTGTCCTGCTACAGACACCTGTGTGCTGCTACAAGATTGGCACGTAAGATGTGTTGTAGCACCCAATACGTTGGAAAATGTGTCTATTGCGCACTCGTCACAATGGGCGTTTCCACCTGGCGTCTCCGCATATGTGCCGGTGGGACATATCTTGCAGTCTTGTTCTTGTTCACGAGCGACGTTTCCCTCTGTGGATTTGCCTTTTGGACACGCTTGACAGGTGTCAACACTATTCGCTGCAGTAGTGTTCTGAAAAGTACCAGCAACACAGTTTATGCACACGCCGTCCGAGGTTGCACCAGACGTGGTAGAATACTTGCCAGAAACACAGTGTTCGCATGCAGAATCTCCTGATTCGGGTTTGAAAGTGCCGGGAACACAAAACTCGCATGGTCCACCATCCGGCCCAGTGGATCCTGCTTCACACACACAGTCTGTCTGCTCATCGCTGCCTGCGCCAGCAGTGGAGCGAGCTGGGCATTCTTGACAGACGTTGGAAACAGCGCCAATCGCGGTGGAAAACTGATCTGCCAGGCAAATACTGCAGCTTGCATTGCCGGTGGCGACCTTGTATGTACCGCCAATACACCCCAAGCAGGTGCCACCATCCGGTCCGGTAAACCCAGCATTGCAAATGCAGTCGATTTGCTTGTTGCTTCCGATGGGGGCGTTGGAATCGCCAGGGCAATCGTCACAAACGTCGGCTGTCGCACCCTCGGCGGTGGAGAATTTGCCTGCAACACACCGAGTGCAAGCCTCATCCCCCGATGCTTCTTTAAAAGTTCCTGCTGAGCACATCTCACACGACGTTCCGTCGTCGGACCTTGTGAAGCCAGGATTGCATTTACAGTCAGTTTCTTCATCGCTCGATGCTGGCGAGATGGAGTTTGGCAAACACGGTAGACACACGTCTAAAAACGCACCAATTGCCACCGAATATTTCCCTGCTACGCACCCGCTGCACTCGCTGTCACCCGCCGACTCTTTGAATGTCCCAGCAATACACTCCACGCACTCTGTGCCATTTGCACCCGTCGACCCAGGGTTGCAGATGCACTTGGAAATATTGTTGCTGGCAGGGGGGGAATTCGAGCGCAAAGGGCATGTTTGGCACGGATTGGAAGCGGCCGCGCTGATGGTAGAATATTTGCCTGATATGCACTGGGTGCACACCATGTCTCCAGAAACGTTTTTGAATGTGCCTGCAACACACTCCACACAGCGTGTGCCGCCGTCGGGCCCCGTGAACCCAGCGTTGCATTTGCAACCAAGCTGGCTGCTTGTGGATTCAGGAGAATTCGAGTGCACGCCACACCCTTGACAGACATCCGAGATCGCCCCGATTTCGGGTGAGAATTGGTCTGCAGGACAATTGGTGCACTCCGAACTGCCAGTTGTGGTTTTGTAGGTGCCAGCCACACACAAGGTGCACGCAAAGCCATCGGGTCCAAATGACCCTGCATTACACGTACAATCGGTTGACACACCACTTGCGATTTCCGAGTTTGTGTTTGACGGACAAGATATACATGTTGTAGCAGAGGTAGCAGCCACGCTGGATGAATACTGACCAACTCCACACTTGCTGCACGCCAGATCGCCTGGTACTTCTTTATACTTGCCTGCAACACACGCTGTGCAGAGCACCGTGTTGACATTTACATTTGGTATGGCATTCAACACACACACTCCGGCAGCCCCATATACATGGGGGTGTGCGCATCCTGTCTTGCTGCAAAACCCTACGCCCAGGTACGTAGGTTTACCGGGTGTCGGCAGGGCATTTTGGTTTAGATTGCACGAACACGACACCTCTTCTGTCCTGGACGAATCGCAGCCTCCGCTGTCGTAGTGTTTGCACTCGTATGAATTGCAGCGTGTGTCCGCATCACATCGAGCACCGCATGCAAAACAATCCTGTCCCTGAGCGAGTTTCGCGTGGGGCTGTGGAGCGAGATTAGGGTCGCCCCACCCTTTGATATCTCCTCCAATTTCTTGATAGCCATCCGCGCAGATGTCGAGGGCGTTCCCCGTGCGATCTGCTGTCAAGCGTTCTGTACATACGGTGACGCCGGGGGTGGGCATCCACGAGAAATGCTCGGGACAATGATTCGGTGCAGTCCATGCGGCGCATTCATCGGCTCCGCATGACTTTATACATGTCCCCAGGGCATCTTGTACAAAACCAGACTGACACGGTGGAGAAATCCCATACCCGTTTGGCAAAAAATTGCTGACCCCTCCATCAGCTGCCGTGAACCCTGCATTACAAAAGCAGTCTTGTAACGAATCACTTTGTACATTGGAACTAGAATCCGCAGGACATGACGTGCAAGCATTCGGTCCTTTACCAGTTTTGTAAGTTCCCGCTTCACACGCAATGCATGGGAAGATTGGCGGATTATTAATCGAACGATTGGCCATAATTGCCTGACAATGCATATTACCAGAACAGCTGCATGGACATACCAAACATGCTCCGTGAATTTTGCTCCCCACCCACTGGTCATTGACATCATCGGAATTATAACAATCTACACCACCAGACAACAGGCGATCAGCACATTCAAACTCCCTATTCTCGTACTCGCCAATGAAAACTGACACTTCCGTGCAAGAGGCGTTTTCAGCGGGAATTTGTGCGTAAAATCCAGCGTTGCAGATGCACTGGTGCTCATAGGCATTCTGTGCTGGCGAATTGGTGTTGGCGGCACAAGCACTGCAGCTATCAGAGCCGGTGTTTTCCTTGAAAGTGTCTGGGGAACAGGCTCGACACGGCCCGCCGTCTGGCCCTGAAAACCCCACATTGCACTTGCAATCCGTTCGGTTCGCGCTGCCTTCCACCGACTGCGAGTTCGCGGGACAAATGGCACAATCTGCCGACCACACCTCGACCTCCACGAGTGATAAAGGCTGTTCCAGTGCTGAGGTAGAAAAATACACGTATCGCCCGTCGACCGCTCCAACACACTTGATTTGTCGGCTCGGGCCAAAGTACGTGTCAACTGCGGCATTGAACACTGCGCCAGATCTGTTGTTTGGCAATGCACCCTGCATGTCAACACACATGATGTTCTGCAAAATATCACTCGCACTGCCGTTGTTGTCGTTCTGCAAAATATCAATAATCGTACTCCCGTTAACTCCAACGTGCACAGCATACTCCTCTCCACTCTCCGGGGCCTCGTTTTGTCCGTTTTGCAGAATACCACCCACACTGCCGTTGTTTCCAACGTAAACAGCATACCCCTCTGTCCTCTCGGAGACCTCGTTTCGTCCAGTCACGTTGAGCCCAATTACGGTGACATTTCGGCCCAAATCGACGCGCCACCATGCTGAAACAGGAACACTTTGTGTTTGGCTGGCGCTGTGCATAATTCCATCCACAGCAAAGTGCGATTGTCCGCCCTCTCCTGTAGTGCTCTGCTGTGTGAAACACCCCTCGTTTTTGTCCTGTCCGCATTCGCGGGCCCAATTCACTACATAATTGCTGCTGCGATACCGTCCCGGAGAGCACACTGTGCATTCGCCACCATCGACTCCACTGAAGCCAGCATTGCACTCGCACGCCTGCGCAAACACGCTCTTGGCAGGGGAATGCGAATGGTTGGAGCATGCAAAGCAAGGCCCAAGTTGTGGTCCGAAAAAATTGGCAATACAGTAGCAGGCCTCGGCAGAAATGCTGGCGGCGGGCGACTGTGAGTTGGCGTGACAAGAACTGCAGGTGGCGTCTCCAGCTTGATTTTTGTAGCTGCCCTCGGCACATGCCACACACACGCCGTCCAGCCGCGTGTAGCCCATTGTGCATTCACACTCGTCAATTGAAACAAGGCTACCGCGCCCCGTGTAGGTGCTTGGCGAGGGGCATTGCTGGCATTTCAGCGTCGAGCCATTATTGTACGTATTCACGGGGCAGGGCTCGAGGTTTGCTCCCGAATTCGTCGTTTGGAATGCTGGTGGAGAAACACACAGTGCTGGACAGCTCTGGCCATCGCTGTCCCTGAGCTCACATACAGAAGCATTACCAGTCGAAATGATTGTTTTTTGACTGTACGCGGACATAACATCGGCAGCACTCAACGCACGGCTGTACACTCGATAGTCGTCTACGGCACCATTGAAAAATCCAGTGTCCCCCGTAGCCTTTCCGATTGTGCAGGTCGCAAACGTCGCAATTGTTGGGAACGCATTGGTTGAAAGTGGCAACAACGCTGCACCATCAATATATACGCGCCACTCCTGAGAACTCCTGTCGATTATCCAGGCGACGTGATACCATCTATCATTGTCAAAATTGGTGCTGGTGGTGTACAGCTGGGCGCCAGCAGATTTCATATCAAACGAAATCCGCCGCGAATTGCTGGATTTTCTGATGCTCACCGTGTCAAAATCGCTGTGTTTCATGGTAAGAATGCTGACACTCCCTTCGTCCTGCAGATTCCATCGAAACCAGAAGAGTATCGAGGTGTCGCTGAAGAACGCGCCCGGAAACTGGAAAGACCTTGCCATTGCCACCTGCACATCTCTGACATTATAGTTGGTGTTAACATTCCAGATGATAGTCGAGTACCCCGGCAGAGAATTGTCCCATATTTTCTGTACAACATTGACATCATCCTGTGGATTAAGAGCATAATTTGAGTATCTGTCACCAGACGATGCGGGTTCAACCGAGTTTTGCGCCGCAATAAGAGTTACCGAGGTCATTTTCGAGATACCTCCATCTCGCACCATGAAAACATAAATGTCACCGGCCAACTTCCAGGCAATTACATTGGGATTTATCTGCTCGACACCACCGGTCTGCCATCCGTACATTGTTCCTGTAATGGTATACGCGGACGCGTCCTTTCTCACCGCTAGACTGCCGTCGCCTTCCTTGAATTCGTTGGTGTTGATCAGGCCAAAATTACCGTTCTGCACGCTTCCAGTGCCGTGGCGATTGTAGCCACTACTGTCCACGTTTGCAGGAGCCTCACGGTTGAACCGATACCACAGCTCCAGCATGCGCACGTCTGGAGTGTATACAGGGGCAGATGGCTGCGATATGCAGTCGAAACAGCGGGTGTCGTTGACCTTGTTGTTAAAGGTCTTGGCAGCACATTTGTCGCACGCGAGTGTGTCGATATTCCACACGTAACCGGCCTGGCAGAGACAGGGCGTCATGGTGGTCTGTCCTGTCAGATTGTGGAATGAAAAATCGGGACACGGCGTGCATGCGTGGTCACCTGCATCTGGCTTGAAAAAGCTGCTATTACAGTCATTACACGCCGTGTTGGAGGCGTCGCGTTCGGCGCCAGGGGGGCATATGAATCCGCAGGAATCTCCAGGATCGCCGTTGTAGCCCGCGTTGCAGACACAGTCGGTGTTTGCCACAGATCCAGCGGGAGACGCCGAAAACGCAGGGCACTTTTCGAAAAACGTGTCACCTGAGCTCGATTTGAACGTGTTGGCTGGGGTTTTCTCGCACAAATTGAATTTTTTGATGAAACCCATGTCACATAGACAGTCCGAGGCGGAGTCACTTGCAAGAGGGGCATCTGAGTTTGGTGTACAGGCCTCACACACAGAGACTGCGGAAGCACCAACAACAACAGAAAAGGTGCCCGATTCGCAGCTGTCACACACTGCATCTCCCGGCAAAGTCTTGTATTTCCCAGCGTCGCAGTGCACGCAAATGGTGCCGTCAGAACCTGTGGCCCCAGCATTGCAGGTGCATTTGGTGAGGACATTACTCGCTTCGGGCGAATGCGATTTCTCGGGGCACACGTTACACTCGTTGGCAACAGCCCCGACAACTGTAGAATACTCCCCGGCCAAACAATTGCTGCACGCTGCGTCACCCGTGGCAACCTTGTATTTTCCTGCAGCACATTCAGCACAGACACCACCGTCGGATCCAGTCGACCCA
>Ga0209491_10005501_pt1 | contig 18467 bp, 12 predicted proteins | sample BON02_FD_187213 | JGI IMG/M metagenome (GOLD analysis project Ga0209491, IMG submission 187213) | Freshwater microbial communities from Lake Bonney liftoff mats and glacier meltwater in Antarctica - BON-02 (SPAdes) (version 2) | ecosystem: Environmental > Aquatic > Freshwater > Ice > Glacier...
AGGGCGCATCGACGACTCCAGCCCTCGGCCACTTCGCCAGCCATGGACCAACGCGGCACTAAGCGGACTCCCGCGGGCGAGCCCCTGCCGGCGCCGGGGCCCCTCACAGCGGGCACCGCGCTCGAGCACATCGCAGACTGCGCCTTCAAGTTGACCGGGGTGCTCTCGGTCGACCTCTCCCACCGCGACCGCCTCGGGAGCATCGGCGGGTGCGCCTTTGCGCAGTGCACCGAGTTCCGCTGGGTCAGCCTCGCCGGCTGCAAGGCGCTCCGGAGCCTGGGCGACCTGGCGGTGCGCGTCCCCGCCGCGGGCGAGCCGGCGGGTGTCGACGGCCGTTCGTTCGAACGGTGCACCTCGCTCGCCTGCGTCGACCTGTCCAACTGCAGCTCGCTGCAGAGCATCGGTACCTCCTCGTTCGACACCTGCTCGGCGCTCACCTCGGTCAACCTCGGCGGGTGCCTGGAGCTCGAGCGCATCCGCCCGCGCGCCTTTTTCAACTGCGGGTCGCTCGTCGCCATCGAGCTGCCAGGGGCGGCCGGCGGTTCGCCGGTTCGGCGCATCGGCAACGCCGCCTTCTACCAGACGGCGCTGCGCGCGTTCCGGCTGCCGCGATCGGCGCTGCGCTCCATCGGGCGCGAGGCCTTCCGCGGCTGCCGCGCCCTCCTCGTGCTCGACCTGTCCGGGAGCGCAGAGCTCCGTGTCGTCGGCGAGGACGCCTTCTCCGGCTGCTCGGCGCTGCGCGCGGTCAACCTCTCGCGGTGCACGGCGCTCGAGCGCATCGACCCCCGCGCCTTTAGCGGCTGCGGGTCGCTCGCCTCGTTCAATGTTGGCGGCTGTGGCGCCCTCCGTGTACTGGGGGCCGGCGCGCTGCAACGCACCGCGCTCGTCGCGCTCGACCTCTCCGACTGCACGGCTCTCGCGTGCATCGGCAGCTGCGCCCTTTTCGAGTGCAGTGCCCTCGAGGCCCCGGACGTCTCCGATTGCGTCTCGCTCCTGGAGATTGGCGACCATGCCCTGTGCGGCTGCACCGCGCTCGGCGCGCTCGACCTCTCTGCGTGCACAACCCTGCGGCTCATCGGCAAGTGCGCCGGTTATGGGTGCCGCGCCCTGACGTCGGTCCGGCTGCCCGCGGTCGGGTGGACGGCCGCCGCGCTCGCCTTTGCCGAGTGTGCGGCGCTGCGCGACGTCGACTTCACCGGCGGCGCCCAGCGCCTGGCCACGCTGCGGTGCATCTCGGTGGCCACACACAGCGCACGGGCCGTCGAGGCCCGCGTGCCCGCGGGCCTCGTCCTGGGCCCCGACGCCTTCAAGGGCTGCGTTGCCCTCACTCGCATGGGGGTCCGCGGCTACGGGTGGACCCGCGTGCGCACGATCGTTTTTTTGCGCGGCTTCGCCCTGCACTGGCAGGAGGTGGTGGCCCAGGCACTGTGCGCCCCGGGTGGCGCGTGGGAGGCGCAAGACCGGGCGGCCTTCGAGGCCGACGCCGACGGCCACTGGGCGGCAGCCTGAGGTGGGGCTTGGCGGCTTCGCCGCGCACGTTGACGTGGAATGGGGAGGGGGGGGGCACCAGCGGACGCGCGCGCGGTGCCGGTGCAACTGGGGGACGGACGTTGCGCGGCGACTCCGGTGCGCGGCGCGTGCCCGCGACCCGGTGCGCGGCGCATGCCCGCGCGGCGATGTGCGCGGCGTCTGCGCGCAGGCGGGCGTTCTCGCAAGGAGAACCGACCGCTGGTGGCACCGGTTGGGGGGGGGGCAACTCGTCCGACCGCCAGGCCGAGGCTCCGATGTATGTGGCGACAGAGTTGTGGCCCAGTTGTCCGAGGTGGGTTGTGTCGGGGGTGTGGCCGAGGTTCCCAAGGCCACGGGCCGCGTGCCCGCGTAGCGCCCTGGTGCGCGGCGCGTGCCCGCGACCCGGTGCGCGGCGCGCGCCCGCGCGGCGAGGTGCGCGGCGTCTGCGCGCAGGCGGGCGTACTCGCACGGATAACCGACCGCGGGCGGCATCGGGTTGGGGGGGGGGGGCAACTCGTCCGAACGCCAGGCCGAGGGTCCGGTGTATGTGGCGACAGAGTTGTGGCCGAGTTGCCCGAGGTGGGTTGTGTCAGGGGTGTGGCCGAGGTTCCCAAGGCGGGGGTTAGGGGTTAGGGTTAACCCTAACCCCTTAACCCGAGTACGACGACGTACTGTCCACCATCGTGGGCTTGCATGGAAGCGCGGCCCCCCTCGGCGTCGGGTTCATACCGGGCTGTCCGTAACCGATTCTAACGAATTGGAAGCGTAGTCACTCGGGGCTGAATCCCCGGGCCGTTCAATATTGTGAATCGGTCAAGTCGCCAGGAGCGCGTCGTCCCCTTGCCGCCGAGCGGGCTTGCGGAGATGAGAAGGTCGACCTGGAACTTGGGCCAAGTCCACTGGCCAGGCGTCGAAGCATGTTCATGCAGGCGAGTTCGTCGCCCTGGCGGTCGGTCGCTCGGCCCAGGTGCGAGCGCACCTGGGAAGTCGTCGTGGAGTTCCCCCGTGGGAACGATGGCACCGAACGACATCATGGCCTCCTCGGCCCCGTCCACGGTGACCGCTGTGAACAGCAGATACGGGCACCGGGAGCGGCAGACGCGACGAGCGCGCGGTGCCGGTGCAGCTCGGGGGCGAGGAGTGGGTGCGGTGGACGCAGCACGCGGCGCGGGCGCAGCTCGGGGTCAGTTTTCCAGAGGCGCGTCGCCGGGCGCCGGCGACGGTCGGTTTCCCATGAGCACCTGGGTTGCCCAGCTGAAGGGCAGCGACACCGATTGTGGTCCAAATGGGCGAGTGGACGATCACACTGGCGGGCCGCGCGGGCAGCTGGCCTGCGACCTCGGGCTGGCACAGTTTTTGCTGGACAACGCAGCGCACAGCCTGGACCCTGGCCGCGGGATCGACCACCTACGCGACAGAGCCGAGCTGCATAACCACAATGGGTACTTGGTGAACGCGGCGGCCGGTGGCCAGCTTCAGCCGGCGCTGGTCTCGATTCTGGCGGCCCTGGACGTGCCCGTCGCGGGCGTGGACCCGGGGCTCACGCACCTGCCGGCAGCCGCGGCGCACATGGTCGGGCTGGTGTACGCGTCCGCGGTGCCGATGGGCGCGGCATACGGCAACGCGGGGCCCCCGCGCGGAGCACGTGGCCAAGGCCTTGCTGACGGTGCAGTACGCGGCCGCGATCCGGGCGGCCGCGTTGAGCCGGGCGCCCGTTGACCTCTTCCTCATGCCGCTGGGCGGCGGCGTCTTTGGTAACGATTGGGAGTGGATAGCCCGCGCAGCGGCGTCGGCCGCGGCGGCAACCGCCCCGCAGATCCGAGCAAGTGGCATGCGGCTGCACATGCTGGCATGGGAGGGCAATCCGCGCGAGGTGCAGTTCTGGCGGCGGATCGCGGCCGGCGAATAATGCATCAGTAGACGGTGGTTCGCAGCGCTCATAGCATTCGCAGCGTTCGTAGCGCTCGCATCATTCGTGCAACCTCTCTGAGGACGTTGCGGTTTGGGGCGGTGTCCTGGACGCGTTACCCGCATCATTCGTCGCTCAGCCACTTGCGCACGCGCTCACGCTTGCACTGGAACCGGCCCATGCACACCACGCGCTCAAAGCGCTTGTGCTCGGACGGTGCGAGGATCTGCAAGCGCGCGTGCACAGCCTCTGCGAACGACACGGTGGGCGACTTGTGCACGAGCGCACACACGCACCCTGCGGATGTCAGGTGCAGCACACCCAAGACCGCATCCACCCGCTCGGGCGACGACGTGCGGCTGGCAACGCCATTGCACATGATGCGCACCACGCCGCTGCTGATCAACTTGTCATTGAGCCGGCTCAGCCCAGCCCAGAAGAGCGCGGCGTTCGGGCCCGCGATGGCCGCCGCCACGCCGTTGCCCATGAAGGTGACCAGGTCCTTGCCGCTGATGCCCAAATCGCGCTTGAGCCGCTCCACCCCAGCCCAGAAGAGCGCGGCGTTTGGGCCCGCGATGGCCGCCGCCACGCCGCCGCACATGAAGGTGGACACCGGGTTGCGGGCGTGGATCCAACGCAGCGTGGCGAGGTGTCCCCCCTGGGCGGCCGCAGCAGGCAGCAAGTCGGTGTAGCCGCCGGGGCCGGGGATTGCCACTCGTCGCCGTTGCCCACCGTGAGGACACCTTTCCATGGCCACGGCAGGGTCCAGTCATCAAGTTCGACTGGCAAGGTGGCGTCGGGCAGCGAAGCGAGCCACTTGAGGGTGTCCAAGTCGCCGCGGGCGGCGGCGGCGACGCTTGCTCGGCAGTCGCACGGGCAGGGTGGGTTGCGCGCTGGGTCGCACAGCCACTCGAGGGCAGAGCGGTCCGCCAGCTCGGCGGCACGCGCGCACACCACCGCGCCCCACCGGCAAGGCGGCTCTTGTGCGCGCAGCAGCTCAAGTGCGGTGATGTGGCCGCCCTTTGCTGCCGCCACGCAGTCGCGTCGCCGCGGGACGCGCCCTTCCGCCAAGAGCGCCGCCATTGCGCGCACATGGCCGCGACTGGCCGCGGCCTCGAGGCTGCCCTTGGCCAGCCACAGTTCGCGCAGAAGTTCCGCCGTGTCGTCGCCGCGCCGCGCCACGCTGCTGGTCTCGCACAGGGCGACGACGTCGGTTGCCCCGAGTTTTGCCGTCACCAGGTCGTACAACTCGTCGAGCACCCCAGGCAACGATGCCACTGGCAGCCAAGGCGGCGCTGCACTGGGCGAGTGGGCCATCGACGGGCTGGCAGGGTGCAAGTGGGGTTGGTTGCGACCTGACCCCCCCCCCCCCGTGCATGGGCCCGGGGGGGGGTCGGATGCCACATGGTACACGCGCGCCAACTCTTCGAGGGTGGCGCCACGTGGTACACCCGCGGCACTCGGTACTGCCGCTGCGACCGACCCCCCCCCCCTTGCGTGCATGGCGCATGCACTGCATGGCACTGGGGCATCCCCGTGACAGGCTTCCCGGGGCAGCATTCACCAGATCAGACAGATCAAGGGTCGCTCCCGCGCCTCTGGGCTGGCCGTGCACGCACACTCCTGGTCTCTCTCATCACCAGCCCTGGGTTGGCCGCGAGCGCACCGGGATCCCTGGCCCCACGCGCACCCGTGCCCTTGGTTGCGCCTGCTCGCTGCGCTCGGGGCTCGGCCTGCCCTGGGCGCGCTGCACCGCAGTCCAGTCCACACCTCTGGCTCCTGGCTGCACACGCACCCATGCGCTTGGTTGCGCCTGCTCGATGCGCTGGATGCGCTCGATGCGCTCGATGCGCTCGCCGCGCTCGTCGCGCTCGCCGCGCCCGCCGCGCTCGCCGCGCTCGCCGCGCTCGCCGCGCTCAGCCAGTCCTTGGCGCGCCCCACCGCGCGTCCAGTCCACAGCTCTAGCTCCTGGCCGCCCATTTACCCGTGCCCCTCGCCGTGCACCTCGTCGTGCACGCACACCCCTGGTCGCACCCGCACCCTTGGCCACGCTCTGGCCACGCGCGCACCCGCCTGGCGCGCGCGCCACTGGCCGTGCACGCACACTCCTGGTCGCACCCGCACCCCTGGCCACATGTGCGCCCGGATTCCTGGCCGCGCGCTCATGGTTGCGCCTGCTCGCTGCACTCGGCGCTCGGCCAGCCCTGGGCGCGCCCCACTCGAGTCTAGGCCACAGCGCTAGCTCCTGGCCGCGAACGCACCAGTGCCCATGGCCGCGCGCGCCACTGACCGCGTACGCACGCCCCTGCTCGCACCCGCCCCCTTGGTCGCGCGGGACACGCTTTTTCCAGGTGCACTTCGCTCGTGGCGATCGCGCTGCCTCCGATGCTCGTGTGCGTCGGCAAGGGGGCGTTCAACGGGTGCCGCTCCCTCGCGGTGCTCGAGTTGCCCACCGCGCTCCAAGCGATCGAGCGCGAGGCGTTTGCGCATTGCGCGGCACTGGCGTCGATCGACCTGTCCAGGTGCACCTCGCTCGATCAAATCGAGGCCCGTGCATTTGACGGGTGCACGGCACTGGCAGCCGTCGCGCTTCCCGAGCACCTCCGCGAGCTCGAGGATCGTGCATTCAACGGGTGCACTTCGCTCGTGGCGATCGCGTTGCCTGCCGCCCTCGCCGAACTCGGCTCGGGGGCGTTCGCGCGCTGCACCGCGCTCACCCAACTCGCGGTTGTGCAAACAGGCACGGTGGCGCACGCGCCGCTCCATCGCCACGCATGGGCCCCGCTGCACCTACCCATGGCGCGTGTGCCGACGGCCTGCCTTGTGCATGACAACGTGTTTGGGCCAGCGGGTTGTCCCACACTCGAGTCGATCCGCATCCAGTCGTACGGCTGGGGCCGCGCCCGCGTGCTGGTGCGCCGCCTCGTGCTCACCCGCCGGGTGGTCTTTGGGTGGTACGGCCTCGCGGCCGAGCGGCACTGTGCACCCGGGGGTCGCTGGGCTGAGAGTGACCAGTTGGCCTACCTCGCCGAGTTCGGGTGACAGCCTGGCGTGGCAAGGGGGGAGTTATTGTCGGGTCCTATGGCAGGGCTGCGCGCATGACGGACTCCGGCTTTCTCGTGCCCACTTGGTTGTACATGCCGCAGGACGACGGCGGCAACGAAGGGGTCTGGAGGGCATTTTCACCAGACATCAACCGCGCGTTGAATCGCGTCAAGGGGACGGCCCAGTGGCCGATGCCCCTGCGCGGTGGCCAGGGGTTTCTCATACAGGTCGGACCGGCCGGGGAGCTGGGGTACCGCAGCTTCTCCACGCGCCATGTACTCCGCGTGAAGTCTGCCCACCTGTTTGGCCGCACGGGCAGCGACAAGCAACCCTATAGCCCGGCGAAGCGGGCGTGGGCCCCCGTCCTCGTCGAACGGATGACCAAAGACACCGTGTCCAAGTGGAACGGCCCAGTGGACGCGGGGCGGGACGCCGAGCGGGTCCAGTACGACACGCTGCCTGTGACCAAGCTCGTCCTGCTCCTGGCCCGGGGGCCGAGTGCGGATGCGGAAGGGCGGTGCGAAGCGATGCGGCTGCATGCCCAGGCCATCGAGTCGCGCCAGTCAACGCGCACCGAGTTCCTCCCCGTCTCGTTCAAGGCACCCCACACAGCCACCTCGCTGGCCAAGGTGCTCCACATGTCGGGCCCCCTGGGAGGCGCGAACCGGTTGTTGGCCGACGCGAGCCGGTGGCTGTTGCACTTCAATGGCATTGAGGACCGATTGCCCTTTCGGGACGCGGTGGCGTACGCCGATCCCAAGCAGCGGGGTATCATGCTGACGACCCTGGCGGCGGCCCTGCGCCTCTTGGTGGCGGATTGGCATAGCCTCAACGGGCTCACCCACAGTACCGTCTCGGTCGTCCTGCTGGCCAGCGGAGCGGACGCGTTGGTCGCCCATGACGTGCTGCCCCAGTTGGTCGCGCCCACCGCGCCACCCCACGACCCGCATGGATCGGCCGCCTCGTCGAACCTGGCCGCGTCGCTGCGAGCCTGTGTGTTCACAGACACTGCGCTGGGGTGCATGCTCGCCGCGTTGCCCTTGCGACAACCCGTCCCGGGGGTGCGGCTGCTGAACGTGATGAGCGCGGTGGGGTGCCGGCTCAACTCGACGTCAGCGCCCATCCAGCTCAACGGCGACGGCAGTGCGTCCATCCCCGTCGGGGTCAAGCCACTTGACTTTGAGCGGCACTACACCTGGAGAACATCCACGCTCGTCCAATTGGTCGCGTTTGTGGTACGGAGCGTCGCGGCGCAGGGGCGCGTCGCGGCGCAGGGGCGTGTCGCGGTGCAGGAGCGCGCCGCGGTGCAGGGGGCCGCCGCGGTGCAAGGGGCCGCCGCGGTGCAAGGGGCCGCCGCGGTGCAGGGGGCCGCCGCGGTGCAGGGCACAGAGGGCGTGGTTCAACCGAACCCGGTCTGAAGGGCCGAGCCTGTGCACCCCGGGCGATGGTCTCCGCCAGCCAGCGGTTGGGCAAACGTGAACGCGGGGTAGCGCGACCCATGCCGGGCACCTCGGACACTCCGGTTGTCCGTGCCAGGGCCAGGCCCGCCGAACCGAGTGCGAGCACAGTGAGCCATGTGAGTGCAGCGAGTCGAGCGCGAGCGCAGCGCGAGTGCGCCAACGTTTCGATGGTGGCGCGTGGAACTTCCGCGGCACACGGTACTGCCCGCTGCGGTACACCCGCGGCACCCGGTACTGCCACCGACCCCCCCCCATGCAGGGGCGGGGGGTCGGGTGCCACGTGGTACACGCGCGCCAATGTTTCGATGGTGGCGCGTGGTACATCCGCGGCACACATGTACTGCCCACTGTGACCCGAACCCTACCCAACCCAGGAATGCGTATTCACACGACGCCAATTCCAACAAATGGATTCGGGTCAACCCGGCACCTCGGCCACCGGCCGCACCTCGGTCACGACACACTTCGGTCACGCCACACATTGGCCACCCCGTCCACTGCACGCCTCTGTTACACTGGCCACACCTCGGGCATACCACCCCGGGTTGCATGTGCTCGCGCCATTGCCGCGTCCACTTCAGGGCGTGTCCGCTTCAGGAGGCGCGCCGATGGGCACTCGAGGAGTTGGCGGCCTTCGAGGCGGCCTCATTGCGCGCAGACTTGGCACCCCACTCACAAATTAATTCGACCATTGCGTGTTGTGCAACGTCTAGTTTCTATGCCTTTGACAACCTGCCCCGCTTGCATTGCGCCTCGACGACGCGGTGGTGGACGAACACGACCGATTCGGCCTGTAACGCCTCTAGCTTTTGCGCCTTGGACATCGCCGATTGGAATGCGTTCATCGGTCGAGTCGCGCGCACTAGAAGTTGACCCCCTCCTCCTCCGCTGGGGGTGACCGCCGCGCATACACGGGTGGCCGCGCGCCAGGCCGCGGGTGGTGCGTCACCCGCAACTCGAGCTCAGCCCCACCGCCCCTGTGGCAAGCCTACCCCTTCGAGGCTGGGGGGGGGGGGGGGGGGTGGGGCTGAGGTGTGCTCCGCGACAGGGCGACCGATGCCGATGCGACACGCTGGCCACCGCGTCGACGCCGGGGTGCAGACCCCGCCACTCGAGCTCGGCGCCACGGCCCCTGTGCAAGTCCGCCACCGCAAGGCTTGAGGTGTGGGTCTGTCCATCATCGAGGTGCTCCGCGACCGGGTGACCGAGGCCGAGTCGGCACACCGGCACGGTGTCAGCGCGGATGGACGCGCGCCAGGCCACGGGTGGTGCGTCACCCGCGACTCGAGCTCAGCGCCCGAGTCACTGTGCAAGCCCACCACCCCAAGGATTGAGGTGTGGGGGTGTCCACTGCCGAGGTGCTTCGCGACCGAGCGACGAAACCGATAGCGAGTTCTACCGCGGCCTGCCCGAGTCGCCCGGGTTGATCGAGACGGTCGCCGGCCGCACGGGGCTCGCGGCAGTGTGCGGCACGCGGCTGCCGAAGCGCGACTACCTCCTCGGTTATCAGCTGGACGTATGCGACCCATTGGCCCAGAATTTCTGGACTCCTGAAGGGCTGCGCCGGCTCAGCGCTCGCCGCGCGCTCTTCGCCGACGCGCCCTACGAGACGGCCGACGCCGCCTTCGCCGCGCTGCACGGCGTGGACGGACCCACGTCTCCACCGGCGCCCAGTGGCGCCTGGCTGCTTGGCACCACGCCCACCCGCAACCAGTCGCTCGCGAAGCGCATGGCGGTCGGCGGGCCGCTCGAGCCGCTCGAGGCGGCATTGAGGCGCTGGTGGCGCTGGTGCGCGACGGCTCGCCGGGCAGCAAGGTGGCAAACGCGGCGGCGGGGGCGGCGGGGGCGCTGTGCAACCTGGCGCGCAACCACGGCGAACGGAGCGCGTCGATCGCGGCGGCGGGCGGCATCGAGGCGCTGGTGGCGCTGGTGCGCGACGGCTCGCCAGCCAACAAGGTGGGGGCGGCGGGGGCGCTGGGTCACATGTCGCTCAACGGCGACCACTGGAAGCCGTCGATCGCATCGGCGGGCGGCATCCATGCGCTGGTGGCGCTGGTGCGCAACGGCATGCCGACCGGCAAGGCGGCGGCAGCGAACGCGCTGTGCAGCCTGTCATACAACGACGCCGGGATGAGCGCGTCGATCGCGGCGGCGGGTGGCATCGAGGCGCTGGTAGCGCTGGTGCGCGACGGCTCGCCAGACAAATGGGCGGCGGCGGCGGTGGCGCTGTACAACCTGGCACACAACCATGGCGAACGGAGCGCGTCGATCGCGGCGGTGGGCGGCATCGAGGCGCTGGTGGCGCTGGTGCGCGACGGCTCGCCAGACAGCAAGGTGGCGGCGGCGGGGGCGTTGTTCAACCTGGCACGCAGCCACGGGGAATGGAGCGCGTCGATCGCGGCGGCGGGCGGCATCGAGGCGCTGGTGGCGCTGGTGCGCGACGGCTCGCCAGTGGGCCAGGCGGCGGCGGCGGGGGCGCTGGCTCACGTATCGCTCACCGACAACAACAGGAAGGCGTCGATCGCGGCGGCGGGCGGCATCAATGCGCTGGTGGCGCTGGTGTGCAACGGCATGCCGGCCGGCAAGGCGGCGGCAGCAAACGCGCTGGGCAACCTGGCATACAGCGACGCCGGGAGGAGCGCGTCGATCGCGGCGGCGGGCGGCATCGAGGCGCTGGTGGCGCTGGTGATCGACGGCTCGCCAGGGGGCCAGACGGCGGCGGCCAAGGGCGGTGGGACCCCGAGGCAGCCGGCCTGTCCGTAGGCGACAAGGTGTGCGGCGACCCCGAGCCGCTGCCGCCCTCGGTGGTGTCGCGGGGTCGCGCATTGGCACCGGGGGAGCTGGTTTGCCAACCCCTCCTCCACGAGTACCTCGTTGCCAAGGGACTTGGTGTGGTGGTCGGCGACTGCACCGACCTCAGCGGGGTGTCGTTGTTCCTTGGGGCATTCGCAAACAGCAACCTGGACCTCACGGCCTATCCTTCGACGCGTGCTCTGCCACGTCGTGGCAGCAAGCGTTCAAGTCCTCAAGCTTCAATTCGCCCATCGACTTTATGTTTACAGTGGATGGGGAGTTCCTCGTCATGGAGGGTGCATTCACATCATCGCCCTTCAACCAATTGATCGATCACCCAGGTGTGTCCAAGGTGACCAATACGAAATATTTGATGTGGCTCTCATCAGCGTTCAATCAGCCGGTCAACTGGGTGAATGCGGACAATTTGGTGTTTGCAAACTATATGTTTGCCGGTAGTCCGGCCATGGACAGCCCGGTCGTGATAATCGCTCCGAAGCTGACAAGCATAGCCATGCTGTTCTACCTTTCAGACGGCTTCAACAAGTTGGTGAGGGTCGAGTCTGAGGTCCTCTCGGATGTTAGCCATGCCTTCCAGAACGCCCGCTCCTTGGACACCCTGCCCATTCTGTCCACTGGGACTGTTTTGAACTTCTTGGCTGTATTCGCGGGGGCCACTTCGTTCCGGCAGGACGTGAGCCACTGGGATGTGCGGAGCGCGACCGAGTTCTCGTCTGCGTTCAGCTCCTCTGGCCTTGCGGTCGACTTTGGTGCCGGAAACACAGCGACCGCCTGTCGGATCCACCGCTCCTTCGCGGCCCAGAACCCGACGTACTGGGACACGTTTAATGCATTTGGCACGGGTACCACCGGCGACTGGGAGGACTGCCCATTCCCGTCGCCCCCGTCGCCCCCGCCGCCCTCGCCGTCGCCCCCGCCGCTACCACCGTCGCCCCCGCCGCTACCACCGTCGCCCCCGTCGCCCCCGTCGCCCCCGTCGACGCCGAAAGGGCTGGTTTGCCAACCCCTCATCCACGAGTACCTCGTTGCCAAGGGACTTGGTGTGGTGGTCGGCAACTGCACAGACCTCAGCGGGGTGTCGTCGTTCGGTGGGGCATTCCAAAATAGCGACCTAGACCTCACCGGCCTATCCTTCGACGCGCGCTCTGCCACGTCGTGGCAGGGAGCGTTCAAGTCCTCAAGCTTCAATTCGACCATCGACTTTATGTTTAACGTGGATGGGGAGTTCCTCAACATGATTAATGTATTCTCATTCTCGCCCTTCGACCAATCGATCGATCACCTAGGTGTGTCCAAGGTGTTTGATACAAACTATATGCTATGGCAGACACAGTTCAATCAGCCGGTCAACTGGGTGAATGCGGACAACTTGGTGAATCCAAACGGAATGTTTGGCGGTAACTTGGCCATGGACAGCCCGGTCGTGATAATCGCTCCGAAGCTGAAAAGCATCAACGCCCTGTTCTTCAATGCAGTAGGCTTCAACAAGTTGGTGAGGATCGAATCTGCGGTCCTCTCGCAGGTTGAAGGCACCTTCCAAAATGCCTTCTCCTTCAACACCCTGCCCATTCTGTCCACAGGGACTGTTTTGACCTTTGTGAGGTTATTCATGGGGGCCTCTTCGTTCCGGCAGGACATGAGCCACTGGGATGTGCGGAGCGCGACCAATCTTTGGGCTATGTTCTTCAATTCTGGCCTTGCAGTGGACTTTGGTGCAGGAAACACAGCGACCGCCTGTCGGATCCGCCGCTCATTCGCGGCCCAGAACCCGACGTACTGGGACCCCGTCCGTTCATTTGGCACGGGTACCGCCGGCGACTGGGAGGACTGCCCATTCCCGCCGCCCCCGTCGCCCCCGCTGCCCCCGCCGCCCCCGTCAACCCCGCCGCCCTCGCCGCTACAACCGCCGCCCCCGCCGCCCTCGCCGCTGCCACCGTCGCCCCCGCCGCTACCACCGTCGCCCCCGTCGCCGCCGTCGACGCCGAAAGGGCTGGTTTGCCAACCCCTCATCCACGAGTACCTCGTTGCCAAGGGACTTGGTGTGGTGTTGGCAACTGCACGGACCTCAGCGGGGTGTCGTCGTTTGGTGCGGCATTCGCAAACAGCAACCTGGACCTCACCGGCCTATCCTTCGACGCGCGCTCTGCCACGTCGTGGCTGCAAGCGTTCAAGTCCTCAAGCTTCAATTCGACCATCGACTTTATGTTTACAGTGGATGGGGAGTTCCTCAACATGCAGGGTGCATTCAAATCATCGCCCTTCAACCAATTGATCGATCACCCAGGAGTGTCCAAGGTGACCGATGCGCGATATATGACGTATCTCTCATCAGAGTTCAATCAGCCGGTCAACTGGGTGAATGCGGACAACTTGTTGGAAGCAAACTATATGTTTGCCGGTAGCCCGGCCATGGACAGCCCGGTCGTGATAATCGCTCCGAAGCTGCAAAACATAGCTATGCTGTTCTTCGGTTCATTAGGCTTCAACAAGTTGGTGAGGATCCAGTCGGAGGCCCTCTCGGATGTTAGCCGCGCCTTCTTTAACGCCGAATCCTTCAACACCCTGCCCATTCTGCCCACTAGGAATGTCGTGAACTTCTTAGCTGTATTCGCGGGGGCCACTTCGTTCCGCCAGGACGTGAGCCACTGGGATGTGCGAAGCGCGACCCAGTTCAGATCTGCGTTCGCCCGCTCTGGCCTTGCGGTCGACTTTGGTACCGGAAACACAGCGACCGCCTGTCGGATCCACCGCTCATTCACAGCTCAGAACCCGACGTACTGGGACCCGGTCGATGCATTTGAAATGGGTACCGCCGGCGACTGGGAGGACTGCCCATTCCCGCCGCCCCCGTCGCCCCCGTCGCCCCCGTCGCCCCCGTCGCCCCCGCTGCCCCCGTCGCCGCCGCCCCCGCCGCCACAACCGCCGCCCCCGCCACCACAACCGCCGCCCCCGCCGCTACAACCGCCGCCCCTGCCGTCGCCGCCCCCGCGGCTACCACCGTCGCGGCCGCCGCCCTCGCCGCCGCCGCCCGCGCCGCCGCCGCCCGCGCCGCCGCCGCCCTCGCCGCCGCCGATGTGCGACCCGTCGGACATTCTACAGGACGTAGTGGATGTACAGCTGGCGCCGCGACCGCGCTTCCCCACGGGAGCACTCGCCCTGGGCGTCGATGGCTCGGCCACCTCCGACGACATTGTGCACACGCGGAGCTTTGCGCACCTCTACACCCCCTTCCCAGTGGAGACAGGCGAGCTCCACGCTGCAATGCAGGGGTTCGAGTACGCTTCCGCGCAGCTCTCGGCCCAGCGGCCGCGCGCGGTGTCGATCCGGCCGGTGCTCGGCACGACGGTCGCCTACGTGGACCGCTCGGCGGTCCGCCTGCGCGTGCAGCTGCTCTCCGCCGACGGCAGCGCCCAGGTGGACAAAACCGGCCTGCTCCTGAAGCTGGTCATGACGGGGGGTGCGACCGAACACGCCGATTGCCATTTGGGCGGTCTGGATACCGCCAAGGGGCACTTCCTCGCGAGCTGTGAGCTCGGCGCCATGAACGCCACCTCGTTCACGGCCTCCTCCGTCGCCACGGCCACCTTGACCCTGAGTTACGACGGCGACCAGGTGGGTGCCACGGTCGACGCGGGCACACTGACACTGGTGGAGCAGCCGGTTTAGTACGGCCCTGCGCAGCTGGCGAGGGTGCGCGAGGCGGCGCGGCCACTCTCGCCGGCAGGGGCGATGGTCACGATGCCGGCGTCGCCCGTCTACGCGGGCGACGACTTTGAGGTCAACGTCTACGCCCACACGGGTGGATACCCCCTCGAGGCGTTTTGGGTGACGGTCCACCTGCAGGACGACGCGCTCTCGTATGTGTCGCACGTGGCCTCGACCCTCTTCAACGGGGTCACCTACTCGCAGATTGCACAAAACGACACGCACACGCGGCTCTCGTTCAGCGCGATCGGCACACGGACCTCCACCACCGGCGCGCAGGCGACCGGCGCCGCGCTGCCGCTGGTGACGATCAAGCTGCGCGCGGCGGCGGGGCTCGGCGTGGGCCGCCACGGCGGGTTGCTGAGCGTGACCGCGAGGGAGTTCGTCAACCCGGGCTCCAACATGTTCGTCATCAACGACATGGGAGTGGCGGTCGACCCCACCACCGGCCTTGCCGGCGCGGCGCAGGGCTCGCTCGAGGTGGTGCAAGTTGTGGACGTGCGCCTGCTCGCCTACGGGCCGGCGGGCACGCTGCCCAACCTGGCGCCCCTAACGGGGCAAAAGGCAGCCTTCCTCGTCAAGGCGATGCGCGTCTCGGACGACTACCGGGTTGGGACGCCCAACGTGGCCACCGCCGCGGCCGGGTTAACCTGCGACGCTGGCGCACTGGTGCCCGCTGTGCTGGCGGCCTTCGAGCCGGGCACGCCGTGCGCCGTGCGGCTCACAGAGGCCCAGACGCGCGGAGACGCGGCCGCCAGTGTGCAGGTGTCAGTCGGCGGCCTGTCCACCAGCGTGGGCTTCGGTGTCTACTACCCGGCCTCGGTGTCCATCGTGGCGGACGACCCAGTGCTCAACCGGGTGCACGCGGGCAACGCGTCGCTCAGCTGCGACGGGGTGCCGGTGTACCAGACGACCCGCCTGCGCGCCATCATCGACGGGCTCGACGCGACGCCGCTCATCGCCTTCGTCGCCGAGGGCGGCGCCCCGGCGGCCGCCGTCGTCGGCGCCGCCGGGGCCTGGCTGCGCGGCCTCGTGCCCGGCGTGGCGACCGTCCGGCTCGCGGGCCGCACTGCCGCGTTCGCCTCGGCCACGGTCGAGGTGAGCGACGCCGCCGTAGCGCCGCTCCGGTTGGTGCCGCGGCTGGTGACGGGCGTCGCGTGGAAGAGCAAGCCGCCGGGCACCCTGGCGCCGCCCTACGCCGGCTTCGCGGCGCAAGCGCTGGTCGCGCAGAGCCTCCAAGCGGAGGGCGACTACGGCCGCGTCCACGCCGCCATCGAGTGGGACGACGGCTCGCGCCAGGACGTCGGCTACGAGGACGGGTCCGAGGGCGAGGCGCTCACGCTCGGCGCGCTCAACGTCACCGCGACCGCACCCGGCCTGCGCGCCGCCGCGCCGTCTGCCGGCTCGGGTGGTTTCTGGAAGCTGGACGTCGTGCGCGGTGGCTACCAGCAGTGCGGCGAGCTCGCCTCGGCCGAGTGGTCCATCTGCGGCACGCCGCTCGCCGTGGCCCCGATCCCCATCTACATGGACCTGCCGGAGCCGATGAGCGTCGCCGTCTCGTCGCCCGTGGCGCGGCTCACCCCCCCCGGCGACGACGCCGCCTGGGGCCCCATCTCGCTGCCCGTCGAGCCGCCGCTGCGCGCGAAGGTCGCCTTTAGCGACGACACGTCGCAGGACGTCTCGAAAGACTCGCGTGCGTCCTTCATGGCCGCGCCGGCCCACTGCGCCGCGGTCCAGCCCGCCGACGGCGGCGGGTACAAGGTGGTGGCGCGCGCCGGGTGCAACGCCACGCAGGTGACCATCACCGCCGTCGTCAACTTTGGCGACAAGACGCTCCGCGACTCGACCGACCTCAAGGTCACTCGCCTCGACCGCCTCGAGCTCGCCTTCACCGGCTACCCCGACACGACTGCCAACCAGGGCATCGAGCTCACCGCGCTCGGCCGCATCGCCTGCACCGACAAGTTCCACCACGCCACCGCGCGCGTACGCGCCTACCTGGACGACGCGGGCGTCGCGGCCTATACCGTCACGGGCCAATCGAGCTTCTACTCGAGCGATCCGTCTGTCCTCTCGCCCGACGGGAAGCGGCTAATGGCGCTCCGGGCAGGCGACCCCATCATCACGGCGAGCTTCGCCGCCTTGTCGTTGGCCGCCGCGGCGCTGCCCGTCGTCGACGGCGCGGTGCCCTTGAACTCGGTCGCCCTCAGCGTGCCGCTTGTAGAGGGGACGCTCGAGCTCCCCCAGGGCGCGACAGTCACCTCAACCGCGACGCTCACCTACGCCAACAGCGTGGTCTTCGACAACGCGCGCACCCTCGACTGGGTTAACGTGACCGAGCTGATCGCCTTCAACGCGGGCGATCCGGATACAGTCAGCGTCGGCCCGACTGCGGTGCTTACGCTCCATGCCAACAGCCCCTCGCGCGTCGCGGTCGAAGCCGCGTCGGCGTGTGGGGGTGAGGGCGAGACGGACCCGTCCTACGTGGCCGCGGGCGTCCTCATGTGGGCCAACCTGCGGCCCAGGCCGGGCGACGTCGACCTGGGCAACGAATACGGCGCGCAGTTTGTGGCCGACGGCGACGAGTTGCCCGTGCAAGTGCGCATCCAGGTGCCTGACGGCGAGCGGCTGGTCAACTTCCAGATCGTCGTGGGCCCGCTAGACAAGGCCATCCTGAGCTCAAGCGGCGGCTCCTACGTTGACGGCGGCGGCTTCAACGGCGTCGTGAACACGCTCAACGACCCGCCGTCCGAGTTCCAGTTGGTAGCCTCCGATGAGGGCTCCGAGGCGACCGGCCTGGTCATTGTGGGGACAGTGCACCTCTCCATCGAGGGGCCCGGGGAAGCGCTCCTCACTGGCGAGGTCATCGTGCTCATCACCATCGTCACCGCGACGGGCGCGAAGAAGTCGTACGGCCCCGTCGACCTGGTGGCTGGCCGCGGCGTCGCCATCACGGGCGCCGACGCGGGCACCGGCCGCCGGCTCCAGAGCTCGCTCGCGTTGGCCACCCCGCCTCGCCGTCGGCTGCAGACCACCTGCACCGACGCATGCGACGCCGAGCGGGGCGCCGTCCTCGGCGATGTCTCGGGAGACTGCCAGTTGACATCGGCCGACGTGTTCGAGCTGGACCTGCTCAGGGTTGGCATTGCCAACTACGCCGACGGCCTGTCTGCCACCGACCCATGCGCCGCGCTCTGCCCCTGGCGCCAGCGCCAGGCCAACCCCACGCTCGACATATTCGGCAGCGGCAACCCGTTCGCCACCGGCGCCGTCCCCATTATCAACGCGAATGACGTGCTGCACATGCTTTTCGCTGTGGCCAAAAAGTACCGCTTCATCCACGATATGGTGACCACATGCGTCAACGCGAGTGGCGCATACGAACCCGGCTTCTCGCTCCTGGTGCACGTGCCCGCCGGCGAGCGCGGCGACAGCCCGGATGCGACGCCCGACCAGACCGACGTGCGCATCGAGCTCAAGCTCGTTGCCGAGGGCAACGAAGCCGACGACTCGTACGCGCTCGCCTTTGACGAGGGGACATCCGCCACGCTCACGCCCGCCGGCACGGTTGTGGCCAATGCAGCCTACGTCGGCGGCGGCCTCTACCGGGTGCGCGTGCGCCCAACCAACGCCGGCGTCGGCGGCCGGGTCACGCTGCGCGCGGCCGTGATGGTCGAGACCAAGGACGCCTCCGGGGCCAAGAAGGTGCCGTGGAGGTACAAGGACTTCCACGGGTCCTCCATCGCGCCCTATTCCGACGCGGGGCTCGCATTCGCGCCGCTGGCCGACCTCACTTGCTCCGTCGCACCCGAGCCGCCCTCGGCGCCGCCGGCGCCGCCTCCGCTCCCGCCGCCGCCGCCCTCCTCCCCCCCGGGCGTCCCCGGTACCGTGCCCCAGCGGCCGCCGCCGCCGCCCTCGCAGCCTCCGCCCAGCCCCCCTCCGCCACCCCACGCGCCACCCCCCAGCCCGCCTCCGGTATCACCTGCACCACCGCCGCCTCCATCCCGCCCACCCTCGCCACCCCC